>Ga0181533_1000386_pt1 | contig 58133 bp, 46 predicted proteins | sample PEATcosm2014_Bin_45_FD_119772 | JGI IMG/M metagenome (GOLD analysis project Ga0181533, IMG submission 119772) | Peatland microbial communities from MTU Mesocosm Facility, Houghton, MI, USA - PEATcosm2014_Bin11_60_metaG | ecosystem: Environmental > Terrestrial > Soil > Wetlands > Peat | place... | reverse complement strand
ATTATTTCCTTTGTTCATCAGCCGGGCTTTCATATAGAGTGCTATGGATAGCAGGTAGAACATGGTGACCATGGATGCCAGTCGCTGAATAATATAGGTCACGGATTGAGTGGCCAACGGGTGCGAAACAAACAGTAATGCCGTTAATAAAGCTATAAGTTTTTTATATCTGACAATCTTATATTCCTCCAATGCAGGAGAAGAAAAGATCAGCAAGACGAGCCACCACACCAGGAAGGCATTTATAACATGGACGATTAGGTTGATAAGATGGTAGCCCCAGACATTAAGCTGGCCGAAATGATAATTAAGAGCAAAAGTGAACATCCCGATAGGACGTGATGGATAACTGTTCCACCAGGCCCTGACGTCCGCCAGATTGCGAATGCTGTGATTATCAACAATCCGGGGAAAATCGTCAAAATGAAATGAGCAGCTAAAGGAGTTGGAATATATTATGATCGCTAAAAGTAATATAGCAGCCAGTCCAACAAGGTCATAATTGCGATTCGTCTTAACCTGTTTACCCCGTTGAGGGGTTTTCTTCGGATTCCCGATCCTTTTTTGGCCTTTTTTTAAGGAGGTCTTATTCACTTGTCTTAATTTAGGTTAAAAAGAATTGGTCACATCTGGTAACACTATTAACGTTAGTAAAATTAAACCATATTTCAAAGTTGTCAAAAATAGTTTTAATAATGTCAATTTTGATTAATAATTCTAATGCCCTTTGGGGGGCCATTTTTAATAAAATAAAGTACCCAAAGGAACTTTTTTAAAGAATTTTCGATACTCTATCTGCCTCATAATTAGGTACGTGAAACAAAAGTTGCGACCCTTGCAACTACCGTAAACCTTTTTGGCAAAATACCTTTGTACCTAAATCAAATAAACTAGCCAAACTTGTTAACTTTATGAACTTTATGGTAACCATGTTCGTGATTTTAGTCCACCAGTGGGATATCTTCTCCGCCTTCTGTCCGCCCTGTTTCCCCCATTCATTCTTTAATCTCTTTATATTCTCTTGATTATCGACCGCAAAAGTGAGGCCGTAATTTCACTTATTCGTAATAAAAAAAGTAATAGTTTCAGTAATGTTGTAGTAAACAGAAACATAAAAGGCCTGAAATATCAATAAAATCAGGCCTTTCCTATTATTCTTTTGTGGAGTATAGGGGGGTCGAACCCCTGACCTTTAGACTGCCAGTCTAACGCTCTAGCCAACTGAGCTAATACCCCTGAACAGGCAGCAAAAATAAATAATATTTTCATTAGTTGCTTGTTTTGTTCTCTTCACACAAGAAGGTACCCCGTCTGATAACAAAAATGAATTGGGATTGTATCTTTTTTATAAATACTTGAGAAATATGTAATTTTATTTTTAATATTTCACTTTAATCAACATAGTAAATTCATATGAAACGCTTGTTTGTGGCCATAAAGATCAATCCTGATAGACTATTCCTGAACCAATTCCATGAAATTCAAAACCGCTTGCATCATGAACGTATCAAGTGGGTTGAAGAATACAACATTCATGTCACCATAAAATTTATCGGTGAAACAGAGGAAACAAAGATCCCTGACATCACCCGTGTGCTGACAGAGGTTGCCGCCGGCATAACTGTGTTTTCTTTTTCCCTTCAGAATCTGGGAATTTTTGGCAGTTCCTATGATCCCCGGGTGGTTTGGGTAGGAATCGAGCCTTATGAAAAACTGGCATCAATGATGAAGTTGATCGGTGAAAAAATGGAAACCATCGGTTATAAGCCAGATCGGCAAAACCTTGTCCCGCATCTGACCCTGGGAAGGATTAAATTTTTGAAAGATAAAAATTTGTTCCGGCAGATCATTGATCAGAGCAGGGATATCTCATCGCAGGAAATTATTGTAGATTGCTTTATTCTTTTTGAAAGCATATTAAAAAAAGAAGGGCCTGTTTATCTGGCCCTTCAAACCTTCCATCTAAGGAAGCAGAATGTCATTTCGTGATTACTCTTTAGGAGGTAAATTCTGTTTTTCCATTTTCCTGGCAATAATATGATAGATAACCAGGCTCATACCTCCGAAAAGGCAAATCAGGGAGAAATAGGAGGCTTCTTCACCAAGGCAGGTGTATGCAGCAAATACCCTTCCAAGAAGAATGCCGACACCCACACCAAGAAAAAGTAACCCCCACTTAAGATTTGAAGTTCCATTTTTTTTGGTTTCAAATGCTGAGGCATCAAGACCTCTTTGAATTAATAATGTACGTTCTTTTTTTCTGATAGCAAGGTACACTATTCCAAAGATCATTGCGAAAAATGCTATCGGGACTAAAATAGATTCCATTGTTTTGGGTTTTAGGGGTTAATGATTCATTTGCCTCTTTTGACGCTTTAACAATTTTGAGGTTACATTCTTTCTGATTTTTTTTACTGAAGAATGATTTTTCTGATCAAAAACGTTGTATTGCTGTTCAGTTCCACAAAGTACACGCCTCTTGAAAATGCTGAAACATCAACCATCTTCCTGAAATCATATGGAATATCTTCCAATGATTCCCTGAATACTATTTGTCCCCTGACATCAATAATCCGAAGGTCCATTTGTTTATCCCTGCCAGTCAATGTTATGTTCAACTCTCCTTCTGCCGGATTGGGATAAACTGAGATCCTTGTTTCGGTTTTGTTTTCAGGAACACCTACACAGATTTTGACGGTGATATTTTTATCACTGGGGGCTCCCGAACCACAAATATTTTCTCCTTTAACAGTAATGGCATCTGATGATGCCCCGGGACTGACTGTAAGGATAATAGAATCGGTTCCTGTTCCCGAAATGATCGATATTCCCGAGGGAACTGTCCAGATATAGGAATCAACTCCGGCTATTTCCGGAACAGTATAGTTATAGGTTTCATAATCTGAACAAACAGTATCGTTGCCTGTTATTATTCCCGCAGGCCCTGGAAATGTTTCGATTCCTATCATCCGGGTAAGAGGCAAACTTTCTCCGCAATTATTAAGTGCCGCGACAGTAATATAACCCGCATTGTTTCCCCACTGAACATTAATAGTATCAGTATTCTGGCCGTTTATTATTGTCACACCCGCCGGTACGGTCCAGAAATAGGATGTAGCATCAGGAACCGGCTCGACCGAGAAAGTAATATTTTCTCCATCACATGCTTGAGTAGGACCCTGGATGACAGCCGGTTGCGATGGGACAGTCATAACTGTCACTTCCAGGACGCTTGGATTGCTGATCCCGCATTCATTTCCGGCAATAACTGATAGGGTCCCTCCTGTACTTCCCCATTGAATAGCGATTGATGTTGTATTTTGTCCATTTAGGATTTGTGCTCCGCCAGGTACCAGCCATGAATAAGAATTAGCAAAGGGAACAGGCTGAATAGTGTATACAGCAACAGAGTCCTGACAAATTATTGCCGGGCCACTGATATTTCCTGGAGAATTTGGTGGAGGAATGATACTTATTAGTATGCTATCGTTTGCTGTATGGGAAACAGAATCCGTCACATGAACATGATAAAGCGTACTTACGAGAGGAGATGCAATAGGATTAGCGATATGCTGGTCATTCAGTCCGGTCGAAGGGGTCCAGTAAAAAGAAAATGGTTTTATTCCTTTTATTGTTCTTGCATAGAGTTGGGATGATTCTCCGGCACAGATTGGATCCGGGTGTGCCGTTGCAACCACATACACCGAATCCCCCGACAGGACAAGGATTGTTGCATTCCGTTGATGTACGGGTGTGCCATTAGGACTTTGGGCAAAAAATTTTACCTGGTAATATCCTGTGGGAACATTACCGGTCAGTTTTATTTTTGCAGGAAGCGAATCCGGATAAGTGGTCATTCTTTTCCCCGATGGAAAAGTAACCGTGATCGCCCCTGAATCTGGTATCGGGCTGACTGTATCCGAAAGAAAAATTGTATCAGTATAAAGTTTGACTGCCGGAATGGAAATGTTGATGAGGGTACTGTCCAGGTTAGTGAAAAGCGTATCTACATTATGATCAATGGCCATTGCAAAATCAGGAAAATAACCTGCGGTGCTCATAAAATTTCCATACCTGAAATCGGTCCAGCTTGCCATTGCAACTCTTTTATTTGAATAGATCCCGTTATAATCACCTTCATAACTTGGATTACCTCCTCCATTGCAGGTAGTGCAATTAATAATCATTTTCTGATTTGAGATCCTTTGGTTTGTTACAAAAGTTTCACCTCCATCATCAGAATAGGTGGCATAGATATAGGCACTGTCGTGTGTTGGCGTATCCCTGGTATCCATCCATTGTACATAAAGACGTCCGGTCTCTTTATCACACCAAATGGCTGGCTGCCATTGGTTATTGTTTAGTGAGTCGGGATCGTCATTTACTATTTTTGCCGTTGACCAGGTAGATCCGCCGTTATCTGAAAACCGGCTGAAAATATCAGGCATATTGCCATTACCGGGAGGATTGTTTGATGCATATACAAGGTATAACCTTCCCCTGTGAGCACCATAACTATTATCTGCAGCAATCATCGGGTAAGCATGTGTCAGCATTCCGGAAACAGAATTCTTTCCATTTACATCCATTCCAACATAATTTGAAAATTGTTCCGTGGACATTTGAGTAAATGTCTGTCCACCGTTGATGGAACGGTAAAAGGTAAAAATACTTGCGAACGGGGTTCCTGAATTGGTTACTACATAAACCGATCCTCCCTGGATATTGTTATAAGGGCCTACACAAACCATCATTCCGGGAATGGTTTGTGTGGCTGGTGTAAAAGTGCTGGAAAATGTCTGACCGTGATCTGTGCTTCTGGAGAAGTTTCCTTCTGAATTATTGGTCATACAGGTGTAAATATTGTTTGCATTGGGTCCATTGGTCTGGTCACATGCGATCCAACATTTATCGGTTCCGGCAAGAGCTATTATTCCAGGTCCCCAGGTTGTTCCGTTATTGCTTGATTTCATGACCATTAATCCAAGGACGATATTGGTTCCAAACATATTCCCATAGAAAAGATTTCCCAGGCTGTCATAAGCAACTACAGGATCTCCCATCATCGTCGCACCAAAATTGGGAATCTCCGATTCCCAATTAAGTCCGTTTGCCGATTGATGACCCACATTGATATTATACGCAGTGAAGTACCGGTTTGGAAATGCTGGATTGGCTGTTATATTATTTGTTGCGAAATCCACACCCAGGTTAAAATTATCCCAATTGTTTATTGTTATGACAGTTGATGTGGGGGAATTGTCGAAAGTGGCCAATGTTTTATTCCACAAAAAATGTTGTAGCTGATTCAGATTAGGATTATTGGCGTTCTGGGAAAACAAGCGGAAAGAAGCCGGAAAAACTCCGAAAATCATTACGAACACAGATATTAATCGCATTATATGTCCTGAAAAATTATCTGTATTCATAATTTGATATCTAGGGGATCTCTTAATATTATCTTTGAAAAATAAATATTGCCTTATTTATAAATCCTTACATTCAGATCGGTGGTTGAAAAAGTCAATATCCTGGTAGCTTTAACCCAAAATAATAATAAATAACAAAAGTACAAATTAACCCCGTTTTTATTCAAGAAAACAAACATATAAAAAAGTTGTATGTTTGCATTAACAATTCTTCTTGTATATTTTTATCCTGAATTTTAACGTGAAATGACCCCGGAAATTTTCTGTCACCTGTAACCTGGTCATACCATTAACGTCTAAGACACAAAATGAAGTTTCAGGACGACAACGAGTATATCGCGAAGGTATTAAGCGGGAACGTTTCGGCCTATGCATCACTGGTTGCAAAACATAAAAACCTGGTTTTCTCAATTGTTCTGAAGATTGTTAATAACCGTGAAGATGCAGAAGAGATTTCACAGGATGTTTTTTTGAAAGCTTACCAGTCATTGAGTACATTTGAAAAAAAATCAAAGTTCTCGACCTGGCTTTATCGCATAGCATACAATGCAGCAATATCAAAGACAAGGAAAAAGAAAATTGAAATGGTTGCAATTGAAGAAACAGTGATCACAAACTACTCTACTGATCAGATTGAGCGGAATATGAGTGAGCTGGATGAGAACGATCAGCAGCTGATCCTTGAGAAAGCACTAAAACGTTTACCAGATGACGATAACCTTTTGATCACCTTATTTTACAAAAATGAAAATTCAATTGAGGACATCAGTGAAATTACAGGATTATCGGTATCTAATGTTAAAGTCAGGCTTCACAGGATAAGGAAGAAATTATATGAAGAGATGAATGAGTTGACAAAAAGGGATTAAAAAAACTGAAATCATAGTATCTTTGTAAGCGAAATGGAAAAAGAAGATTTTTTACCGGATGATTTTTTGAAGGATCTTTTCAGGAACCAGACATGGGAAACTCCTGGTGATAATTTTACTGATAATGTCATGGAACAAATCCTGAAATCTCCTGAAGTTGCTCCCGTGAAAAGACCATTTTATTTTATTATCAAGTCATCCTGGCCATATGTTATTCTTTCTGTGGTCATTTTAGTCTTCCTTATGACCTCTGATCTTCCTTTCTCGGATTATATCCCCGGCAAGGAATACTTTATAAAGAATTTCCTTCCTGCGTTTACTTCAATGTTTTCAGGATTAAAACCCCTGGTTACAAACGTTAAGGTGATTATTATCCCTGTGATGGTGATCCTTGCAGGAAGTCTGTTGGTAGGTTTCGATCATCTAATTTTCAGAAAGCCCGGGATAAGGCATCAAACCACACATTAAAATGATCCCGCAGGAGATCATATCTTCTATAACCAGTTTTTTTAACCAGACCCGGAATGTTACCGTTGACATCAAAAAATCCACTTCACTTTCAGGAGGTTGTATCAATGATGTTCACAGGCTACAGACTAATATCGGTGATTTTTGCATAAAATTCAACCTGCGGACCCGGTTTCCAGGGATGTTTATCAGCGAGGCAAAAGGACTTGCCTTGTTGAAAAGTGCTGGTGAAATTTATGTCCCGGAAGTTTATCATACTGGTGAAACCGGATCATTTTCATATATCTTATTAGAGTACATTGATCAGGGTAAAAGAATTCCTCTTTTTATGAATGATTTCGGACGATCGCTTGCCCGGTTGCACAAGCACACTTCCGGATTTTTTGGACTTGATATTGATAATTATATGGGGTCACTTCCCCAGAGTAATAAAAAACATACACGCTGGAATGGCTTTTTTATTGAAGAACGCCTTAAAAAACAGGTTTTATTGGCAAGTGACTATTTTTCTTCTGCCGATCTCATGGCATTTGAGCGATTGTATGCCCGGCTTGATGAATTGATACCAGTTGAACCGTCTGCACTGCTTCATGGCGACCTGTGGGGAGGAAATTACATGGTATCACCTGATGGTAAAGCATGTCTTATTGATCCGGCTGTTTATTATGGACACCGTGAGGTCGACATTGCCATGACTACGCTTTTCGGTGGATTTGATGAACAATTTTATATTTCGTATGAAGAAGAATATCCTTTGGAAAAAGGTTGGCAGAAGAGACTGGATATTTTTAAACTTTATCCTTTATTGATCCATCTGAATTTATTCGGATCCGGGTATCTCGGATCTGTCCTGAGTATTATAAGAAGATTCTGAAGATCAGTTGTTTTGTTGTCTTTCAAGCCAAAGTTGCTTGAAATTTTTATCTGCAAATTTGGGTAAGTCTCTCCTGGGTCCCCACCATTTTTTAAAGAATATCTTGAAAACTCTGTTCTTAAGACCGGCGCCTGTTTTGTCAAGCATCCATCTCCGTAACATAATTGTCCTCCATCCCTTCATCATTAATTTCCAGATTGGTTTTGGGAAACCTTTAATAACAGTTTCATTGCGGTTATATAATAACAATTCATGTAAGGGAATGTGCATGGAACAAACTTCGGTGCACTTTCCGCAAAGCGAGCAGGCATAACTCAAATGATTGTAATCTTTCAATCCCATGTAATGTGGTGAGATTACTGAACCTATAGGGCCCGAATAAACTGCTCCATAAGTGTAGCCCCCGATACTGCGATAAATAGGACAAGCATTTAAGCAGGCGCCGCAACGGATGCAAGCCAGGGCCTGGCGTTGTTCTTTGTGTTTGAGTACTTCTGTTCGCCGGTTGTCAATAAGAATGATATACGTCTGCTGAGGACCGTCAGGTTCATTATTTGACCTTGGCCCAAAAATTAAATTGTTGTATGCAGTGATGTTCTGGCCAGTACCATAAGTAGCCAGTAAGGGAAGAAACAGATCGAGATCTTCAAGGGAGGGAATGATCTTTTCAATACCAACAACGGCAATGTGTATTTTCGGAAAAGCGTAAGAAAGCAATCCATTTCCTTCATTTTCTGTCAGCACCAAAGCCCCGGCATCAGCAACAAGGAAATTTCCGCCGGTAATTCCAACATCTGCACGAATGAATTTGATTCTCAACTGCTCCCTGACGAACCCGGCAATGTCTTCAGGTGCACTATGCAAGGGTGTTCCAAATTTTTCATGAAAAAGTTCCGCGACATCTTCTTTGGATTTATGCATTGCCGGTGTGAGTATATGATAAGGTTTTTCACCTGCTAATTGGACAATATATTCACCAAGATCGGTTTCAAGAACTTCCCGTTTATGTTTTTGAAGTAATTCATTGATTTCTAATTCCTCGGAAAGCATTGTCTTTTGTTTTACGATCAGGTGGGCATCAGCTTTTTTTATGATAGCAAGTATCTCCTTTTGGGCATCTTTTTCTGATGAAGCCCAGATGACTTTTCCACCATGTTTTTCAAAATTTCTTTCAAACTCAATAAGGTACCGGTCGAGATTACTGAGGGCCTTATGTTTTCGATTGGCTGCGCGTCTGCGTGCAAGTTCAAGATCGGAAAATTGCTGTTTTCCCCCAATCACCTTTGCATCATATGTACCAATATTAAAGTCAAGTCGCTTGCGGTGTTCCTGATCAAATGATTTTTTTTCAGAATCGGCCAGGAATTTCTCGAGGATATTGGACATAAGACATGTTTTAGTTATTTGATGGCGATAGGTATCTTTTCAACTCTTTGTTCATGTCTTCCACCTTCAAACTCTGTATTAAAAAATATCTTCACCATACTTACTGCTTCTTCAGGAGTAATAAAGCGTGCCGGCAATGCTATGATGTTTGCATCATTATGTAGCCGCGACAACTTTGCAATTTCATCTGACCAACAAATGGCCGATCTGACCATGGGATACTTGTTTGCAACCATCGATGCTCCATTCCCGCTTCCGCAAATAATGATCCCTCTCTGATAAACCCCATCGTTAACAGCTTTGGCCACCGGATGAATAAAATCAGGATAATCAACACTTTCATCTGTAAAGGTGCCAAAATCATGAAACCTGAATCCAGCAGATGCTAAGTTTTTAAGCAGATAGGTCTTTAGGGTGAAACCAGCATGGTCACTTCCTATAGGAATAGTTTTACTAAAATCAAACATTGTTAACAAATTTCACTACAAAAGTAATCATAATGAAGACTTATCAGTAGTCATCACGATATCAATTTCTTAAAATTTTAACAGTGGTTTGTTTATAACTGCGTAACTTTGTTAAAAATTTGTAACAAATTTGACCCCCTCTTAAAAGTTTGACCTTAAGAAGTAAAAAATTACTTTTTGATAAAAAATATTAACATTTTATTCCAGGAAAAGAAGTAATCAAAAACCAAAATTTTATTAACAAGCCAAATTATAAACAGTTTGTTACTAAAGGGGTACTTTACTAAAATTCATGATAATACAACATAATAACTTATGTTCAGGTGTTGATCAAAAAATAGAATCGAAAAATCAAAATTATCGGGCAGAATTAAATCAACAAAATCAACATCTACAATTATAACAAATAAATATTTTAAAATATCTTATAATTATGAATTCATCAATTCGTACTGAAACGAAAAAAAACAATACGAACTTCAAATATATAATAGAAAAAATAAACCAGCTTAGAAAAGAAAAAAACGCTATTATACTGGCTCATTTTTATCAGGTACCCGAAATACAGGATATAGCTGATTTTATTGGTGATAGTCTGGGTTTATCGCAGGAAGCTTATAATACAAATGCCAAAATCATTGTTTTTGCTGGTGTTCATTTTATGGCCGAAACAGCAAAAATTCTTAATCCTTCAAAAAAAGTGCTTCTTCCCGATCTGGAAGCGGGCTGTTCCCTGGCTGATTCATGCCCTGCTGGTGAATTCATGAAATTTAAAGAAAAACACCCTGGTCACATCGTCATCTCTTACATAAATTGTTCAGCTGAAGTTAAAGCTCTTTCAGATGTCATATGCACTTCAAGTAACGCTGTAAAAATAGTAGAATCATTTCCAAAAGAACAAAAAATTATTTTTGCACCTGATAAAAATCTTGGGAATTATGTGAATATAATGACGGGAAGGGATATGGTTTTATGGGAAGGAAGTTGCGAAGTTCATGATGTGATAAAAACAGAAGCAATCATCAACCTGAAAGCTAAACATCCAGGCGCAAAACTAATAGCCCACCCTGAATGCAAAGCTGTCATTCTTCAGATGGCTGATTTTATTGGATCTACAACAGCCCTGCTGAACTATACTAAAAAAGAACCTGCAAAAGAATTTATTGTGGCAACCGAAACAGGAATCCTTCACCAGATGCAGAAATCATCACCTGATAAAAAATTCTATGTCGTACCTGCCGATGAAACATGTTCCTGCAATGATTGTCCTTATATGAAGTTGAATACATTACCCAAATTGCTAAATTGTTTGAAAAATGAATCGCCGGAAATCCGCTTATCTGATGAATTAATGGATAAAGCAAGAAAACCGATTCTCCGTATGCTTGATTTATCAAAATAACTACTTCATAATGTACAAGATCAACAACAACGTCAGTTTTTTTCTTACTATTAGTTTTTCATTATTATTTTTTCACTTCTCATATTCACAGGATTCTACAAGGATCCAGAATGGTTACCAGAAATTTTATTACAAAAATGGTGTTGTCTCCAGTGAAGGGACAATGAAAAACGGGCAACCTGATGGATACTGGAAATCTTACTATGAAAACGGCCAATTAAAATCAGAAGGGAATCGTAAAAATTTGGAACTTGACAGCCTTTGGATATTCTATAATGAAAAAGGAAAACGCATTCTCGATGTGAATTATAAAGAAGGAAAGAAAAACGGAATAAAAACAACTTACCTGGACGAGGAAACAGTCCGTGAAATGTTTAAAGATGATATTAAGGAAGGATATACCCGTTACTATTATCCTGATGGTAAACTTAAAATGGAAATTCCTTTTATTAAAGGATTGGAACAGGGCCTTGCCAAGGAATATTCAACTGATGGCGATATCATTACGTTGATTGAGTACAAAAGAGGTTTTGTGATCGACCGCCTGAAAATCAACAGGAAGGACCATAATAATCTGAAACAGGGACCCTGGTACACTTTTTATGGGAATGGTAATATCCACATTGAAGGAAATTACCAGGATGATTTGAAAGACGGCTATTTTAAAGTGTATGCTGAAAATGGCGACCTGATCAGTGTTGATAAGTATGTAAAAGACGTTAAACAACCGGAAGCCCAGGAAATAAAGAAACTGGATGTAAAAAATGAATATTATCCTGATGGAAAAATTAAAGCAAGTGCAACTTACCGTAATGATACTTTGGAAGGAATTTACCGGGAATACAATCCTGCCGGACAGATCACCAGGTCATTGATTTATGATATGGGAACCGTTACAGGGGAAGGAATTGTAAAAGAAGATGGCAACTGCGATGGACATTGGAAAGATCTTTATCCCGATGGTAAAACAAAAGCTGAAGGTGATTATAAAGACGGATTAAAAGTAGGTGAATGGAAATTTTATTATCCGGACGGTAAGCTTGAACAGAATGGAAAATTTACAAGTACTGGAAAATTTCAGGGTATCTGGAAGTGGTATTATGAATCCGGACAGCTTCTGCGTGAAGAGGAATATGATAACGGATTGAAAGACGGGATGCATACCGAATACGCTGAAAATGGAAATGTCCTGGAAGAAGGAGAATATGTAAATGACCTTGAGGATGGACCGTGGTTTACAACTATTGGAGATTACCTGGAACGCGGTACATACCGTGATGGATTGAAAAACGGAAAATGGATAAGCTATCATTTCAAATTGACGAATGAAAAGACTGACAGCATTCTTTCTTTCTCTGGTAATTTTATAGAAGACAACCCAGATGGAAAACACATCTACTATTGGGATAATGGAAATATAAAAGATGAGGGTGTTTACATTATGGGTAAGAAAGAAGGAGACTGGACTGAATATGAATCTGACGGAACGCCATTTCTGGTGATCACATACAGGAATGGCATAGAAACTAAATATGACGGGGTAAAGATCAAACCACCGTTTGAATCTGCCGATCAATAATCTTCAAAGAAAATTATGGAAAAATACAACAGGCCTCCGGGTAACCGGAGAGGGAAGCAAACGCCGCATGAAAGGAAAAGAATTTCCTCAGAATCATTGCCATCCTGGCCACGGAAATGGAATAAAGAAGATATTCCACATAAAAAAGAGTCTCATTATCCAGTACAAACAAAAAAAAACCACCCCGGTGAAGCCGCAAAAAGTGAGCTGATAAGGCTTAACAGGTACATTGCAAATGCGGGTATTTGTTCCAGGCGTGAAGCTGATAAACTTATTCAAGCCGGCGCAGTGCGGGTAAATGGTAAGGTGGTAACAGAACTGGGAACAAAAGTTTTACTGACCGATAAAATTTCTTATGGAGACCAGGCAATATCACGTGAGAAACTCAAATATGTCCTGCTTAATAAACCAAAAGGTTTCATTACGACAACAGATGACCCGGGAAACCGGAAAACTGTGATGAACCTTATTAAACACGCCTGCAAAGAACGTATTTACCCTGTCGGGCGGCTCGACAGGAATACAACAGGGCTTCTCCTTTTTACCAATGATGGAGAATTAACAAAAAAGCTTTCACACCCAAGGTACGGGATCAAGAAAATCTACCATGTTGGCCTTGACAAAAATGTCTCAATCGAGGATATCAAAAGTATTTATGAAGGGGTGGACCTGGGAGATGGCATGGTGCAAGTAGATGCCATTGAATTTGTAGGCGACGGGAAAGATAAAAAAGAAATCGGCATTGAACTCCACACAGGACAAAACCGGGTAGTAAGAAGAATTTTTGAGAAATTTGGTTATAAAGTTGTAAAACTCGACCGTGTTTATTACGCAGGCCTCACTAAGAAAAACCTTTCACGCGGAGAATGGCGATTCCTCGAAGAGAAAGAACTTAATATGCTCAAAATGATCGGATCTTAGAATGATATTCAAATATTTAAACTTATGACTAAAGGTTTTGTTTTCACGTTTCTTTTCTTTCTCTTTCAATATGGTTTTGCTTCAGTCGATCCCATGCAGGAATTGATACGTGCAGCCGGCGATGCATCCATTTATCCCAATGATAACCTGGTAATAGTTTTTGACAGCACGAAGGTAGATGTCAAAGAATCGGGATTAAGTTATGTCCTCTCTCATACCCTGACCAAGGTACTCAATGCTAAAGGCGCTATTGACGTGAGCGTTGTGAAATTCGGCTACGATCCATTATCGGCTTATGTAGATATAAAAAAGGTGGTGGTGTATAAGAAGGATGGGACTATTCATGAGCTTGATATGAAAAATGTTCTTGATTATCCTGCTCCTGCAAGGATGATATATTGGGGCGCCAGGGAAAAAATGATTGAAGTTGGAAGACTTGATCCAGGTGATGCCATAGAGGTGGTCGAGTTCAGGAAAGGATTTACATATGCCTTGCTGGATCAGGGAGAAGATGATGACAACAAATACATTCCACCTATGAAAGGTCATTACTATGATATAGTCGATTTCTGGAGTGGGAATCCTGTAAAAGTGAAAGTTTACGAGATCACCCTTCCGAAAGATAAACCTCTTCAGTACAAGTTTTACAATGGGGAAATTCAATCCTCAGAATTATTCAGTGACGATAAGATCATTTATACATTTACAAAGAAAAATATTGTCCCATTCAAACCTGAACCCCATGGTGTTGCCGCTTCTGATGTAGCACCAAAACTACTTCTTTCGACAAGCCCTGACTGGTTCGCAAAATCCCGCTGGTTCTATAAAGTCAATGAAGATTTCGGAAGTTTTAATGATACACCTGAAATTCACGCCAAAGTGAATGAGATCCTGAAAGGCGCAAAAAGTGAACTAGACTCCATTTCTCTGCTTACTCACTGGGTAGCAGATGAAATTCGTTATTCCGGGATCTCAATGGGTTGTGGTGAAGGCTATACATTACATAAAGGGTCTATGACTTTTAACGACCGGTGTGGTGTCTGCAAGGATAAAGCAGGCATGCTAATCACAATGTTACGGTCAGCGGGTTTCAAATCTTATCCGGCAATGACCATGGCGGGTTCACGGATCGATTACATACCTGCAGATCAATTCAATCATAGTGTAACTATCGTAAAATTAAAGGATGGAAAATACCACCTGCTCGATCCGACCTGGGTACCTTTTGACAGGGAATTATGGTCAAGTGCTGAACAACAACAACAGTACCTGATGGGTGTTCCGGAAGGCGCTGACGTGGCAACCACTCCACTTTCCGCACCTGAAAATCATTTCCTGAAGATCGATGGAAAGTCATCAGTATCCGCAGACGGAACGCTTACAGGAACAGTGATAATCACAGCTGAAGGACAATCCGATGCTGCGATCCGCGGGATGTTCCGGAATTTTAACAAAACTCAGTGGGATCAGAATGTGGAAAAAGAAATTTTGAAGATATCACCACTTGCTGAAGTAACACACATCGAATACACCGACCCTATTGATTACAAATCCGGACCGATACACATCACAATAGAATACAGAATCCCTGAATATGCAATTGTTTCCGGTGACCAGTTTCTTTTTACACCTCTTACAGCTTCCAATTTGTTCAAAAATTACCAGCCTCACCTCTTCTTTGAAACTTCTATGAAAGAACGAAAATATCCTTTCAGAGACCGTTGCTCGCGGCTGGTGGAGATCAATGAATCCATTCAATTACCTGAAAATTCAAAAAATATTTACCTGCCTGAGACCAAAAAAATGACAGGCGATATTTGTTCTTTTAAGGGAGGTTACGATTGGAAAGAACATACGCTGTCATTGAATGAAAAGATCATCCTTGGAAAGCGCATTTATGATGCAAAGGACTGGCCTGAATTCCGTGACGCTGTCACCGCACAAAATTCTTTTACAAACGATCCCATTGTTTTCCATATTCAAAACTAAATTTTCCGAGCAATAATAAAAGTTCTTATGAAAAAACCAATTTCATTGCTTATTCTTGCCTTCTGTATACTATCATCCACCCTCCTTTATTCCCAGGATGAAAACTACGATGCAGTTTATTTACAACTTAAGAAAGAGTATACGCTGAATCCCGATGGAAGTATAGACTACCGGTACATGAAAGAGTTAAAACTGCAAACCTACCGGTCATTCAATAGTCTTTACGGGGAGACATTTATACCGTACAACCCAGATTTTCAATCATTGAAAATAAATGAAGCCTATACAATTATGGCCGATGGGAAGAAAAATCCTTCCCCTGCAAATGCATTCAATGAAGTCCTTCCCGGCTTTGCTGCCAATGCTCCCGCATATAACAATCTTCGTGAAATGGTGATCACACATTCAGGTACTGAACGGAATGCTGTCATCAACCTCGATTACGAACTACATTCAAAAAAAGGATTTTATCCCTGTCTGATGGGGAATGAATTACTTGCCGAGACAGAACCCGTAAAAGAACTTTCGCTTATTATCCGTGTTCCTTTTGGATCCAGGTTATCTTATTCGATCCTGAACATTTCCGGAACACCTGTCATTACAAGGGAAGGTAACTTTCAGCTATACACATGGAAATTTACTAATGTCCCTGCCATTTCTTCCGATGACTTTCAAAAAGGCGGAAATGAGCTGTACCCAAGGATCCTGTTCAGTATGGCAAGTAACCGTTCAGACCTTTACAATCAATTCCTTCACGATGTTGCATTTTCCTATGCTTTGAATACCGACATGAAAAACTCAATTGCTACTATCGTAGCAGAGAACAAGGAACAACAAATCTTACTTGTCAAACTCCAGGAAAAAGTGATCAATGAATTCCGGCTATACCCTGTTCCACTAAGGCTTACCGGCTTTACCTGCAGGACCCCTCAGGAAACCTGGAACAGCAATGGAGGAACGCAACTTGAAAAGGCAGTACTTCTATCGGCTTTGCTTAGAGAAGCCGGCATAGAGGCAAACCCGGTTTTCATGATCAGGAAAACTTTGTATGATGAATCCATCGGATCACTCATGGATGTTGAGGATATCCTTGTAAAAGTCAGACTACAAGATGGGCCGGTATATGTTTCCGTGACCACGATGAACCCTCAGGATCTCTTCCGCAGCACTCCTGATAGAGCTTTTGTCGAATTAGACCTGGAAGGCATCAAAGTGGAAAAATCATCCCTGATAAAAAATAAACTCAACCTGGCAGGAACATTGACAGTAAATGGAAATAAACAATTAACAGGAGAAATTTCTATCTCAGAAAATAACGGGACCAATGCTTACCTGATGCTAATCCATAATAAGGACAACGCAAAATCGCTTATCGGAGGCGGATTGTCGTCGTCCGATATGAAAGACCCTGTCATCACGAAAATGGACATAGAACAATCTTCAGTTGTCATGGCAGTTCAAAAAGATAATGCTTTCCGCACGGACTCTGATTACTATTTTTTCCAGTTACCACTATTATCCAATGGCATTGAAAGCCTGGGCATTCACCTGTTACCTAAGAACCGCAACACCCCCCTGGATATTTCATCGTTGATCGATGAAAACAATGACTTCACCATCATCTTGCCTGATAAAATAAAACCTTTCCTTTCCAATGAGAAAAAAGAAATAAAAGACAAAGCAGGAACATTCACTTTCGAGGTAAAGTCAGAAAATAAAAAAATCATTATTCACAAATCCCTGAAACTCGGAAAACAATTGATCCAACCGGCAGAATATCCTGAATTTAAAACTCTTCTTGACCATTGGAATGCCGATCGATATCGTGAAGTAGTATTCGTAAAAATTGAGTAATTGTGTAATTATAATTATCCAGTTACTCATTTTTTTATTTGATGACCGATCTTCCCAACTCCTTGCCTTGTATGCGTTTACGGATTTCCTCCAATTTTCTTTGAAGAAGAAGACATTGTGTAATTTCTTCAATATCTTCAATTGTCGATTTCAGGGTCTTCAGCTTTTTTTGATTCTCAGCGATCAGGCGCTCAATCTTTTTAGCCTTGAAACTATATAAAGCAGCATAGACAGAATCAAACAAATATTCAGATTCGGGTTGAACATAGATCTGATTTTTTGCCCAATGATGGCTGAGTTCATAGGGAAGAATTACAAGGTCAATGGCCAGCGTTGCCAGGATGGGATCGGAATGATGAAGAAAATAATCTCTATCAGGGATAACGCCTTTTTGCTGGAGCTCGACCATCTCCTCAAAGATCTGCCGGCACACAGGTGTCTCAAACTCTATCTCGTCATGCAGTAAGTCCTGGATAATAAAATCGCTAACTTTCACCTGGATTTCTTCATCCTGGTCATCACTGTTTTTTTGTTTCAGTGTGATAGGTTCGTTGCCAAATTGTAACAACAGGCGTATAATCTCTTTTTCCTGGTATTCAGGTGAGTCAAAATCAAATTTAAACTGAAGTTCAGCAATTTCTGTTTCTTCCGGTTCAAGATATGATTCCTGACCTTCTTCCTGCAATTTTTTTGAAAATCTTCTTCTCAGTATCCTGTTCATTTCATTCACCAGGGTCTGTTCCGGAACAGCCAAAAGAGATGAACATTCCCGAATAAAGAATGTACGGGTGATCCCATCGGGAATGATGGCAATCGTATTTACTATTTCTTTTACCAGCCCGGCTTTTTTTACAGGGTCTCCTGCGGTTTCTTTCAGAAGGAGTTGGGTCTTGAAGAGAATGAAGTTAACAGCATTTTTCGCAATGAAATCTTCGACTTCAGCGGCCCGATGCTTACGGGCAAAGGAATCAGGATCTTCATTTTCCGGAAAGAGAACGATCCTGACATTCATTCCCTGTTCCAGGATCATGTCAATGCCTCTCAGGGATGCTTTAATACCTGCAGGATCGCCGTCATAGAGGATCGTAATGGTTTGGGTATAACGCTGAATGAGCCTGACCTGATCAGTCGTGAGTGAAGTACCTGAAGATGCCACCACGTTCTCGATGCCTGCCTGATGCAATGAGATCACATCAGTATAGCCTTCCACGAGGTAACAGTTATTCTTAGCGACCATGACATTCCTTGCAAAATACAGGCCGTAAAGGGATTTACTTTTATTGTAGATCTCCGACTCAGGAGAATTCAGGTACTTGGCTGTTTGTTTATCTGATGTCAGTATGCGGCCGCCAAAGCCAATGATCCTGCCTGAGGCACTGTGGATCGGAAACATCACACGACCATGGAAACGATCAATAAGATGATCCTCCCGTTGAATCGACAAACCAGTCTTGACAAGGTATTCAGACTTATATCCTTCCGAAAGAGCATGGGATGAAAAATCGTCCCATCCTTCTTTGGAATAACCTAACTGAAACTTCCGGATAATGTCGTCCCGGAAGCCTCGTTCCTGCAAGTAAGTCAGCCCTATCGCCTTTCCATTTTCTGTTTCAAAAAGAGTGTGTTCGAAATAATTTTGAGCATATTGGTTGATTAGGAAAAGGGTCTCCTTCTCATTTTGTTCCTGTATCTTTTCAGGGGTCTGGGCTTCCTCAACGATCTCGATGTGATATCGGTTTGCAAGAAAACGCAAAGCTTCCGGATAAGTAAAATGTTCATGCTCCATCAGAAAGGTAATAGTACTGCCAGCTTTTCCACATCCGAAACATTTAAAGATCCCTTTTGTGGGAGATACCATAAAGGAAGGCGTTTTCTCATTATGAAAAGGGCACAGCCCGATATAGTTGGACCCTCTTCTTTTCATCGAAACAAAATCTGCAATGACCTCTTCAATACGTGTTACAGACAAGATGGTTGATATAGCCTCAGGAGTGATCAAAACACTGGTTTTTTTGTCAGCTAAAGTAACAAAAATCGATGAATTCTGCTTGTAAAAATGGTCATGATTCCCTGATAATTTGTACTTTTATAATCTAATTTCAAACCAATGGACCGTAGAGAATTCTTCAAAAAAACCATTCTGGCAGGTGTTGCCGCAGGCGCTGCTATGACCATAGGGAATCTCGGGAAAGTCATCGCAGGAAAAGTTCCTGCTCCCGATCTCAACCCCAATTCCGGGCCTAGTGCCCAGGGACCATATGATCTTGTGGCAATCAAGGACGGCGAACCGGCACAAATGTTTGATAAAGCTATCGAGTCACTTGGGGGAATGAAAAATTTTGTAAAAAAGAACCAGACTGTCGTGGTGAAACCTAATATCGGGTGGGATACACCTCCGGAGCGAGGCGCTGATACCAATCCTGACCTGATTAAAAGAATTATCCAACAATGTTATAGTGCCGGGGCGAAAACAGTTTACGTTTTTGACAACTCCGTCGATGAATGGCGCGTATGCTATGAAAACAGCGGGATCCAAAAAGCTGTAAGAGATGCTGGAGGAAAGATGGTCCCGGCCAATTCGGAAAGCAACTACCAGCTTGTAGAGGTTAAAAACGGAAAAAAGCTAAAGCAGGCTAAAGTTCATGAATTGATCCTTAGTTCGGATGTCTTCATCAATGTGCCTGTGCTGAAAAGTCATGGCTCTGCAGGGATAACGGCAGCAATGAAAAATCATATGGGAACGGTGTGGGATCGCAGATTCTGGCATCGCACTGACCTGAACCAATGCATCGCCGATTTTGCTGCGTACCGGAAACCTGACCTTAACGTTATAGATGCTTACAGGGTTATGACCAACCGTGGCCCCAAAGGAGTCTCTGAAGATGATGTAATACTGATGAAATCATTATTGATTACGAGAGACATTGTTGCGGCAGATGCCGCTTCTGCAAAATTGTTCGGAACAGAACCGGAAAAGATCTCTTACATAAAGTTAGCCTATGAAGCAGGACTGGGTACAATGGACCTGACAAAACTGTCCATCAACCGGATTAAAATGTAAATAAATGCAGCTTATTTTCCTGAAAAAGATCAGGGTTGTTATTTCACTGATCTTTTTTATTGTTACCCTTTTCGTTTTTGTTGATTTTACCGGCTTTCTTGCATCACGGCTGATCGGGGTAATACTCTGGCTTCAGTTTATTCCATCTTTCCTTAAATTTATTGGTATCCTTTCCATTGCAGCTGCTGGATTTCTGGTGATCTTGATTTTAACAATGCTTTTCGGCAGGGTATACTGTTCTACAGTTTGTCCGCTGGGTACTTTGCATGATATCTTTATATGGATATCTAAAAAATTCCGGATCATTAAACGGGTAAAGTTCACAAAACCACATAACCTAATCCGGTACACGATATTAAGCATCCTCGTTCTTGCTTTTTGCTTTTCATCTCTCTTTCTCATGAATCTGCTGGATCCCTATAGTCTTACAGGAAAGATTTTCTCCGACCTTTTCCGGCCTGTGATTTACTTTGTGAATAATGTTCTTTCCAGGATATTTCAGATGTTTGATTTCTACTCAGTTTATTCAGTTCCCATTGCAGTTTTTTCATGGCCGACTATCCTGTTCTCATTTTGTTTCCTGGTACTTATTATTCTCCTTGCCATCTTTAAAGGAAGATGGTATTGCAATAATCTTTGCCCCGTGGGTACACTTCTTGGGGTCTTTTCACGCTATTCGCTTTTTACTATAAAACTTGATGAAAATGCTTGTACATCCTGCGGACTCTGTGCCAAAGAATGTAAAGCAGGATGCATAGATGTCAAAGAGAAAAAAGTAGATTTTTCACGCTGTGTTGCCTGCTTTGATTGCTTTAAAGCATGCCCGGAAGACGGGATCGGATACAAATATCATTTTCGTAAGAAAACAACGCCAGACATAGAATCTGATCCTTCAAGACGGAAATTCCTAAAAACTGCACTTCTCGGAACTACTGCCGTATTTTCAGCAAAGATAGTCCTCGGAGGTAAAAAAGAACAACAAGGCATCAGCACAGTACCAGTCACACCGCCGGGTTCTATTAGCATCTGGCATTATACATCTAAATGTACGGCATGTCATTTGTGTGTGAGTGCCTGTCCAACAAAGGTTCTTCAACCTACGATCATGGAATACGGATGGACCGGCTTATTTCAACCGAAGATGAATTATCATGCCGAATACTGTAACTTTGAATGTGTGAAATGTTCTGAAGTCTGTCCAACAGGTGCAATCCTACCAATTACAAAAGAACAAAAGGCAACATTACAGATCGGCACTTCAAAGTTCATTAAAAATCTCTGCATAGTCGTTACAAAAAATACTGCATGTGGTGCCTGCTCAGAACACTGTCCGACAAAAGCCGTAGAAATGGTACCTTACCTTGGCGACCTTATGATCCCAAAAGTTGACGAAAAAATTTGTGTTGGTTGCGGTGCTTGCGAGTATGCCTGCCCGGTAAAACCGGATAAATCTATTTATGTTGAGGCAATTCCGTATCATCATAAAGCATTAAAACCAGAAAAGAAAATTGAAAATCAGAAGAAAACAATAAAACCTTCAAACGACTTTCCCTTTTAGCATACACACAAAACAAATCACTCACACCCCACTGCACAAAACCATTTATCCTATATTTCGCACTATCTTATATGATAGAAGTCAAAAAATTCAATTTCCACGATACTGATCTCGCGACCAAGGCTTTCGCTATCCGTCATAAGGTATTTATTGAAGAACAGAATGTTGATCCTGACCTTGAACGTGAACACGATCAGGAAGCCCATCATTACCTTCTTATTCTTGGAGGTAAGGCGCTTGCCACTGCCCGGTGGAGAGAAACAGAAAAAGGAATCAAACTTGAACGGTTTGCTGTGCTGCCTGAGTTCCGTAACAGGGGTTTTGGAATGATCATTCTCAGAGAGGTAATGAACGATGTAGTTCCGCTAGGAAAGACGATCTATCTCCATTCACAGTTGCGGGCAGTTCCTTTTTATGAAAGAAATGGTTTTGTAAAAGAGGGTCCCAGTTTCTATGAAGCCGGCATAGAACATTACTTAATGAAATTAAAAATGTTTTAAAACAACGGGATTTCCTTCCATTCCTTGGTCGTTTTCAGCCACGTGGATTTAAAACCTAGACCAGCTAAAATATTCCGTGCATCAGAAAAACCAAGCGATAATTCGAAAGGTTTATGTGCATCTGACGTGATTGTAACAGGAATATTTTTCAAAAGGACCTTTTTCAGTACCTCAGGACCAGGAAATAAAGTTTCCGAACGTTTTTTATAGATTCCCCGGGTATTCACCTCGAGCACACAGCCTGCGTGTGCCACCACATCGAGGGTCTCTTCTACAAGCCTGACATACCAAGGTTCATTTTCTGAGAAATACCTGTCGCGATTGTACATTTTGATCTTATCCAGGTGTCCCACGATGTCCGGTTTCTGGGTAAGGATCATTTCCTGCACCTGCCGGTAATAAGTGGTTACTGCTTTCCTGCTGTCTCCCAAAAAAATTTCCTTCAGTCCCCTATCATATATTGTAACATCCGGGCCATCGATGAACCAAAGTCTTCCCGGATCTTCATTTTTTACAAGATGTACAGAACCGATAAAATAGTCAAAGGGAAAGGTTTTCCGATAATAGTCAATTGGCAGGGTGACACCTGGAATATAATCTATTTCGAGGGCGAGCAGGATATTGATCCCAGGCTTGCCATTTCTATGTGAATAGTTATTTCTTAACTTTAAAATGACCTGTATATAATCTTCAAGTTCATCCGGTAGGATAGCAAAATTATTTTCAAAAGGTACCGGTGAATGATCGGAAAACCCCAGGGTATTAAAACCCTGGCGAATGGCCTCTTTGATATAATCTTCAGGATCTAATGAGCCATCACTGAAGCGGGTATGTGTATGAAGGTTAAAAGTCAATTACGAATTATTAATGATTTTATAGATTTTATCTGCACGCCGAAGAAAAGGTGACACCGGAATAGAACATTGATCGCCTTTTACCGTTTTATTCACATTTTTCAAATCGACCCTAATCTCCTGGATTGTAATCTCTAAGGACCCAGTTGTCGGGCCCTGAATATAAATATCATCACCCGGCTCCATTGATCCTGATTCCATAAGAATTTCAGCAACCCTCAGTTTCCGGAAATAATTGGTGACCTTTCCAACATATTCTTTTCGCTTTGTAGCCATAGACCCATGTTGACCTGTCCATTCACCTAATTTCCGGCCGAGATAATATCCATCCCAGAATCCACGGTTGTAGACAGTCTTCAGCCGGTCAATCCATCCAGCGACTTTCTCCTGAGAATAAGTTCCTGCTATCACAGCATCTACTGCTTCCCTGTAACAAGAAGTTACCTTACTAACATATTCAGGACTGCGGCCACGACCCTCAATCTTCAGGATGCTGATCCCGGTTGCAATGATCTTATCAAGGAACCCAATAGTGCAAAGATCTTTTGGCGACATGATGTATTCATTGTCAATCACCAGTTCAACACCCCCATCAAGGTCGGTGACCTTATAAGGGCGGCGGCAAAGCTGGTAACAGGCCCCCCTGTTGGCAGGGGTATTGTAATTGTCAAGGCTGAGATAACATTTTCCTGAGATGGCCATACAGAGAGCACCATGGGCAAAGATCTCTATTCCGACCTGCCGGCCTGAAGGTCCAGTGATATTTTCCCGTTTGATGGCATTAGTGATGGAACCGACCTGTGACAAATCCAGCTCTCTTGCGGTTACCATCACATCTGCAAACCCTGAATAATATCTTACGGCTTCAATATTAGAAATATTGGTCTGGGTGCTCATATGCACCGGCATCCCGACAGAAGCTGCATATTGAATTACGGCCTGATCGGAGGCGATAAGTGCAGATATCCCATTTTTCTTAGCCGAATTCACGATCTTCCTCATTTCTTTTATTTCCAGGTCGTAAATAACGGTGTTCAGGGTAAGATAAGCCCTGACATTGTTTTTATTGCATATCCTGGAGATCTTCACCAGGTCGCGGAGGGTAAAATTAATTGAGGAGCGAGCCCTCATGTTCAGAATCCCAATGCCGAAATAAACGGAATCGGCACCTGCCTGTATAGCTGCCGATAATGATTCCCATGAACCAACGGGAGCCGTGACCTCAGGTACGGTTATTAGTGATTTCATCAGGGTTGCAAAGGTATGGATATTCTTTGTACCTTCGTCCCCGTATACCGGGGATGTTAGCTCAGTTGGTTCAGAGTGCATGCTTCACACGCATGAGGTCGGGAGTTCAAATCTCCCACATCCCACTACCATTAAAAGCTTTTAAATCCCTGTTGAAGTTTCCAGAAAAGATGCCCGGAAGTTGACTCCCGGGCATCTTTGTGAAGAGAATGTAATATTTATTGGTCAATCATTATTCCGTGTAAGGAGGAATAGGGTTTTCAGGCTGATTCTCAGGTTCTGATCCGGAAACAGGTTCTTCTTCCCTTTCAACAACTGGAGGTTTTATTCTTAAAGGTTTTCTTAGCGAAACCAGATTTATTCTTCTTGATCTGCGTTTTTTGAAGAACCTTTTTTTTGCGGGTTTCTTTATTGCTTTAACTGGCAAAGATTCCAGACCGGAAGCGGATTTAACAGTGGACCCGGTTTTTCTACCTCTTTTTATAGGTTCATTTGCAAATGGTACAGTAGAGGACTCTTCTTTGGGTAAAACTGCAAGTTTGCTTGGTCTCCCACGTTTTTTAGGTATCTTGGACTCAACAGCTTTCACCTCCGGATTAGGTCCTCTTTTACCAGGGACATCGGATTCAAGAGCTTTTACCTTAGTCTTGCGCCCTCTCCTTTTGATAATTTTGGGTTCCTGTTCAATTGAGTCTGCTGTTTTTATTGGATTGGATGGACCACCCAGTTTTTTTAAAACTTCCTTAACCTGAACAAGGTATTTCTCAACGTGAGCAAGTTCATCTGTATATTGTTGACGCAGAAACACAAGTTCCGCATCTGAGAATTTAATTGTTTTCATCTATATTTTTATTAATTTCAGAGGGCTAAGATATAACGTTTTAAGGTTCATCGCAATAATGCTATCAAATTTAATTGATCAACTCATATGCGCATTATTGCGAAGAACCAACAAATATCTTAACTTAAAGTAAGTTTGCTTAACGTTTGTTATTTTTTCCGCGAAATGCCGCCAATTGCCACTTTAGGTTAAAAATTAACCATTTTAATCAATAAGTTGACAAATTGTCAGGTCAGAAAAATGACTCGTAAAGAATTCAATAACTGATGATTAATATGATTGTATATAATTATTTTGGCTTGGTCGAATCTTAGTCGAATCTTAGTCGAATTTAAGTCGAATCTCAGGCGAGTTTAAAACTGAGAAAATTTATTGTGCCACTATGACATAATGTCATAATGAAAAAGAAGCAGCGAAATAATGATTTAGTAACCTGGTAAAAATGATTTATGAAAGTGGGGAAAAAAGACATGTTTATAAGCAAGATTAATATATAATAAATTTTGATAAATATTTTAATTTAATAATAATGTATAGCCTCATGGTGGGTTCAGGATGGGTTTTTTATTTCATGTTAAAAAATCCAAGCGATTAAAATTAATTATCAGTCACTCAATATGACCTTTATTGTGATAATACGGTTATTATCAAAATCCGATACTCCCAGCAATGGGTACCAATGCTTGTATGGAAAGGGATGCAAACTCTTCAATGGGGATGCCAATCTTCTCACATTCAAGAATATTTTCACGTTTCACGGAAGCAGCGAACATCTTTTCCTTCATCCGTTTGACTACTGATTTAGACTTTACACTGGTGAGCTTTTTATCGGGATAAACATATGTGGTTGCAAAGATTAGTCCTGTAATAGTTTCACCGGCGGCCAGGGCATGCTGAAACTTCGTGCTGCGATCTTTCCCTGCGGAAACTTCATTATGCATCCTGATGGCATCGAGGATATCGGCATCGACCTCATAATCTTTAAGCAGTACTTCAGTCTGAGTGCCGTGAACAAAAGGATCGGCATGAGTGGTTTCCACATCCAGGTCGTGGAGCAGACCTGCCAATCCCCATTTTTCCTCATCTTCACCAAGACGCAATGCCAATGCACGCATCACAGCCTCTGAGGCGAGGCAGTGGTAAATCATTTTTTCATTTTTAATGTACTGATGGAGAAGCCCGAGGGCTATTTTACGGTTCATATTCATTCGGTTGGTGTTTCAGTGGTCAATAAGAATTACAATAAAAAACAATTCAGGTATTCAATTCTTAGTGAAGAAAACCATTGGATAATTATATCCATTTGAAACGATTGATCCCCGATAAAATTATTAAAATATCAATCAGGGAAAGCCACATTTATAATTTTTTCTTTTTTCACGTATTACCTTTTACATATAACTACGATTAAGCAAAGATTTTCAATGTACTCTTTATCATTACTTACAAGGTAGCTAATGAGCTTAATAACCTGATAAAAATTTATCAATATGAATAAATTGCTCATACTCATTACTCTTCTGAACTTAGAAATATATTCTATGGGACAGGGGCGGGAACAGGCAACAATTGGGTGGATTTCGCCCAGTAGTAATGCATGGTTAACCGGTTCAAACTGGAGTAGTGGACATGTCCCTTCAGGTACCGATATAGCCCAATTTACGAACTATCCATCTCCTAATCCTGCGGCCATTGGTATTAACACAAATGGTATTCAGGAAGTTGGTGCAATTGAAATTACTTCTGCACGCCCTTATAACATTTCAATTGGTAACAACGGTTCAAATAACACTCTAGGAGAATTACAGTTTAATGGAGCGACTGTAAACAATATCTCTAACGTTATATTGCGAAATTACAGTAGTAAACTTTTAACTCTTAAAGATCTTCAAGGGTCATCAAATTCAATATTAAAGATTAAACTATACAAAGAAACGAATATAATAAATATTGATGGTTCAGGCGGAATCACAATAAGTTCGATGATCACAGGCGATAATATAAATCTTACGAAAGCAGGGTCCGGCTCTGGTGTGCTGACGCTGGAAAATCCTGCAAGTGATTATACGGGAACAACCACCATTACCCATGGTGAACTAAGACTGAATCCGTCTGATACCAATACCACATTTTTATTTCAGATTGTATTGAACAGTGGCACATTAAGCACCACAGGTATAGCAGCAAGAACCGTCATTACAATTAAGTCAACATTGAAATTAGATTCCGCCTCTGTGATTTCTTTAGGGAGCAATTCTCATTCCCTGAAATTTGATCCAAGTAACAACATAGCGTGGAAAGGAACAACTTTGACAATTAACGGGTGGACAGGAACAGCGGGCTCAAGCGGAACGGCAGGAAAAATATTTATTGGATTAAATTCCAATGGTTTAATGCCAAGTCAATTAGCCATAATTAATTTTACAGGTTTTTCGCCGGGAGCTCAGATATTAAACACGGGAGAAATCGTACCCATATCACAATATGGACTACAGATCTATTATTCAAAGGGAAGCCTCCCTCCTAATCTGACAACAAGCTGGAATTCGGACCGCAACGGAATTAATGGTACTGCTCCTCCTAACTTTACAAGTGGAGCAGTGTTTATAATACAAAACAGCCACAATATGACAACATCAGCCGCATGGTCAATTTCCGGCACAAGTTCAAAGTTACAGATCGAAAACGGCGGAAAACTCACCGCAAACCATGCAGTAGCCTTATCGTCTGCAACGACATTCCAGATTGATAATGGAGGGACTTATTTGCACAACAATACTGCGACTGCTGAGATTTTTTCGGGAATTGAAAATTTCGCTCTGAACAGCACTGTCGAAATAAAAAATTGGCCAGGTACATTACCTGCAATTCCTTCTATCACCGGGACATGGGGTAATTTAATAATAACCTTTAATCCAGGCGCACCCTGGAACCAAACGGGAAATATTACAAATATTGCAGGTAGCTTTACCATTGACAACTCATCCGGAAATACATTCAGCTTCACTGGTGATTCTGGATTGACGCTGACTATTAATGGTGATCTGAATATTATTTCAGGATCACTGAACTTTTCAAATGCAGGAGTAACAGCAAATACATTCATCATGAACTTAGGAGGTTCTTACAATCAAACCGGGGGAATCTTTACCCCCAATGTCAATGCTTCATCCACACTGTTGATTAATCTTACAGGCCAGGGTAAAACATTCACTCACTCTACAGGAATACTAACCAATACTCAGATTGACTGGACTATCAATGCAGGGGCATCATATATATTTAATGATGACTTAAATATCGCAACTGGGAGAACTTTTTCTGTCAATGGTTCACTAGATTGTGGCATAAAATCAATCGACGGCTCAGGTGCATTTAATCTTTCCAGTGGAGCCACATTAAAGACAGCCAACACGGCTGGTATCAATGGTTCAATTTCGGTGTCGGGAACAAAAACATTAAATCCAGGAGCAAACTATATATTTGAAGGGAACACTGCACAGGTTACCGGAACCTTGTTGCCTGCCATATCAAACAATTTTACCGTTGATAATGATGCAGGCTTAAGACTATCAAATACTTCCCTGACAGTCAACGGAACACTGACAATCAATAATGGAAAATTATATATAATTGAATCGGGTAAACAAATGACCGTCTCAGGAATTACAATACTCAATGGTCCTCAGAGCCTCATACTCAAATCCGATATCTCCGGAACAGCTTCTTTCATCGATCATGGAATTACAGGTCCAGGTACAGTCAAAGTGGAACGTTATTTATCACCCGATGCCTGGCATTATATTTCATCTCCTATAAGTAATGCTACTGCAAATGTATTTTTTGGTGACTACCTGATGACATCAGATCCTTCATCATCGTCAGGCTGGGGGGGATGGATCATAGATACATCGACACAACTCGACGTGATGCGGGGCTATGCCTGCTGGAAACCAACCGGGAATTCCAATTCTGAAGCATTCACCGGGGATCTAAATACAGGAGATCAAACCTTTATCGTTAATAATAACAATGGCTCAGGAACATTTGCCGGCTGGCACCTGGTGGGCAACCCTTATTCCAGCGCTGTTGACTTATCAGCAAATATTGACTGGGGCACTTTTGAACATACAGCATATTTCTGGAATCAATCACACACAAATCCCGATCCTTATCCGGGGGGAGGTAATTATGATGTTTACCCGGCATCTGGAAACTGGGGAACACATGATCAATATGCTCCTGCAATGCAGGGCTTTTATATTCATAACCCGTCAGGCAACACCTCCTTTACCATCCCATCTTCAGCAAGGGTACACAGCGGAAGTGTATTTTTAAAAAATACGAAAGCAACTAAAAATGGGTTGTTAATTACTGCTATCAGCGAGACTAACAATTACACTGATAAGATCTCCCTGCATTTTGATCCGGATGCGACCCCGGGGTACGATCCAGGATTTGATGGCTATAAGCTCTGGGGACTGGGTGAAGCGCCACAACTCTATACCCTTATTGACAATCTCAATGTAACCTGTAATTCATTGCCATTTGATAAAAAAGATATGGTAATCCCAATGGGATTCAGATGCAATGTGAATGGACTGTATAGGCTTATAGCCGATAGCATTGGTACATTTGACGATGCTATTACGATCTGGCTTGAGGACCGAAAAATGAACATAATGTCGGATTTAAAGTTAAATTCAAATTATACTTTCATCTATGATACTTTGGATAATGCCGACCGGTTCCTTCTTCATTTTGATGATGCAACATTCGGGGAAAAAGATTCAAACCAAATCATTCCCGTTCAGATCTATTCTTTCGGGGATGCGATCTATATCAGATCAGGGGAGACAGATCTTAAGGAAGCAATGGTTTTAGTTTATGATCTTTCCGGAAAACAGTGCTTCCACGAGGTACTTTCTGGCCGGTTGCTGAATAAAATCATTCCCCGAGTGGCTAAAGGAGTTTACATGGTGCGGCTGATAACTGGTGAATGCAGTTATAATGCCAAAGTATTCCTTGAAGGAAGTTTTTAGATACCCTACAATCCATACTCATCAATCAGGAACACCAGCGCCGCCATGGCCGCAGTGCCCAGCTGCAGTTCACGAATGTTCACCTTGTCGAATGAATCGTTGACGGAATGGTGGTAATCAAAATAACGCTGTGAATCAGGCACAAGACCCAGCAGTGGCACTCCCATCGGCTTTAGGAAATTGACATCAACACCACTCCCCCCTTTCTCAAAATAATACAACCCATAAGGAAGCAACAAATCTTTCCACGACTGCACTTTTTTCAGCTGCTCAGCTGTGCCGTCGATGGAGAAACCAAAAGGAGTGAACCCTCCCCGGTCTGCTTCAATTGCTGCTATATGTTTCGTATGTTTCATTGCTTCGGCATAGGCCCTTGCGCCACGCTGTTCCATTTCCTCGTCCATGAAAACAATAACCCTTATTGTATACCTGGGTCGCAAGTTTAGCGACCGGTAAAGTCTTAAAATATCAATCGTTTGAACTGCACCTGCCCCATCGTCATGAGCCCCCTGGCAGATGTCCCAGCAGTCGAGATGTCCACCGAAGGCAACGATCTCCTCTGGATGTTCAGTTCCCCGGATCTCACCTATGATATCATGAGAAATTACTTCAGGCAACTCCCGACACGAGGTCTTCACGTAAATGGTCAGACCAGGATCTATCTTAAGCCAGTGGCTGAGATTATCGGCATCGTTGGTACTGACTGAGATTGCCGGGATCTGGTTTACAGTATCGGCATAATGCTGGATACCGGTATGCGGACAATTATCATGTATGGTAGTAGCAGAACGGTCGATCATGGCCACTGCGCCGTAATAAGCAGCCTGGACTGCTCCCCGTGAACGATAACCGACAGCACCGCCATAAGCTGCAAAAGTATTGTAAAGCGTAGGATCGGCAGGATGATTGAAGAAAACGATTTTCCCCTTGATTTTTTCCCTGCCCAGCTTTTTCAGTTCTTCAAAATCTTTAACCTCAACTACCTTTGCGGTGAGGCCATTCACGCCTGTAGCCAAGGATCCGCCGAGGGCACAAATGCTCAGATTGTGATTTCCGGCTTTTGAGGAAATAACTTTAGCGATTTCCTTCCCACCCCGGTCCCAATGCCTGACCTTACATTCCTGGAGCCAGACTGTATCGAGTCCCATGTTTTTCAATAATTGTTCAGCCCAAATGGCTGCCTTCTGAGCCTGTTCCGTTCCCGCCAGACGTTTACTATAATGGCTCGTAAGGATCCTCAGGTTATGATAAGAGGTGGAGTCTGTAAGTGCATCATTGAAAATATGCCTGATGACGATACTGTCATTGTTCTGGGCCATCAATCCTGTTATTGCGGAAGATAAACATATAACAAAGATGAAGCTGAATTTTTTCATAGTTGAGGTTTTAGGGTGAAAGGATACAAAGATAGAAAATCACAATATCATCGCGTTGCAGAGGAAAAAAGGAAGATATCTTATCCGGCAAATAATCTATACTTTTACGCCATGGAACTTCAAGCTGTATGGTCTGACCGTTACCATATCAACTGGTATGAAACCGACGCAAACAATTGTGCATCGCTGGTTGCAATATGCAATTTTTTGCAGGTCTCCGCCTTCAGGCATGCCCACCACCTTGGATTTGATTATACGCATAAGGATGGTTTTGACCGGATCTGGGTTCTGATCAGGATGCTCATCCATATGGATGCCTATCCTGCCTGGAACGATGAAATAGAAGTGAAAACATGGCACCGGGGAACAGAAGGACTCACTGCATTACGCGATTATGAGATTAACGATGCACAGGGAAAGCGCCTGGGGGCAGTTTCATCGCACTGGTTCCTGCTCGACCCGGAAACACATAAAGCAGTAGTCCCAGAGATCAACGACAAGGCAGTATATTCAATATGGCCGTTAGCTGTGATGGAAGAACAACCCAGTCGCATACTGATTCATCACGACTTATCACTGATCAGGATCATTACTGCCGGCTATACCGATCTTGATATGTACATGCATGTGAACAATGCCCGCTATATCGACTGGGTGCTGAACCTTTTTCCAGAAGAAATGCACCGCAAATTCAGCATATCCTCTTTCCTTATTGAGTTCCTGTCCGAAGTCAAGTATGGAGAGGAGATCAAATTGTTTGCTTCAATTAACGCTGAAAAATCGCTGGTAAAGGGAATACGTGTGGGAGATGAAAAGACGATTTTTAAGGCCAGGGTTGGGTGGAAAGCGAGATAACTCGCCAATTCGCTACTTCGATAATCCCTCCAGCTGGTCGTCCGTTAACCCTTCCGGCTCATAGCCTGTTCCTTTTACCATAAAATAGATACGTGCTGAAGTTGCGAGAAGATCGATGTTATCAAATGCAGCTGCCACTGAAGTACCTGTTGCAAGGACGCCATGCTTTTCCCAGATGGCAATGGAATGATCTTGCAGGGCCAATGCTGAGGCAAGCGCGATATCGGTAGTTCCGGGAAGATCATAGGGAATAAATGCAAGGCCTTCGGGAATGAACAGATACGACTCGGGATGCATGCCCCAAAGAAGGCGATTTAACGCTTCAGATGAACAAAATTCCCTGATATGTGTGAGGGCAATAAGTTCAGTGACATGGGCATGGAGTAGCACCATGGCAGTTGAGTTAGTCTGGACAAACATATTGTGCACTACCAAGTGTGTGGGAAACTCGGATGTGGGTGCACGACCTTTATCCGGCCATTGGCTGAACCGGGTACCTGAGGCCTCGATTTGCAGGAGACAGAGATAATCCCAGGGGTTCTTCGCGAGATCTCGCATACGGCTGCCTGCAGTGGTGACCATCAAAACCTGATTTGCCAGGGAAGAAAGATTTAAAGACAGGGGATAAAGGATACTATTGCTGAATATTTCAAGTCCGGCAGGAGTGACCAAACCAGTAATATTAACTGAAATGTTCCCGGCATTGCGCTCAGCCCAACCTTTTTCCCACAGATGACCAGCAGTTTCAGCAATTTCTGTGACTGTTTTTTCGAGGGAGGGGATTTTTAAAATATCCATGGTGATTTATTATGTGACAGCGCGACAAAATGAGAAGATGAGTAAACATTTAAGGTACAGATCATAGAGGTTACCAGATTCTTTTGGATTGAAAAAAAGTGGTCAGTAGTTTGCTACATTCGTTGGCAAGGACACCGGAGATGACCTTTGTTTTAGGATGCAGGAGCTGCTGTTCTATCAACCTGTACCCTCTTTTGGGATCAGCGGCCGCATATACGAGGGTTCCCAATTGTGTCCAGAAAGCCGCACCGGCACACATTACACAAGGTTCAATGGTCACATAAAGCGTACATTCGTCAAGGTATTTCCCGCCAAGATTGCCGGATGCAGCGGTAAAAGCCTGCATCTCGGCATGAGCGGTCACATCATTCAGGGTCTCAGTAAGATTATGAGCACGCGCTATGATACGGTTTTCAACAACAATCACTGCACCGATAGGGACCTCTCCTTTCTCCATTGCACGCCTCGCCTCTTTCAGCGCTTCATTCATGAAATACTCCTCGGAGTACAATGGATATGATTTGGGGCGTGTCATGGATACTGGATGCTATATGCTGGATTTGAGTATTGGGTCTTAGTACTTGATGAACTTTTCTGTCCGGGTTTGCTTTTCATTTTCATAAATACGTATGAAATAAAGTCCGGAGGGCAGAGTCGAGACGTTCAGCTGTTTCACCACTTGTCCATTTACGGCTCGCTGGTTTTCAGCCAACAAAAATTTACCTGATGGATCATAGATCCTGAAAACGATATTCTCTGTTACTTTGGCATTAAATGAAATATTCAGCAAATCGCTAACCGGGTTTGGATAGATCCTGAAGGCCGGAAACTGAAGATCAGCGACACCCACCTCGATATCCCATTTGGCGGTAAAAAGGCCGCGACCATGGGAAGCAGCGATAACGATGTTATCGCTGGTGCGGATGTTCAACTGGTCGACCCTTACATTGGCCATCCCGGTTACGTTTGGCGTCCAATAGACCGGAATGGCAGTAATGTCATTGGTGGTCCAGATGCCGGTTTCGGTGGCCAGCATGACCTGCATGTAGTTCTGCGGGTGAAATATAGCCCATCTGATGGGCATATCGGGAAGGTTGCCTTCGCAATTGACCCAAGTCTGGCCACCATCAAAGCTGGTGAATACTGAAGGTATCCCATAATTTGAAAAGGTCACCAGTAATGTATCTTCCGAATTCCCGAGATTGATGGATGCAATGTTCCCAACCGGGAAATTGGAACCAGTAATTTCAGTATAGACCGGGGTGGTGGCGGCATTGGTTACTTTAAACAACCTACCCGACTCAGTGCCAAGAAAAATATTTGCATTTCCGGATGGTGAGAAAGGCGACCATCTGACTGCAGAGAAATAGACCTGGGTGGTGGTCCCGACCTTTTTGTATGCCCCTGAACCCGAACCAGTCACATCAGACAATTGCAGATAATAATCAAGCAGATCATTGATAAAATCGCAGGCATTGGCATAGATCACCTTATTCCGGTAATCGTAATCTGCCGGGTTTACAAAGACCCCGCTCGACCAGTTAGTGAGATAACCTGTAGTAATACCATTGATCTGGGTATAATAAGAATTGTAATAGAGAGAAGAAATAGAAAAATAAATCTCATTCTTGTCGAAAAAACAATAAGCCCCATCGCCCCCGCTGACCATATCATTAATGGTGAGCGGTGTATTATTGTAATACAAACAGCCGTTATCCTGCAATCCTCCCAACAGATTTGTTGAGCCTACCTGGTTTTTCAGATCGGCCGAATAGAATTGAAGAGTGTTGTAATTATGGTCCCGCGGCTCAAATACCGGTGAAGTATTATTTGCAGAAGCTGTATAAAAAACCCCTCCATCGCAACCCAGCAGTAATTCGCTGGAAGAACCTGGCTTAAAAACCATGATATGCTGGTCGGCATGAACATATTCGCTTCCGCCTCCGTAATACATCAGTGACCAATCGCTAACGCGCTTCCAACTTGATCCGCCATTGGAAGTTTTTTGAACATCCAATCCGCCGATAAATACAGTATTCGCATCATTCGGGTCGACTGCAATATCGAGGGCATGCCAGGCGATGGTGGCAAAATTTGATTGTCCATTATCATCGGTCGGAAGGTTCTCTTCTGTCCAGGTAACGCCTTTATCTGCTGAACGGAGGATGTGATAACAATAGTAATATTTGAAGTTGTTGTTCGTGTTTATCAGTCCGGAAGCTATGAGGGCATAAACAACATTCTCGTCTGACGGGGCACACCCGAAAACCACACGACCAGGTATATTATACTGGGGGTCAGCAAGGATCAAGTGCCGGTAAGTTGTATCGATATTCCATGATCCTGGCAGGCCGGTATCGGAAAAAAGCAATACAGCAGCTCCATTACTTTCAAGGTTGGGCATGGTGCCCACATAGATCCTTCCGCCTGCTCCAAGAACTACATCAGAAGGAGAATAAGGAACATTGTAACCCGTGATATTTGGCAGCACCTGTGTCCAGGTCAACCCACCATCGGTGGAACGAAATAGGCCATCTGATGGAACGCTGTTATGGATGCCATGGTACATGCCGGAAACGACGCCCGCATAGATTACACTGTTACCGCTTTCATTTCTTACAACAATCCTGGGAACATAAGGAAAGCCGGTGGTCGAGTTCAGGAGGTTCCAGGTGACCCCACCGTCAGTGGATTTCCAGATACCATCGCCCAGCCCGGAAGATTCACGGTAAGTCTGGATAGCTGTCTCAGCTTCTCCTGTTCCTACATAAAAAATGGAAGGATTATTCGGGTCATAAGTGATGCAACGGATGGCGAGTGTGGGCCAGAAGTCGGCAACAGGTACCCAAGATTGGCTTGTATCGGTGATGTTTAAATTGTACCAAAGTCCTCCTGTCACACCGCCTGCCCAAACTTTTTGATGCAAAGGATCATTAGGGTCAAACATAATAGCACGTGTGCGTCCACCCATATCTGAAGGATAGCTGGTCCAACTGAGAGTGGCGGCAGTACTCTTCTGTTGCATGAGGCCCTTTGTTTCAAGATAAGCCTGGTAAAGACGTTCACGCGGGACAGTGCCCGTGGCAGGGTCAACAGTCATAAAATATTCCTGTAAAGCTGCCATTTCCGGCTCGTCGGCTTCAGCATCATTATCTTTTTTGAGATCTACATGTGGCACCTTGCGGTATTCCTGTTTCAGGAGAGATTCGAACTTTGCCCTCCGGAAAGCCTTGGAGTGCTTATATTCCACGAGAGAAAAGACAATAATCGCGGATAATAACAGGGAAAAGAGGATTAGTTTTTTCATTGAGGCTGGAATTAATAATGAGGTTGCGAACAGTAATAGACAAAGATACAAAAATCCGAAAAAGCTTATTCTTCCTTCAATGCTGATTTCAGATCTTCTATAGTATAAGCATCGTGCAGATGATAAGGGCCGATCCGTATACGGCAGAGGGCGCTGAGATGGGCTCCTGTGTTGAGGGCCAGCCCGAGGTCGCGTGCCAGCGCACGGATGTAGGTTCCCTTGCTGCAGGCAACCCGGAAATGGATTTCAGGCAGGTTCAATTCCTGAACTTCAAAGGCCGAGATGGTGATGCGTTTCGGTTGCATGATTACCTTCTGGTCTTTCCGGGCATAGTCATAAGCCCTCTTTCCCCTGATCTTCTTTGCAGAAAAAACCGGAGGAAGCTGGTCATAGGTGCCTGTAAGCTTTGCTACGGCAGCAAGGATCTCTTCCTTTGTGATGTGTTCCCAGGGATAATGAAAGTCGATCTCTTTTTCCAAGTCGAATGAAGCTGTAGTGGCTCCCAGGACAAAGGTCCCGGTATATTCTTTGTCGAACCCCTTAAATTTTTCAATGTGTTTGGTCATACCACCGGTGCAAAGGATCAGCAACCCGCTGGCCAGAGGATCGAGGGTGCCGGCATGGCCTATTTTAATCTTTTTTATGCCAAGTTGTTTCCGGATATAATTCCGGACAAGATTCACCACATCAAATGAAGTCCATTTAACCGGTTTATCGACAAGGAGAATTTCTCCATGGTCAAAATCAAAATTCATTGATGTGGTATTTGGTTTTAAAGGATAGTAAGATTCTTCCCGAAAAGAAGAAGGAGTATAATCGCCAATCCCACAATGAAACGGTAATAACCGAATACTCTGAACCCATGTTTTGTGAGGTATGCGATAAATGCCTTGATAGCGAAAATAGCAATGATGAATGCGATAAGATTCCCGGTTATCAGCATCATCACATTATGGTGAGTAAGTATTTCAGGAGTTTTTCTGTATGCATCCCAGAGGCTCTTGGCGAATGCACCGGCCAGGGTCGGGACGGCAAGGAAGAACGAGAATTCTGCTGCAAGTTTCCGGGTCAGTTTCTGCTGCATTCCGCCGATGATGGTTGCGGCGCTACGGCTGAATCCGGGGAATACGATAGCCAGCAGCTGAAAGCATCCGATTACAAGTGATTTTTTATAAGTTATCTGTTTTTCTTCTTCAAGGTTCGAGTCCTTGAACCAGTTATCAACAAATATCAGGAGTATCCCGCCGAGGAACATCACAATGGCAATGAACAGTGGCTCTAAAAGTATCTTATCGATGTGTTCTTTGAGAAGCAGTCCCACGATGGCAGAGGGGATAAAAGCGATCAGCAGCTTAATGTAAAACCGGTAGGATTTGAAATCGATGAATTTCCGCCAGTAGATAAAGAGCACGGAAATGATAGCGCCAAACTGGATATTTTCGATGAAGAGGCTGGTAAAAGCTTGCTGGTCTTTGGGAATGTTCATGAACGACGCTACCAGCGCCATATGACCGGTTGAAGAAATCGGCAGGAATTCGGTTATTCCTTCAACTATGGCGAGGATGATGACCTGTATGAGGGACATATCAATCCTTTGGTTTCTTCATGATGGCAAAGAACTCGATCACATAACCGGTAAGGACAAGGATTGGAGCCAATGTGATATGCTGAAAGTTGAAAATGGCAGGATTGAACACCTTAGGATCTTTTGATCCGCCTCCAATCATGAGGATAAAGCCCAGTGCGATGAATGCAAGGCCGATAAAAAGTAAACGGTAATTCTCTTTACCGAAGGCAAACTGACCGGTTTTTACAGGAGGAGCCTGGGGTTTTGCAGCCGGGGCGGAAGGCCTGTTCTGCACTGGTTTTTTTATTTTCTTTTCCATGTTATGATTCAAATTCGGCTCAAAATTAAAGAATTTTTCTATCAGGTATATAACTCATCAGTTTTCATGCGCAGGTATTTCCTCACCGACAGCCAGGTACAGAACCAGGAGATGAGGATACCAAGCAAGAGCACGGTGACCATGAGGGCTATATACAAAGGCAATTCAACCATCTGCGTGAGTTCAGGGATTTCCTGGAAAAGGAAATAAATTACAGTCATCAGGAGGCCGATGGCAAAAATGGCGCTGATAAAACCGTCGATGATACCATTGCGTATAAAAGGTCCGCGGATAAAACGACTGGTAGCGCCGACCAGCTGCATGGTATGGATGATAAAACGGCGGGAATAAACAGAAAGCCGGATGGTATTGTTAATAAGTGCGATGGCAATGATCATCAAAACGACGCTAAACCCGAGGATGATCAGGCTGATGCGCTCCATGTTCTGGTTGACCATTTCAAGCAAGTCTTTCTGATAAAAAACTTCCTTCACTTCTGGAGCGACCAGGAGCTTTTTCTCGATCCTGGCCACACTTTCAAGGTTGGCGAAATTTGCCTTCAAACGTAGATCTATAGTAGGAAGAAGCGGATTATACCCAAGGAACCCAATGAAATCTTCACCCAGTTCTTTCTTCAGCTCTACTGCGGCTTTCTCTTTGGGGATATATTCCGTCGATTTGACAAAATTCTCAGTATCGAGTTTCTTCAGGAAAGCCATGATCTCAGCTTCTTTGACCCCCTCTTTGATCATTATTGAAAACCCGATATTCTCCTTGGCATAATCAGAAAGCTTTTTGGTATGCAGCAGCAACAATCCCAGCAAGCCAAGCATAAAAAGTACAAGGGTGATGCTGATAACCGTTGAAACATGAGATGTCCGGATCTTCCGGTTATAATATTTATCTTCCTGCCGGGCCATATGGATAAAATGAAAAGGCGAATTTAAGAGTTTTTTTATCATCAAAAAGAAAATTGAGACGATGACGGAAAATCGTGACAGATGATGCGAAAAAAGTGATCTACAAGGTACGGGGTGATAGGTAAAGAAAGAAAATTATAATACAGAAATGAAAAACGGAATAATTTTTGCTGAATAATGATCAGGTACAGATCAATCTTCCTTTATATTTGTATTCAACCTAATAGTCAGATAACGAGCATAAAGAGCAAAGTTTTATTCTTTATTATGAGTTACAGGATTGAACTTAATAACTGATCAAAGATGAATAATTCAAAACGATTTACATCCGGAATAAATAATAAACATCATAATTTGGGGAAAATCCGATTTTTTTCAGGCTGTTTATTATTTATTGTCCTGATCTCCGGCTGCACAAAATTCACTCCCACGAATTATTATATCGATAATTCATTTATGCCATGGGCGCTGTTTCAAAAAGGGAGTTATTGGGTTTACTTAAATGAAAATGGCCAGGTCCTGGACAGCACATACATAACTGCTAAATCAGATACTGGTTTTAATCCGCCACTTTCGGAAAATTCGGATCATTATGAATGGATCACTTACCAGGTATCAAATGGATTTTATAAGGTGGCTCAGATCTGTAAGGAGCAGAATGATTCGTATCTGTTGCTTTCGGGTTTTTATCCAAGAGAATATTGGTTTTATGTTTTAAACAGTTTTATGACCACTGGTCTTACCAGTGTATCACCATATAGTCTGTATGTTGTCGAAAGACTGGATACAATGCGTATAAATAATAACCTCTTTACAAATGTCATTCATACAAGAGATACAGATTATTACGAAAATAGCTGGAGACACGATTATTATTTTGCAAAGAATATCGGCTTAGTGCAGTTTTCTGTTAAAACAAGTACGTTTGATTCTACGTGGAGTTTGGTAAGATGGCATGTGGTGCAATGACGAATCCGAGAATCCGGTAATTCCGGGCAGGTCATCTGGAAACTACTACAATCTTAAATGATCCGGGCGCTATAGTCCTTTTACCATTCTCCATGGTCACATCTGCAGATGACAGATAAATTTTTCCTGTTTTTTCATCATAAGCGCTTGTCCGTGCACTCTTCCGCGTTTCGACAGTCTGAACAACCTGATAATTATCAGGACCGGTTTGATGCACTACCGTGAGGGTTCCTTCACCATTGGAAGAAATTGCATCGTGATATTGAGGACTGAAAATAATCCCATCACAACCTTCCCCCATCGGTAAGGTAGCAATGATCTTACCGTTGGAAGCATTCATGACCACAATTTGTTTTGAATCACTACAAGCCGAGAACAAGCGATCATTTTTAACATCAAATGCAAGTCCGGATGGTCCTTTTCCTGGATCCAGCAGCCATTCAGCTTCTATCTTTAATGTTTTGGCATCAAATTCCAGGATCGTTGATTTATCCTCAATGTTACAGAATATTTTTCCTTTTCCATCAGTAACAGCAGCTTCCGGTTTCCCGGAAACAGGCAATGTTCCAACAACAGCATTTGTCTTTGCATCAATGGCTGTGACTGAATGTCCCCTGCCATTGAAAGTAAATATCCTCTTGCTGAAAGGATCATAAAGTATGGCATCCGGATTTTTACCTGTACTTATTTTAGCAAGAACTTTTAATGTTTTCAGGTCAAATACAACTACTGAATCAAGCCGTCCCGCCGAAATAAAACCTTTATTCAATTCAGAAACGCAGGCAATTCCATGAACTCCTAATGTATTAGGAACCTGTCCTGTTACTTTTTCTGTTTTCAGATCCAGCACATCCACACAGGTACCATGAGAAATAAATAACCGCTGACCCGGACTATCGACCGTAAGGTAATCCCAGCCACCGGTTCCTTCCACAGGGATAGTCTTGATCACTTTGTATCCATTGGATTTATTTTGTGCAAAGGGATATTGTATTGTCATCAGAAACAATGCAATCATAATAAGAGATTGTTTTTTCATGAGTTCAAATACTTTTTCACAAAGATAATCTGAGAATTGAATTTTGTGTTAATTAAAGAAAAATTTACTCTAAAAACTAATCTATGGTAAGACAATAAAGGGAAATAGCAAATGATTCAAGCTAAGGATCTTCAATCCGGAAACCGCCATTCTCAATCCTTTCCCAGAGGGATTTTTTATTATTTGCCGGCCTTAATTAAAAAAATCAAAATACCTTTGCCTGAATACTTTAACAATTTTGCGAAGCTATGGGACCAACTCATATTGAACATCTTGGAATTGCAGTTAAAAGCCTTGATGAAAGCATTCTTTACTATGAAAAACTTCTTGGAATAAAGTGTTATTCAATTGAGGAAGTAAATGACCAAAAAGTCAGAACTGCCTTTTTTCAAATCGGACAGACCAAGATCGAGCTATTAGAATCAACTGATCCCGGAGGGCCAATAGGAACATTCCTTGAAAAAAGGGGAGAAGGAATTCATCACCTGGCGTTTGCATTCGAAAATGCCGATCAGGCATTAAAGAGTGCAGAAGAAAATGGATTTATCCTGATTGATAAAATTTCCAGGAAGGGAGCAGAAGGAATGAACATCGGCTTTCTTCACCCCAAATCTACTCATGGTGTATTGATTGAATTCTGCAGTAAATAGGACTTTTTGAAAAAACTTACCCGTGACTTTCTAAAACACGATCAATGAATTACAGGGGAACGTGAAATCCAAAAAAAGAAATATCGTACTTTTGATAGATTAAATTAAAGGCAAAAAATATGAATACCGATAAGACACTTGATATCCTGAAAATGGCCATCCTCATGGAAAAAAGAGGATTAGCATTTTACAAAAATGTAGCCGAACAAACCAGCGATCCTGAAATCAGCAAAATCTTCAAGATCATGGCATCCGAAGAATCCATCCATGTGAAGTTTCTTTCGGAACAATTCCTGAGCTTTGAAAAGGACAGAGAATTCACCTGTCCGAATCTGCCAAACCAGGGACAGGATGGAATTGTCAATATGATCCTTTCCGAGGAGATAAAAAATAATATTTCCGCTGCTGGTTTTGAAGCAGCAGCAATTTCAGCTGCAATCGATATGGAAAAGAAGGCCATCGAGGTTTATTCTGCACAGGCAGAAGCGACCAGTGAGCCAAACGAAAAGAGATTATTCAGTTGGCTGGCTGACTGGGAAAAGACCCATCTTAAGATCTTAAATGATCTTGATAATGATCTGAGAGAAAAAATCTGGTATGACCATCAATTCTGGCCATTCTGATTTTCTTCATGGTGTTTAACTTCCTTTTACGTCCCTGTTCTCATAGCTTCCACAGGATCCAGCCTGGATGCAGTATATGCAGGGATAATACCTGAAATAAGTCCTATAAGGGAAGACACTCCAATGCCAAGAAATACATTTTGGGGTGTAATTATAAGGTGGAAAGAGGTGCTCATGGTAATGATAACAGCGAGGATGACCACGATCAGTAATCCTACAATTCCACCAATAAGCGAAAGAAAAATGGCTTCAAATAAAAACTGCAGCAGGATAAAATAATTTTTTGCACCAAGCGCCTTCTGGATTCCGATAATGCTTGTCCTTTCTTTTACGGAAACAAACATAATATTGGCAATTCCGAAACCACCGACCAAGAGCGAAAAACCTCCGATAATCCAGCCGACTGTTCCGATCACAGCAAATAAACTATCAAAGCCTTTGGAGATAATACTGGTTTCGTTAATGGCAAAATTATCTTCAGCCGCAGGTTTTAGTTTTCTTATAGACCGCATGATGCCTGTAAGTTCATCAATCAGCTGTTCATTCGAAACAAGAGGTTTGGCTTTAACCACTATACAAGTCCCGACTTCATTCAGGTCGACCATGTTCCGGCAATATGATATCGGGAGCATCACGACCTTGTCATTTGAATTTCCGAAAAAATCCTCCCCTTCTTTTTTCATCACCCCGATGACCTCGATATTCCTTCCGAAAATCTTAATATTCTGACCAATCGGATTCGCTTCCTGGAAAAGGTCTGTGGCAATATCAGCGCCTATGATGCCCACATTCTTTCCACTGTTTGACTCAGTAGGAGAAAAATAACGACCATCGGCCAGTTCAAATTTCCAAACTTTATCAAAATCCTGTGAAACGCCCAGCACTCCTACGTTATCCACATAATTATTACGGAATTTGACAGTCTTGCTAACCTGTATAAAAAAAGCAGTTGATTCCGTCAGGGTGCTGCGTGACTGAATTTCGTGCATATCACTCAAAGTTGCTTCCGGACGTTGATAGTATTTCCACCAGGGATAATCACCTCCCATAGCCCATGGCCATTTCTGAATATAAAGAACATTACTACCGAGAGAATCAATGCTTTTATGGATAGAAATCTTCATTGAATCAAAAATGGTAAAAACAGAAATAATACAGAAAATACCAATAGCAATCCCCAGAAGGGAAAGAGTTGTACGAACCCAGTTGACAATTATTGCCTGAAAAGCAAATAAATAACTTTCCCGAATGAGTCTGAATAGTAAAAACATGTTGGATTGAAGCTAAATATCTATAATACAACCGTAAAAGTAATATAAATTGTTAAAGAGCAGGAAGAATTCATTGTATCTTAACTCAAAAATTGGTAACATTGCAGGGTGAACCCTTTCAAAAAACGCCTATGGATATTAAAATTCGTACAGCATTAATCTCAGTCTATTCGAAAAACGGTATTTCAGAAATCGCCCGGTTACTTGATAATCTTGGAATAAAAATCTATTCTACCGGAGGAACTTATGATTATTTGCAAAAACAGGGAGTAAACGTCACCTCGGTTGAATCCGTGACAGGTTATCCTTCCATTTTTGGAGGAAGGGTGAAAACGCTGCATCCAAAAATCCTCGGTGGTATCCTCTACAGGAGGGAAGATCCAGATGATCTTCAGGAACTGAAAAAATACGAGATACCTCCGGTTGATCTTGTCATTGTTGATCTTTATCCGTTTGAAAGTACAGTAGCGGCCACAAAGGATGAAGATGAGATCATTGAAAAAATAGATATCGGCGGAATTTCGCTGATAAGGGCTGCAGCCAAGAATTTCAGGGATGTCCTGATCGTGCCTTCTGCGGTACATTATTCTCAGCTGATAGAACTCCTTAAAAACAAGGGAGGCATTACCAGTCTGGAAGACCGGAAATATTTTGCTGCACAGGCATTCAATGTTTCTTCCCATTACGATACAAAAATCTTTGAATATTTCAACAGGGATCAAAACATACATGTATTTAAAAAAAGCATTTTACAGTCATTTCCTTTGAGGTATGGGGAAAATCCTCACCAGCAAGCGCTCTTTTACGGGAACCTGGATGAAGTATTCAACCAGCTTCACGGAAAAGCAATTTCATACAATAACATAGTGGATATCGATGCAGCTATTGCTTTGATCAAAGAATTCTCTGAGCCCACTTTTGTCGTTATCAAACACACCAATGCCTGCGGCGTTGCCAGCCGGACCAATTTAAAAGATGCCTGGTGTGATGCCCTTGCCTGTGATCCCGTTTCCGCCTATGGCGGGGTGATTATTGCCAACAGGACTATTGATGCCGGAGTTGCAGAAGAACTGAACAAACTTTTTTTTGAGATTCTGGTCGCGTCAGAATACGGGGATAAAGCAATAGAAATACTGAAATCAAAGAAAAATAGAATACTTTTGCAAAAGAAATCCGTTGATTTTTCTGAGCTTCAGTTTAAATCGATCTTAAATGGGGCACTTGAACAGGAAAAGGATTTAAAAACAGAGACAGAAACTGATTTTCACCTGGTTTCGAAAAAGCCTCCATCAGATACGGAAGTTTCTGATCTTGTTTTTGCAAATAAGATCGTAAAGCACCAGAAATCAAACACCATTGTTTTGGTGAGAGGAAAGCAATTGATCGGTTCAGGAACCGGCCAGACATCGAGGGTTGATGCATTGAAACAGGCAATTCAGAAAGCGCATGATTTCGGTTTTGACCTGAAGGGTTCAGTAATGGCATCTGATGCATTTTTCCCTTTTGCAGATTCAGTAGAGATCGCATGCAAAGAAGGCATTACTGCCGTTGTACAACCGGGGGGATCCATCCGGGATGCTGATTCAATCAGTTTTTGCGACACGCATGAAATGTCAATGGTTTTCACCGGAATCAGGCACTTTAAACACTAAAATTCGGTCAAAATGGGTTGGTTTACAAAAGAAATAGCAATTGATCTTGGTACTGCAAATACCATCATCATCTATAATGATAAGGTTGTAGTCGATGAACCTTCTATTGTTGCGATAGAACGCAGTTCGGGAAAAATTATAGCAGTGGGTAAGAAGGCCCAGATGATGCATGGCAAGACACACGAAAATATCAAAACCATCCGCCCGCTCAGGGGTGGGGTGATTGCAGATTTTCATGCAGCGGAGCATATGATCCGGGAAATGATCAAGATGATCGAAATACGGAAATCCTGGTTCCCACCTGCATTAAAAATGGTCATTTGCATACCTTCCGGAATCACAGAGGTAGAAGAACGTGCGGTAAAAGACTCAGCAGAACAGGCAGGTGCTAAAGAAGTAAAACTGATTCACGAACCCATGGCTGCTGCTATCGGAATAGGGATCGATGTGCTTGAACCGGTTGGGAATATGGTTATCGACGTCGGCGGTGGTACCAGTGAAATAGCTGTAATCGCTTTGGGCGGTATCGTTAATAATAAATCCATCCGGATCGCGGGAGATGAATTCAATTCAGATATTGAAGAATACATGCGCAAACAGCACAACATCAACATTGGCGAGCGTACTGCAGAAAGGGTCAAGATAGAAGTGGGCGCCGCAATTGCAGATATCGATAATCCACCACCTGAATACGCGGTCCATGGACGCGATATGCTTACAGGCATTCCAAAGGAAGTAATCGTGAATCATGCGGAAATAGCCCATGCCCTTGATAAATCCATCTCGAAGATAGAAGCAGCGGTGTTGAATGCACTCGAAATGACCCCTCCTGAGCTTGCAGCTGATATTTTTGAAACAGGGATCTATCTTGCCGGCGGCGGATCGCTATTACGCGGACTTGATAAAAGAATACACCTCAGGACGAAACTCAAGGTACATGTTGCAGAAGATCCACTAAGAGCAGTTGCAAGAGGTACCGGGATTGCGTTAAAGAATTTCGACAAATTCACCTTCCTCATCAAGTAAAGGAAGTTATGCGTTACCTATTATATTTCCTCCAGAAAAGGTATATCTATTTCCTTTTCCTGGCTCTGGAGATTCTGTCACTGGTACTACTGTTCAATTATAACGATTACCAGAACAGCGCCCTGACCCATATTTCAAGTGGATTTGCGGGTTCAATTCTGAATGTTTCAAACGATGTTTCAGAATATTTTTCTCTCAGGAGGGTTAACAGGATTCTTGCTGAAGATAATGCCAAACTACATTCCAACCGTTCAGATGCATTTTACAAGGCCGATACAGAATCATTCTTTCACAAAGACACCCTTTACAAACTTGAATACCGGTATATCAGTGCAAAAGTCATCAACAACTCCACCAACAAACGGAACAATTTTCTGATGCTCAATAAAGGACACCTTCAGGGCATAGAAAATCATATGGGTGTTATCATGGGTAATCGCATTGTGGGTCAGGTTGTGAGCGTTTCGAATCATTTTTGCTGGGTAATGTCATTGCTTAATAAAGATAGCAAGATATCCGGGAAGTTCAAAAAAAATAACCAATTGGTCAACATTGAATGGGGAGGAGGTAATTACCAGATCGGAGAAGTAAAGGAAATTCCTAAACATGTTGTGATCAATATCGGAGATACTATTATCACCAGTGGAAATTCTGATATTTTTCCTGAAGGATTGCTAATCGGGACAATAGATCACTTTAAGATCGCGCAGGAAGAAAATTTCAATTATGCCACAATCCGATTTGCTACCGATTTCAATAGCCTGAGTTTTGTGGAAGTACTCATAGATATGATGAGTAAAGAAAAAGAAAACCTGAAAAAATCATTTAAAACCAATGAACGGTAAACTTACAACGGCCTGTTAATGACAATTATCTTTTTAAAAAATATTGGACGTTTTATCTTTCTGATTCTGTTTCAGGTGCTTATCCTGAATAATATCCAATTCAGCGGTTATATCAATCCTTATTTTTACATCTATTTTATTTTGCTGCTTCCTTTTGAAACCCCGCACTGGTTGCTTCTTTTGTCGGCATTCCTTCTTGGAATTACTCTCGATGCTTTTACCAATACATTTGGTCTTAATGCCTCCGCTTGTGTGCTCATGGCCTTTGTCAGGCCATTTGTGATCACCAGCATTTCAACCGGAACTGAATTCATGCCTGGTCATTCACCATCCCTGAAAAACCAAGGAATAAAATGGTTTACTTACTATTCTGTCATTTTGATCCTGGTTCATCATTTTTCCCTCTTCTATCTTGAGATTTTCCGTTTTAAGGAATTCTTCCAAACCCTTCTGCGTGTTTTATTAAGCAGTTTGTTTACCCTGCTGCTTGTTTTTATTGCGGAATATTTATCTTATCCTGCGAAAAAATAATCTTCTTTTGAAAAGAAACTATTTATCAGATACCAGACTGTAAAGCCAGGAAATCTCATCTTTCCAGGCCGTTTCATCGGGAGTTTCAAGGATCATAGGTATATTATCGAACCTGGAATCATTCATAATCCTATGGAAAACTCCTTCTCCCATAATTCCTTTTTTTAAGTTCTCATGACGGTCAACATGTGTCCCCAGGTCTTTTTTTGAATCATTCAGATGTACGCCTTTCAGATAAGACAGGCCAACTACATTATCAAACTCTTTCATTGTCGCTTCATATCCTTCTGCTGATTTAATGTCATAACCCGCTGTGAGGGTATGGCAGGTATCAAGACAAACACCCACACGACTTTTATCCTGAACATAGTTTATAATCGTACTAATATGCTCAAACCTGTATCCGACTGCACTGCCTTGTCCGGCAGTATTTTCAATAATTGCTGAAACGCCTTTGGTCTTGTCAAGCGTAATGTTTATCGATTCGGCAATAAGTTTAAGGCAATCTTCCACGGAATTAAGATTCATATGTGCTCCAGGATGGAAATTCAGGAGTTTCAATCCAAGCAATTCGCAACGGGTCATCTCATCATGAAATGATTTCCGGGATTTTGCCAGCATCTCTTTCTCCGGATTTCCCAGGTTGATGAGGTAACTATCGTGAGGAAGAATATAATCCGGCAAATAGCCATATTTCGCACAATTCTCTTTAAACCGGATAATATTTTCTTCTGTCAGCGGGCCTGACACCCATTGACGTTGATTCTTGGTAAAAAGGGCAAATGCTTTTGCGTTGATCGCGTTTGCGTTAACTGGCGCATTTTCTACACCGCCCGAAGCGCTGACATGGGCTCCTACATACTTCATAAGATTGGGTTTGTTATAAAATTCAACTTATATATTATCAATTTGTTTGCACTTTATCATTTTGCTTCCGGTAAAAAACAAAATTACATCAATTTCAGGGGTTTCAAATACTGTAAATGAATACGGCAGATAATAAACATCATATAAAAATAAAAAACCCGTCCGGAAAATAGAACGGGTTAAGAGGTATCGAGCGGACTCGAACCGCTGTACGAGGTTTTGCAGACCTCTGCCTGACCACTCGGCCACGATACCTTTTAAGGGCAGCAAAGATAGGAAAAAATCAATTTGTCAAAATGAAAGTGACCTGTTTCACTTTTCCACCTAAGGGAGGATTGATCTTTGATATTTTTACCTGCACCGATTTTACCTGTGGAAACCTCTGCTTCACGCTATCAAGAATGCGCCGGGCAACACTCTCCAAAAGGTGGGCGTTTATTTCCATCTCCTTTTTGACAAGCTGATAAATCTCCTGATAGTTAATGGTGTCACTAAGATGATCAGAATGTTCTGCCTTCCCACTTTCAAACTCAATCTCAATATCAGCGATAAATTTTGTCCCGATGATCTGCTCCTCCTTATAGTGACCGTGATAAGCAAAAAACTCCATGCCTTCCAAAAGAATTTTTCCCATGTCTGATGGTTTAGTAAATGGCGAAATTATTAATTTTAGTCAAACACTTCCACCAGATTATTTAATTTTCAGTAAGTTTGCAATGGAACAATCGTCTTCTTAATCTTTACATTCCTTATTTAACTTGACAAGATAAAGGAGAGAGAAGTTTCATTTTTACAAAGAGATCTATTTATATGGAAGAAAAAAAAATACCAGAGGGAAAAAGTGAAAAATCACTGAATTTCATTGAAGAAATTATTGAAGAAGATTTGAGGAATAATGTCAATGAAGGCAGGATTCATACACGGTTTCCCCCTGAACCAAATGGCTATTTACATATCGGACACGCTAAATCTATCTGCCTGAATTTCGGACTTGGGAAAAAATACAATGGGAAAACCAATCTGCGGTTTGATGATACAAACCCTGTTAAAGAAGATATTGAATACGTTGACTCCATCATGGAAGACATAAGATGGCTAGGTTTTGATTGGGAAGACCGGCTTTTTTATGCTTCTGATTATTTTGAACAACTTTATGAGTATGCTATTATCCTGATTAAAAAAGAGAAAGCATATGTTTGTGAAATGAGTGCGGATGAGATCAGTGAAACCAGGGGCACACCTTCCCGCCTGGGAAAAGAAAGTCCATATCGTAAGCGCAGTGTTGAAGAGAATCTTGACCTTTTTGCACGGATGAAGGCGGGAGAATTTCCTGATGGATCAAAAGTGCTCAGGGCAAAGATTGACATGGCCTCTCCCAATATGCAAATGCGTGATCCTGTCCTTTATCGAATTCTTCATGCCACGCATCACCGTACCGGTGATAAATGGTGCATTTACCCGATGTACGATTTTGCTCATGGACAATCTGATTCCATTGAACGGATCACTCATTCCATCTGTACCCTTGAATTTGAAGTACACAGGCCATTGTATGACTGGCTTATACGTGAAATAGGGATCTATGCTCCACGCCAGATTGAATTTGCCCGTCTCAACCTGAGTTATACGATAATGAGCAAAAGAAAACTTCTCGAGCTGGTACAGCAAAATAGAGTCAATGGCTGGGATGATCCAAGGATGCCGACCATTAGCGGATTAAGGAGAAGAGGATATACACCTGAATCAATCCGGAATTTTGCAGATATAGTTGGTGTAGCCAAACGGGACAATGTAATCGATGTAAGCCTTCTCGAATTCTGCATTCGTGAGGATCTGAATAAAAGATCAAACCGCATTATGGCTGTTCTCAACCCTGTGAAAGTAATTATCGATAATTTTCCTGAAGGGAGAGTTGAAGAAATGGAAGCAGTGAATAATCCTGAAGATGAAACCAGAGGGAAACGTAAAGTTCCTTTCGCAAGGGAATTATTCATTGAAAGGGAAGATTTCATGGAAGAGCCCTCAAAAAAGTTTTTCAGACTGTTTCCCGGTGGGGAAGTCCGGTTGCGGTCTGCTTATATCATCAGGTGCGAAAGCGTCGTTAAAAACCCTCAAACAGACGAAATTTCAGAAATTCACTGCACCTATGATCCGGACACCAGGAGCGGCATGCCAAATAGTAACCGGAAAATAAAAGGAACTTTACATTGGATATCTGTAGATCATGCAGTAGAAGCAGAAATCAGGCTATACGACAGGCTTTTTAGCAAAGAAAATCCGGAAGATGCCGGGGAAGGAAAGGATTACATGGACTACCTTAATCCCGACTCTTTGAAAGTTTGCAATGGCTACCTGGAACCCTCTGTGAAAAATGCACTTCCGGGCTATAAATTTCAATTTGAACGATTGGGTTATTTTACTGTTGATAAGGATTCTTGTGCCAACCGGATGATTTTTAACAGGACTGTCGCACTAAAAGATTCATGGGCAAAGATCGAAAAAAACAGATAAATCAAACTGTTATTGGAATAAACTATTTATTTTTGCCGCTCAATTGTCCGATGGTGTAATTGGCAACACGACTGACTCTGGATCAGTAGAGTCCAGGTTCGAACCCTGGTCGGACAACAAATAAAACCCTGTAATCATTTGTAAATAATTAATTTACAGATTATTTTTTATTAATCTACTTTACCATCACTTCAAGTATTGGTTTGATTTTTTATTGGTATTTTAATCTTTATAATGGCTTAAATAGGGATAATAATCCTTGATGGTAGCTAAATGATCATAATTCGTTTTATATCAGTTTATTACATCAAAATTTAACCAATTTTATGTGCTATGCCATTTTGACAGTTCAGCACAAGTTTTTATTCCCTTTTTAGACTCTGTCATCCTTCAGTATAAATTCAGTATAGATTCAGTTAAAATTCGTTCATGCCTAAAAAATTATATATAATGATGTTAAACATAAGTTAGTCAATCCTTTACGTGTCATTTTTTGGTTCTGTCATTTTGTCACCCTGAGATTTAAAATTTATAATTTTTACCTTTAAAATGATAAAACCTGAATTTTTCGGAACATTTCTATTATATTGTTGATTATCAATGTTTAATATTTTTTTATTAGACTGCGGTTATTTTAAAACATACCGCTCATTATAATAACCGCTTTTTACGGGTTTGTTTCACAATTTTTAGGCCGGTGAAAATTGACCAACAGCTTATCACTTGAAGTTTTTGTGAACATTTTGGTAATACTTTTATTACACTCACTCAAAAGTGCCGCAAAGCAGAATGAAAAATGTTATGAATAAAAGAGAAACAAATTTACACAAGCCTGCAGGTGAGCCATTTAACCGTTTTTCCAACAAGGCTTTTTTAATCATCAGGTGTTACGATAACCCGGATGCTGGGCTTTCCAGATGCGCTGACTATTAATTCTTTTGAAGTTAAGCCCAAAAGAAGAAAATGATAAGGCGAGGTAAAATTTGTCAGGTCAACATTTGCTTCGACAAAATAAGTATAACCGGCATAATGTGTTGGGAAAACAGTTGTATCTGACGGATGATAAATGGTATCCCAATATGGATTAGTGGTCAGGGCGAGATAAAATGAACCCCGGATTGTATCATTAAATATTCCTTTTAACTGTCCTTTTGTAATTATTGCAGTTGAATATGCATTAAAACTTTTGGAAGCAGTATCTATCAGAATGAAAATATTTCCTGATTTATCTGTTAAACTTATGGGGATATTGATAACACTGTCTTTATTACAACCATGTAATATGAAGATTCCAATAATGAAAAGAAGAACAAAAGTCAATATTTTCCCCATAGATTACGAACAAAATAAAAATGTAATGCTAAGAAAGTAATAAAGTTACAACAAAAAAATTAAGAAATCAACAATTAGATTAGGAATATTCATTAAACCGTGTCATTTAACTTATACTGCATCTAAATGAAAAATGTTTCACATTTTCATCAAAATGCAATATTAGATCCGGGCAATTTTCCAAGTCCTGTTTTAATTCTTTTCAGGAATTCTTCCTTTCCAAGTATTGCAGCAATATCAATGATCCCCGGGCCTTGATTATTGCCAACCATAAGAAGCCTGAGAGGATTCATCAATTGGCCCATTTTCATATTTTTACGGGAGATGAAATCCTGTATGAATGACTGTATCTGGTTATGTTCCCAATCTTCAATACGTGCTGCTTCCTCCAGGAAAGTGCTCATAAGTGATGAAACAATAGATGCAGGGTTCCAAACCTTATTAACAACCGGTTCATCATAGACCGTTGGTTGAATAAAGAAAAACCAGGCATTATTCCAAAGATCCGGGATCAAAATGGCCCGCTCTTTAATTAAATGAATAACATTCGCAATATAGGAGTCTTCAAAATGCAGGTTTCTGATTTCGAGTTCCTTTTTAAGAAAACCAATAAGTTCTTCCTCAGGTTTTTTTATCAGGTATTGATGATTGTACCAGCGGGCTTTTTCAGGATCAAATTTTGAACCATGTTTGCCGATCCTTTCCAGGGAGAACTCATGAATTAGTTCATCCATTGTAAATAACTCCTTTTCGGTTCCTGGATTCCAACCAAGAAATGCCAGCATATTCACGAATGCTACAGGCAAATAACCAGATTCACGATAACCTGAAGAAATATCTTTTGTGACCGGATCTATCCATTGTAAAGGAAATACGGGAAACCCAAGTCTGTCGCCATCCCGTTTACTGAGTTTCCCATTTCCGTCTGGTTTGAGCAACAGAGGCAGATGAGCGAACTTTGGCATGGTTTCTTCCCATCCAAGGTAGCGGTAAAGCAAAACATGCAAGGGTGCCGAAGGTAGCCATTCCTCTCCACGGATTACATGAGAGATTTCCATGAGGTGATCGTCGACAATATTTGCAAGGTGATAAGTCGGCCATCCATCAGATTTAAAAAGAACTTTATCATCCAGACTTGAAGACTGTACCAGGACATCTCCGCGAATGAGGTCATTGACATGCACTTCTTCATTTTCAGGTATCCTGATCCGGATAACATAAGGTTTACCAGATGAAATAAGATGTTTTACTTCTTCCTGTGAAAGTGAGAGTGAATTTTTCATTCCAAGCCGGGTAAATGGTCCGTATTGGGAAGAAGAAACATCCTTATTCTTTCCCTTTTCACGCATCATCTCCAATTCTTCAGATGTATCAAACGCATAATATGCATATCCGTTTCCAACAAGTTGCTCTGCAAATTCACGGTAAATTAACCTGCGTTCCGATTGCCTGTAAGGTCCATAAGGGCCACCGTGTATGCAATCTTCATCAAACCTGATACCGCACCAGTCAAGAGATTCAATAATATAATCCTCTGCACCCGGGACATACCGGTTCTGATCGGTATCTTCAATTCGGAGGATCAGCTTTCCATTATATTTATGGGCGAACAGGTAATTATACAATGCGGTCCTTACTCCACCTATATGAAGGGGTCCTGTAGGACTGGGAGCAAACCGAACACGTATTTTCTGATCTTTCATAACCTATTCCTGTAAGGTGATTTTGGATAGAATAAAGTCCAATGCACACTATTTCAGCCGATTTTCCTTTTCTAGACGGCTAACCGGGCTTTATCAGAGAAAAAGAGCTCCATAGATTTGATGAGATATAGTTTTGGTTCAGCAAAATTAGCTTAATTTTTCAGGGATACAAATGGGATGATTCAGGAATGAAGTACCTTTGCGATAAAAATAAAACAACACGGCTTTCCGTTAATGATGATGAGTAACATAGTATGGCAGGATCCTATCAAATATTGATCAGAAAGCTTGATGAATTTATCAGGAAGTATTACAGAAATCAACTAATCAGAGGAGTACTGCTATTCTTTGCCCTTCTGTTTGTATCATATCTTCTCTTTACAACCCTTGAATATTTCTGGCACTTCGGGATCCTGCCCAGGTCAATTTTGTTTTACCTTTTTGTTGTTCTGAATGGTTTATCCTTTCTGGTTTTGATTATTAATCCTCTCCTGAAAATTCAGCGGATAGGAGAAATGATAACTCATGAACAAGCTGCATCAATCATTGGAAAACATTTTGGGGAAATAAAAGACAAACTGTTAAATACTCTTCAACTGAAAAAACTTGAAGAAGAGGGAGAAGAAAATATCGAATTACTCGAAGCCAGCATTGATCAGAAAATAACCCAGCTGAAAACAATCCCATTCAGCCTTGCAATCGATCTTTCTAAAAACAGAAGATTCTTAAAATACGCACTCCCGCCATTTTTGATCTTATTACTCCTGTTGCTCATCTCTCCTTCTATAATTATGAAGCCATCTGAAAGGATTTTACATCATTCAAAAGTGTACATTGAAGAAATGCCTTTCCACATATTGATTTTGAATAAAAATCTTGAAGCATTCCAGCAGGAAGATTTTATATTAAATGTCAAAGTCACAGGCGATAAACTACCTGATGAGATTTTCCTGGAAAATGAGGGAGTCTCTTATAAATTGAATAAAATCAGCCCGATCCTGTTTTCATATACCTTTAAAACACTTCAGAAATCTGAAAAATTTCGCCTTGAAACAGGAAAATATAAAACAGAAGAATTCGAACTAAAAGTTTATCCTAAGCCCACCATTTTAAGTTTTGAAACGGGATTGAACTACCCTGCATACCTGAACAGAAAAAATGAGATTCTTGAAAATACCGGTGACCTTATTATTCCTGAAGGCACAAGGGTAAGCTGGAGGTTTTTTACAAAGGATGTCGATCATATCCTTATGCGCATTGACAATGAAAAGAAATTACTCGACAAAGCTGAAAACAATTCATTTGAATATAGCCCTGTTCTTTCAAGAAGTCTTACCTATTCTATGAGAGCAGACAATTCCTACAAAAAGCAACAAGACTCGCTTTCCTATACAATTACTGTTATCCCTGATGCTTATCCTATGATAACTGTTGAACAGCAAAATGATTCGGTTTTGCATTCAAGGATGTTATTTCAGGGTGTCATCAGGGATGATTATGGATTTTCCCGGCTATCCTTTACCTATACGTTGATTCATGGAAACGATACTTCCATAAAAGAGACGAAAACGACAAATTTGGTATTTAATAAAGCCCTGAATCAGCAATCATTTTATTATTCACTTGATCTCAATGAATTAATAAAGAACCCGGGGGATGAATTGAATTATTATTTCGAGGTTTGTGATAATGATGGATTACACGGACCTAAGTGTACGCGATCGGGAGTACTGAAATATAAGGCCCCAACCCAGGAAGAACTTGAACAGATCACTTCAAAGCAAGAACAAAATATTGCAGCAAGTATTCAAAGCTCGGCCAGAGATGCGAAAGAGCTGCAGAAAAAAATCGATGAACTGAATAAAAGGTTAGTAGAAAAAAACACACTGACCTGGCAGGACAAAAAGCAGATCCAGGACTTACTTGACAAACAAAAACAAATACAGGAAAACCTTGAAAAAATACAACAACAATATGAGCAGAACAACAGCCTGGAAGAACAATTCAAGAATGTTGATCAATCAATAATCGATAAGCAAAATCAATTAAATGAGCTGTTTAATGAGGTCATGGATGAAAACACAAAAAAGCTTGCAGAAGAATTGCGAAACATGCTCGACAAAATTGATAAGAACCAGGTCAACCAGATGCTTGAAAAATTGAAACTGAGCAATAAGGACATAGAAAAGGAACTCGATAGAAATCTTGAACTTTTAAAACAGGCAGATTTCGAGAAAAAAATAAATGAATCAATAAATAAGCTAAACGAGCTTTCTGAAAGACAGGATAAATTATCAGAATCGACACTGGACAAAAAAAGTGACAAAGACCAAATACAAAACCAGCAAAAAGAAATAAGCAAAGAATTTGATGAAACAAAGGAAAAATTGAAAGAACTACAGGAAGAAAATAACAAACTCCAGGAACCAAATGAATTTCCCGATCTGAGCAAGGATGAGCAAGACATTGATAATGATATGAACGGCTCACTCGAATCAATGGATAAAAATGATGCAAAGGGCGCCAGTAAATCACAAAAGAATGCTTCAAAAAAACTAAACGCAATGGCCCAGAAACTCCAATCATCAGAAGATGATATGGATGCTATGCAGAATAAAGAAGACCTGTCGATGCTGAGGCAGATTCTTGAAGACCTTATAAGAATATCATTTGACCAGGAGGATCAAATGAAACGCACCAAGACAATCAATAAAAGCGATCCTAAATATCTGACGCTGATTCAGGATCAGAATAATCTGAAAGAAGATTTGGGTTCTGTTGAAGATTCTCTCTACCAGCTGGGGAAGAGAGAAATTATGATAAAACCATTTATTCTCCGTAAAGTTTCAGCAATAAACGACAATATAGCCGAAGCGGTAAAAAACCTTCATAGCAGAAATATACCGACTGCTGTTATAAAACAACAATTCGTGATGACTTCTGTAAATGACCTGGCTTTGATGTTATCGGAAGTGATGAAACAAATGGAATTAAATACGGCGGCGAGTTCAAAATCAGGTTCCTCAAGTTGCAACAAACCTGGCGGAAAAGGGAAAAAAATGTCGATGAAACCCATACGGGGCATGCAGGAACAGTTGAATAGAGAGATGGAAGCCTTAAAAAAAGAGATGGAGTCGATGAAAAACGGACAAACCAAACCTGTAAAGTTAAACCAGAATGGTATGAGCGAAAAGCTGGCAAGACTTGCTGCAGAGCAAGAAGAAATCAGGAATGAAATGAGCAAATACGCTGATCAGCTTAATGAAGAAGGTATTAAAGATGGCGGATCAATGAATGATATGATGAAAAAAATGGAAGAAACACAAAAGGATCTGGTCAACAAAAAAATAGTTCAGGAAACCATCAACCGGCAACAGGAAATCCTCACACGCATGCTGGAATCAGAGAAAGCAGAAATGAAAAGAGGTGTTGAAGAAAAAAGACAATCTACGGAGGCAAAAAATCCACAAATAAGTAACCCTTTTACAAATTTTAAGTATAACAATATAAAAAATACTACGACAGACTTGTTAAAAATTGTTCAACCAAGTTATAATTATTATTATAAAAACAAGATTAATAGTTACTTTTTGAAATTTGAATAATTTATGAATAGGATTTTTAAAGAGT
>Ga0181533_1000385_pt1 | contig 58136 bp, 45 predicted proteins | sample PEATcosm2014_Bin_45_FD_119772 | JGI IMG/M metagenome (GOLD analysis project Ga0181533, IMG submission 119772) | Peatland microbial communities from MTU Mesocosm Facility, Houghton, MI, USA - PEATcosm2014_Bin11_60_metaG | ecosystem: Environmental > Terrestrial > Soil > Wetlands > Peat | place... | reverse complement strand
TGCTGTGCGCGGAAAGGTTCTTTTCGGTGACTAGAAAGGCCCATGCCGCATCGTCCCAAATCCGCTTTTGCGCGTCGGCATACAGGCTGGCTTTCTTCGCGTGGTCGGTCGTCTTGAGAGCGTCGGCTATGTCGGCATCGACTTGATCGTTCTTGTAGTAGCCCGCGTTGTAACTCTTCGGCGGCCACGACCATGACGCCAGCAAGGGCTTCAGAGCCCAGTCGGCCTCGCCTGTTGAACTCGACCAGCCCGCGTAATAGAGCCTGACGGGCGCCGTCTTTGGATCGGCAGCGCCCAGCACCTTCTCGACGTTTTCGCCGGTCTCCAGTGCGCGTACCCTCACTTTGATTCCGACCTGGGCTAACTGCTGCTGCACAAACTGAATCACTTTTTGCGCTGTCGTATTGTTATAGGCCGACCACAAATCGGTTTCGAAGCCATTCGGATACCCCGCTTCTTTCAGCAGAGCGCGGGCTTTCGTGGGATCGTACGGCCAGGGACCCAGCTTGGTCGCAAACTCCACGCCCGGCGGCACCACGCCCACTGCCGCTACCGCATAGCCGGTGAAAGCGACTTTGACCAGGGCTTCCTTATCGATCGCATAGTTGATGGCCTGCCGCACCTTGAGGTTGTCGAAAGGTTTTTGCAGCTCATTCATGGTGAGAAAGCGCGCCACAATCGACGGCGTGGCCTCGACCACGAGGTTGGGTTTAGATTGCAAAACAGCCGCTTGTTCGGGGGGAATCCGGAAGGCAAAATTCGCCTCGCCGGTTTGCATCACGACCGTGCGGGTATTGTTGTCGAGCACCGGCTTCCACACGATGCCGTCGACCTTGGGATAACCCTTTTTCCAGTAGCCGGCAAATTTCTTGCCCTTTACGTAATCGGGCTGCTTCCATTCCACGAATTCGAATGGTCCGGTGCCCACGGGGTGAAACGATATTTCCTTGCCGTATTTCTGCAGCGCGGCCGGAGAAATCATGACTCCCGCGGGATGCGCCAGCGTATTCATGAACGCCGAAAAGGGTTCCTTCAGCGTAAAGCGGATGGTGTAGGAGTCCACGACTTCAATCTTCGCGATCGGCTCGTACAGGCTATAGCGCTTCAATTTATTGGCCGGGTTGGTCACGCGGTCGAAGTTGACTTTCGCCGCGGCCGCATTGAAATCGGTGCCGTCTTGGAATTTGACTCCCTGGCGAAGTTTGAGCGTATAAACCAGCCCGTCCTTGCTGACCGTGTAACCGGTGGCCAGCACGGGCACCATCTTCATGTCCTTGTCGAAGCCGTAGAGTCCCTCGTAAAACGATTTCGCGATGGCTTGCGAGATGGTGTCGTTAGCGTCGTAGGGGTCCATCGTGACCGGAGCCTGCTCGGTGGCTATCACCGGAATCTTTTCGGCCCACGCCGGAATAGCGGCGGCAAACGTCACCGTCATCGCGAGCGCCAGCACTGCAAACCAGCCTGCATTTGATCTTATTCTTCGCATCTGTCGTCTCCTTATCGAGATCCCCGGCAGAGGCACCAGTTGCCGCCGTTGGGGGTGACTGCACGAATTGCCCCAACGAGCGAGCTCGCCGGGGACCCGCTAATACATACCGCTAATTCTGTGAGTGGCGACAAAATGTCCGGGGCTCACCTGCTTCAGGGGCTGAACCTCCGGTTCGTCGCCGACGGCCCGAATCGGACTGGGCATTTCGTCTGCCAGCAAGGATCGCGGCAAATGACGCCGCGCCGGATCGGCAATCGGCACGGCGGAGAGCAGTGCCCGCGTGTAGGCATGTCGCGGATCTTCAAAGATCGCGCGGCGCGGACCGATTTCGACGATCTGCCCCAGGTACATCACCGCCACGCGATGGCTCACCCGTTCCACCACCGCCATGTCGTGCGAGATGAACAAAAACGAAATGCCAAGATCGCGCTGAAGATCGAGCAGCAGGTTGATAATCTGCGCCCGGATCGAAACGTCGAGCGCCGAGACCGACTCGTCGGCAATAACGATCTTCGGATTCAGCGCCAGCGCGCGCGCAATCGCGATGCGCTGCCGCTGTCCGCCCGAAAATTCATGCGGGTAGCGTTGCGCGTGCTCCGGCAGCAGTCCGACGCGCTCCAGCAGCCACGCCACCCGGCGCTCCGCTTCATCCCTGGTTGCCACGCGATGCACCAGCAGTGGCTCCATAATCGTGTAGCCAACCGTAAGCCGCGGATCGAGGGAAGCATACGGGTCCTGGAAGACAACCTGAATGTTCCGGCGCAGCACCTGCAACCGTTTGCCGGAGAGCTGCGTGATGTCGCGGCCGTCGAACTCGATTTCCCCGCCGGCAATGTCAACCAGTCTGAGCAGTGATCTTCCGGTGGTTGACTTGCCGCATCCGGACTCGCCCACCAGGGCCAGCGTCTCGCCCGCGTAGAGATCGAAGCTGACCTGCTCCACCGCATGCACACGGCTGGTTACCCGGCCGAAGATGCCGGTGCGAACGTCAAAGCGCGTGGTGAGCTTGCGAACGGCCAATAGCGGCCCAGGCCCAGAACTGGTTGCATAAATATTTCTTTGAAGGGGCGCGGCTTTAGCCGCGCCGTCCAGAGCCGGTATTGGCGCGGGCTTTAGCCCCTGAGGGAATTGTTCATTTTTCCATAATGCATTTATGCAACCAGTTCCGGTCGTGTTATCGATGGAGACTTCGTCCGGAGCCCTCCGGGCGCTCGAAGAAGATGTGTTTATCTCGGATTCCGCCGGCGGTGCGTCGTTCGGCGCCAACAGCGGAAACCTGGCCGGAGCATCTGTCCCCCGCATCGCGCCCAACCGCGGAACCGCCGACAGCAGCGACCGCGTATAAGGATGGCGCGGTTCGGCGAAGATCTGGTCCGACGATCCTTCTTCGACTCGCTCGCCGGCGTACATCACCAGCACGCGGTCCGCAATCTCGGCCACCACGCCCATATCGTGCGTGATGAAGATCACGCCCATGTTCATCTCGCGCTGCAATTCGCGGATGAGTTGCAGAATCTGTGCCTGGATGGTCACGTCCAGCGCCGTCGTGGGCTCGTCCGCGATCAGCAGAGACGGCCGGCAGGAGAGTGCCATGGCGATCATCACGCGCTGCCGCATGCCGCCGGAGAGCTGATGCGGAAAGCGGCCAAGCACTCGCCGCGATTCGGGGATGCGGACCAGTTCGAGCATGCGCAGGGACTCCGCACGCGCTTCCGCCCCGTCCTTGTCCTGGTGCAGCCGAATCGATTCGGCAATCTGTTCGCCGACGGAAAAGACAGGGTTCAGCGACGTCATTGGCTCCTGGAAGATCATTGCCAGGTCCGCGCCGCGCAGCTCGCGCATGGCGGATTGCGTGGCCTGTGCCAGGTCCAGCACGCGGCCGTCGCGCCGATGGAATTGCATCTGGCCGCCGATGATGCGCCCGCCGCCGTGCTCAACCAGCCGCATGATGGCCAAAGCCGAGACCGACTTGCCCGAACCGGATTCACCAACGATCGCGAGCGTTTCGCCGCGGTCAACGTGCAGGCAGAGATTGCGCACCGCCTCGACCTTGCGTTCCGAGGTCGTAAAGTGCACCGTCAATTGCTGTACGTCGAGAATCCTGGCCGACGCAGCGGTCTCCGCACTGTTCAATCCCGGCCCCCTGGCGTCCTCGTCGATGAAGCTCGCGATGAACTCTGTGTCATGTCCATCACAGGTCCACTTGTACCGCGATAATATCAGTCCCACCCGTTCCTGGGCTTTGTGCCGCTTATTCGTTGCCGTAGATGGCTGTTTCCGGGGTCTGCCCGACGCGCGCGAAACCTCTGTACATGCCTTCGGTGTTGAACGGCATGGCAACGTTCCCGAGATGATCGACGGCTATCAATCCCCCGCGCCCTCCGATGCGCGGCAGCCTCTCAAACACCACGTGCTCGGCGGCTTGCTGCAGCGTTTTTCCGCCGTACTCCATCTGCGCCGACACATCATAAGCCACCACCGCGCGCATGAACATCTCGCCCATGCCCGTCCCGGAGACGGCTGCGGTGCGGTTGTTTGCGTAGCAGCCTGCACCGATGATCGGAGAATCTCCAACCCGTCCCTCCCGCTTGTTGGTCATGCCGCCGGTGGACGTGGCCGCGGCCAGATTGCCTTCCGCATCGAGCGCAACCGCGCCGACCGTGCCATATTTTCCCGAATCCAACCCGCGCGGCGTCAGCCTCGGATCTGTTTGGGCATCGTGATCGAGCAGGGTACCGGAGCCGCCGCGGGCGCGCTGCCATTGCCGGTAACGAAACTCCGTGTAGAAGTATTCCGGCTCGACCAGCGGCAAGCCCAGAGCGTGCGCGAACGCTTCGGCGGCCTCGCCCGCCATCAGCACGTGACCGCTGTGCTCCATGACGGCCCGCGCCGCCAGCACCGGATTCGGCAGCCGTCGGACGCAAGCCACGGCGCCGGCCGCCAGCGCCTTGCCATCCATCAGCGAGGCGTCTAATTCGTGCGTCCCGGCGGCGGTAAAGACGGCTCCCTTGCCCGCATTAAACAAAGGACAATCTTCGAACAGACGGACGCTCTCCGTGACCGTGTCGAGCGCGCTCGCTCCGTCGGCGAGCAACTTCTGGCCGGCGAGCACAATAGCATGCAGCGCTTCCAGATAGTCTCGCTCCTGTTCGGCTGTTATCTCGGAGCGGGCAATGGCTCCTGCTCCCCCATGGATGGCGATAATCGGATTGGGTTTGCTCACGACTGTTCGCTTTCGCTTGCCTTCATAGTTTCTCAGCTACGCTGGCTTTCGCGAAACTCCAAACACAAAAAAGCCCCGCATTGTGTGACTTTTTCTGGCCTCACGGTGCGGAGCGGAGTTATTGTTGTTTGGAATGCAGATTTACATCTGCTACCGGCAGCCTACCAATCCTCCGCGATTTCGACAAGAAATGATTATCTGACGTGCCTCTATTGACATCGAACGGCTGCGAATGAAGGTTGAGCCGCTCCGGATGGAGAACCTTACGGAGCCAGCAAAAACACTGCCTCATTACGCATTTAAAGGGCCGTTCGCTGTTAATCAAAGAGTCAAATCAGAGCCACTGGCTAAAAATCAGGATGTGGTACGCGACCTTCGCCTGCGCACCCCCAAAAAACGCCGCCCCGCGAAGGGCGGCGATCTCGAAAAAACCTTAAGCCTTAGTTCGACGGCGCATTCTGTGCCGTGTCAAACGTGTAGTAGAACAGCACGTACGCCTGCAAATCGGCCAACTGCGGCACCCCGTATACCTTTACAAGAGCGCCGCTGTTCAGATTTGCCATGACGGTATTGAGCACGCTCGGTTGCGTAATATCCTGCGCGGTAATGGTCGTAATGCCGGCCCTCCTGTCCACCTGATAGACCAGCGTGGCATTCTGTGACTGGCTGCTCATGTTTACAGTAACCGCGGAACTTCCGGGAGCAACCGGGGTCATGCCGAATGTCACTAAACTGCCTGACGTGCTTGCCGGGGTGGTCACCGTGGAAAGCGGCGCCGGCGTAGGCAACAGCACGGTCCAATTAGCCAGCCACGCGTTCGTGCCCCAACTGGCATAGCTCTGGCCCGCCACCCGCTGTGTGCCCAGCGTGCCGCCGTAGTTCACCGTTCCGACGCCCGTGGTGACAAAATCCTGTATCGGATTGGAGCTATTATTCAGCGAATCCATCGTCCCCGTCGGGTGAGCGAAATACCACCACTTGAAGCCGCTAACGGGATTACCACTTCCATCGAGTCCGTTCGCCGTGGTGTTGGCGATGTACCCTAGAGCTTGCGTGTAATCATCGGCCACGTTGGCGAAGTCGCGAACATAAGTGAAGCTCGTAGTCGTCGCACCCGCTTGGATGGCTCCGTCGTACCTGGCGATCTGGATGTCGACGAAATCAGCCAACGAGGGCGTTGTCAGGTCCGCACCGATGTCGACCTTGAAGCCGCGAGCCAAATTAGACAGAAAGCTCGGCCCCGTCCCGATCAGTGTGCCGCCAAAGAAGAACTGTGTACTTGGGCCCACAGTCATAGTGATCGGATTTTGCGGCGTTTCACTCTCCACCGTGATGGTATTGTGGGTCGTATCGACGTTCAGAACGTGGCCTTCAGGATTGATCCAGACGGTATTGAAGGCTGCGCCGGCCCAGATGCGCGTCGCCACCAGCGTGCCGTTTTGCTGATAGCGCGCAGCGACCCGGACATATCTGTTCTTCAGACCCGGCGCAACCGTCGAGAAGTCCTTGATCACGATGCTGGTCTTGGCATCGAGGTCGTAGAAGTAGGTTCCATTTGAGCTGTTGTCGGCTAGAATCTGCAAACTCTGGTCGGTCGCGACGGCGGTTTCCGGCGAGACCACCGGTTCAGTCGGATAAACCTTCGTAATGGTGATGGACGAGTTGTCGGACGACACCGAGGTGAAGCTTCCGTACATGTGGCGCAGCACCAAGCTGGTGATGTCGCGGATCGGATGATGGCGCAGCGCGGGGTTGAAGTTCACGGACCAAAGGATGGTTCCGCTCACAGGCGTATAAGAGACGATGAACGCGGGATGAGAAAGGTCAAACTCGAGATCCAGGGCGCTGCTCTGGCCGCCCGTAACCACGAGTGGCGAAACAAAGTTCACGGGCACGTTCACGGTCGTGCTGCCCTTGGGTTGCACCTGGATTTGGCCTGACGGAATCTGCACTCCGGCCGTACCCGCAAATCCGGTTTCGGGATTATTCGAAGGAATCAGGACAACGTCGCTGGAATTGGTGCTGATGGTAAGGGTGGCACTGGTATAGGCCCCCGCCGGTATCGACGCATTTCCAAGTATCTCGGAGACCTGATCCAACTGCACCAGATTGACGATGGGCGCCGGCGTCGGAGCAGTATAGACCGTTACCGGACTCCCACCGCCCTGCGGGGTCAGGGTAATGCTCAGCACCTTCACGCCGATGACTGCCCAATCTTCTGTCGAGGCGTCGCTTACCATCAGATTCACAGTGCCCGATTGTGAAGATGTGACACTGCTGGAACCTCCGCTGCATGCCATCAGCAGCAGCAACCCCGACAACATTGCACATAGCAAGAAAATGGTCGACCGCCTCATAGTCCGTTGCCCTCTCAATTTTGTTCGTCAGTTTGGCGTGGGGCCCGGAAAGTAAAGTTCCTGTAAACTTCTGGTAAAGCCCTCGCAGAGTCAAACACTGAGAGTCTTTGGCAGTTTCGGATGAGTATGCCGAAAAAAGCTAAGCGCGAGAGTTACGAAAGTCACAAGCAGCGGAACGGCTCCACGAAAGGAGAGGCCGCCTTCAGCACAACCGCAACAGCCGTGCCCGTATAGAGTCGGGGGCGGTTCGGCGGTGGATGATTCAGGTTATATCAGTCTCGGAAATGCTCCGCTCTCCACGCCAACATCACGGAACGCTATAATTCTCTTTCACTTGTCTGCACTTGTCGCGAGGCGGCGAAGGTTTCGAAACCAAATGACGATTCTTGTTTTCACAGTGCTGGTCGCTGTGTCGTCTTTTATGGCTGGATTGGTGGGAGCTCTGACCGGCTTGGGCGGCGGAGTTGTTCTCGTCCCTCTGCTCACAATGGCCTTTGGGGTAGACATTCGTTATGCGATTGGCGCCTCGCTCATCTCGGTGATCGCCACCTCTTCCGGTGCGGCAGCCGCTTACGTTCGTGAAGGCTACTCCAACATTCGCATCGGTATGTTCCTGGAGATTGCGACCACCGTGGGTGCGATTCTCGGCGCCATGATCGCCACCATGGTATCCGCCCGGGCAATCGCGGTGATCTTTGGCGTGGTGCTGCTTGTCTCGGCTTATCTCTCCAGCAGGAAACAACGCGAGCAACCGACGGCGGAGGAATGCGGCTCGCTGTCGGAAAAACTACGCTTGAGCGGAAGCTATCCGACCCCCAATGGGCCGCGGTCGTACTGCGTGTGCAATGTGCCGGCTGAATTCAGCCTTATGTTTACGGCGGGCACGCTGTCGGGCTTGCTCGGTATTGGCTCGGGCGCCGTGAAGGTGCTTGCCATGGATCAGGCCATGCGCATCCCGTTCAAGGTTTCGACCACCACCAGCAACTTCATGATCGGCGTGACGGCGGCGGCAAGCGCGGGGCTGTATCTCAGCCGCGGCTATATCGATCCCGGATTGGCGATGCCGGTGATGCTGGGGGTGCTTGCCGGTTCGCTCACCGGGGCGAAGCTCCTGGTAAAAGCGAAAACAAAATCGCTGCGTCTTGTTTTCAGCTTGGTGATCGTCGCGCTTGGGATTGAAATGATCATCAACGGAATCAGAGGAACATTATGAACGTACACGAGTGGGGCGACCGGCGGATGGAATTGATTATTGGCATCCTGCTTCGGCTGGGAGTTATGATCGCTGGCGCCGTCGTGTTCTTCGGGGCGGTCATCTACCTGATTCGGAATGGGGGAGCGCCACTGCCCGATTACAAGAGCTTCCATGGCGAAACCGTCCAGCTCAGTACCGTCGAAGGCATCCTTGCCGGCTGCCGCCAATTCCGCGGGCGCGCCATCATTCAACTGGGAGTACTGCTGCTGATCGCCACGCCTGTGGCGCGAGTCGTCTTTTCGGCCGTGGCATTCGCGTTTGAAAAAGACAAGCTCTACGTTTGCATTACCTTGTTCGTGCTCGCCGTACTGCTGTTCAGCCTGGTTGGCTCCTCGCTTGGGTGAGGCGTACGCACAACCATCGGCAATTTTGCCATCCGCAGCGCGGCCGCGAACATGGAATCACCCCTCGGACTCCGCCTCATCTGAGGCAATTTTCGCTCGCAGCGGCTCGTCCTGGAACTTGCGACGGACTAAGTTGTGTCCAACCGTATAGCAGTACAGACTCGCGGGGACAAATTCTATTTTCACACCATCTTGCTCACAAAAAATATTCCGCGTCATCGAGGTAACCAAAGTGTTTTTTAGACCATTGGCGTTACAAAAACTAACGAGGCTTTTCAACTCGTCGGGATGGTCACAGTAACGATCCGACCATTTCACTTCGACCGCCCATAGCGGCTTTTGCCTTTGCTGATTTAGGTTTACGATGTCCACTTCGCCGTCTTGCCATCGGGCGTAATAGAGATTTACATTAGTGCTATGGAACCACTGAGAAAAAACTGCTGTCTCGGTGAGTGATCCGACCGCGCTATCATCTTTCTTTATCGGCGAGAGAAGGGCGGCGCGCATCGAGGGATTCGTCAGGTAAATCTTGAAAAAATTGGCCCTGCGGAATCTCTTTGCATTATGGTCTACGCGGTGCACAATCTTTATCAAAAATGCGGCTTCAAGATACTCGATATATCTTTTGATTGTATTCTTTGCCATGCCAGAGTTTACCGATAATTCCCCGAGAGAAATCTCATTCGCGGTATTGAAAGCCAACGTCGTGAACAGGTAATTTAGCTCTTGAATCTCGCTAATACCATAGAGGCTGGGCAAATCCCGTAACAGCACTTTATCTATAATGTCGCTCTTTATGAACCGGGCTGGATCAGCCTGAATAGTAGGAGACAGGATCACTTCTGGATAGCCTCCAAAATTCAGGTAGGAAATGAATCGTTCGTTCAGTTCTTCAATGTTCTTCGTTTCGAAAAATGTGGTCTCGCCTTTACGGTGCTCCTTCGGTGGCAGCTCTTCAACGAGGTTTGTCTTATCCAAAAGATACAAGTACTCGTGAAAAGTAAGAGGGGGGAGCAAAAAATCGGTAAAACGTCCGGCTCCTGATTCTGTACTCTTCAGCCGCAATGCCGCAGCAGCAGAGCCGGAGGCTATGAATTTGATTTTAGAGTAGGTATCAACCGCAGATTTGAGATGAATCTCCCAATTGCGCAGGTATTGGATCTCATCAAAGAAGACAAAAACATCGTCTAATTTGTAATTCACCCCACTAGCCTGTCCATAATATTCAAGCAGCTTTTCCAGGCTGAGTCCGTTGTAGATGGGGTGATCCACGGAAAAATAGCAAATTGCTTGAGGTGGAATGCCATCGTCGATGAGCTTTTGGACTGCGTGATAAATCATCACTGTCTTGCCGACGCGCCTAGGTCCCATCAAAACGATGGCCCGGCGCACCGACTGCGTCAGCAACGGGTAGAAGAGATCAAAGTACGGGCGGCGCTTCATCTTCCGATGGGCTTCACTGGTGGCGCGATCGCTTTCCCACCAGGGATTCTCGCTCCGAACTCGCTCAAGGATGTCTTCCGATGAAATAACCTGCATGGCATGTGAGTATACAGGCTACTCATGCTAGAATCAACACACTGACTCTAGCATGAAAACATATGATAAGACATTTATTATCATAAGTTTACCAGTGCAGGTTTATCTCTAAAACTTAGCCCGCTTCCCGGATTGCGAGCGGCCACAGAGATTAGAAAGCGTCCGCTTGTACTACCTAAACCTTCGGGGACACTACACCAATACATCAGATCCCGAGGTATGCGGCGCGAACTTCTTGGTTGACCGCGAGCTCTTCGCTGGGACCTTCCAGCACTACCCGGCCGGTTTCGAGCACATAGCCGCGGCTGGATACCGCCAGCGCCTCCACCAGATTCTGCTCGATCAGCAGAATCGAGACACCCTCGATCGAGATCTCCTTGATGATCTTGAAAACGCTCGCCACAACGATCGGAGCGAGTCCGAGCGATGGCTCGTCGAGAATCAGCAGTTTGGGATGACTCATTAAGGCCCGCGCAATGGCCAACATCTGCTGCTGTCCGCCGCTGAGCGACCCGCCAAGGTGTTCCTTTTTCTCCCTCAGCATGGGAAACAGCCCATAGACTTTCTCCAGCGTGGCGGCGCGTTGCGGTTTGGCCGAGGGGGTATACGCGCCCAGTATCAGATTGTCCTCGACCGTCAGTTGGCTGAGCACTCCTCTGCCCTGCGGAATGTGGGCGATCCCCAACCCAGGCAGCGTGTGCGCCGGAACCTTCGTAAGCTCCTTGCCGTCGAACACGATACTGCCCGACCAAACCGGAATCAGTCCTGAGATGGCCCGCAGCAGGGTGGTTTTGCCGGCGCCGTTGGAGCCGACCAGCGATACCGCCTCGCCGCTGCCGACCGTCAACGACACCCCGTCCAGCACCTTCATATCTCCGTAGCCGGTTATGATTTCCTTGATCTCAAGCACGTTTGTAGCCCTCGCCCAGGTAGGCTGTAATCACCTTTTCATTGGCCATGACTGCTTCCGGGGCTCCCTCGGCGAGCAGTTCGCCCTGATTCAACACCACCAGCCGGTGGCAAAGCGCCACCACCGCTCTCATCACATGCTCGATAAAAATGACGCTGATTCCGCTGCGATTGATTTCGCGCACCAATTCCAGGCCCTCCTCCATTTCGTGAGGGTTGAGGCCGGCCAGGCATTCATCCAGCATGATGAGCTTAGGCTTCAGTGCCAGCGCCCGGCACAAATCCAGACGCTTTCTTTTTTCCACCGGCAGGCTCGCGCTCTTAAGGTGCATGGAACTCTTCAGGCCGGTCATCTCGATGCATTGCAAAGCGACCGTCTCCGCCTCTACCGTACGGCTGGTGTGGAGCAACGCCGCTATGGTCACGTTCTCAAGCACGCTCAGGTTCAGGAAAGGCCGCGACGACTGGAATGTCCTGGCAACTCCGTGGCGAGCCATCGCCGGTGGCGCCTGCGCGGTCACATCGACGCCCTCCAACAGCACATTGCCGCCGTCAGGTCTGTAGAGGCCGGCAATCGCGTTGACGAACGTCGATTTGCCCGAGCCGTTGGGCCCGATCAAACCGAGAATCTCGCCCCGATCGAGGTCCAGGGAAACGTCCTTGAGCGCATGCACGCCGCCAAAAGACTTCTTGAGGTTGGTAACCTTAAGCAGTGGTTCCATGAGCAACCTGCTTCTTGGGCCAGAATCTGTCAAACAGGGAAATCAGACCATTCGGTTTCACGAGGATGACCACGATGAGAAGAATCCCATAGAGCACCAAACTGGCTCCGCCTCTCACCGCGCCGAGATACATGTTGGTCAACTCCGTCAGCAGCACAATCACTGCCGCTCCCAGGATTGGTCCCCACAGCGTTCCAATTCCGCCGACGATCACCACTACCGCGATTTGAATTGACAGGTCGACGCTGGCAACGCTGTCGGGATCGATGTAGCCGACCGTAAACGCGTAGAGAACTCCGCAGGCAGCCACGATCACCGCACTGAGCATAAAAGCTGCCATCTTGACCCAGGCGGTCTTGACGCCGAGAGACTCGGCGGCGTCCTGATCCTCCCGCACCGCCGCCAGATAGCGGCCTATCTTCGCGCGCTCCATCGTGCGCACAATCATGAAAACCACGGCTAGCAGAAGCAGCGCCAGGTAGTAGTATTCAGCCTTGGACGAGAATTGCAAAAACAGCGGGTCATTGCCATGGAAGGGAATTGGCACGCCGTTGGCGCCCGCAGTGAAGTCCTTGAAGTGCAGCAGCAGCGTGCGCGTGATCTCGCCAGAAGCGATGGTGGCCAGCGCAAAGTAAGGTCCGCGCAAGCGGAAGCAAGGCAGGCCTATGATGACCGCTGCCACCACCGCCAGCGCCATGCCGATCACTCCGCCCACCAGCGGCGTTAATCTCTTATAGACAACGAACAACACCGCAGTGTAGGCGCCGATGGCGAAGAACACGGAATGACCGAGCGAGAGCTGCGCGCCATAACCGCCTATCAGGTTCCATCCCAGCCCCATGGTGGCAAGCAGAAAGATCATGAACATGATGTGCAGGTAGTAGGGAACAGTTACGAAAAGCGGAATGGCGAGCACCACCACGATAAGTGCCGGCAGAACGAATTTTGCCGCCTTGGGGTTCATTTCGCAGCTTCTCCGAACAATCCGCTTGGACGCAAGAAGAGCACGGCGAGGAAAATCAGGAAGGTAAACAATTGCGCCAAGTCCAGCGAAATATAAGTGCTGCTGAGAGCCTCGACGACGCCGATGATCAACCCGCCCAGCAATGCGCCGGGTACCGATCCCATTCCGCCAAGCACTACCACCACAAAGGCCGTAAGGTTAAAAAGCGTGCCCACGCCGGGAAACACATAGAACATCGGCGTCAACAACACGCCGGCGATGCCCGCCAGAACAATACCGATGGCGAACGCAATCGTGAAACACTTGGTCGGATTGATGCCGAGCAGGGTCGCGACCTCACGGCTCTCGGAGGTCGCCCGCATGGCGCGTCCCAGGTCGGTCTTGTTGAGCATAATCGTCAGCGCCGTAACCATCAGCAGCGCCACCACAAAGGCAATCAAGCGTGGCACGGACAGGCTGAGACCGGCCATGTGGAACGCCTTATCTTTGATGGGTGTGTCAACCGAAAAATATTCGGCGCCAAAGATGACCAGGACCAGGTTCTGCAAAACGATGGACAAACCGAGAGTCAGCAGGATGAAGGCTTCGTCGGGTTTGCCAATTACCCGGATAATGAGAAACTTGAATACCAGATAGCCGAGCGCGTACATGACAGCCCCGACGATCAGCAATCCGGGATAGGGACTAATACGGGCAAATGTTGCCAGCATCCAACTGACATACATGCCCAGCATCACGAACTCTCCCTGGGCAAAGTTGACGATCTTCATCACCCCGAAGATCAGCGTCAGCCCTACGGCGACCAGGGCGTAGACGCCGCCCACCATCAACCCGTTGAGAGTCGTCTGCACAAAGATAGTAGGATTCACTATCCTATCTCCTCCGGCTTAAGAAAAGGGGGTGTCTGAGCGGCACCCCGGATGCAACTTGCTCTCATTTTTTAGGGGGCTGATAGCTGCGCGTTGCATCAGCCTCAGGGTAAATGGTCCGCGGCTGGTTATCCTGCCACTGGATCATGATCGGATGAACGACACCGTTGAAGCCGGTGCTGTCAATCTTTATCGTCCCAGGCTGCATGAAGCCGCCAACCGGGCCGCTGTCGTTGAAAGCGGCCAGGTAGTCGCGAATCTTCTTGCTGTCGCTCGACTTGGTCGCCTCCATCGCCTGGGCAATCATGCGAACGGCCGCGTAGCTGGGCCCGGCATGCTCGCCCATGAATACCCCAAACCTCTTTTGGTAACGGTCGGTGATCGCCGCCAGCTCCGGTACGGAGGAGATGCTTTTCGAATCCCAGTTCCAGGAAGCAACCGAGACAAAGCCGTTGGCCGCGGCTCCCATTTCGGTAAAGAACGCCGGCCAGATGAAGCCCGCGCCACCGCCGACGATGACCGGGTGCACATTCATCTGATTCATGGTGCTGGTGATCAGCTTCGCGTCCGTGGTGTAAGCAACCGGGAACAGCGCCTGCGCCTTCGACGCCTTAACCTTTGTTACCAGTGACGAGGCGTCGGTGAATCCGTGCGGATACGACTCGTAAAGCACCAGGTTGAATCCACCTTGAGTCACAAAGTCCTTAACGCCGCCCGCCGTCGAAACCCCGTATCCGGAGTTTTCGTAGACCACGGCAACGTCCTTAATCCCCAGCTTGTATTTGTCGTTCAACCATTTCAGGAACTGGACCTGGGTGTTGCCGAACTGGCTCCCGTGGGGCGCAATCTGGAAGGTGTACTTATAACCCTGACCGGAGATCTGGTCATTGATCGAATTGCAGATGACCGGAATCTGCGCCTTCTCCGCGATCGGCAGCATCGGCAAAGCAATTCCGCTGATGCCGGGGCACTTGGCGGCAACCACTTTTTCGGTGCTGAAAGTACGCTCGGCGGTGGAGGCGGCGTTCTTAGGATCGCTCGTCATATCGACCGCCACCAGCTTGAGCTTGGCGCCACCGAGCGCCTTGATGCCGCCGGCGGCGTTGATGTCGTCCACGGCAAGCTGCGACCCGTTCAGATCCTGTATGCCGGCATCGGCGTTGCTGCCGGACAGGCAATCCATGTCAGCAATTCTGATTTCCTTTTCTCCGCCACCCTGGCAAGCGATCAATGCTAACCCAAGGAAGGTGAGTAGCATCATGAGCACTACTGACCACAAAACTCGGTTTTTCATTCTGTTGCCTCTCGTAGATTGATTCTCTATTTCTTCTCGGAATAGTTGTAGAAACCGCGGCCGCTCTTGCGGCCCAGCCAACCCGCCTCGACCATCTTGACGAACAGCGGACAGGGGCGGTACTTCGAATCACGCATGTTTTCGTAAATGCCGGTTATGGTGGCAAGCGCAACGTCAAGGCCAACAAAATCCAACAGCTCCAACGGCCCCATCGGATGATTGCACCCCAACTTCATGGCGGCATCGACATCCTCCGGCTTCGCGCCTTCCATCACCAGGAATACGGCCTCGTTCATCATAGGCAGCAGCAGCCGGTTGACGATAAAACCCGGATAATCATTGGCAAGAACCGGCGTTTTGCCGATCTTTTCGACGTAAGCCCGGCATTCGTTGTAGCTCTCGTCGGAGGTCGCAAGGCCACGAATCATCTCTACCAGCTTCATCCTGGGGACCGGATAGAAAAAATGCAGACCAATGACTTTCTCTGGCCGTTTGGTGACAGAAGCAATCTCGGTGATCGACAACGCCGAGGTATTGCTCGCCAGTATGACCCCCGGCCTGGCGATGGCGTCCAGCTTCTTGAAAGTCTCTTTCTTGACCGGCATATTCTCGTAGACGGCTTCGACGATGAACTCCGCCGATGCCAGTTCGTCGTACGATTCGCTGCTCCGGATACGGGAGAATACATCCTGCGCGGCGGAAGCCTGAAGCTGGCCCTTTTCCACTGACTTGTCGAGACTGGCTTTGATGCGGACTTTGGCTTTTTCCAGAGCCTTGCCACTGACATCCACCAGCAGCACGCTATATCCCCCTCGGGCCGTCACTTCGGCAATGCCCGCGCCCATGAGGCCGGCTCCCAACACGCCGACACTGCTCTTATCCATGCTCTTTATCCTTTCGGGACACTGTGAATGCACGTGAATGCAAAATAATCCACGGCGCCGGCCCAGACAAACTTAGGCTACGATCGCGGGATAGTCTTCCGATGGCGGCCAGATGGCGGGAGTAGTGTACCAACTTTCCCACTTCCAAGACTCACATTTTTGGCGTCGCTCCCCCACAAGCCCGCTTGTTGGGGTGGGGGCCGTGGTCCCCGACAAGCCCGCTGCTGGCTTGTTGGGGTTGGGGACGCCCCGGCACGCTCCGTGATTGCGCGTGGCGGAATATCTACGCCCACGTGCATGCCGGGTCACAACAGAAAACCCCATCCTTCGCCCCCGATGGCGCAAAAGATGTGGTCTTCGAAATGCAACGCCGGACGTCTAGCCCCCGAGCGCGCCCTGCGTGTTCACGTACACCGAGTAGAGTGAGTGGGCGGCAGCCATGAACAGGCGATTCCGCTTCAGCCCGCCGAAACAGAGGTTGGCGCACCGCTCAGGCAGCTTGATATGGCCAATCAGTTTGCCTTGCGGCGAAAAAATGCTCACGCCGTCGAGCTCTTCGCTGCCCATTCCCCAGCCGCACCACAGATTGCCGTCGACGTCGACCCTCATGCCATCGATCGTTCCAGGCCCGGCATCCAGGTACACCCGGTTGTTGGCCAGCTTCGTGCCATTGTCAACCACGTCGAACACGCGGATCAGGCGCGGCGAAACCATGTTCTCGCAGATATACAGCTTCGATTCGTCGGGCGAGAAGGCCAGCCCGTTCGGTCCTTTGATATCGCCGGTTGCGACCGTGGCCTTTCCGGTTTTTCCGTCGATGCGGTAAACGTTGAACGGCAACTCCGGCTTGGCCACCGTGCCTTCGTACCAGTTGAAGGTACCGAACGGCGGGTCGGTAAACCAGATTGAGTCATCGGATTTAACGACAATGTCGTTGGGCGAATTGAGGCGCTTGCCCTCGAAGCTGTCCATCAGCACGGTAATCGTGCCGTCGTACTCGGTCCGGGTCACGCGACGGGATTCATGCTCGCAAACGACGTATCGTCCCTGGCGATCGCGCGTTGTGCCGTTCGCCTTGTTGGAGGGCTTGCGGAAAACGCTTACCGCACCGGTTTCCTCTTCCCATTTCATGACCCGGTCGTTGGGGATGTCGCTCCAAAGCAGGTAACGCCCGGCCGGGAAGTACGTTGGCCCTTCGCACCAGCGCATTCCCGTAGCAAGGCGTTCGATGCCGGAATTGAACACCTTGTATTTCGCGAAGCTGGGGTCAATGACCAGCACGTTCGGTTCGGGATACCGCTCACTGGGCGCCCACTCAGCCATCGCAAGCGGATTCAACGCCACCACCGCGGCAGCAGCGGCGCCGGAGGCCAGGAATGTTCTCCTGTTGATCTCTACGATGCCTCGTCCAGACGCCGGCTGATCGCCGTGGTTTTTGGTTCTCTGTTCAAATGAGTCTTTCATTTTTATCTCCTTGCCGTTACGACCAGATGAACACCGGATGTCGCGTGAATTTGAATTTCTCAGGGCACGAAAGTCAAGCACGAAGAACGAAACGTCCTCGCCGTTCCCAGCACACGCCGTGCGCCAGTGCGGGTTATTGTGGGTTTGTCCTGCACAAAACCTGCCGATCGTCTCCGTCGAGTTTCCGTTGCATCAGGACGCTGTCGTACCAGCAGTCGAACTTGAACCCAACGCTCCGGAGAATGCCCACCAGAGAAAAGCCAAGTCTCTCGTGCAAGCGTATGGAAGCCTGGTTGGCGGAATCGCCAATCACGGCAATTACCTGGCGGAATCCCCTTTGTGCGCATTCGGCAAGCAATGCCGCCATCAGCAATTGACCGACTCCTTGCCGAAGGTTGCCGGGACGAACGTAAACCGAGTTCTCCACCGTAAACCGGTAGGCAGGCCGGGTCCGGTAAGGCCCTGCGTAGGCATAACCAATCACCTCACCATCCCGCTCCGCCACCAGGTAGGGAAATCCTTTCTCCAAAAGGCGTGTGCGCCGAGCCATCATCTCTTCGACGCCGGGAGGCTCCAATTCGAATGTCGCCGGCGAATGCAGCACGTGATGGTGGTAGATGGCAGTGATCGCGGGCACGTCGTGGTCTTCGCTGGCACGAATGCTTACGCTCGACGAGTTCACCGAATGCCTCCCGCTGGGGTCTCCGACACGCGCCGTGGTTGCGCGTGTCGGGTGGAACTATCCTATGAGCCAGCCAGGCCAAGTTCGCCGGCCACGCTTCGCATGGCGTCAACACAAAAGGCGATGTGCTCCTCGAGCTCGATGCCCAGCTCGGCGGCGCCCTCTGTAATGTCGCTGCGGCTGACGGCGCGCGCAAAGGCCTTGTCCTTCATCTTCTTCCTTACACTCTTGGCTTCGACTTCGGCCAGCGACTTGCTCGGCTTAACCATGGCGCAGGCGGTTATAAAGCCTGCCAGTTCATCGCAGGCAAACAGCGTCTTTTCCATCTTCGACTGCCGCGGCACGCCGCTGTACTGCGCATGGGAGAGAATGGCGCGGCGGATCTCCTCCGGGTAGCCGCGTTCGGCCAGAATTTTTTCGCCCACAAACGGGTGCTCTTCCGGGGTCGGGTGCCGTTCGTAGTCGAAGTCGTGGAGCAGCCCCGTGATGGCCCATGTCTCTTCGTCTTCGCCAAACTTGCGGGCATAGGCGCGCATGCAGCTCTCGACCGCCAATGCATGTTTCCGCAAACTTTCAGACTGGGTGAACTCAGTTAGTAACCCCCACGCTTGTTCGCGATTCATCCCTGTTTTCTCCCTGTTTTCACTTGATTTATTCTGGTTTTATGTGTTGATTCATAATTTCAACCGTAAAAATACGTGCCTTGCCTCAGAATCATCTTGACATTCAGGGTGCAATTGCCGCAAATTACGCCCAGCCTGAGGTTTACCACGTTGATGCGGATCACGATGGTAAACCTGAGGTGGAGTGCCCGCTCTGGCAGCTCCGTTACTACTGAATGGCCACGCTTCTAGCGCCTGTTGACTCCAGAGAAGTCCTGCGTTGTGATCACTGTGACCTGGTGCAATTCCGGACGGCTAATAACCTTTGCCGCAAATGCAAAACCTCCTTCGATGAAGAGCCAGAGCCAGTCATAACTATGCCGATCGCCCAGCCGGTGGCGGTTGCCGAACCCGGCAGCAGACCACTGAGCGTGGCGGGAGCGATCCGCGCCTTGCGAACCCGCGCCGGCTTGAGTCAGCGCCAACTGGCGCAGCGCATGAACGTGCCGCGCACCTACGTCTCAAAAATTGAGAACGAAAAGGCCTGTCCCACGCTTTCATCCATGCAACGGCTGGCCGATGCGCTGAACGTTACCATATGCGATTTGCTGCGCAATGGCGAACCGTCATTGGAGGACCAGATCCGGCAGCTTCAGGGCGACGATTTCATTGCCGAGCTGATTCCCTATTTACGGAAGCTGAACTCTGTGCAGTGGACCAGCATACTGAACGAGATACGGGCCATGACGGTGCAGCCACGCCGCACCGCCTAGACCGGATTCGGGATAGAACTCTCGCCCATAATTGGTGCTTGGTGCCCCACGTTCGCCCGCTGTTGGCTAATGTGGGGTAGTTTCTTGTCCCCCAGACGCTCCCGCCCTCGTACTCAACATACTTCATGAGTGTCATCCTGAGCGAACCAGGGTCCCCGGCAACGGCCGCTTTGCCGTTGCTGGGGTGTTGCATCGAAGGATCTGCTGTTCGTCCGGCTGGGTACCCCACGTTCCGCCCGTCGGGGTCCCGGCGAGCAGCGCTCGCCTGACGGACTATTCACGCAATGCCGGCCTGGTTCCTGTTGGGCGGCGCTGGTTTGGACTCGGCCGCCGAGATCGAGCTTACGCGCACACGTTCCACGCGGCGGTTCGTTGACTCCAATACCTCGAAGCGCAGACGATCCTGTTCGACGATTTCCCCGGGTGGAGGTATGTGACCTGCAATCTCCGTGACCAGTCCGGAGACAGTCGTCGATTCCCAGTCGCCCAGGCGGATGCCGAACAGTTCGTCCAGCCGATCGACATCCATGTTGCCGGGCACGACATAGGAAGTTTCGCTTTCGCGAATGATGTCCGACTTGCTCTCGCCTTCCTCTCGCAGTTCGCCCACGATCTCCTCGACCAGATCCTCCACCGTCACCAATCCGGCCACCCCTCCGTATTCATCGATCACGATCGCCATGCGGGTATTCTGGCGCTGCATTTCACGCAGCAGTTGGCTGCCGCGCTTGGTCTCCGGAACGAGGTAGAGATCGGTCTTCATCAGCTCCTTCACCGTACGGTGGTGAGCTTCGGTATCGGAAACCTGGAGCAGGTCGCGGGCCAGAACAATGCCGACAATGTGATCGAGGTCGCCCTCGTAGACCGGCACGCGCGAATACGGGTGCTGCTGGAGCATCTCCGTCAGTTGCGCAACCGTCGTTGAGGCGGGAACGGCAAAAATCTCCGGCCGTGGGCGCATGACTTCGCGCACGATTTTGTCGCCGAATTCAACCACGGAATGGATGAGTTGACGGTCGCTCTCTTCCAGGATGCCCTCATCCTGCCCGGCCTCGATGAGCGCGTCGACGGCTTCGGAGGGATGCTCGGGCTGCTCACTCGTGTTCTCCTTGCGGGTGAGCGAGACAACCGATTGCAGAAACCCCAGCACCAGCGTCAAGGGCAAGGCAAGGTAGATAAGGGCGCGAACCACGGGAACAAGCGCCAGCAGCCAGGCACCGCGAGTGCCGGCGAAAAACAAATAGGGCAGAAAGCGATGGAAGACAAGAATGATGATGACGATCAGCAGGCTTAACTGCGCGATTTCACCGGCGCCCCAGCGGCCGTGATAAGCGGAGGTTACCAGCAGCAGGGTGATGGCGGCGGTGGCAAGCTGCTCCAGCACGGCCATCGAGAGTGCCGCTCGCCAGCGGCTGACCTTGAGCCGGGGCTCGATCTGCTGTTCGAACAGCTCGATGTTGTCCTGAAATTCGCGCGAAAGAAACTTGCCGGCTTCGCTGTAGAGCCGGGCGACGTAGGAAACCAGCGTCAGCACAGCAATCAGCAGAATGAGCACGCAGACGAACATGGGGCTCATCGCTCCTTACCCCGGCGGCCAGACAACCCCAACAAGCCAACAACGGGCTTGTCGGGGACCCCACCAGAAGCGCGCTCGCCACGAACTCCGGGGCGTAACCTCCGCACACGCACTTTCCCGCCAGCGGAGGCGGGCCGCTCAGGCTCGCCTTTCGCCCGGTCCGAATTCGTGCGCTCGATCAGTCCCTCGGGAAGCCCCAGAGTGCGGCGCAGGAGAGCCTCCTTGCGTGCCATCCGGCCGTTATCGCTTTCGTGATCGTAGCCGGCGAGGTGGAGCAGGCCATGCAGGATGAGGGTCTTGATTTCAATGGCCACGCCGTGTCCGAGTAGTCTGCCGTTCTGCCGCGCGATGTCGGCGGATATGGCGATATCGCCCGCATACCCGGCACGGGTCCCCGGCGACGGTGGCCCCTCGAAAGGAAACGAGAGCACATCGGTCGGGTAGTCCTGGCGGCGGAACTCGCGATTCAGGCGTCGGAGTTGCGCGCTTGAGGCGAGCAGCAATGTCACCTCGCCCTCGAGTTTGAGCGTTCGGCGGCCGCGATTGAGAAAACGCGCCAGCATCGCAACGCTTATGCCTTCTACCGCTTTGTCAACGATGATCAAGGGTGCTCCGGGGGTTACGGACTGAGTCGAGGGCGCGCCGTCTGAAAACACTAATGGGAGGGCCTGCCGGAACCCTCCCATCCATGGTATATCGAATTTCTATTCGCGCGCCGAATGGGACTCAAGTATGGAGTCCCCAAGCGAGCCTCTGCGAACCGATGGCAGTGCCGAGCCGCCATTGTCATTGGCACGGGCCTCCGGGCCGAGATCCAGTTGCAGCGACATCTGCTGCTCCTTCCAGACCTTGTGTTCTTCATAGGCATGGACAATCCGCTGCACCAAGTGATGACGCACGACATCGGTCTCGTCAAAGAACTGGAACGAGAGGCCTTCGACGTTCTTAAGCACGGTAATGGCCTCGATCAGCCCGCTGCGGTTCGCGTTCGGCAGGTCGATTTGCGTGATGTCACCCGTGATCACGGCCTTGGAATTGAATCCCAGGCGGGTGACAAACATTTTCATCTGCTCGGAGGTCGTATTCTGCGCCTCGTCGAGAATGACAAAGGAATCGTTCAGCGTGCGTCCGCGCATGAAGGCGATGGGAGCGATCTCGATGACGTTCTTTTCCAGGAAACGATCCACTCTCTCGGGCTCCAGCATTTCATACAGCGCGTCATAGAGCGGGCGGAGATAGGGATCGACCTTTTCCTGCAGAGTGCCGGGCAGAAATCCCAGGCGCTCGCCGGCTTCAACCGCCGGACGCGCCAGAATGATGCGGTTAACGCGCTTGGAAATCAGCGCCGAGATCGCCATGGCGACGGCCAGATAGGTCTTGCCGGTACCAGCCGGACCGATGCCGAAAACCATGTCGTTGTTCTCAATCGCATCCAGATAGCGGCGCTGATTGATGCTCTTGGGCTGCACCTGGCGCTTGCCGAACGAGCGCTGGCGGCCGGCTTCGGCCAGCCCGCGCAGACTGGCGCTGGGATCGGACGTCACCACCCGAAGCAGCGAACCCAGGTCGCCGTTGTTGAACTGGTGACCGGCGCGCTGCAGGTGGTCGAAATCGACAAACACCTGCTCGGCGCGCGCCACATCGCTCGCCGCGCCCTCGATCTCGATCGAATCAGACTTCAGATTGATGGTAACGCTGAATCCATCCTCCATCAGGTGCAGGTTTTCATCGCGAGTGCCAAACAGGGTTTCGATCTTGGGGCTGATTTCAACTTTTTTCTTCATCGAGGACTCGATCACCACCTCAAGCGCATACGCGCAGTTGTGCCGCCGGACGCGACTCGCCGGACCATGGATTTGAAGATGTGTTGAAAGGATGAGAAAGAGACGCGAGATAATTCGCCAGCTGGCGAAGCAAGCTGGCCGGCAAACAGGACCCGAAATGCTCTCCCAAAGACGTGGAGCACTCCCCTCTGGCGAGAGAGTAGCCTGAGTTATCCCTCCAGTCAATGAAACTATTCGTTAAAAGGTACAGCCTTGATAACGTGGTACAAACCTCCACCGACCCTGCATATAGTTGGATGAACCGGCCGCCGGAAACGAGCCCGTGCACTTACGATTTTAGCCTTTTTTTCACAAATCTGATCACCCCGATTGTGCCTGGTAGGCCGCGTTTGCCCTGATTCGGAGCTCGATGCGCCTCATTCGCCCATCGGGCTCCCAGGCATGGTGCCCCGTATTCGCCCGCGTCGGGGCCCCCGACGAGGCTCGGCTCGTTGGGGTGACTGGGCTAACGTGGGGTAGTTTCCTAAAATCTAAACGGAGTCGAACTCAGGGCCGTCCCTCACGGTTGGCCCATCGGGGTCCCCCGGGCGAGCACAGCTCGCTGGTAGGGCACCTCGGTGCTCAGGTCGACACGGTCTGACGGAGCACTGACCAATGGTAAGCTAGCGGCATGTGCCGGCTTAAATCCCTTCCCATCCTTGTGATCATCTGTATCTGCGGTTTCGCATGCCCTCTGCACGCGCAGGAAGACTTTCCAGTTGGGACCGTCATCGCAATCGTGCTCGACCACACCATTGATTCCCGCAACAGCAGGCCGGGGCAGCGTATCGTCGCGCGCATCGCACAGGAAGTTCCGCTGGAGAATAAGCGCGTGATCCGCGCCCAATCCAAAGTATTCGGAGAAATCACGGAAGTTGCAAATGGTCTTGGCCAGGCGAAACTCGGCCTGCGCTTCGACCGGCTTGAACTTGGCAAAGCTGAGATTGCGATCAGCACCAAGGTGCGAGCGCTAGCCTCTTCCATGGCAGTCGACAGCGCCAAGGTGGAATATGGCCCCGGCAGCGATAGATTCGTTCGCGGTGCAGCGACGACCGTTCAGATAGGTGGAGGCGTAGTGTACCGTGGCGCCGGAACGGTCGAGAACGAAATGGGCGAAGTGGTTGGCAAGCCCGTTTATGGTGGTGTTCTCGCCACGGTCATCAATCAGGCGGGCTCCAAGTGTGAAGCGATACCCGTGAGTAAGACTCCACAAGCGGTCTGGCTATTCTCGCCGAGTGCGTGTGGCGTGTACGGGCTCAGCAATCTTCAGTTTGAGAATGGAACGAATGCGAAGGCGGGCGAGATTCTCTTAACCAGAAAAAATAAAAAGGAATGGAAGCAGACAAACATAGAACTGCGGGCAGGTTCGGCGTTGTTGCTTGCCATTACCGGAGTGCCTCCTCGTTAGACCAAATTCGCGGAAGGTATACCCCACGCAGAAGCCGGGTTTTCAAGCCCGGCGGTGATATTGAGGGGTACACCAACTGTGGAACTGCTCTAGAAACTTTCGCTGTGTTCTTTAATCCGGATGGCAAAAAATCCGGATGGCAAACAGCTCGCTGAAATTGCAGCCACAAAACGAAAAGGCCGCTCGGCAACCGGGCGACCTTTTCTTCAAGGGAGAATAGTTCCAACGGAGGCTTAAACCGTCAAAACTTTCTAAGAAAATCTTATGAGCCTAAGAAACTGAGTGTCAAGGAATTTTTCCGACACAAATCCATTTGTTTTCAACTACTTACGCAATTGATCAACAATTTCACCGCAGTGCAAAAAACTCCTCGGCAACGCTACTTATTTTAATAAGCTATTGATTTATATAGCTTTATATCATTTCCGCAGGTTCAGGCGGATAAAGTCCGCCTCCTCGCCCGCCGGGCGGACCCAGCGAGGGAACAGTTTCGAGGCAAGGGGTCTGGCGAAGCCAAAAATCGCTCCCGTGCCGAGTGAGAAGACAATAACGATGCCCGCAAGTGTGAGCGCTGCAATCACCAGGTTCCCGATGTTGTCCTTTTTGCTCAGCCCGGTGTTTTCATTCCACGTGACTTCGGCTTGGTAGTTGATCCGGGCCAGCAATGAGTTCGCATCCTGCGGTGGAATCGAACCGTAGACCACTTTTACGATCGGGCCAGTCCTCTTCACGACGAAAGAAGCGTCGGGCGGCGGATTCGTCTTCCGCATTGCTTCCATTTTTTCCATCGCAATCTGCGGCGTCGGATACGCGATTAACAGCAGTGTGGCGTCGGTGTCTTGCTGCGCGATTTTTCCGGTGAGAATCTCCGGCCTGAGGCCGAAGTCGATGATGCTGTCGGGGATCGGCGACGCAAGCGATGCGTAAGCGGCGGGTCCGAGCACGAATTTGGCGGAACTCGGCGCGATCTTATCCTTGGGCAGATAGTTGGGCAACACGGGAAGATTCGCGGCCGGCCCGTTCACCGCCGGCAATGCCGCGGCGAGCTCACGCAGTTCGGATGCGCTCATTGCGGTGACCCGGTCGAAGCGAGCTTCCACCAAGACGGTGCCGCGGAAAAAAAGCACGCGATCGGTGTCGGAAGCAGCCAGATTCCCAATTCGTTCGGGAATCGTGCCGGGCGCGCGATAGAAGGTGAAAGCGCCGTAGGCTCCGGTGGCGTCCTGAAATCGGGCGGCGCGCACGGTAAGTTTTCGATTGCCCTGCGCGTAGGTCGCGATCTCATATCCGGTGAATCCGTACTCCCGCAGCGCGGCACTCTGGGCGTGATCGATGGTGCCCGCGTCGATTCCTTTGCGCACGCTGCCGGAAAGCTCCCATCCCGCGAAGGCGTTCGGCAGAATTGAAATCTCCTGCTTTGAGGAAGCCGTGGCGGCTTGATCGCCGGGCCCCGAGGCAATCGCTGTGTCAGCCAACGCCGGGCCGACCACAGCAAGCGAAATGAGCAGGATGACAGGAAACATCTTCATGGAAAAATCCGCAACACCCGGCAAACCTTCGCCTCGGCACACTTAATATTAGACTGGATCGCAAAGCTGAAGGATGCGCAACTGGCAATGCCGGTCAATTAGCGATCCGAAACGGTCCGGGAACTATTGCCCCACCTGGTCTTTTCCGCGTGCCGCCAATTTCAAGCCGCTCAATCCGCTGACGTACTTGGTCACTCCCTTGTAGAGGGCGTCGGCTATCTTCTGACGGTACTCGGGTGTTTGCAGCTTGCGGGCGTCGGTTGGATTGCTGACGAAGGAGATCTCGGCAAGGATGGAGGGCATGTTGGCCCCAATCAGCACGATGAAGGGCGCTTTCCTCACCCCGCGGTCGCGCAACCCGCGATCCCGTACCGACAGATTCTGGTAGAGCGACGTCTGGACGTTGGTCGCGAACTCGCGCGACTCCTCGATCTTGTCCCGCAGGGCGATCTTCTTCACCAGGTCCTGAAGTTCGTGAATCGATTTTTCCGAGACGGCATTCTCGCGGGCGGCGACTTCCAGCGCGTCGGCCGAGGAAGTGAAATTCAGGTAATAGGTCTCAACGCCGCGAGCCCTGCGATCGGCGCTCGAATTGGCGTGGATCGAGATGAACAGGTCAGCCTGCTGCTGATTGGCGATTGCCGTCCGGGTCTCAAGCGGAACGAACGAGTCGTCGTCGCGCGTGTAGATCACTTCGGCGCCCAGGCGCGCTTGCAGCAGGCGTCCCAATCGCCGCGCCACGTCCAGCACCAAGTCTTTCTCCATCAGTCCGTTGGATGCTATGGTGCCGGTGTCATGCCCGCCATGGCCGGCATCGACGACGATGCGGCCGATCTTCAATCCAAGAGCACGAATCAGCGAACGCTCGCCATCGGCGGTAGGCTGAGCGATGTGCGCCTCAGCCGTCGTACTCTTGCGCTGCTGCTTTTCCGGTGCGCGCGGCGCCACCGCTTGGAACGTAGGCTTGCTGGTTGGCCGTTGGGTCGCTCTCTGCTCCTGGTTGGCGTCAATGCCGTTGGCATCGCCCTTGCCGGTGGTGTTTTCGTCTGCTGATTTGTTGTCCGCTCCCTTGCCGGCCTTCGTCGCCGTCTTTGCCGAAGCCGGGTTAGGCGCGGACTCCTTGCTTGTGGTGTCTGTAGTGGTGGTTGCAGCTTTTGCACTCGCCTTGGTCGCGCCCGCGGCAACCGGCTTCGATGTCTCACCCGCTGTCTTTTGTGCCGCAGCCGCTTCCTTCGGTTTCGCGGTTTCCTCCGCCGGTTTCTTTACCGGAGCTTCGGCCTTCGCCACCGCGGTCGTCTTCTGCGGGTTGCGGCCATGTATATCAATGATCAGGCGATACGGATTGGGAAGCAGGAACGCCGAGTAGTCGCTGACATCGTCGACGTCAAGCACCACCCGGGCCATATCCTTCTGGAACTGTGCGACGCGGATCTTTCGCAGGAATCCATCCGATACATCAAAGCTCTTGCCCACCAGCGCCGACGCCAGCTTGGTGTCATGAAGGTCAAAGAAAATCCGGTCGGGATTCGGAACGCGGCCGGCCTCGTACTTGACCTCGGCTTCCAAGTCGATGGCAACTCGGGTGTAGTCGGGGGTCGACCAGTAGCGGATGCCTGTCACCAGCGGCATTGCCGCCTTTGCCTCCACCAGTTTTGTCTCCCGCTGCGGCTGCGGGCGACGGCTCCTGCGGGAGACTTCAGCATCGATTTCCTGGATGGCATCCCGAGCCTGCATTGCAAGACGCTGCCGGGGATAACGCTTGAGAAACTCCTGGAATGTCTGCTTTGCCTTGTCCAGCTCGTCCAGATCTTGCTGATAGACCTGTCCGATGGTGAATAAGGCGTCGAAGCGGTACTTGCTGCCCGGATAGTCGTGGCGCAAGAACTCATATTGCGCAATGGCGGCGCGCAGAGCTTTTTCGTCGTTGAAGGAACGGCCCTGCTGCAAGAGCAACTCGGCGACCGCTACTACGCTGGAGTCGGCCTTGGAACTTCCGGGCGACAGGTAGTACACCCGGCGATAGGCGTCGCCGACCTGTTGGTATTCGCGGCGAGTGCGCTGGGTGGAAGGTTTGCCATTCAGAGCCTCGCGCATGCGTTCGGCAGTTTCGAACTGGGCACGAGCCAATTGCCTGCTTTGTTGCGTGTCGCGCGCCGGCGAGCAGAGCGCAAACAGCACCACGGCGGTGCCGATCACCGCCTGGCATATCCGCCGCGTTGAGAGAATCCGGGTCATGAGACAGAAATGCGCCTGGTCCCTACTCCACATTCGAGATCGTGAGCACACCGAAGGCGTTGCGCGAAATACGAATCGGCGCCGCCGACGAAATCAGGGTGTGCGTCTCACCGCCATAAAATCCCGTGATCTGACGAACGTATCGCCGCGTCTCCGGGTATGGCGGAACTCCGTTATTGCGGTTCACTGCTGCCTCTCCCGCATTATAGGCTGCCAGAGTCAAACCGACGTTGCCTCCAAAGTTGTTCAGCAACCTCTTCAGATGCTGAACTCCGGCCTCGACGTTTTGCCGCGGATCAAAAGGGTTACTGACGTTGAATTTGCGCGCAGTGGCGGGCATCAACTGCATCAATCCCATCGCTCCCTTGCGCGAAACGGCCGCCGGGTTGAAGTTTGACTCAACCTTGATCACCGCCCGAACCAGGTTGGGATCGACGTGGTGCCGCGCGGCAGCGTCTTCAATGATGCGGTCGATCTCAGCCGGGCTGGAGCCTTGGCTCTGAGCCGGATACCGATAATTCAGAGTGGTCGCCGAAGGTTCCTCAGGTGCGCGCTTCGCCGGCGGACGAGCTTCCACAAAACTCTGCACTTCGGCGGCGGCAACCCGCGCCCGCCGAAGCAGGCCCGAGGAAGCTGGCGGCAGAGGTTTCCATCGCCGTTCCGTGTTGCTCCAATACTCGAAGGCAGGTGGATTGCCGGCGGCCGTATTGATGGCCGGCTTAGAGGCGACTGTCCCATCGTTGACGAACACCGTGCGCCCATCTTCCTGAAGCGGATGAATTACTTGGGCGGAAACCGGCGATAGCAGCAAAACACACAGCAGCATACACGCCAGCAATTCCCCCTGGAGGCTTCCACCCCGACACGCACAACCACGGCACGTGCCGGGAACCCCGGCGGCGCGCGCCGTTCTTTTCTTTGCGCCGAGTTGCGTGGACCACATGTGCGTCGCCGAGGTCATCATGAGCCGGTTGCGCTCCCTCCAGCACGCGACCACTACGCCGCGTCCGGGAACTCCGCAGACCTTCGCCCGCGGAAAAGCGCGGTCGCGGTGGCGGCCGTAAATCGGCCAGAGTACAGGCATTTTAGGACGGTTCGGCAACCATAGCAATCGGTACTACCGCCGGGAATCTACTAAGTGAGGGGGAGAAAAATAGGAGAAATCACTGAAAAAACCGGAGGTTAGCCCGGCGTGCAGGCGTTGGTGCATGTACCAACGAGCTCGGGCCAGCTTCTGCCAGGGTCTGTGGAGTGCAAGCAAAACGGCAGGTCTGAACCTGCCGCTCTGCGAAAAGTCGGGAAGTTTGTTACTTGCTGGCGATGGCCGCTACGCGCACCGACAGGCGGGCCTTGTAGCGTGAAGCGGTATTCTTGTGAACCACTCCTTTTTGCACGCTCTTGTCCAAAACCGAAGTCGCGGCGCGGAGTTTGCTCTCAGCCGCAGCCTTGTCGCCCTCGTCCATGGCGCTCCGCAGTTCGCGCAATGCCGTGCGCAGGCGGGACTTGCTGGCGCGGTTTACTGCGGTCCGTTTTTCCGTTTGCCGGGTGCGCTTAAGCGCCGAAAAATGATTAGCCATACCTTCTCAGTCATCCTCTTAGATAGAAAAATCTTTGGGTCAGGCCCACAGGCATATGCCAACACGCCGCAGCCTCAGCTCGCGGCAATGGCCATTGGCCGAACTTTTATTGTACGGGAAATGCCGCTCCTCTTGCAATCGGAGGGTGAAGGCCGTAGCCAACCTCTCTGCAACGGCTTCCCGGCTCTGTTCTGGAAGTAGAACATTATTCATCTCTCGGAGCAGTCTCAAGTTCATCGCTGTAGCATCGCCGCATGCACGTGCAAGTATTGTTGGGGATAGTTTTTTGGGCTGTCGCACTGATCGCCTTTCTCGCGGCCCAGGCCCTAAAGAGGCACTGGTATCAACGCCGAACAAAAAAGCACCTTTTCTCTCGCGAACAGTTGACGGACTCTACATCATTGCTGCCTAAACTTGAGCAGCGTCGCCGGAGTTCTCGTATCGCCGTATCGACCCGACTTGTTGTCTCCGGCGTTTTCCCTAACGATGGCTCCTCTTTTACGGCTAACGGAATGACCATAGTGGTAAATAAGCATGGCGCGCTGATCCAGACCGAGGCACGTCTGCGCCTCGGAATGCAAGTAGTCGTCATTGTGACGCGGACCAGGGAATTCGAAACTGCGCGGGTGGTGTGGTCGAGTCCGCAATTTGAAGGGCATTACGGAATTAAACTGGAGGTACCTCGAAACATTTGGGGAGTATACTTCCCTCCGGCGGATTGGCAAACGGTTGAGGTGTGTGACACCGTCAATTTACGTCGCAGGAATTAATGCCTAAAGCAGCTTGGAATCGATGATCTTGTGATCCAAGCCATCCTTCGCACCCTGATGTCCGCACCACCCGCAAGCATTACATCAAGACCGTGCCACAGCAGGTAACGGACGCCATGCAACAACTTGCATCCCGACTGGACGTGATGTAATTATGGAATTTAGGCTGCTTTTCGGTGTGCAACAAATGTGCAAAAGAGCAGTCGATTAATTCGTGGTAAGCTGTTGAAAGCAAAAGAAAGCCGACGTAGCTCAGTTGGTAGAGCAGTCGATTCGTAATCGACAGGTCATCGGTTCAAGTCCGATCGTCGGCTCCACTAAGTTCTTGAGCATCTGCAATCTGCCCGCCTCGCCTGTCCGGTCACGCCAAATGCAGCATGAAATTCCAGATCACATATGGAATACTTGTCCGTTTACGAGATCAACTTCGGGTCGGATGAGTTAACCGCCGGCGGCAAAGAGAGATGGCATGCTAGTGCCAACATGGATTGGCATTGATATTGGAACTACAGGCGTCAGGGCAGTAGCCTATGCGCCTGACGGCCACTGCCACTGTGCGGCGTCCCGCGAGTATCGGTTGAACACTCCTCAGCCTGGTTGGGCGGAACAAAATCCCGACGAGATCGTGGCGGCGATGGAGGAGGTGCTGCGCGAGGTCGCGTCACATCTGGATCGCCAGGGACGAAAGCCGGATGGCATCGCTTTCAGCTCCGTGTTCCACAGTTTTCTCGTTTACGATCAAAGGCTTCGCCCGATTTCGACTCTGATGACTTGGGCCGATAACCGCAGCCAATCGCTCGTTACCGAGATGAAGATGAGCGGCTTGGATTTCCTATCTGTCTACCGGCGTGTCGGCTGCCCGGTTCACCCCATGTATCCCATGACCAAGATAGCGTGGGTGCTGAAGCAACGGCCCGGACTGGCCGGGCAGTCACCGCGCTTCGGTTCAATTAAAGACTACGTGTTCATGCTCTTGACCGGCCAGTGGGTGATTGATCGTTCCATCGCCAGCGGCTCCGGATTGTACAACCTCCTGAAGCTGGAATGGGACAGAGAATTGATGCACTTCCTGGGGATTTCGGAAGATAGTCTGCCGGAGGTTGTGCCCACCACTTACAGTCGGGCTCTCAGTGCTGAAGCGGCACAGCGGACGGGCCTGCCGTCAGGGATACCCGTGGTGATCGGCGCTGGCGATGGCGTGTTGGTAAATGTTGGAATAGGAGCGGTACAACCTGGACAAATGAGCGCCACCATCGGGACCAGCGGGGCAATCCGCATCTTGTCTGACCGTCCGCAAACCGACGCAAAAGGACGGACGTGGTGCTACAACCTCACCGACAGCACCTGGGTGCTGGGAGGAGCGATCAATAACGGCGGCATAGCCTTGCGCTGGTTACGCGACAATTTTGGCGAAGCTGAACGATTGGAAGCCGCAAGCCGGGGTGTTGATCCTTACGAAGTGCTGATTCAAGCTGCCAGTAAGATTCCGGCTGGCTCCGACGGTTTGATTCTGCTGCCGTTCTTTCTCGGCGAGCGCGCGCCTAACTGGAACGCCGATGCGCGCGGCGTCTTATTCGGGTTGAACTTGAACCATGGTAAGAACCACATCACGAGAGCGACCATCGAAGGGGTGTGCTATCGAATGAATAGCATTCTGCGAGCGCTTGAGCAATTGGCCGGACCGGCCCGCGAAATCAGGTTGAGTGGAAGCTTCACCCGGTCCGCAATATGGTCGCAGATGCTTGCCGACGTCTTCGGGCAACAGTTGAACGTGCCGAATATCAGCGAAGGAGCGGCTTTTGGGGCCGCCGTGCTGGGATTCGTCTCGGCCGGAGCGTTGCAGAGTATTGCTGACACCGGCAACCTCATTACGGTTGCGCAATCATTTCAGCCCGAGCCGAAGGCTGCGGCGCGATATGCGCGCCTCTATGCTATTTACGAACAGGTGTACTGGAGCATGCAGCAAGCATTCTCTGAGATTTCCGCCTATCAGGCTGAGCATGCCAAGTAGTTTGAGAGCAATCCGATTGTTGGAGCTAATGTCTTGGGAAAAGTATTGATTACTGCCCGTTCAGTTGCGGCTAGCAAAGAAGGTAGAGCGGTTCTTGAGTCGGCGGGACATGAGATTGTCGCTCATGCGGGCCAAAGACCGTGGAGCGAAGATGAAATGCTGCGCGTTATTGTGGGCATGGATGCGGCTATTGTTGGCTTGGACACCATGACTGCCAAAGTGCTCGCGGCAGGCGCTCCGCGACTGAAAATAATAGCCAGGAATGGCATGGGCCACAGCAATGTGGACTTGAAAGCTGCCGCCGAACTTGGCATTGCAGTGACCCTTACGCCCGGTGCCAATTCCATCTCTGTAGCTGAACTGACTGTCGGATTAATGCTCTCTCTCGCTCGCCATATACCGCAACAGGACTCGATTTCGCACAACGGTGGTTGGAGCCGGATGATGGGGTGTGAGCTGCACGGCAAGGTATTGGGAGTGATTGGTACCGGCCAGATCGGCGCCGAAGTCATCGCCCGTGCACGCGCCTTCGGCATGAGCATAGCGGCCTTCGACGTCAACCAGCGTCCTGAATTGTGCCGCCTGCACAACGTAAACTATCTTCCCATGGATGAAGTCTTCCGCGTGGCCGACTTCCTGACGTTGCATGTTCCGGCCTGCGCCCAGACAAATGGCATGGTTAATTCCAGGACTCTCCGTTTGATGAAACCTGCTGCTTGCATCATTAACAGCGCAAGAGGAGAGCTAGTCAACGAATCTGATTTGTACGAGGCTCTGAAAGAAGGCCGCATAGCTGGATATGCCGCCGATGCTTTGCTGCAAGAACCTCCGCCGAAGAGTCATCCGCTGCTGTCTTTGCGGAACGTTGTCCTTACACCGCATTGCGGTGCCTACACCGCGGAAGCAGTTGCACGCGCCAGCGTAATGACCGCCCAGGAGGTTGTAAGGGTGTTGTCGGGTACAACGCCGCTCTATTCCGTCGCCGGAGTCAGGACTTAGGCTTTCTCCCAAGGTCCCGGCAATCCCTTCCGCTTGTTTTCGGCCTGACGCTTTTCCCTGTCCGCGCCAACTTCTTGCGAAGCGATCATTGTCCGTTCGTAGATCTGTTGGTGTAAGCGCCCGACATCAGCGACGTGGCCCGATCGGTAGTGCATCTACTTGCGACCATAGGTCGCGGGCCGGACGGCATTTCTGTGTGCTCATCGCTCCTCCTTGCGGCCGGATGATCTCGGTCAGGCGGTGGTCTCAACAACCGGGGCCCCCGTCACGCGCCGTGGTTCCGCGTGTTGGGGCGAAACCAGTTGGTCAAGCAGGTTTCCCGCCGCATCGAAAACCATCTCGGCAGGCGAACCTATCACTTCGATCTGCGGCCTGGTAGCGGCTTCAGCCAGCATCGATTCGGAAATGTAGATTTCGCCAATGCGCAACGTGTCCTTGATGCGGACGACTCTGGCCTTGCTGAGATCCCGGGCGTTGCACGTCTTCATGGCGGCGAGGATCGCATCGCGATCATCCTCGAGAATGATGGGCAGCTTGCCCGGCTGCGCCACGGTTGAGGTCAGGCAGTTGGCGTAGGTCATCGGGAAATCTATTTTGTTAACCAGCTTGCGGGTTGTGAACTCGGCATGACCTATGCCGTTGGCGTTGCCGTGAGTAGCTTCCGTCAGGTCAAGTATCACCATCTTGGAAACCTGGGGTCCGCCCGATGCGAAAGGCGTCGGATAGCGGCCCATAATATTAGGGTCGGCTCCGTCGCCGGAGATGTCCTTCCCAATCTCGTCGATGATCAGCACGTCGATGGGGTCGTCGAAACAGATGCGAGCCATGGCGGCTTTGGCCTCAGGCAGAAGCGCCGCGTCCGTTTCTATCAATTCACTGGCAGGCATGGCGACGATCTTCGCAATGCGGTCGTATGCGTTCTCCACCGTGGCTACCCCGAACAGGATCGGCGCCTTGGCAAGAGTTATTCGCGCCATCGCCGGAATGAATTCCGCCGCCACGCCAAAGCCATACGCGTGACACGATTCGGCGCCCTTCTGTTTGCCCAGGCCAATCGTGATCATTTTCGCGACACCGCTTTCATTGGGGCCGCGGAAGGCGGTATGCGGTTTGACGCGGTTGATGACCACGATCCCATCCGCTTCATAGGCGTATTTGTCCATATAGACCGGCAAGCCAACCGGCAGCCGCCCGAGTTCCACGACTTCCATGGACGATAGAATCTCGCATCCGGCGCTGGCCTCGGTCACTCCGAGGTTCGCCAGGACTTCTTTCTGGCCTTCGGCGGTTGCTCCACCGTGGCTCCCCATGCCGGGCACAATGAACGGATGGCCGCCGCGGCGCTTGATTTCTTCCGCCGTCACCCGTGCCAGAGTAGGAATTTCCGCGACGCCCCTGCTGCCAACCGCAATTGCGATGCGCATGCCCGGCTTAATGCGGTCGCCAACTCCGGGTTTGCTCAGTTGCTCACGCAAACTGGCCGGCACGTCCTTGATTTCGGAGACGGGAAAGTTCTGGCGAACTTTCACCATTCGCGGCAGAGGAATGCCCCGAAGTAATTCCTTGACGATGTCCATGATTGTGCCCTCCAGATCTTCTCAACCAACACACGTTTGCCGTTCACAAATCGGCAACGGGCTCACCGATCAGTGTAGAGCCGTGCGAAACCGTCGGCAAGCTTCTGCGGAAGGCAAAGCGTCCGCCATGCGGCGACTACTTACGGCGCGCGGCATTTCCCGGCCGCATAGGTTAGGAGGGCAATTTACAGATTGGAACTAGGTGAGTCAAATGGTATTTTAGTGCCGCATGCGCATACCGCAGGGCAAAGATCGTCAGAACGGCGACGCCAAGCTTCTGCCTCTGCGCAGCCGCACTGGCATACGCGATTTGGGTTCAGACCGAGAGAATCGAGCGTCTCTCGGCGCCGCCTGATTCGAAACAAATGACGGCATCGCAAAAGGGATAGTCGGAATTCTGCTTCTTGCACGTTGGGAGAGAGCTGGATGAAGATCACGAAGGTCGAGACATTTATTGCCGGTAATCCTTGGAAGAACTGGTTGTTTGTCAAAGTCCACACGGATGGAGGCGTTCACGGCATCGGCGAAGGAACGCTCAACGGTTTCGCCAAAACCGTGGAAGCGGCCATTCATGAGCTCAGCCATCTGGTAATCGGACACGATCCTTTCAATACCGAAATGTTGGCCTTGAAGTTATTCAGAGACGTGTACTCCGACGGCGGACAAATTCAAGGCTCGGCGCTTGCCGCGGTGGAGATGGCGTGCTGGGACATTATCGGGAAGGCGTGCGGACAGCCGCTGTACAAGCTGATTGGCGGGCGCAACCACGACAAGCTGCGGGTGTACGCGAACGGATGGTATAGGGGTCCACGTACTCCGGAAAGTTATTACGAGAAAGCCAAGCTCGTGAAAGCGCGCGGATATACTGCGCTAAAGTTTGATCCCTTCGGTAATGCATGGCGCACCGTTGAACCGGCGGACTTCGACCTGGCAGTCTCGATCATCAAGGCGGTTCGCGATGCAGTCGGACCCGAGATTGACATTCTGGTAGAGGGGCACAACCGTTTCAGTGTTCATACCGCGTTGCAGTTTGCGGAGGCGATGGCGCCGTATCGCCCGGCGTGGTTTGAAACCCCTGTGCCACCTCAGAGAATTTCATCGATTGTTGAAGTGGCTAAGCGGAGCCCTGTTCCCATCTCGTGCGGAGAAGATTATTACTGCCGCGAGCAATTCCTCGAACTGCTCAGTCACGACGCAGTGCATATCATCCAGTTAGAGCCGCAATGGCTTGGCATTTCCGCAGCGAAGCAGATTGCCGGAATGGTGCACGCCGCCAATGGGGTGACTGCCCCGCACAGCGCGCAAGGGCCAATTTGTTCCATCGCCTGTGCTCACCTTAATATGGCAACCCCGAACTTTTTCATTCATGAGATTTTTGACGAGTTCAATGATCCCTGGGAGGAAAAGCTGCTAACCAATCCGATGAAGGTTCAAAACGGCTATATCCAACCTCCGGAGGGTCCCGGGCTGGGGACCGATTTGAATATCGAGGAAATCAAGAAGCATCCCTACAATGTCGGAAATTGGTTGCCGCTCTTCCGCCAAGGCTGGGAGAAGAGAGAATCCAGCCACTGACTTCGTGCGCAAGTGAACAACTAACCAATGCGGCAGGGCGGGAGGTCGAGCGGCCCCTCGCCCTGCGCACCGGGGTGGCACCACGCATCACCTCAGATACGCCGAGCGGTCCTATGAATTTGATCAATGCGGTCGTAGCAGCCACCGCTTTTAGCATTGTGGATGGGATAGGAAAGGTTCGACTCAGTTCCCCCTAACCTTATCCTTCGCGCCGGGCAGCATCCGCGTCCTCTGCCAACTCGCGTAGGAATTCAAAAAAATCTGGCGGCTGCCCGATGAAAAGTCCGTCAGCCGTGAGCGCCTTGACCGCCCCCATTGCGGCCCCGTTTGTATTGGTCGGGCGAATAATGGAGCAGATCGGGAATTTTTTGCTGAGGAATGGGGTCGGCTCCGGCATGATCAGGTTGGCCTGCAACGACTCCGGCTGGCCCGTGGTGAGGTCCTGGAACGTCACCGTCGCCCCCGTCACGGGGTCCACATCAGTCAGTGGCGTTGCATTGCCTGCCTTGTCGTGCCAAGTTTGAAAGTGCATTGTTTCGGTAGGTCCGATACTGAGAAGGACGCGCAGAACCTCTGGATCCGTTACCCTCTGAGCCAGGCTGGGGTAGAGACTGGTGCCACCTTGCTCTAGGAAGGCAAAGTGAAATCCTGCCGTGAAGGCGATTGCTTTGAGGTGGTCAGTGATGCTCGTGACGGAACTTCCGGCAGTGTCGTCATCGGTTCTGGGAATCGCCGTCCGGTTCACGATTGAGACTGCTTGAGGAAACTTGAACGTGGGATCGAGATCGGGGTTCTCTGAGTCGATGCGGTACCGCGTCCAAAAACTGGTGTCCACTGTGAGCTGCATGAGATTCGTAAGCCTCAGCCTGGACTTGTTAGCCCAGGTCGCTTGACTGCAAACCCGACCGCAAGTTTCTTCAACCTGTTACGAATCCGAACAGGAACGGCTCGGCGACATGCCCGCTCGCAGCGTATTGCCTGGCCCGTTACTTCACCGGATTTTCTTGCCGCAACTCACATCAGATGTGACAAAATATCAGCTTCTCTCGAATTGAAAGGTTCCGTGTGGACGAGCAATTCAGTCCGCGTCCTAGGCTTCCTGTCTTTGTGCATCAGGTCATTCCCAATGGCCTGACCGTGGCTACCTGTCTTTTGTGCCAAAAAATCTTCGCGAGCCCCACTCCTGCGGGTATGAGGATGGCGGAGGCAGCACATAAATGCAGAGGGCTAGGTTATGGCTGCTGATCTTAATGCTGGAAGACAGTTCGAGCGGAAACTGCGTGAGCAGGGCGGGAGAACGCTGATCGAATCACGTTGCCGGCAATGCGGTGAAATTCTCCTGGGCTCCGCCATGTTCGATAACATACTGGAGCAGGAACGACAGCACGCGGCTCGGTGTCGGCGTGCAACTCCTGATAAGCCCTCGTCCGACTTTGAGTAGCGCGAAGCCTGCTTTTTGAGGCAAATTTCCGTTCAGAAATGGATTCCGCACGTCGCAGGCGGCAACTTTCCTCTTGCGCGATATTGCGGATATGACCCATAATCTGATTACGAGCGGCTTTTGTGAACCGATTCGCACGATCAGATGTGCTTAGGATTCTGCATGTCACCCCGCGTCAGTTCAGCGGCTGGCAAAAAGCCGGACTGATTGCGAATGGGGATTCGTTTACTTTTTTTGATCTCCTGCAACTGAAGAAAGTGCGCGACTTAAGGGCCCGCAAGGTCCGGCCCGCCGTCATCCGTCAATCCTTACTCGCTATGCAGCAGCAGGTCGCCGGGATGGAAAACCCGCTGCTCGAGGCGGGAGCTTTTTCGGTCGGCTCGCGCGTCGTATTCAGGCATGAAGGCAGGTCGCTGGACCCCGTCGCCGGACAGTTTTTCATGGAGTTCGAGCCGGCGGGGAAGCTGCTTCCGACACGCGCCGTGAAACCGATCAGCCAGCTTGAGACGGTGGCGGAATACTTTGCCCGCGGCATTGCCCTGGAAGAAGACCCCAACAGCGCGGCCTTGGCGATGCAGGCCTACAATACAGTTCTCGAATTGCAACCGGACTACGGCCCGGCTCACATCAACCTGGGCACGCTCTATTACAACCAGGAGGAGTTCGGCCAGGCTGAACATCATTACCGGGCGGCGATTCAGTGTGACCCGCGCTATGCCCTCGCGTGGTTCGATCTGGGCAACGTGCTGGATGAAACCGGACGTCTCACGGAAGCGATTCGGGCCTATGAGACGGCCATCGCTTTGGCTCCCACCTACGCCGATGCTCACTACAATCTTGCGCTCGCCCATGAGCGCAACCGCGAGCCGCGAAAGGCGCTCAGGCACTGGCGGAACTATCGCAAGCTGGATTCCAAGGGACCGTGGGCGGTGCACGCCTACAATCAAATCAAGCGCATCCTCAAGGCGGACAGACTCAAACTCGTTCGCGGCCGCTGATCACCACCGGCTGCAATGCAAGCCGCCACGGCACTTTTCAAGAATCTACGTTTTCAACCGGCAGTGCCGCCAAGGCGCGAATTTCTCCCTCTTCAGCAAGGGCGGGGTTCGGTGATATAACAAAGCTGATAATCCCGAGTAGGAACTAATCGAACAGGACTCTTCGCGATGATCGTAATGAAATTTGGCGGCACCTCCGTCATGGACCCCGCAGCCATTCAACGTGCCTGCAGTATCGTGCAGGGGCGGGTTGACCGCAAGCCCGTGGTGGTCGTCAGCGCCATGTCCAAGGTCACCGACCAACTGTTAGCCATGGGGCGGGCCGCCGGAAGCGGCGATAGTAAGCAGGCCTTGCAGCTTTCGCGGGCTCTGCGCGAGCGGCATTACAACACTGCCCATCAATTGCTTGGCCCGGAAGCCTACGGCCACTTCCATTGCACTCTGGAGCAGGAGTTCGACACCCTCGACGAGCTGCTGCGCGGCATTGTCGCCGTCGGCGAAATTTCTCCCAGGACATCGGATTACGTCGTCAGTTACGGCGAGCGTCTGTCGAGCAAGATGTGCGCTGCCGCCTTCTCCGCGATGGGGGTGAATTCCGCGCTGGTGGACGCCCGCGAGGTGATGATCACCGATGGGCAACACACCAAGGCCGTTCCCCAGGTCGAGGAGATTGACGCCCGCACCCAGGCCGTCATGGGACCGCTGCTGGACGACGGATGCGTGCCGGTGGTGGGCGGCTTCATCGGCGCGACCAAGGACGGCGTTCAAACCACCATTGGCCGCGGCGGTTCCGACTACTCGGCCGCGCTCTTCGGCGCCGCTCTGAATGCGGAGACCATCGAAATATGGACCGACGTCGATGGCATGATGACCACCGATCCGAATATCTGTCCCGACGCGCACCGCATCAAGGTCATCAGCTTTGAAGAAGCCGCGGAGCTCGCCTACTTTGGCGCTAAGGTGCTGCATCCGGCGACGGTTCTGCCGGCCATCCGGAAGAATATTCCGGTGCGGGTGCTCAATTCGCGTAATCCTACAAATGAAGGTACGTTGATTGTCGCGCGCGCACCGCATTCCCGGGCGACCTTCAAGGCGATTGCGGCCAAGAAAGGGATCACCATCGTCGATGTATCCGCCACGCGCATGCTGATGGCGCACGGATTCCTGCGGCAGATCTTCGAGGTCTTCGATCGTTACCGCTGCTCCGTCGACGTGGTTGCCACATCTGAGGTCAGCGTCTCCATGACGGTCGATTCCATCCAGGCGCTGCCCCAGATTACGGCCGAGTTGCAAAAGATCGCCGACGTCCACTTCAAGGAGCGCAATGCCATCGTCTGTCTGGTGGGCGAGAACATTCGCGAGAAGCCGGGCATCGCGGCGCAGGTTTTTACGGCGCTCGAGAACATCAACGTGCGGATGATTTCGCAGGGAGCGTCGGAAATCAACATTACCTTCGTGATCGATGAAGCCGATGTGCCGGAGGCGATCCGTCGGCTGCACAAGCACTTCTTCTCGGCGCCCGATCCGGAGATATTCGACTGATTCGGCTAGAGCATGTTTCATAAATAGTTCTTTGAAGGGGCGCGGCTTCAGCCCGTCCGTCATTAGCCGCAATTATCGGGGGCTTTAGCCCCTGAGGGGATTCGCTGTTTCCTCTGTGGTCGCAGAATGTTAGCTGGCAGCACGCGAGTTTTTTGGAGCGCACATGAACTTTGTACTTCTCGGAGCGGGCAAAACCGGATCGGTGGTGGCCGGCATCGCGGACGAACGCGGACACCGCATGAAGGTCATCGAGATCGAAGAGAACACGGACGGGGCCGCGCTCACTCGTGCTTCCCTGGCCGGAGTGGATGCGGTGATCGATTTCACCTCGCCGCATGCCGTGCTGAAAAACATCGAGGCCTGCACCCGGGCCGGCGCGAATATGGTTGTCGGAACCACCGGCTGGTATGACCACGTTCCAGACGCGCGCAAGTGGGTCGAGCAGGCCGGGACCGGCCTCATCTTTGCCTCCAACTTTTCGGTGGGAGTGAACGTTTTCTTCAAGGCCATCGCGGCCGCAGCCGCGGCCCTGAAGCACGGCTATCATGGCGAAATACTGGAGCGCCATCACATCCATAAGAAGGACGCGCCCTCCGGCACCGCCGTCACCATGCGGCAGATCGTGGAAAAGGCCTCGGGGAAACGGCTCGAAATCCGCTCGGAGCGCGAGGGCGAAGTGTTCGGCTTCCACCAGCTTACCTTGGGCTCCGCCGCCGACACTATTGTACTCACGCATGATTCCGCCAGCCGGCGCGGCTTTGCCGAAGGGGCTGTGCTGGCAGCCGAGTGGATACGCGGCAAAAAAGGATTTTACGAGTTCAAGGATATATTCGATCAGCTCTGAGTTCGTGCCATAGCCACGACGAATTGCGCTTGCGCTGAACGATTTAGGATGTCATTCTGAGCGACCACAGGGAGCGAAGAATCCCAGCACGGCATAGAGCTGAGGCGCGGCTGAAGGATTTATAAAAGAACCCAGGGCAGCGCGGGTTGGAACAGTGCCATGGGATGCTTCGCTACGCTCAGCATGACACCTAGGTTACGTTACAAAACTTTTAGGACACTATCGCGGGGGACTCACCATGAAACTGCGTGGATGTGGGACAGCGCTGGTAACTCCATTCCGGAGCGACGGCTCGGTTGACGAAGCGGCCTTGCGCTCGCTGGTCGCCTGGCAGGTCGAATCGAAGATCGATTTCCTCGTCCCTTGCGGCACCACGGGCGAAACGCCGACGCTGACCAGGGACGAATGGATTCGCGTGGTCGAGATCACCATTGAAGTCGTCGCCGGGCGCGTGCCGATTGTTGCCGGAGCCACCTCGAACGCCACCGCCGACGCCGTCGAGAAGGCGCGAACCATCGCGGCCATCAAGGGCGTGGACGCGATCCTGACTGCCTCGCCCTACTACAACAAGCCGACGCAGGAAGGCCAGTATCAGCATTTCAGAGCCATTGCCGAGGCCGTCGATAAACCGCTGGTGCTCTACAACGTCCCCGGGCGCACCGGAGCCAACATTGAGCCGGCTACGGCGGCGCGGCTGGCGCAGGTCGCGAACATCGTCGCCATCAAGGAAGCCAGCGGCAACATCAGCCAGATGGCCGACCTGCTCAACGCAGTGCCGGAATCGTTCCTGGTGTTTTCGGGAGACGATGCGGTTACCCTGCCGCTGATCGCGCTCGGCGGCGTGGGCATCATCTCCGTGGTCTCGAACCAGATTCCGCGCGAAATGGCCGAGATGACCCGCGCGGCGCTCGCCAACGATTGGACCGCGGCGCGCAAGCTGCATCGCAAATACCTGCCGCTGATGCAAGCCAACTTCATCGAGTCTAACCCCATGCCGGTCAAAGCCGTGCTGGCGATGATGGGCAAGATCGGCGAGAACTATCGCCTGCCGATGGTGCGCGTCAAACCCGAAACCCGCGCCAAACTGGAAAAGATCGCCGGTGAAGCGGGATTACTGGTCCCGGTGACCACAGCCCGCTGAGAGCAGCCCACAAATTATTAGGAAGCGATGGTGCCCCATGTTCGCCCGCGCCTCGTGAGTGTCATCCTGAGCGCAGCGAAGGATCTGCTTTTTCTTGGACGGTGGCCCACAGATTATTAGGGAGCGAGGGTGCCCCATCCTAGCCCGCAGTTGGCTAGGGTGGGGTAGTTTCTTTCTGGGAGATGTGTAGCGCTGTTCCATGTGATCGCGATGGTGCCCCACGTTCGCCTGCGTCGGGGTCCCCAGCGAGGCTCGGCTCGCTGGGGTGATTGGGCTAACGTGGGGTAGTTTCTTCGGTTACTGCGATGAGCGCAGTTCCTTAACTTACCCGCGCGACCGGCTTGCCGACGCACTCTTGTATCATCGCGTACAGTCGCTCATAGCCATCGGCCATTCGCGATGCGTTGAAACGCGCCTCGACGTGAGCGCGGCACTCCCGGCGGTCGATTGAATCCGCGCGGCGTATGGCGTTCACCATCTCGTCGAAATCATTCACCAGAAACCCTGTCTTCCCGTCGACCAGCACTTCCGGCAGCGCGCCGTTGGCGAACGCCACCACGGGCGTACCGCACGCCATGGCCTCCATAGCCACCAGCGAACTGGTCTCGGGTGCGAGCGTCGGAATCAGCAGTGCCCGGGACTGGCCAAGCAGTTCGACCTTCCGTGCAAACGGCGGCGACTCCACGAACTCGGCCATGGAACCGGCAGCCTCAAGCCTGGGACGCACCTCGCGCTCGAAGTATTGACGATGCCAGGAGAACGGATACACCGAGCCGGCGACCACCAGCTTCATTCCGAGCTGGCGGGCGACATCGAGGGCAAGGTGTGTTCCCTTCTCGGGGCAAATGCGGCCGATCCAGAGCAGGTAATCCTGTTTCGCTGCGGTGAACGTGAATCTCTCAAGCGCAATTCCGTTGGCAACCACGCCCAGGAAATTCGGCAGATCGCGAAATCCTCCGGCCTGCGATTCCGAGACGCAATTGAAGAAGACGTTAGGCGCAACCGAGTTGAACAGCTCCGGCGGATAGAAACTGCGCGGCAGGTGGAGCGTGGCCAGCACCGGGCAGCGCACCCGCGCCGCATGGCGCCAGAAGTGGCCGCTCTTGTCGTGCAACAGGGCAAAAGAACGCTGACGGCAGAGGCGCACAACTGCCTCGCTGTGCTCCCGCTCGCGCACCTCGAAGCCGTCGGCTTCAGTCGGCGCGACGCCGGTGCTCAGCAGTTCGCCGCGGACGCGCGAACCCTCGCAAGCCGCGACCGCCGTAGCCGCACCGCGCCGTGCGAGTTCGCGCTCCAGGCACCACAACATCTGCTCGGCTCCGCCGCAACTGCTGTCGGAAACGGGCAGCATGGGATAAGCGACAAAGAGAATCGGATCGGGGCGTTCAGAGGACATAGGTGCGCCGTTGCCGCTTCAAGTTCTGATGTCCGCTGGTGGTTGCAAGTTGCTGCCAGGAAGCCCAAAACGGAGCCGCCGCCCCGGCAAACTGTTGAGAAGGGGATTTCGCAACAACTACCTGCGGCCCTCTGGGGCTTCACGATAACTTCCGAATTGCCGACCGCACGACCAGAACCGTTCCTCACGCTTCCCGCAAGCCGTTTTCTGGGCCGCAGGGATGCAGGGTTTTCTACCGAGCGTCCGATGCAGCTTCTTCGATCAGAGCCGTAACCTCCTTCAGCTGGAGACGGAGACCGAGTGACTGGCGCCTGAGACTTCAACCTTGTGGCTGTTGGCCCGTGCGGCGTACCATCGTTCGAGGTCGGGGTTGATGGTTCTGTCTTTCGTCGCTACCAACATCCAGCTCGGTTTGCTTCTGCAAGCAGGCGTGGTGATGACTGCTTTGAAATTGGCAACTGCGTTCAGCACCTGCGACCGCGCCATGAAAGCGGCCTGCACAGAAGGGCGGAAGACTCGCGGCACGGCAGATCACGGTGTCCGGTTTTCGAGTACGCGCTACGAAACATCTTTCTTGTACGTTTCCTCGGCGAGGATCGTCGCAACAATAGTAACCACGCAGAAGGAAATTATGTACAGCGATACGGGCCACGATTTGTTGTGGGCCCATTCCAGCAGGGCGGTCGAGACCGGAAGTGCCATGCCGCCGGCAAAAACCGAAGCGAGCTGATATCCGAGCGATGCCCCGCTGTAGCGGATTTTTGCCGGGAAAAGTTCCGCCAGGAAACTCGCCTGTGAGTCCCCGATTTGGATCGGCGGCACCATTGCAGTGCCGCCGCTTGCTTCCTTGGCCGTCTTCCCGGAACCAGAAGGTAGTTGCGGCCACCTTCAAATTGACCTGGGGTCAGAGATCAGGCCCCGGCCTCCTTGAATAGCTGCTGGCTCTCTTCGCCGCCGGCCCAGGCCTTCTTATAGAGCTGCTGAATCTCTTCCGCGCTGGCTGCCCGAGGGTTGTTGGCTGGTGAGCCCGACGCCAGCGCTTGTTCCGCCATCGTTCCCAGGAGGCTCGTCCAACGGCCAGGGTCGATGCCATAAGACTTCGGCGTGGGGACCTCGAGATCTTTATTAAACGCAATGAACTCATTCACGAGCTTGTTAACTGCCGACTCGCTGCTCTCACCCTCGTCGGCGAGGCCCATGGCACGCGCGACGTTGGCATACAGCAAGATGTTGGCCGGAGCGGAGAACTCAATAACCGCCGGCATCAGCATCGCGACGGACAGCCCATGTGGCACATGGAAGAAAGCGCCGATGGGGCGGGCCATCCCATGGATGAGGGCGACTGAGCTGTTGGAAAATGCGATCCCAGCCAATGCCGCGCCCAACATCACGGCTTCGCGCGCAAAGCGATCCGATGGGTCGGCAAAGACGCGCCGCAGATTGGGCGCAATGGCGCGCATCGCCTGCACTGCGATGTTCTGGGAGAATGGATGGGAACGCTTCGAGATATAACCTTCCAGCGCGTGGCATAGCGCATCCAGGCCCGTGGCTGCCGTGAGCGCTTTGGGCATGCTGAAGCTCTGCTCGTAGTCGACGAGCGAGGCCGTGGGTAGGAAGCCCAAACCAACGCACAGCATCTTTTCGTTTGTTTTTTCGTCGCTGATGATCGTGAAGCGGGTCGTCTCCGAGCCCGTGCCGGCGGTTGTCGGAATCGCAATAATCGGCAGGCTAGGCGAGTCCTGCATGTGCGGCGCCTTGTAACTGCTTACGGCACCGCCATGGACGGCGAGCACGGCCACCGCCTTGGCAGTATCCATGGAGCTGCCGCCCCCGAACCCGACGACGCAATCGTGGTTGCCCGCACGCAGGAAGGCCAGGCACGCCTCGACCGAAGCGACTGTAGGGTCAAGAACAACATCGGAGTACAACCTTGCGCAAATCTTGGAACTGTCGAGGCTGCCCATCAGCTTCTCGAGCTTTCCTAATTCAACCAGGTGACTATCTGTCACGATCAGAGGCCGTGAAAGGCCAAGCTGCGAAAGAATGTTTCCCAGCTCAGAGGATGCGCCGGCCCCGATTCGCATAAGGCGCGGCAAAGCGATTGTCGCAATCATGATTGCCCCCAGGAAGCCGCCGATTGGCCATCTCGCATCTGCCGCTGTCCAGCCAATCGGCACCTCGAAGTTAATGTGGACGCACTTTAGTCTTGTAAGCCTTAAAAAGAAAGGGGTATTATCGCGGTCACTTCGTGCGCAAATAGGGCGGTATTCTCGCAGATGTTCTGTGCGCAAATGAGGAGGGTCCATGTCGAAAGGCTTTGATTGGGATGACCTCCAATTTTCTTGCAGTGGCACGCACAGGGACCGTGTCGCAAGCGAGTCGCAGGATGGGCGTGGACCATGCGACCGTAACGCGCCGGCTCGACAATCTGGAGAAAACTCTGGGATCTAAGCTGTTCGAGCGAAATCCCCGTGGCTACAATCTCACGAAACGAGGCGAGCGACTACTAGCATCCGCGCGCTCGGGCGCACGTCTTGTCCGAAGTGCCAAACACCATATAAACGGAGCAGGTTTTATCGGCCATATTTCATCTGCCAGAGCTGCGGGCATCGCTGGTCGGAGAATCCACTGATCGACGGACTCGGGAGTTGGCTCAGTGAAATGCATCAGCGATACCCCTGGGACTGGTTTGCTACGCTCACGTTCGCGCGTGAGGGCATCACCCCCGCAGGCGCTCAGTTCTGGTTCCGGCGCTATCTGGACGACGCGGGCAGGGCCGGGGCGTCCGTCCCCTATGCGTTTCGCGCGGATGAGTACGGGCCGCTCTACGGGCGCTACCACCTCCACGCCCTCGTGGGGAATGTCAGTCACTTGCAGATTTACTGCGGCGGTCGGCTTCCCAGAGGCGAATGGGGAAAACCCTGCTGTTGGCTGCATCGTTGGCCGTGCGGTCACGCCCGCATCTACGCTTACGATCCACAGCGCGGCGCTCAATATTACCTGAGCAAGTACGTGGTAAAGACGCTCGCAAACTGGGAGCTAATCGGATTCGAAACCGAAAATCTGGTATTTCGGGCGAATTGAAACGGTGAACGCTGCAAGAATTGTAGGAAGAAGTGCGGAAGGGCATGCGGGAGAAAGCGGAACAAGGCATCTATCCGAGCCGTCCCCCTCTCGGATAACCTTGCACTCGTAGGTCCCTCGTTTCTGACACCAGCGAGTTCGCCCGGCAACCTCCACGATGAAGCCTATGAGCTGTTGGGTATCGAAAACGTTAGCCAGGGTCCGAGCCGCGTAGCGTGTATCCCCGGTTAACTCAAACGCCCGTCGCCGGGTGATGTGCCGATGGTTTCGGCAGTCGGGCCTAACGCCCGTTACGCGATAGTCCTCCCACTCCCAGGGGTGCAGGAAGCAAATCATTCCTTTATTGTTCTTTGACATAGTTCGTGACCCCGCCGTAGACCGCGCCGGGGTTGCCGGATAACCATCTGGAGACAAAGAATCTCTCCTGACACGCCAATGGACATAGTTGGAGTGTCAGAGATATGGACCAGCTTCTATACGCGCTGGGAGCGGTACGACACACTACGCACCCCTGCTACTGAAGAAGCCCATAACAGCGGCAACGGATTAGATTTCCGACCTTATCCGATGGTCGGCGGCTTCGTTCGAAGAACTCTTGTGTAGCTCTTCTGGGGCCGCCAGATTTTTCTGCATGAGCGTTACATCTGCAACGGCACTACTACCTGTCAGCAAATGCCGAGTACAACTACAGTATATCGACAGTTCTGCTGATGTCAAGCCAACTTTCGCCAAATGTTTGCCATTACGGGACGTGGTGACTTGCTTCGGTACGAGTCCGGTTACACGGAAGTTAATTCGCGGCTACGCGCGCGCGAGGGGATTGAGACGTGCTCGGCGTAGTTGAGCCGAAGCGGGGCGGTCAAGGTCGTATCAGCTACAACAGACGGTCGGTAGTGGGGCAAGTTCCGGATTGTCCGTGACTCATCAACTGACCACGGCTGAGTTCCCACATCCAGACTTCAGGCCCGCTTCGGCGGACTTGTTCGCGGGCCTGGTGCTCCGGTGCTTTCAAGTCGAGCGAGCGGCGGATTGTGCGGCAGTTACTACCCGGCCTCCTGATTTTCGCACCAGGTGGTCTAGCCTTCTTGATTGGCTCAGATAAGATCTGGGGATCGCGGCGCGGCTCTAACCCTCCCGTCTCCACCGGCTCAAGGCCCCGCACGGGAATTGCTACTGGCGATGCTCACCCACAGCGTGGCGACCCCGCCGCTGTTAACCGCTCACCTTAATTCATTGGAGTTAGGTAGTCTTTTTGCTGGATTCGGTATGCACCGGCAGCTACGATTTGGAGCCTTTGCTTATCTTTGCTAGCTAGGTGCACGTTGCTGTCTGTGCGTGCCCAAGCGCCGAGCCGTGGGGAAAAGGCACGCAGTGAGGAGCGTCTCTGTCGTGACTGCACCCAACAATACGCGATTGACGCGATACATAACCGGGGTGCGATGCTATGACGTGCTGCTTCAGCGGCCCAAGTTTGTGGCTACCATTATGGGCATTGCTGTCGCCCTCATAGTCTTAGGTGTTGGCTTCTCGTTGATTGGTGTACACGGAAACGGCTGGCCATGGTGGTTCCATGGTTTGACCATCTCCGCCGGCACTGGTCTGTTCGCTGGGTTGCTTGCCCGGTTGCACCTGCGTGAAGCGAAAAGCCGCGAGTACCGCGAGATCTTTGATGCCGCCAACGACGCCATTTTTGTGCATGACCTCCGCACGGGGAAGATCCTGGACATCAACCGCAAGGGTTGCGAGATGTACGGGTACAGTCGCGAAGGGATATGTGCCCGTACAATCCAAGAGCTCAGTTCGGGCGAGCCGCCCTACACGCAAGAGGAGGCCGTTCGGTACGTCGAGCGCGCCGCACTGGGCAGGCCAGCTCTTTTTGAATGGCATGCTAAAACCAGCAGCGGCAAACTGTTCTGGGTAGAGGTAAATCTGAAGCGCGCCTGTCTAAACGCAAGAGATTGCGTGCTCGCTTTAGTGCGCGACATATCCGACCGCAAGCAACTCGAAGAGGAGCTGGTTCAAACACGAAAGATGCAGGCTATCGGGACGCTCGCCGGCGGTATTGCCCACGACTTTAACAATCTACTCGGCGCCATTAGCGGCTACTGCGAGTTGATGCTCATGCGCATGGACCCCCAAGACGCCCTGTGCGCGGATCTGCAGAAGGTCCGTACCTGCACCGCGACCGCCGCCGAATTGACTAAACAGTTGCTGGCGTTCAGCCGGAGAGAAACGATTGCGCCGGTCTTTATCGATTTCAATGAAGCTGTCGCCGGTTTCACCAGCATTCTTCCCCGCCTCCTCGGAGAGCAAATCGACGTCGTCGCCAGGGTGTCGGAAGCACCGCTTTTCGTAAAGGCCAGCCCCGGCCAGATCGAGCAGTGCATCATGAACCTGGCAGTGAATGCGCGTGATGCCATGCCAAATGGTGGCAGGCTTACCCTGCAAACGACAACTACGCTCCTGCCACTGGCCTCGGACGATCCATACGCACATTCTCACGCATATGCGTGTCTCACCATCCAGGACAACGGCGTTGGCATGGATGAAATGACGTTGGCTCACATCTTTGAACCGTTCTTTTCCACTAAAGAAAGAGGCAAAGGAACGGGGTTGGGGCTGTCGGTGGTGTACGGGCTCGTCGTTGAGAATCACGGTCGCATCACTATCGACAGTAAGCTTGGCCAAGGCACGACCGTGCGGATCTATTGGCCCCAATGCGAATCGCCCAGTGCAACAGCCGAAGTGGCATGTGCGCGGCGCATACTGACTCGCGGTTCGGAAACCATTCTGCTCGTCGAGGATTTCGACGGATTGCGGCAAGCGACGCGAGCTTTCCTTGAGATGGAAGGCTACAAGGTACTGGAAGCCCCCAACGGTGCCGAAGCAATCCGAACTGTACGGCAGTACGCGGGGAAGATCGACCTGTTGCTCACAGATGTGATCATGCCCGGCATGAACGGGGTTCATTTGGCCCAGCGCATTGCCATACTCCGGCCCGGCATTACCATACTGTTCACTTCTGGTTACACTGCGGCGGAACTGGATCCGCATGAGATAGCAGAATCTGCTCTGATTGAGAAGCCGTTCACATTTGACGCTCTGGCCCGAAAAATACGCGACTTGCTCGATTCCGCCGAGAACAAGGTCCATGGTGGAGTAAAAATAGTGTCGTAGCGTCCAAAAACTCGATCCGCACGTCCTAAGCTGACAGCGTTCAACCTGATGGATTCGCGAGGATTCCGCAGGCACAAAATCGTGTACAGGCCTTCAGATCGGCCGGAGCTCTCGCGCAAGTGATTGTTTTCAAGAGATTATGGCTGGTCGATGAGTATATCGACCTCACTTCATTCCCGCCACGGCTCTATCTGCTTTCCCAGATTTGCGCTGCCCTTTCCCCTGGACCAAGGATAAAAGTGGAGTTGGCCGGGCTGTAGTCGGTATATCAAGGATGTTCGGCAGTATTTCTCGCGCGGCGGCACGGATGCGTTCGATGGCTTCGTCTTCCAATTGCTCCCGCTGATCGGGTTATAAGTATGTGCACTGAACCAGAATTTGAAGGGCAGTGCAAACTTCGTGGCTCATGCGTTCACCCGCCAACCTGCGGGCTTCGCGGCGGCTCAGTTCGCGGATATGCAATTGAGCAAGCAGGGTAGTAATCAAGCCAGTGATCAGGGCTACGGCGACACCATGGAACCACCACGGCCAGCTCCCTCCGTGGAATTTGATCAGTCCCAGCCCAGTGCCGAGGACAGTAATGGCCACCACTGCGCCAGTGGCAAGCGACACAATAATCTGCGGCGGTCGAAGAAGCAGCGCCCACATTCTCTGCTCGTAGCCCATATAATCCGTCCCTTGGGATCGCTACCCCAAGCAATCCCTTACCTGCCTGCAATCCAGAGTTCGATCCCAATACCATTTTCCATACGTCACTGCCCAAGCCAAGGACACATTTCAATCTCGAATAAGTGCCCGCTCCAGCGCGTATTCTGTTCAGCTCCGGATTTGATGACCAGAGTAGCAGTGTAGTTGGCCGGGGTTGCCTAACAATGTGGCAATGGCTTCAACTCGCCGCCTCCCGGCACCGGTAGTCCGTATGTACTGACAACAAACTGGATAGCGCAGTTGAAACGATAAGCCTCACGCTGGCGCGCAACTCGCTGCATCCCGGCGATCGGTGAACCGGCAACTTTGGCGGATACACGTCCGCCATGACAATTGCGGGATCCCAGTCTTCGCTAATGTTCGCGTCTCCAGTCTGGCTGGCCCGCGCCATGCACAAGCGTTTAGCCGTTGATCGCCTACGTATGTAAGAACGCGGTCCCGAAACCGCGTTCGCGGAAGCAGGGAGCATCCAAGCATCAGGCTGACCGGTCTCCAGCCTGGGTTCCTCGATCCAGACTTCGGGCCCGCGTCGTCCAAGCGGCTGCCTCGAAGCTGCACTGCAGGATAAGTTCGGAATTGTCCGTCACTCGGGGGTAATCGCGAAGTTCACAGGCCCGGTACTCCGGCTTGCCGACATTGCGACCAGTTTGGACTTCGGCGGCTCAGCTTGCTTGATTGACCTTACTGGATTCTTATGGAATGGCTGGGTGTGCGTGTGCAACGCTCGATCACGTTTCTTTCGGTTTACCTACCGGGTTCCCGTTGATTCTTGTGATTCTTGGGCACAGAACAACCTCCAGCGTTACCGACGTAACTTGCGTGGAGAAATGGGCAGCGATATCTTCAGTGGGGCACCCGCGGAGTTTAGGGTTATAAAGGCCGACATTCTGGGGAATGTCGGCCTTCAGTTTTTCTCTTTGACATCTCCCTGCGTGTGATTCCCTAATCTGAGCACACGAGGGGAGGCACTACCGATCAGATGATACCGGAAACTATAGAACCGACTGATCAAATCACTAGCGAAGGCGGCGCCGGTTCGTCCGCCAGTGGCGTCTCCGACAAGTGCACTACGGTGGAACTACGGGCGCCCGCTGGAAACCGCCGCGGGTGTTCCATACGGCGCCGGCTTGCGTATCTCGTTCTCGCTTGTGTGCTACCGGTCTGGATTGTCGCTGGATTTCTCGTCTACCGCAACTATCAGAGTAAACGGGCGCTTACCGAACAGCGCATGCTAGAAACAGCGCGGGCGCTGTCAATGGTGGTTGACCGGGAGCTGTCCAACATGCAGGCCAGCTTGGGCGCTCTTGCTACTTCACCTTCGCTCATCTCTGGCGACCTGCCCGCATTTTATCGTCAGGCGTTGGTGGTTCAGAAAGCGAACCCAGGCGCCTACATGATTCTTGCGGACGCGAGGGGACAGCTGCTCATCAATTCTTTTCTCCCATTTGGCGCACCCTTACCCAAGCGCAACGTTCCGGATGCAGTTCGCCAAGTTTATGCGACGGGTAGGCCACTTGTTACCAACGTCTTCCATGGGGCTTCGTCTGGGCGCCTTCAGATCAGTGTGGATGTGCCGGTGTTTCGCGATGGTCAAGTCATCTACGACTTAGCCATGACGATCCCTGTCGATCGCTTCGTCACCATTCTTTTGCAGCAGCATCTCCCCCCAGAATGGCTGGGAAGAATCTTCGACAGCAATCAAGTCGAGGTTGCCCGGAGTCGTTTAGCGAAAGATTTTGTCGGCCGATACGCGGTCCCTGTTATGGCGCAACGGATGAGGGATAGCGCAGAAGGTACGGCAGAGGCTATCAACTTCGAAGGTGTCCCGATGTTCAACAGCTTTAGCCGATCGGCGTCCTCCGGCTGGACATTAGTGATCGGGGTGCCCAAAGCGATCATGATGGCAGAGATTGGGCACTGGCTGTGGTGGACCCTTGCTGGCACGGCTCTGCTGTCTCTCACCGGCATCGCCCTGGCCCTGCCGATCGGGCGGAGTGTTGAACAGACTGAAAGAGGATCGCGCCGGTTGAGCGCTATTGTCGAGTCTTCCGATGATGCCATTATCGGGTATCGGTTCGACGGAATTATCGAGAGTTGGAATCGAGGTGCGGAGCGGCTGTTTGGATACTCCGGAGCGGAGGTAGTGGGCCGGCAAATTTCGATTCTCATTCCTGATGACCAACTAAAAGATTTGCCGGAGCTGATGCGGCGTGTGCGCAATGGAGAGGCGGTCGAGCAACACAGAACGGCTCGCAAGCACAAGAACGGATTGCCGATTCCCGTCGCCTTGAAGATCTCGCCGATCCTCGATCGCCTGGGAACGATCGTGGGTGGGTCAGAGATTATCCGTGACATCACCGAGCGCACGCGGGCGGAACAACAGCTTCAGGCTACGGCCGATAGGCTGCAGGCTATCCTGGACAATGCACCGGTGGGGATCGTTGTTGGAAACCGGCAGTATCGCTTCGTAGAGTCAAACGCCGCGTTCCAGCGGATGGTCGGTTATTCAGCGGACGAACTGAAACAGGTAGACTGGAAAGCTCTGACCCACCCCGATGACATTGCGCATAATGCGGAGCTCGTGGATGGGTTAATGCAGGGAAAGTGGAAGAACTACGAGCTGGAAAAGCGTTACGTTCTCAAAGGTGGGAGGATGATCTGGATACGCTCGATTGGTGCACGGCTGGATGATGAGCACAAGATTTCGATTATCGAAGACATCACCGAGCGAAAGCAGTCAGCCGAGCAGCTTCGGCGGAGCGAAGCGCGGCTGCGACGCTTGATCGACTCTAATATCGTGGGTGTGATTATTGCGGGCCCGGACGGTACCATCTTGGACACGAACAACGCTTTTCTTGAGATGGTTGGCTATGCCCGGAAGGACTTCAAGAACGGCCTGGGCTGGCGTGATCTGACGTCCCCCGAACACTGGGCCCTCGATGATGCTGCGACGAAACAGGCGGATCAAACAGGTGCGTTCCGGCCATACGAGAAGGAGTTAATCCGCAAGAATGGCGCGCTCTTTCCTGTGATTGTTGGCGGAGCGAAGACCGAGGACAGGGAGGTGATTGTATTCGTTCTCGACCTCACGGAACTGAAGAAGGCCCAGCTTGAATTAGAACAGTTGGCTCGCATTGTCGAGTCGGCCGACGATGCAATCATCTCGCTATCTTTGACGGGCGCCATTCTGAGCTGGAATCAGGGTGCGGAGCGGCTGCTTGGCTACACCAAGAACGAGATGATCGGAGCATCGGAGAAAATCCTGTTACCGGCTGACAGCAGCCAGGAATGGGAACAGGTTAAGGAAGTGATGGCCGGTGGCAAGGCCCTGGACTACTTCAAAACGGTTCGGATTGCGAAATTAGGCGAAGAAAAGCCGGTTTGGCTGAGAATCTCTCCTATCCGCGACGGGAGCGGCAAGATCATTGGCATCTCGAAGATTGCACGCGACCGTTCCGAGGCGATTAAGGCGCAAAAGTTGGAAGAGCAGTTTAGGCAGGCACAGAAGTTGGAATCCCTGGGATGCCTGACAGGTGGGGTGGCGCATGATTTCAACAATTTGTTACAGGTCATCAGCAGTTACACCGAGATGCTGGAGGAACGACTTCCGCCCGATGATCCACTGCGGGGGAACACGCAACAGGTGCTCACGGCCGCTAAAAGAGCCGCAAACCTCACACAGCAATTGCTAGCCTTCAGTTGCAAGCAGGTGCTCTCGCCGCAAAATTTAGATTTGAATGCCGTCGTGGACGAAACGGCAAAGATGCTCAAACGACTCATTGGCGAAGACATCGAACTGACTTTCCTTACGACCAAGCCACTCTGGTCGGTTACGGCAGATCCGGGCCAAATGACGCAGGTGTTGATGAATCTCTGCGTCAATGCTAGGGATGCAATGCCAGGGGGTGGCAAGCTTACAATCGAAACGCGGAACGTGGTGGTTGATGCGCAAACGGCAGCGAGGCGTCCAGGCTTCTTGCCCGGCGACTATGCAATGCTCGCGGTGACGGACACTGGCACGGGTATGACAAAGGAGGTCCAGGAGCGCCTTTTCGAACCGTTTTTCACGACGAAGGAACGAGGTAAAGGAACCGGCCTTGGCCTCGCAACCGTCTACGGCATTGTGAAGCAAAGTGGCGGCCACATCTGGGTTTACAGCGAGCCAAACAATGGGTCCTGCTTCAAGCTGTACTTTCCCAAGGTTGACCAGTCAGTCACGACAACGATGCCCCAACAGGTTTCGACCCTCGAAAGCCACGGCGAGACGATTCTGGTGGCAGAGGATGAAGATTCGCTAAGAGAATCCATTAGTGAATACCTCAACGAGCGTGGATACATTGTTCTAAAGGCTGCCGATGGCCAACAGGCGCTGGAACTGGCGGATCACCATGATGGACCTATTCACCTGCTTCTAACTGATGTGATCATGCCGAAGATGAGCGGCCCCGAACTTGCGCGCCGGCTGGCATGCCGCCCAGGGATGGTGGCGCTGTTCATGTCTGGCTATACTGACGACGCGGTTATCAATCACGGGGTTCTCCAGGCGGGTACGGCTTTTGTCCAGAAGCCATTTTTGTTGAGTGCACTAGGGATCAAGGTGCGGGAAACACTCGGTTCTGCCAAGGCAGCAATGAACAGCAAGACTCCGGGTTAGTTGGAGCGCTCGTGTGGTGCCGACCAGGCTTGCCGTATTTCTCACGATCGTTAGTGTATTGTCGGCAATCCGGAAGCTGACCCACTACGAGACTGTCGCACAGAGCCGAATCTTGTCCTGTTGCTGACATGGTGCTGACACAAACCCAGGAATAGGTTTCCGAAGGATAGACTGCATTGCTTGTAAGCGAATGATTTATTGCGGATTAAAGATGGTGAGCGCGGAAGGAATCGAACCTTCAACCTACTGTTCCCCCATCAACAGCTAACCAGTAATGATCTCAACGATTTCCCACGTGTAATTTTAGTAACAGATAGGCACTTTTAGGCGCGGTTGTTATGAAGTTTGTTACGAAGATTCAGGGTTCTTCGGACAGTCGGCTTTGGAGGGCGATTTTAGAACTTTTCTAATATATCCCGGGGCTTTCGAGGTCCTGGAGTTCGCCCAAATCTAAGAAAGCTGGAATCGACAACCCGGCAAACTGGTGAGATGGCGATTTCTCGCCAAGTAGCTCAAAACGGAATCGTGCGGCGGGAAAATCCTGTGTGCCTGCCTGTACGGTTACGTTGGTCATCTTGCTAAACCCTCCTTGATGTACCAACCTTCCTGAGGACACCTTTTGGCGTTTTGGGTTTACCCGGCGGCAGTTTACGTGTTAACCGCGAACCTACTACGAAGGCGATTGGCAGCGCCGCTTCATCTGTGTTGCGAGAACGGCCTCAGTCTGACTAGGTAATGATTATGGAACGTAGGCGGGAGTTACGTTTGCAGCTTGCTCTGGAAGTGCGGGTTCGGGGCACAGACCTTGGCGGCGAATCATTTGAGCAAGATGCCACGACCGTCGATTTGACTCCAAGTGGAGTTCGACTCAGGGGCATTTCTCACCCCATTGAGCCTGGGTCGGTTCTTCAGATACAGCGTGGGGACAGCGAAGCGAAGTTCTGCGTCAGGTGGGTCGGAAAACTCAAATTGAACGACCACATCGGGCTAGAACTGCTCGAAGGGGAGAAGATTGACTGGGGGCGCACAATACCTCACATTCCCGATTACAAAGCTAATAAGAAACCGCAAACAACTGTCCAATGAACGTTCTTCGTGAAGACTTTCGCTCCGAAACCGAAACAACCCACAGCTTTCAAGCGAATAAAACAGTGTTCCCGTTTCGGGAGCTGCTGCCCGGCAAACAAGCGAGAAGGCGATTTTTCGCCAATTATCCGCATACCGGCGACACCGGTTTAGGATTGCAGATCATCCGCCCAGAAATACACGTCGACGATATTCGTTCGTTGGAGTGACTTCGGTCTTAGCCTCTCAAGGCAGCGGCCTGACCGCGATACCAGCTGGACCGTTGCCCACAACGATAGTGTCTACAACGGTGTTGCTGCTGGTGTTGATCACGTAAACACTGTCGCCGTGCGAGGTGGCATAAGCATATCTGCCAAAGGGACCGATTGCCACCCCGGTCGCGCCACAGAGCGTACTACAAGCTGGCCCAGTTATCGTCGCCGCTATGGATTTCGTCTTGGTATCGATCACCCTCACTGTATCGAAGTCGACATCGGTTACATAGGCGAACTTCCCGTTGGGCGTGATAGCCACCCAGGCGGCGCTGGGCATCGGGATCGTAGTAGTTATCGCGTTTGTGGCAGTGTCCATCACCAGGGCCGCGCTTCCGCCCACGTTTCCGCCCATCACATATACATACTTGCCATCGGGGGTGGTCGCCAGTCCGAACGTTTGCCCCGCAATGACAGGCGTCGTGTACACCACGCTGAGCGTGGTTGTATCGATCACCGAGACGGTTCCGTCTATTGAGTTGGTCACGTACAGGTGCTTACCGTTAGGGGTGATGGCGACACTCCAGGGGAACTCGCCGACCACAATGGTCTTCACGATGACGTGAGAGGCTCTATCGATTACCAAGACGATCCCGTTTCCACCAATCGACAGGTTGTTTATCTCATTGATCACCACATAGGCGCGTTTGCCGTCAGGGGAAAACACGACGCTGTTCGGTTGAACTAGAGGTTGCAAGTCATAGCTAAACGAGAGGGTGGCCGAGACTTTGTTGGTCGCCGTATCGATGATGTCTATCTCGTTTTCAGCCACCACCCAGACCTCTTTGCCGTCGTGCGTAACGGCTACGCCCCCCGGCGTAGGGCCCACTCCAATGGTGGCCACTACGGAATTGGTAGCCCTGTCAATTACTGTGACGGTGTTGGAGGCTTGGTTGGCAACATAAGCAAACCCAAAGTACTTGTCGGAAGCAAACCCAAAGTACTTGTCGGACGCGGCCACTCCCATGCTGAGCGAACAAATAACCAAAATAATCCAAGCCAAGTTTCGCTTCATATCAAACTCCTTGAAAATCTTATGCGGTTATCGGGGGCCTTCAACCTGATCTGCCAAATCAGGATACTTTGACGGGACATCTAAACTCCGAGTTGCACCGAGTTTTTGGTAGGGCGAAGTCTTAGTACGGATACGAAGGCAGCAGAACAGCAGATAGTTGAACTCTCAAACCCGGCATCCCGTTCTGCGCCAGTTCCACCCTGATCACGGCCAAACCGAAATCACCGCTAGGGAATCTCTGATCAAGGGCCGTTGTGCCGCTACGTGTGTAAGTTCGCGGTTTGCATAGCGGCTTTGGTGCTTCCTGAGGTTACGTTCCTGCCCGGCGGCACTCCGCCGTGATGCCGTG
>Ga0181533_1000383_pt1 | contig 58356 bp, 53 predicted proteins | sample PEATcosm2014_Bin_45_FD_119772 | JGI IMG/M metagenome (GOLD analysis project Ga0181533, IMG submission 119772) | Peatland microbial communities from MTU Mesocosm Facility, Houghton, MI, USA - PEATcosm2014_Bin11_60_metaG | ecosystem: Environmental > Terrestrial > Soil > Wetlands > Peat | place... | reverse complement strand
TCGACGAGGGTCCCAATTATCGGGCCTGGCTTTTCAGGAAAAATAAGGGAGATCACCCCCTCCGCCTCACCAACCGCGCAAAAATCGACTCCTGTTCGAATCGATTTTGGAGCTAAAGCTCAGCACAAGGCGCAATTGAAAGGCCAGACCGAGACAGAAATTGAAAAACTGAAAGCGCAACTCCAAATTGCTGCGGCAGAGCGAAATATTCAGTACTCCCGTGTTTTCGACAAGACCGTTGAAGTAATTGCCGAGACATACGGCAAGTTGCTCGCTCTAAAGGCCGCCGCAGACGACTACACACAACCTATGGAACGGAGCGACCCGGCCCGCATGCAACTGGGAAAAGCGTACCAAGAACAGGCCCAACAGTTTCTACACTACTATTTGCCCAAAAAAATCTACATTCCGAAAGAGACCGCCGAGAGAATACGAGTGTTTCACAACACATTGCATCGGGCCATTATGCAATTCTCGATGGCAATGGCAGTTGGACGGTCAACCACGAGGGAGCCTGAGACCTATGGGAAACTGTTCGATCAGTTCTTCAAGTCGAGTGATGAAATCCCAAGACTGCTTGAGCTTTTAGAAGACGATTTCCAGAGGCTGTTGGGCCTTCCGATAGCAGAAAAGCACGTGATCGGATCGTTGCTTCCGTCCGTAGCGCCATCGACACCCTGAATGACTACCAGAAGTCTCCAGGTCCTCCATCGTCCTTCAGCGTTGAGGTTAACCGGTAGTGAAATGGAGAATGCGTTTGTCGAGGCCCTTTATGCCGCGTTCGACTCTGGTGGCGAAGCTGGGGAGAAGGAGCCGACTGATCTCGATATTGCTGGGGTGCTGACGGAGTTTGTGCCGTTATCGAGACTGATGGCCGAGCAGATCACGAGCTTGAGGAACTGGGTTAAGGGCAGGGCTCGATTGGCGACATCTTTTGAACAGGAGAAGAGGGGGTTGAGGAAGATTGGGGTTTAGGGTTGCGTTTGGTTAGGGGTGGGTATGGGCTAGCGAGCTTGAAAAGGGGAATTGATTGTGGCAATCGATTCCTCCTTTTTGGCTGGCAGCACTGAGGGAAACCGACAGAATGTGCGAATCAGCCGGCGCTGGGTCGAGACGGGGCTGCCAAAGCTCGCATCAATTGGCCAGCATCGTCCGCGATGCATTGCAGCGTCCTCTTGCTCAACTGCTGTTTTTCCAGGTTCTCCCTCTTTTGTCCCCCAGATTCTTGGGCCAACCCGGAAACTATGGATCGCGCCAGATCAACTACTTCCTTCATCATGCTCACGCGAGGACGCACTTCGTCGAACACTTCTTGCGGGGCTTTCTTTTTCCATCGATGTGCATAGACCTGGTGACGAATCTTCTCCAACTCCTGTATGGGCCGCCGATTAGCTCGTATTCTCTCCTTCAGCTTATTCCCGAGTTCTGGCTTCGACACTTCAACTTCTCTGATTAGGTTACAGATCGACGTTGCCTTCTCTTTCTCTTCGAAAAGCACGGCCGTCGCCACACAAAACCCACAAAGCAGTGAGTCGTGCATTGTCAGAAATAACTCCGGATGCTCCTCTCGTGTTTCCCGGTCAGCGCTTTTCTTCTCAAATAAGGCGCAGAATACAGCATAGGTCCACGTGAGCTTGATCACCACGTCAATCATCTCATCGAGTTCGTTTTCGTATGTCTTCACAATGTCGAGCTGCTTGTACGTTGCCCGTTGCCATATCCATCTGTTTCAAACTCGGGCTCTTTTGGTGAGCGAATTACATTTTCGACACGGGTCACTCCGGCGCTACGACCAGCCCGCAGCCGCAAACAGCCGCTCAAACAGATTGAGCAGAACCCTCAATTGTTGCTCGCAAAACTGCTTTGTAACCGACAGGCGACCTTGTGGGCCCTCGATCGATACACCGACTCCCTTTCCTGCGAGATCCCGGAGAAAGGTGCTATCCTTAGAATCACTCACCTGCCCGTAGCAATGAACAATGCAGTCGCGTATCTTTTGGAGCGTCCGAAGATGCTCCCATTCGGGGAAATCACCGACGCTTAAGCCGGCGAGCCTCGTTAAGAACATGAACCCTTGGTCAATCGGGCTGCCACGCAAGTCCTTCATCGCAATGTTTGGGAGCGGACGCTGATTCTTGATGTCGTTACAAAACACCCGAAGCTGAGTCTCGAACACCACGTGGAGAAGCACCAGAAACGAATAGCGAAGTGACGGGCGAAGGTCTAGGTCATAGAGGTTCTCGAGGTGTCTCTGCTCATGCAGCTGATCTTCGTAGGTTCCCTCATCCATGTTGGATGGAGCCTCTGTTTCGAGAATGTGGCGTTCGAGGTGAAAACACTCCTCCATCTGGGCCTCGGTGACATCAAGGTACTTTTGGAGCACCTCGATCGTGGAGGGGATGAAGATCGAGCGGAGGCTTAGGTCCATGTTGAGTGAAGATGTTTGTGGAATGAATTCATCCCATTATTTCAGCGAATCGATACCGGATTTCTGCGTCATGCTCTGGGAATCTGCGACAAAGGTAATCCCGAAGTACCATGCGCTGGGAAAGCATTTCGAGGAACGCTTCGGTGGTGACCGGTTGGTTGTGGAAGGAGATTCTGCGCGTGCATTTGTCCCGTACCGTTGTCTCGTTTATTCCGAGGTCGCTAGCCACCCTATGCACAGCATCATTGTATTGAAGCCCACTGCGCCACATGTAGTCGCAGATTGCCAGGATTTGCTCCACGGTGTCAGGAAGGGTGCGTCTTACTTCAGGCTGCCGGAGGTCCTGCCAGTGAGGGCGGATGATTGCCCTGCCCTGCGAGTCTTCATCAGGTTCCCCAATAATGTCTAAAAGGCCATCCTCTTCGGCGTGCGCCGTGTAGGGTCCAGGGGGACAAGGCCAAATCCGTGCAAGTTTCTCAGCCAAGAACTGGCCCCGCTGTCTGATCGCCTTCTCATTCCACATTTCCAGGGTGGCAAAGTACTTGTTCAGCGACAAATGGCTCTCAGCATAAATGGCTTGCTTCTCAGAGTATGATTTGTTGCCCAAGTCCAGGTTGTATGCCGTCAAGGTCAGGTTGCCCATGCAATGCAAAAGCTGGCTGTGGACGCGGGCCCAGTCCGCTCCTAGCATACGCTTCCACTCGCCGCCAGATTGATTATCGTGAATTGCCTGAGGCATGACGTGCTCAATTTGAACCTTCGAGTCGTCTAAGTCTACCTGCTCCTGGTGCTCATAAGATTCCTCGAGGGCATTTAGGATGAGTCGGCACTTACCGCCTTTGCTGGCGTAAAGGGTGAAAGTCTGCAAGTTGGCCACAAATGCTCGGTCATCCGGGCAGCCACGGCGAAACCAGTACTCCCGCAAGTCCTGACGCGGTCGGTCGTGAATAAGCTTGATAGCCTCCACGAACCAGTGGCCATAGCCTCGTGTTTGCTCCTCGCAGATAGCTCTCCTCAACACGAAGCTGGCCAGGTCTTTCATGCAGCCAAGGAGTTCGAGCAGTGGTAGCACAGCAGCGTTGTAACGTTCCAGCAAGTTGAGAAGGAGTGGATGGGCTGTCGCCATGTCCAGCATTTGAATCTCCCGAAGCTCCCTCCGGATACACTCATCGTGGCAATTATCGGGGCGCCATGTCCACAATTCATATTGAGCGAACTTTATGAGTTCGAGCACCTGCTCTTCTGGACTGAAACCATGATCATTACGGTCGCTGAACTGCTGCTTAAAATCCACGAATGTCGCCTTCTTTGTTGAGTACGTCCCCAACCTCATCAGATAGTCTCGATAGAACGGTGTCGGGACATCCGGTGATGGGCCATTGGTGGCAAAAAGGCTCTCAAACTGCGACCAATGCTGGATTTGAAAAGCGGTCTGGCCTGCCAAGCCGACTTTCATGAACAGGAAATTCTTAATCAAGCCAGATTCCTCCAATGGCTGCCCAGCTGCATTAAGGCTTTCAAATATCTCATACGGATTCTCGTGGTCGATGGTGATTACCACCAGGGAGAGACGTGCAGTCGCCGCATGAAATAGCTGTCGGAGCTTTGCTTGCGGGTCAGTTTGGGCAAGGGCAGCCCAGTATTTCTTGAAAAAGCGCCAGGCGTTCAGGACTCCTGTGTTTCCATGATCGGCATGTGAGCTCCCGTTGATCACCGCCCAAAAGGGTTCGCGGTCGGGAGGCAACGGGATCAGCTTGTATCGCTGTGAGCCGGTGAGCCATCGGTGAAGTAGATAGTCCTGCTCGATTTCATCTGGCAGGTGAGGTACCCCCAATATCTTGGCTTCATCACGCAACGCCGCCAGTAACACCATCAGGGTTGTCAGCCTTTGCTGGCCGTCGATGATTTGATATGTGTGCAGTTCAGCGGGGAAGCTCTTCAGAGGCGTGCAAACAAATGGGCCAAGAAAGTGCTGCGTCTCCTGCGGCTCCGCGACCAGACGCAAAAGGTCAGACAGCAGACGCTTCCAATCCTTTAGCTGCCAACAATAGAACCTCTGGAAGAATGGCACCCAGTATTGGTCTTTTGCGTGCAGAATGTCGCCGACGGTCTTTGCTCTGGCATCCATGAATTAGTCCGGTGGCGTTGTTCCAGCCGTGGGCGTCCGGTGGGTGGGTTTCGTGACCAAAGATTTCTTCGCCATGCAGGCAGTGTAATAAAAGCTGGTTGCCTGTCAACGCCCCCCATTGCCACAATCCGGGTTTCGAGATCCCAACCATGATCCCGACTCGACCTCCCCCAACCTCAGCCAGAATTCCGCAGCCTTGACCCGGAGGGCGCGGCTCCGGAGCAGTTTCACCTATCGACACCCGCTGAAGTCGAACTCAAAACGCTGGTCAATGGGCTCCTGGTGCGCGCTTCAGTGGGCCGATTCAGGGCCGGAAAACCTCTTCGTGCGCCCATGGATCCAGTTGAATTACCCGTCTTTTCAGCTTCCCTGGGGGGTCTCAATGGCAGGGTCAGCTCGTCCTGGCGCGTCTCAAGTCAAGCTGGGGCCCATGATTTTCCGGCACCCGCCGGCGCTCCCGCAAATCAACCGGCCCCGCGCGCGCCAGGGTTTCTTCGTTGGGCACCGCGATTGGGTGGGTCCATGCTGCATTTCGACGGCTCTGAACATCAACGAACAGTGGTGAATGTCCTTGAATTTGTTATGACTTTGCGTTATGACTTTTGCCTTCAACGAAGGTGATTAGTGATATTTGCCTGATTTTATTGGGTTTTATGGAGGTGGTGGTGGGAGAAGGATTTGAACCTTCGTAGGCGTAAGCCAGCAGATTTACAGTCTGCTGTAAAATGGCTATTACAAAGAAATATGGCGAACTGCTATCTTTTTGCTTGCCTTCGTTGCGTTCTTCTGCTCTAATAAGCGCACAGAACAGAACAGAACAGAAAGAAAGGCACCTATGAAAAGACGGACTGGGCACTTATTCAAACGCGGGTCAAACTTCTATGTCTCCTGGCGCGTGAATGGCAAGCTTTCCATGAAGGCGCTTCGCGATGACAACGGGCAACCGATCACCACGAAGCGCGAGGCAGCAGAAGCCCGCGACAAGTTCATGGCACCGCTGACCGTGGCGGACGAAGCCGAAGCCCTGGAAGCGTTCACTGCCCGACTCGGAGGCCGGCGGGCCGAGGCTGCGAAGTGGGATGCCCAACAGAATCCGCCCCTGCCGCTGACCCAGGGATGGACTGCCTTCCTGGCATCGCCAAACCGCCCGGACAGCGGCGGGGAAACCCTCTATCAATACGAGTGCCAGTGGTCCGCCTTCGCGGACTGGATGAAAGCGACGCATCCCGACTTGCTCACGCTACGCGGCGTTTCCAAGGAAGTGGCCGAGGAGTATGCCGCCAGCCTGAACGGCGGCCGGTTCAGCCCGAACACCTACAACAAGCACATGAACCTTTTGACGCTGGTTTTTCGCGTGGTAAAGGACAAGGCCAAGCTTGCCGGCAACCCCTGGGAGGACATTCAGCGCAAGCGCCTTGTCACCCACAGCCGGCGGGAATTGACGGTCGATGAGTTGCGGAAAGTCTGCCAGAGCGCAAGCGGTGAACTGCGGACCTTGCTGGCCCTGGGCGTGTATTCCGGGCTCCGCCTTGGCGACTGCGCCACCCTGCGGTGGGGCGAGACGGATCTGCAACGGGGCATCATCACCCGCATCCCGAACAAGACGGCGCGCCGCAACCCCAAGCCGGTGATCATTCCCATTCACCCGGCCTTGCGGCGGGAGTTGGCCGATATGCCAGCCGAGAGCCGGGTCGAGTACGTTCTGCCCGAAACCGCCGAGCTTTACAACCGCCGCATTGACGCGGTTACGGACTTGGTCCAAGCCCACTTCGAAGCGTGTGGAATCACACTGCACAAGCCGGGCACGGGCAAGGACGGCAAGCGGGCTGTGATCGAAGTCGGCTTTCATTCGCTGAGGCACAGCTTTGTCAGCCTGTGCCGGGCAAGCAACGTGCCTCTGGCGGTGGTCGAAAGCCTCGTTGGCCACTCGACCCCGGCCATGACGCAGCACTACTCGCACACCGGCGAACTGGCCGCCAGCAATGCGGTTGCCACTCTGCCGGCCTTGCTGGAGGATGCCAATCCCGAGCCACAAAAGCGCGAAGCCGAGGCTGTTCTGCGCGAAGCGCAGGCCATTGCCGAGAGCATCACTGGCGAGAACTGGCAGGAGAAGAAAGCCACCCTCCTGGCCCTGCTCTCACGCCCCGTTTCCGATGGACAAACCGTCCTGGAAGCGCGAAATTGACCCATCAATTCGCCCCGGTCCGATCAACCGGGGAAGCCCTGCCGGGGCCGTGCCTTCACACTCCCCGGCGGGCAAGCTCTGAAGGAAGCTATGACTTTTGGAAGTTTGGACCTTCTCGGAAACCCTTTCGAGGTCCGGTGGCGCAGCAGCGACGGCCGCTTAATTACCGACGGCCAGACATGTTACCGGTTCACCTCGTTCGCGTGTCACGACAAGCAGGACGCCGACATCCTGGCGCAAGGGCCGCCGCGCGAAGTGAGGCGCTGCTTGTTCCCGCTCAGCCCATGGCAACCACAGCCGTTCGAGAGGATGATAGCAAACCCGGGCGGCGGATTCCTGGCGGTTCCGGCCAACCCACCGCGAGCCCGGCCGTTCGAGGTGCTGGTGGCCAAACCCGACAAGGGCACAATGGAGTGGGCGCTGGCCGACCCACATCGGATTGACTTGATCCGCCAGCAGCACCTTCTCGAAACGGCAAACACGTCATTCCTCAACCCACTATCGCTCGAAGGGCTTATACTCGAGGCCATAGCCGACGGACGGTTGAAGGCGCAAAGCCCGCCAGGGCTGCCAGCGCTCGATCCCAAGGCCCTTGCTCAGCAAGTCAAGGCCACGCAAACGAAGCAGCTTGAGGAACGCCTTGCCAACACGCATCTGACAGCCTGCCTGGCAACCTTCGCACAGGGCACGACCCTTTACTTCCAGGACGTTGTGCCCTGCCCAATACCGCCTGAGGCCCTCGCCTTCTTCCAGCAGGCCGCACAGCAGGAAGCCGTTGGCCAAGTGATCGCTGACAGCCGCCAGACCAAGAGCGCCCTGGCCAACACAGTGAACGATCTGGATAAAGCCAAGGCCGACTTGGAGGTGGCCAAGAGCATTGCAGGCATGACATTCCAGGAGCTTCAACGGACGCTGGCGCACACGGACCCGCCCGCCAACATGCGGGAACCCACCTGGGCGAAGGTCCTGCGTGCGGCTTGGCTCTATGCGCGGCATCTGTCCATGCGCAAGGTCGCCAAGGAGCTCGACGTTTCGCACAAGACGGTGAGCCTCTGGCTGACCACATTCGAGGAGCACACGAAAGTTCACATCGCCAGATATTGCCGCCATGAGTCGGTCAAGGCGCGGCTGAGCGCCGAAATTCAGCAGAAGCGCCGGCAAGCCAAGGCAGGCGAACTGGACGACGAATAAAACCGAAAAGGTAACACTTGGGGTAACACAGGGTAACACCATAGCGCCCCAGTAAAACCAGGGCGATCCGCGATCCGCCCTGCCCGCCAGGGTAACAAGCTCCGCATTGGTAGAGGCCAGGAAGGTCTCGAAACCGATAGCAAAGCTATGTTACCTACGACCGCAAGACTGCTCCGCACGGCGCTCGAAGCCGACCCCACAGTTCGCGTCTGCGACCGCCGCCGTCTGATGGCCCTCCTCCGTGACGGCGTGGAACCGCCTACCCAACCAACAAAACCGACCGAACCGCGGCTGCTCCGCCGTGCCGAGGTCGCCCGACGCCTGGGCTGCTCCGTGCGGCTTGTGGACAGGCTCGCCACGGAAGGCGTCCTGCCCAAGCATCGCCTGCCGAACCGGCGGCGGGCCGCTGGCGTGCTTGAGGCCGATCTCATTGCCTTGATCACCGCCTCCCCTCTTCCCGCTCCCCGCCAGACCGTCGAGGCCACATGAAACCAGAAAACAAAACGGCGCCCCCACCTGCCAAAGCGGACGCGCCAGGAAAAACAGACATGCACACGGTACCACCCACCGCGGCCACCGTCAAGCCCGCATCCCGCCAGCCGCCAGCCGCCCAGCCGCCCTTCCGCGCTCAAGCTCAGGCCGGACTGCCGCCACCAAGCCCAACGCCCAGAAACCGCTGCACATGAGCGACCCGATTCCAGAATTACTCGAGTTACTTGGCGGCATGCCGGTCTTCATCGCTTGGCCCAAAGGGAGCAAAGGCACTAAGCGCAAGTGGGGCCACTTAACCATTGCCGACATGACCCCCCGATACCTGGCCAAATTGAAAGCCGGGAACATTGGCGTGGCCCTGGGCGAAGTGTCCCACGGGCTGTGCGCGATTGACTTGGACGCCGAGCGGCTCGTTAAACTGTTCCTTGACCTCAACCCCACCTTAAGAAGCACTCTTTCGACCCACGGCGCCCGTGGCCAAGTCTTTTGGGTGCGCTTTAGCGGAAACCACCCTAAACGCACAATCAAGTTCAAGGCCACCGACGGCGAGCACCTGGGAGAATTCCGCTCCAATGGCAGCCAAAGCATTATTTATGGAATCCACCCAGACACCAAACAGCCTTACCGCTTTGTTCAAAAACAGCCGGTGGTTACGGTGGAGTTTGAGTCAATCCGCTGGCCGGAGGCGATCGCTAACCCGCCTGCCCTACAGTCTGCCGACGTGTCCAGAGGAGACGCAAGCCATCAGTGCGCTTCTGTGTCTTCTGTCTCTTCAGTGTCTTCTGTCTCTTGTCTGCTCCCGCCCTCTCTTGGCCCTCATGAGTTGGGTTTTCAGATCAAGAGCCTGGAGGAAGCCCTCCGTCGCTCACTGCCGGCCTCCCACGGGCAGAACCACCATCTGTTATTCATGCTGGCCCGTGCTGTGAAGTCCTTGGAGGCGCACAGAGGCAGCGCGATGACACCGCTGGAACTCCGCGACATTTTTGACCAGTGGTACAGGCGGGCCAGGCAGTTTTGCAGACCAGAGCAGACGAAGGAGGATTACTTTATGGAATTCCTAAACGCGTACCAAAGTGCCAAGTATCCGCTTGGCAGCACCTTGATCCCCAAGGCGTGGAAGCTGGCAACCGACGAGCCTTTGCCCCCCGAGGCCATGCAGTTCGAGAGCCCCCAACTCAGGTTGCTTGTGGCCTTCTGTCGCCAACTCCAACTCCTGGTCGGGGATCAGCCGTTCTACCTTTCATGCAGGGTAGTTCAAACCCTGCTTCACCACCCGACCCACACGACGGCCGCGAAGTGGCTCCGGTCGCTCTGCGTTTTGCAGGTGATTGAATTAGTCCAGCAAGGCGACACCCGGCTGGCATCGCGCTATCGTTATCGGTTCGCCCCGCCGCCACGCAATGCGCCCAGCGCCGAGCCATGACTGCGGCCACCCAGACACAACCTTACGGGACTAGTCCAGTAAAACGGACACGGCGCACGAGGTCCGAAATACAAGGCGTTCTGGACGCGATCCAGGAAATCCTGGCCGGAGAGCAGGGCCAGATCACGGTCCGGCACTTGTTTTATCGGCTTGTGGGTCTCCACGTCATTGAGAAAACCGAGCAGGCTTACAAGGGACTTTGCGGGCACTTGTCCAAGTGGCGCCGCTCGGAGGAAATTGCCTGGGGTGCCTTTGCGGACAATACCCGCTGGCATATTCACAAGAGAGCTTTCGACGGCATTGATGACGCCCTAAAGAACACGGTGGAGAATTACCGCCGCAACCTTTGGGGCACCCAAAGCCGGTATGTTGAAGTTTGGGTCGAGAAAGATGCCATCGCGGGCATTGTGGCGGGCACCGCCAACTCATTCGGGGTGCCTGTTTTTGTGGCGCGGGGGTTTGCAAGTCTGTCGAGTCTCTACAGCGCCGCCGAGACCTTCCGGGCAGCACTGGATGCCGGTAAGACGGTCCTCGTGTATCACTTTGGCGATTATGACCCGAGCGGAATTGCGGCTGGCGAATCAATGGTCAAAGCCTTCCGCGACGACTTCGAGGTTGATCTCCAATTCCTCCGGGCGGCCGTAACCAAGGAACAGATCGAACGAATGAGCCTGCCGACACGTCCAGTCAAAATGAGCGACACCAGGGCCGCCGCCTGGAAAGGCGGGGAGTGCGTTGAACTGGATACAATGCCGCCTTCCGAAATTCGCAAGCTGGTTGAGTCCTGCATCACTCAAAACATTGAAAGCCACCAGTGGAAAATCCTGCAAAAGACAGAGGCCATGGAACGTCAAACGCTCCAAAGTCTCCGCGCGGACAGCAGGGAGTACATCGCCGAGGCCATGGCAGACCAAGCACAAGCCGGGCGCCAGAAAAAAGCCTGAGACGCGACGGCAGCGCCTGCCGGCAGGGCCTCACCCGGAGTGAGGCGGTGGCCATGGCTCACATCCCCAAGTCCAAACCACCGGCGGGCCGGGCCGGCTCGTCAGTCCGCCACAAGCTCCACGGCACTGGCTCCCGGCCCCCGCTACGTTGACCACCGCCCCGCCCGCCGCTTCCGCCTCCTGGCACACACCAGCGGCCAACTCCCCGAACATCATCCACCGCCACTACAAGGCCCTCGTCAAAGAAGCCGACGCCAACGAGTTTTGGGAAACCACCCCCCGACCACGTAGCCCAGGTCATCCCCATGCCGACCGCCGCCACCGGGATCAGCCAAGCGCATCGTGGCCGGCCGGACGGCTGCCAAGGTGCCCATCAATTGAAGCTGTGAAACCGAGCACCACGACCGCCTACACATTGGCGCTGCGCCCGGTCACCGCCTCTGGCAGGCCAGTAGAACCCAGCCAGCCAAGCTCCACAGTTTCCCGCCGTGGCCAGGCAGGCAGAGGCTACCGGAGCTCCACGTATCCGGACCGAGCCAGCCTGTTCTGATAAGCCTCGTCCAGAAGCACGACCCCAGGCGGGTCGTTGCTTCTCAACTGCGCCTTGATCAGCTCGCATCGCACCCCGCCGTGCAGGCCCCGCACCAACTCCCCCACCACCAGCGCACCCGCACACGCCCCGACAAAAGACGAGGAAATGGCCTTGCCCTCAAGTGTGGCCAGCAGAATCCCACAGTCCTTCAAGTCCCCGAACGCCTCAGCCAGCGGACCCACGCCCCGCCGGCCAGCACCACCAGCCCCACCGCCGAAAATCTCACCCGCTGTTTGCGACGCCGCAGGAAACGTGTGCAGCAGAAGATCATCAAAGTTTTCGGTGTCCCCACCAAGCCCGCATTCCACAATCAAGTCGAAACCCGCCCCTTCAAGCAGTCCCCTGGACTTCAAGTTGTCAAACCCGCAGAGCGCGACGAACGGCTCCTCTCCGCCCCTTCTCGTCAATTCATCAAATGGCCGCTCAACGATCCGGGTTGCGAATCCCCTCGACTCCAGCCACCCCGAGCACAGCCGCGTCTTGAACTGGCCCACACACCCGGCCTCACACAGCAGACCCGCATTCCAGTTCCCAGCGACAACCCGGTCGAAGTCCTGCAAAAACACCGTCGCCCGCCCGGCGCGCGGATAAGCCAGCAGCCCCAGATTCCACGCGTACGCCTGCCCCAAGTGCCCAAGCCCAAGAAGCCACAAATTCATAGGCAGCAGTTCCAGCCGCGGCCCGTCAGCTTCCGGGCTCCTCCAGTCCAAATCCGGCCGCCACAGGGACACACCCTGGGGACCCTCGACGAATCGGCTGCTCAACCCCGTCACCCGCAGGAACCCTTTCGCCACCCCCAGCGCACCGGCCAAGACCCCGCCCAGGGCGAAGTCATGCGGACTCTCCACCGACACGGCCTGCTCCGCCGGAGCAACACCCCCACGCCACCCGTTGCACAGAACCGTCAGACCATCCTCAACCGGCTCCGTTGCCGCCCCGAAGTAGAGAGTATGCGCCGACGCCGACTGCGAAGGCGTTCCTAGCACCGCCCCCAGCCCAACCGCGACGTCATTCAAAGTCCCTGGCACCGGCCACGGCAGCAGATTCGCCACTTCCGAGGGCATTGCCACCGACACCCCCCCCAAGAAACTCCGCTTCCCCGAATTGATGGCCGTCACCAGCGCCGCCTGCAGCGCAGCAGAACCCCGGATTCTCTCATCACACACCAAGTTCAGCCGCAGCCCGTCCAGAATCCTCAACGCCTCCCCATACGTGCAGCGGTGCCTCTCAATGATCGCCCTCGACAGCCGGCAGAAGCTGTCCTCGCTTCGCGTTTGCTCTTTCATACCAGGGTGAGCTTCACCTTCCCAGATTTCACGCTCCATGTCCGCCACTCGTGGTCCCCCAGGTACTCGTACAGGCCGACCCCCTTTAGCGAGGTCCGGTTTCCCTTCGCAAAATTCGGCACGATCAGCGCGATATGTCCCGCCGTCTCAATCATCGGGTTGCTTCGATCCGTTCCGCTCTGGCCAGTCCACTTCCCGCCATGCGTATGCACGTCCGCAAGCACCTGCATCTTATGCCGCTGGCAATAGTTCCACAACGGCACGAACCCCTCGCCATGGAAACCCACGATCCCCGAGTCCAGGGCGGTCGTGTCCAGATCATCGTAAGGGATGAAATGTTTGATCTTGCAGCCCCCCACGTTTCCGAGCAGGAAGGCCCCGCTCTCCCTCACCCCGCCGCCGCGCCGCTTAAGCTGCCCCATCAGCTTCCGCCACAGCAGCATCGATATCCGCAAATTAGTTTTCATGGTCAGCCGGGTTCAAACGCACGTGAACAAATTCCAAGTACACCACGATCGTGAACGTTGGCTGCCACCACCACTGAGGATACCGCTTCCAGTCATCGTGCCCCTGCATCGCCACCCGGTCGCATGGCGCGTACAGCGCACCGACGTTCCAGGCTGGGTTGAACACCGTCGCCGCGCTAGCCCCTTTCGGCCACAAGCCCGGAGCCAGCCTCGCGTTCGTCATGATGTCCCAGGGGCACGCCGTAGGTGCCTGCTGCGGGTACCCGTTCGTATCGAACCTCAGATGCACGCGCCCGGCCTGAACCAACCGCTTATCCCCGCGCACCCAGATCACCGGAAACGTCAAATCCGTCGCCGCATGTATCCCCCACTTCCCGCAGTCAACGCCAGCAAGAAATGCGGCCCCTTCCAAATGCGCCTTGAGCAGGCTCTCGTTCGGTTTCATCCCTGGAAGCGGATTGGCGGAACCAGGCAGACCTTTAGCCCGCATTTAGGCGGGTGCGCAAACGACCCGATATGGGCCTCGTTCGGCAACTCCGTTTCCGGCGGCTCCGCCAGCCTCAGAACCTTGTTCTCGGCATCGGCGCCCTTGAGCTGAAACTCGCTCACCGCCCACTTCAAAACCCGCTTCACTTTCGTCGAAGGCGGAAACGAGTGGTCCTTCTCAACCCCGTTGTACAGCACCGCCACGTGAATCCGATGGCACTTGTGGCAATGCACGTGGTGGCGATGTTTGACGCCGCAGTGTTCCATCGAATGCCCCCTTTCCAGGGGTTCCTCGGCGTCTTCCGCGAATAAGTGTAGATCCTCCGACGGGCCATCGCAGAGGCCCGCCTCGTGGATTCTTTTCAGCAGGTCCTCGACCAGGGCTTCCGTCCCGATCCTGACCATCGCTGCCTCTCCGCCTTTCGGCGAATGCACGTATAGTTCAATTTCGTTCATAGCTTTATCACCGTTACGGCTGGCACTATTGCCAGCTTTGTTCTAACCATACCATGCAATGCTAAACTTGTCAAGCATCCGATTAAATCGCAAAGAAAAGGCTTGATTTACTTTGCAAATCGTGCGAAATTCCCACCATGAGAACTTTAGGCCAAGAACTGCAAACCGCTCGGAAGCTCAAAAAGCTCTCCCTCCGGGAAGTGGAGACCGCGACGGGGATTTCCAACCCGTATTTGAGCCAACTGGAAAACGACAAAATTCGGAAGCCCTCGCCGCAGTTCTTGGGGAAACTGGCCGGCCTGTACGAACTGGACTTTCAGATCATGATGGAAGCGGCCGGTTACGTCGCGCCGGTCAAGCGGGACACGGGACCGAAGACCCTTTCCGGGGACACTCTTTTCAGCCAGGCGCTAAGCGCCTCAGAGGAAGTCCAACTCCTCGACTACCTCAGCTTTATCCGCTCTAAGAAGAGCTAGCCCCACCGCAGCAGCTCGAAGGCGGCACCACTACGTCAGAGCTCGCAGGCGCGTCGCTGTCCCCGGCGTGGCGAACGGCCCTCGCCTCGGGAAAGATGCCCGTTTCTCCACCCACTACCTGATTCGCCAGCAAACTCCATTCCTCGTCTCTTCGCGCACGGGCGTCCTTGAGCCTCGTCTCCTGCTCCCGCTCCGCCGTTTCTTCCTCGACAAGGTCAGACGTCTGAGCCTCATCCCGTAGCTGCTGAACAGTCAAAATTATCTTGTCGGGATTGTTTTTCATAGTTTCACCGCCCGCGTTGGGCAGTTTAGCACATTTTTCGCATTTTTACCACCAAATCGCGATTTCGTCAACACATTCCTTGACAGCCGCACGGTTTTGTGGTGGAAGCACGTCTCGTCAGCAGAATCTGTGGGTAAACGGTGACGCCCTGGAGCACGAAAACGCCCTGTTGTCAGCCAAAAACGGCCTGAGAATGCACGCCGGCCTGTGGTGACCAGTCGCCCCACTCTGGCGGGTGCTGCTGCAACCCACGGTCCAAAGCGGCAAACTCACCATTTCCCGCGCCCAGCGGGGCGTTGCGCCATTGTGTCCCACCGTGGAGGACCGGACCGGTCCTTCTGGAGGGCCATTTTGACCCACAGATTCTGCCATAGAGCCAGAAGCACAAACCCTCACGCAGCACCTTTCTCGCCAAGATTGTGCGTGTACTGAGGATACTGCTTCGGCGCATCATCAATGTTGACCCAGCGCGTGGATTTGTTGGGCTCGAAATGCACTTGATTCCCGATTCGGACGTAAATAACACCCTCTTCCAAGGCACCCGCCGTTGCGTCCAGCACGATTTCGCAAGTGCATAAGCCCCTCCTGAAAAGGTCAACCGGCGACACTTCCATTACCCAGATGAAGTGCGGCAGGTGAAGCCCTACAGGCACACTGGCAGCTCCGTCCGGCCCGCGGCGGGCCTGCACAAGCTTCCGCTTCTTGAACGAAGCGCCACTCGTCACGAATAGCCTGGTCACAAACGGGGCCGAGCCGGTCCCCTTGAGATTGCTCAAGAATCTCCTGCAGTATCCTTCAGCCTTAACCCGAGCATCCTCAGCCGGCACGAACACCTTCTCTGGCAGAGGACAAGTCATCGTCCTGATGCTGCTTATCGAAGCCCTGAAGCCATGCTTATCGTACCCAACCGCGTAGTTCGCAGGATCGCCCTCATAGCCCAGCGTCTGGTAAGGGAAGTAGTTGTCATCCACTACCACAAACTGCTTCAGAAAATGTGAACTGTCCACAAGCTCAGCCGCCCCGCCCACAGCTTTGGTGGCATCCATCGTGTGTCCGATCAGGCTAACCACATGCCCAGTCCCGGGCAGCCGCAGGCTCGCAAGCACGGGAAAGCCAGACTCCACGTATGCGTACAAATCCTGAAACGCCCCAGGGTCCAAGGCTGGAGCTGCCAGCGTCGCACTACCCTTCTGCACCATCCGCACCACCGGAAACGTTCCGAACGCTCCGAGGATTCTGCAGTAGTCGGTGTACGTCATCCCCCTGTAAGGCACCGCTCTCCCTTCGCTGCTTTCAGTCATCCGGATGAAATCGAACGGGTAAAGCTCCCTATACTGCGGATACCTTTGCGACAGATACCGGCACGCCCCCCACAGCGCCGAATGAGCGCACAGCGTCGCATCGCCATCCTGCGACGTCCAGGGATAGCCCTCGACATCCAGAATCGCGCCATTGACCTGCGCGCGGAACCCCGTGCGCAGCAAGTAGTATTCGTTATCAATCCCCCTCCCGATCTTCCACGGGTCAATGACCGTCCGACCGAGGCACGCCTCCTTAACCGGCCGCACGACAGAGAATCCCATGTAGTTCTTCCGAAATTTCTCTTCATCCGCCAGCAAGTCCTTTGGCTGCACATTCTCCTGGTTGAAGAAGTGCAGCCTGCTACAGGTCGAAGTAACCTCAATAAACTTCTTGGAGTAGAAGTTACTGTGCAGGTTCCGGTGGTCCTTGCAGATGTAAAGCGGTTCGAGAACGATGCTCTGCACAAACCCGTCGAGGCCCTGCGCACACCCATCGAGCCCGCCCTCGCGTAGCGTCTTCACCCCCCACTCAGACAGGGCAGGACACTTCTCTCGCAAATCCTGCCACGCCTTTTCCGGCGCCGCCGGGTCAATCGGAAAACTCAGCAAATCGTTGCTCTTGTATAGTGGCTCTTTACTCATCTTCTTAGCTCGCCGCTTAGGAGAAGCACCACTATGGAACCACTTTTCGACCAGCCATGCAACGTTTTTGTTCCCCCGGCAGTCCCCCGAAAGTCAACCACGTTAACCGGGTAGCTCAAATCGAAAAGCCCGCCGAATCTGGACCCCGAAACCTAATCGGCCCACCTTGGTCATGTTGCTTCGGTGGCCGCTACTCCACCAACCCCTTCAAAAAGGCGTCCTTCGGGTCCCCGTAAAACTCGATGCTGATTTTCGTCGCCAACTCGTCCGGCAATTCAAACAACTGCCGGCGCGCCGCAATCGGCATCAGCACCGTCGCTGCGCCTTTCTCCACCGCCAACTCGGCCACCGCTACGGGGTTCGGGATCATCTCCACTGAGCCGCCCAGGTTCAGCGCCCCAACGATGATCAGCCCGCCCTTCACGCTCCGCTCGATCAGCGCCCCGCACAGCCCCACTAGCACGCCCAGCCCGATTCCGTGCCCCGACGTGTCCGCGTCCATTGCTCGCAGTTGCACCGAAAACTCATGCGCCCGCGGCTCGCGGTCACCCACGAGTTGCTTCGACCTCGTGTACAGGTTCTGCTCGCCATACCGCACGCTCTCGCGGAAGGCTGGCGACACCGGCGCGTTCAGAATCTTCACCCCGCCCCCCGGGCCGACCGTGACTTCCAGCCGATACAGCGCCGGCGCTGCGCCATTGCCGCCGGGACTGATGGTCCACACCTGGCCAGGCGGCAGAGGGTCGCTCTCAATCTGATTCTCGCTGTGCAGTTCCGGCGTGGATACGAATTGCTCCACACCGTCCACGCCCAAGTGGTAACTGAAATGCGTATTCCGAAATTCCGTCCGCAGGACGCGCTTTTGCTGCTCCTTCACGCGCCGCCGGGACTCCAACGCCAGCCGCACGATGACCTCAAGTTCCGCGTCCGGTATGGTCATGGCTGGGTCCGGGTACAACAGCTTGATCAGCCCACTCACCGTTTTGTTCACGGCTTCGATGTCGCGACCGCTCAGCGCCCCGCCCCAGTTCACCCGGCCTTGAAGCGCCGACACCCGGCTTCCCATACGCAACCTGTTCCAGCACTCTGCCAGAAAGTCACTCACCAGCCCAAAATGTTCCGTCAGGTGCTCGCGCGCGCTGACCTTCGGAAAATCCCATCCCGGCACATAACAGTGCAAGCGGTCCATGAACGCGGTGTCACCCCGCATTTCCGGGGGCAACGGGCTCAGCAGATGCCCGATGCGCTGCTGCTGCTGCACGTCAACCTCAAAGTTGCCCACCATCACCAGACTGCCAAACGCGCGGATGCTCTCCTTGCCCCGCGAGAACTCCCCCGACGCCATATAGCCCTTCATGATATTCACCCCGTCCTTTTGGTCGAAGGAGATTCCCGACACTTCGTCAAAGCACACCACGTCGTAATGGCACACCAATCCCCTTTGCCCGTTCGCATTGTTCACGAACATCTTTGCTACCGTCGCCTTCCCCCCGGAAATCAGGTGCGAGTAAGGAGAGATTTGTTGATAGAGATGGCTCTTGCCCGTGCCCCGTGGCCCCAGTTCCACCATGTTGAAGTTCCGTTCCACGAACGGAATCATCCTTAACACCGTTACCCACTTGCCCCGCTCCGTCAGCGCCGCCGGCTCCAGCCCGATGGAGCGGATGAGGAAATCCATCCACTCTGCCAGGCTGAACTGTCCCCGGCCTTTTTCCAGCGTTTCCAGCACGTCTGGTTTCGAGAGTTGAATCGGGCGCAAGGCATCAATCGCAAACGGCCGCCCGTTCTGCTCTTGCGCGATGGCCGCGTCATAGCTCAGCGTCACCTCCGCGTAAAAACCGTCCGTCAGCATCCGCTCATTATCGTGAACCAGCTTGTCTTGAATCCGCACGTCCTTCAAGGCAAGGCTCGGCAGCTCCGCCAGGAAGCAGTCATTCTTCGCATCCAGCTTCGCCTTGATGATGTCGATCAGCTTCACTGAACCCTTCTCACGAGCGCGGGCCTTGAACAATTCCTCCTCGCCCGTGCGGACCGTCCGGTCCTTTAGTTGCCGTTCGACGATTTGCAACCCCTCCTCGATTTCCTTTTCGTCAGTCACGGCGCAATACCGCCCCAGCAGAAATTCCACGACGTAAGTCGGCACCGGGTATTGCCGGCTGTATTTCCGCACCAGGTCCTTGCGGACAAGGTAGCCCTGGAATGCGCTCGCGCCCAGCTTGTCCAAAGAGTCCAATGTCATGCTCATGATTCGCCTCCTACCATCGTCGCCTTTTTGCATACTACCCGCCCGCTCGCGCCAAACACGACCAGCGTCGTCGCTGTGCCGGCCAGGTCCTCATCCTCCACCACCAGCCCCGCCCGGCCTTCGCTGTCGAACGCCTTCGCCCCGCAAATACTGCTCTTCGGGTCGTTCGCCTTGTCGCGCAGGCCCGCCGAAAGTCCTGGCGTCGCCGGCTTGATCGTTACCCGGCAACGCTGACCAACCCATTGCACGCTCCCAATGGCCACCACCACCGCCTTGCCCTCCGATGGATTCGAGAACACCAGGTCCGGCGTCACGCACTCTTGCAGGCTCAGCCCACCGTGCGCGTATTCGGCGCCGGTCTTGAAGCAGTAGGCCCCCGGTGCGCACGCCACCGCCTGCGTCCCGTCCCAAAACCAGCCCGCCGTCGGCACATCCGCTTGCGCTCCCGCCTTGATGACAGCGCACCGCGCCCATTTGCACTCCGTCAGATATTTTTTCAGCGGCAGGCTTGGCAGCCCGCCGGGCGCGAGCAGCCACCCGTGATCAGTAACCACTCGCACCGACCGCCAGCCCGCCTCAAGCAAATGCAAGATGCGATCCAGCAGGAGTTCCAGTTGCTCGTCAATCTGCCCGGCAAGCTTGCCCTGCAACTTGTGTCCCAGGGAGTCGAATTCTCCGCACTCCGACCACCCCCTTGCATTCTCCGCTTGCGGTTGGCCGGCATCCAGGCCGTGCAGGACTTGGTAGCCCTTGCCGGCAATCGCGTCCCTCAGCCGATCCGCCGTCACCGGTTGCTTGCCCGTTTCGAGCACGGGGCAGAAGTACTCTCCAACCTGTTCGCCCAGCACCATCCCTGCCGCGGGCGAGACCGCCGGCTTCGCCGTCGGCGTTACGCTTGGCAGCGGTGACCACCGATACCCTTGCGTTGCCACGAGCTGGCGCTCATGCGCCCTGCCCAAGAGCCGCTGCGCCACGTCAAAGCGCAACCCATCCACAAACAGCAGGCACCCGCCCACATCCGCCGTCACCAGTGCATCCTTCAGTTCATTGCTCTGCGGCAGAGGTGTCTTCGCCACGGCCACCTGGAAATTCCGCGCCGTGTCATCCAGCCAGCCGAGATACAGCGCCCGGATAGCGTCGCGTACCGCCTCTTGGTCGTCGGCGGTCTTTACGCTCGCCATCGCCCGCAACACGGCATCGTCCGCCTGATACGCCCCTTCGATGTAGCCCCGCGCCATCTGGTCCGGCGTGTCACCACCCAGCGGCGTTGCCGTTCTATCCGCCAGCGTCTTCAGGTGTTCCAACGCGCCGGCCAGCGGGCTTTGCCCCATCCGCGCCCACACCCACGCCCGGCGCGGCCCGTGGTGCTTCTCCAAACCAAGAATCGCCTCTCGCGCTTTCGCCGGAGACTGCTGTTGCAATCCGCTCAGGTTCTTTCGCAGGCTGGTTTCGTCTTTCTCGTTCTCATCCGGCCACGGCTCGCGGTCGAACAGCAGGGTCCCCGGCTTCGCCCTGCGCAAAGCAGCCGGCACGCCGGGATACAAGGCCGGCGACTCCGTGAAGCGCCGCCACACCTCCGCCCACTCGCCTTGCCGCAGGCCCAGCCGCTCCGCGGCCACAATGTCCCCGTCTCTTTCCGGGTCGAGTTTGTATTCCTCCTGACATCGAGACTTGAACGCTGCCCACCGGGAGGCGTCCCATTCCTCCTTGCACCCGGCGGCGTCACTGATCCACAAGAGCAGGTCGCGCACGGTGTCGCCCACCATCAACTTGTCAAAATCCTCCGCTTCCAGCTTGTGCTCGCGCAATGAGGCAATCGGCGTCGTAGCCAATGCGTCAAGCGCACCCAAGAGGGACTGCCGCGTCCTTTGGTCCCGTGCCACTTCCAGCCCCAGCCCTCCATTCTCCGTCATGAGGAAGGCTTCCACCGTCCAGTCCTTCCCGTTCACTTGCGTCCACACCGCGCCCCGGTATTGCAGTTCCACCAGCGGTCTCAGTTCGTCCGGGCACTCTTCCGGCGACCGGAGCAGTTGCCGGCTCACGCCCGGCAGATAAAGAACCGGAATGGCATCCACCGGCAACTTCACGTCTTCCAAAACACCCTCGATGGCGCATCGCAGCCAGATGGCCGGCCCGGTGCGCTGCTCCGGCTCAAAAGGCCCCAGCGTCAGCAGTTCGGGCATCAACCCTCGCAGCCGCGCCGCCAGGGGGCGCCACTCGCCTTCCGCGTCCGTCCAGAGGATGGCAGCCGGCGCCGCCGCGTCACCGGTGTTGTAACGCGCCGCCGTCGCTAGGCTCTCCTTCACTGCCTCAATGAATGTTCCGCTTTTGCCAGTCGTTGTCATGCTTCCTCTTGCGCTCCTCCGGCCCGCCGTTCTCGGCGTGCCGCCAGAGTCTCTTTCGCCATCTTTTCCAGCCGGCCTGCTACCTTTGCTACCAGGTCCAACGACACGCTCGCCGGCATCGGATTGTTGCCCAAGTACCGTGACACGTAGCGCCCGCTCGCCCCTTGCAATCCGAAACGGGACGTGACGATAAACGCCGTCGCCTCCGCTTCAATCTCCACGGTACGGTGGCTTAGCTCAGTGCGGCTTGGCCACCAACGGTCCTTGTCACCGCCGAGGTGACCAAGATAGATGTGCGCCAGCTCATGGCACAGAATCCCGAGACGGCTTGGCTCATCCAACGCGTCATGAACGGCAATCCGCATCTTCCATCCACCCCCGCCCACCGCAATCGTCGCGAAGCCCGCGTTGGTCGAAGACAACGTCTTGAAATCAACTCGAATCTTGTCCCGCAAACCCGTACTCGAAACCATTCGGCTCAGCCATTCCGGTTTCCACTCACCTTCACATTTCCCGAACTCCGTTACCTCTTTCGGCAAAGGTGGCCCCTCACTCTGGTCCAGGTCATAGACCAGCATTACGGGGTGCATCGGCGCCAGAATCAGCATAGGCCGCGCGTCCTCTTTCAGCCAACGGTCAAAGCGCCGGCCCCAGTCGGGTTCCGTTGCATAAAAACTGCATGTCGGATTTTGCAGCCTCACCAGCATGTTGTTGAACGGTGCGTAATCCCTGAACAAGGCCATAAAGCTCACCATCTCCTGGAACTCCTTGCTGCCCCGGTAAGCTTTGCTCTGCTGCAACAGCGAATCAATCGTGGACTTGATCTCTTTCTCCGGCGCCCCCTCGCCGCGCAACGCCTCCGCCAGGTCCTCGGACGCCCGCATCGACTTGCAATACGAGCGCCAAGATCCCAGCAGTTCCTTGTCCTCCGCCAGTTGCTCCAACGCCGCCCGCAAATCCCACCGCGCCTTCGGACCAACCTGGCCTTCCACCTCGGCCAACAATTCCCACGCCGACGGCTGCCGGCCTGATCCAAGGGCCGCGATTACTATCGCCCTGACCGCCTCGCCTTGACCCGGCTGAAGCGGTAGCTCATTCCGCTCTAGTCGCTGGTTACCCATAGATCAGATGGAGAACAATGTCACCGCTTCTGCGACGAGAGCCTTTGTCCTTGATTCGATGTCCTGCACCGTCCACGAATCCTTCCCTTGGAGTATGGCGTTCAAATGCAGCCCATTCTTATATCCTACGTATTTGCCGGCATTGTTCTTCCGGTCGCGTTTCTCAGCAAAAGACTTATTCCCCAGCTTGCTGTTGTAGCCTGTAATGGTCAGGTTGCCAAGTTTGTGAACGTATCGCTCACGGTACTCCTTCGCCACTGCATCGTCGCCGTTTGCAATCATCTTCACCCAAGCATCGGGGATATTTTGGCCCTGGGGGAAGATGTGCTCTACCGTCCAAACATAATCTTTCGTGCTGTCGCGCTCCCATAGGTCGGTCAACTTCTCCTTAGTCTGGTTTGCTTCCTCCATTTTACATAGCACAAAGCGTGTCGCGTCCACGTTCTCCTCGTAGATGTTCCCGCCCAGCTTGGCCCTGAAAAGCTCAGAGGAAGCGATCCAACGCTGTTTCCGAAACTCTTCCTGGATGACTCCCAACACATCCATACCGGTTTTCAGTCCAACTTTTTCAATCACCGTTATGAACATGCGCGCCAGATCGCGCGTCGGCGGTTGGTCTGTTAGACTTCGCCGAACGAAAAACTTCACCAGGAACTCCGCGATGCCAGCCAGGTTGGCTTTTGGATGCTCGCCCAACAGGTACAAAAGCAACACATACGCTGGCGCCCCACCGATGCGCTCCAAGTCTCTGAATTGCCGGGAGACATTTTCGGGAACTGAGTCGTCATTTGGCACAATGATGCGGCTGTAGAGTTTCGACTTCGCAAAGAGGTCGTCGAAAAGTCCTTCCGCGTCCTTGTCGATCAGATACTCGTAGATGTGAATGATGTTGGACCGCGTCGCCAGCGTACAGTTCGGCACGGTGACCTCACTCTTCCATTTGAACGCATTGTAATACTGACGCAGATAGCGCTCCTGAATCGCATAATCATCGGTCAGGTTTTCGAGTAGCCGAGTCCACTTCTTGAAATTGTCATCAATGCTGTCGGGCTCGTGTTTCTCCAATACGGCGAGCAGCTTGTTCTTGATCAGATCCAGCGCCGACAATGGCTCTCCCCTGTTGTTCAGGGACTCGAACAGCGTAAACGCATCGGAGTGTGAGCCCACCTCTATCTTGACCAAGCTCGCTGCATTCACTTTCTCCATGAGCTTGAGCAGCTTACCCGGACTGAATATGGCGTTTCCCTTTGCATCAATTCCATCGAGTCGCTCCGCAAAATACCGGTACGCCTTAAAGATTCGACGGTTGCCCAGGTTTGGTGGTGTCTCCGCATCCTTGAGAATGCCGGCGGCTGCCAGCGCCGCTCGATAGTCTTCATGGTTGCGGTTTTGATAGGAGGGCTCCACACGCAGCCCCTTCTTCCCGACCTTCAACACGAGGCGATGCTTCAGGTTGTACAGCTCGTGTTTAGTTTCCTCGTCCGAATCTTGCAGTCCCGAAATCTGCGCGTAAAGCACGGCGTAGAGCAGTGAGAGAGTGGTTAATCGCTGCTGCCCATCCACCAACTCCAATTCCTGCGTTAGGTAAGCGTCATCACTCCGGTTGATGCAAATGATCGAGCCAAGAAAGTGACCGACAGGATTGTCCCAGATGTCATCGAACAGATCCTCCCAATGCCTCTTGGTCCACACGTACTCGCGCTGATACTTTGGCACAACGTATTTGAGATTCGCCTCGATGTCCAACATTGTCGAGATCGGATAGTTTTGAGCTGACTTGATCATTGGTGTCCTTTCATCCGTGCGATCGTGGTTTCATTCCTTCCTCGCCTTCCGCTTCTGCTCGTTCGTCAGGTGAACATCATTCACCCGGTCCCCGGTGAACTGGCCGTCCGGCCAGAACCAGGGAAACTCACCCTTCGCCCGCTGCGGCTCCTTGCCCCGATCCTTGTCCCACTTGGTGTTTGGCTTCCAACGCAGGATGCCCGCCGCGGCTTTGCCGTTTGGCAGGTCGCTGGCGAGAAAAGGGCGGATATTCATCCGCACGCCGTCGTTGATGTCCGGCTCCCATCCGATGGCCTGCTGTGCCAGCGGCTTCCACCGCACGAAAATGTCGAACGGCGGCTCCCCCTCGATAACGGCCTCCAGGCGCTTCTTCAACTCCAGCCCGGCTGCCAGGCGTTCTTCCGCCCCAGCTTCTCCCCGCTTTTCGCCGTCCTTCTGCCGCGTGATCCACTCGCCCAGGTAACTGTGCGTCAGGCTTTCCAGCACCTTCCGGCCCTTCTCGCCGGCGGCGAGCTTGTGGTAATTCAGCAGCGCGTGGAAACCGTCCCGCTTGCGGCCATCCCAAATGTGCCAAATGAAGGGGCGTTGATGGAACAAGTCGCAGTGCTGCCACAAGAAATCGTTCCGCAGCCACTCCTCCAGGTCGCTGGCGTCCGAGCCGGTGGCCCGAATCAGTTCCAGTTCCGTGCCGGCCTTCCAATCCTTGCCGTAGGCGACAGCCAGGAGCTTCCGCAAGCGGTCGGCCGCCGGCTCTTCCCCGCGCACGGACGGGATGCACACTATGCCGTCAGCGTCACCAAAGGCTTCCAGACCGTCCACGCCGAGTGCCGGGCAGTCGGGAAAACTGGAGCCGGTTTGGCGCGGCCACTGGTAGCCGACCAACCGCGCCACACCGACGTGCAGCGGCTGCTCCGAGCCGTAGGGATGCCCACTGAACAGACCTTCCCTCGGGTCGCTCGAAAACGGCTTCGGCAACCCATGCTGGTATTTCTTACCCGCAACACGCTGCCAATGAGTTACGTCGAAAGGGACTTTCTCAAATACCGACGTAGCGGTATTAAGGTTTGCATCAAGCCGCTGCAACTCAGCGGCGAATCCCGGAGTTGTTACGAACTCAAGAACAGCAGCGCAGGCACCTTTCTCGGAAACACTCAAGACCGCGCAGTTCTTCGCGAACAAACCGCCTAGATAAACAGACGCCCGCACGCTGTTCATCTTCGCTACCACGATGCCCGGCCTACCCCAGGCGGTATGGCCGCGCACCCGCGCCGCAGAACTAAGTGCCATGTCGCCTTTCCCTCCCTCCCAAAGAACCATGTCAGAAAGCCCGCAGAAAAGTCTCGTGGCTTCGGGCGCCGATTGCAGAAAGGCCCAGCGCTTACCGTCCGCGCTGCCCTCCCAGAACTTCATAATAAAACGCTCCCCATCACCAGCGGAAAGCCCCTCAGTGGACTTGACGAATTCTCCTAGGAGCTTCTGCCCAGCGCCATCCGCAAGTGTTATTCGGGAATCGGGATTCTCCAGTTGTCCCAATTGACGAAATTCAACACATGGAGCCGTCCCAAGGGCCGCCGCCTTCGCCTCGGGAGATTCAAAGGAACTAAGGTCCATGCCAGTCGCCTGCTGCGACTCCGACGGCTTTCTACCGCTCTCAACCACAAGTATCACGTTCACAACTTCGCCCGATATAGTCTGAAAGGCGTTGGTCCCCAACCTAGCTAGGAGGTTCCATTCGCTCCACCGTATTTGCTTGCCGCGGAACGTCAGGTACTTATCGCCGAAGCACCACTGCTGAGGAGTCACCAGACTGACTGTCCCCCCGTCCCGGCAGAAGCTTTGGCATCTTTCGAAGAATGCTGTTGCCAAATCCCATTTCGAGTCGGGATACGCAGAGTCACAGTATTCCTTCAGCGCATCCACCTGCTTGCCGCGGCCCAGATAAGGAACGTTGGTTGCAGCAAGCGTAAACCGTCCGGCAAGAATCTCAGTCGCTTTGGCAATGCCCTGAGCCGTTACCGCGAGTTCGTGCGCCTCGTCCGCTTTCTCGCTCTTCATTGCCGCCTCCAGCAACGGCTGCAACTCATGCACCCTGCTGGCATAGCTCACGGCTTTTTCGCGGTGCGGATTGATAAGACTGCCGAGTACTGGAGCCTTCTGGAAAAGGTCATAGAGAGCCCCCATTGCAAACCGCTGGTTGGCATTACCCGCCGCCAACCTAACCCAGTCGTCCCTCTTGGCGTTAGGTGCCAACCCAGAACAAGCCAAGTTCATCCCGGGCAGCGCACAGTGGCCTACGCGCCGCCAAGCGGCCAGCGCCAGGTTGAACGCGCCGATCTGCGTGCATCGAGGGTCGATCTCCAACCCGAACAGGTTGTCATGGATCACCTCTTCCACCGCTGCTTTCTCGTCCAGCCTCTCCTCCGCCATTCGCAACGCCACCAGTCGCTCCAACATCGCAACCACGAAATGCCCGCTGCCCATGCACGGGTCTAGGCACCTGAGTTCCTTCGCTGTCTTCGGCCAGCCCTCAAACGTGCCAGCCGCTGGCGTCCAGACTTCGACACCTTCGACGCTCTTCCTTACAAAGCGCAGGTAATTCCACGTTACACCCGGCAGCGCACAGGCTCTCCGTGCTGCCTCCTCCGTCGGACAAGGGGCAACCGAAAAGCGGTCACTGTTTACTGCCGCGCAGCGGCCCGCCCACCATGCGCCCAGCGTGTTATCGAGGAGAAAGTCCACCATGTAATCCTCGGTGAACAGTTGCGTCACCGGCGGCAATTCGTCCGCGCCTATCCTATTACCGGACTCGTTCACCTCTTCTTTCCGCTCCGCTTGCCAGAACTGGTAACACCAGCCCAGGCTGTCGCTGGCGGTGAAAACGGATGGCGGCAGGGCGTCGAGCAGTTGCTCCAGCTTGAGTTGGTCCTCGCGGGCCAGCGGCACTTGCAGCACCGGGTCATCAGCCCGAAACACCTCTGGCAGCATCGTTTGCGCGTAGCGCCCGGCTAGCGCCCACTGATGGATTCGGTCCGCCTCTGCCTTGAGCTTCTTGACTTCAGCCTCATCCTGAGCAGATTTCGCCTGCTCCCGCAGCTTTGCTTGCTCCTCATCCGCCAAATCCTTGCAATCCTTCAGACTGATGGAGACTGGCCGGTCTCCATTTTCAATCAGCATGAGCAGATTATTCTCGGCCAGGAACCGCGCGAACAACATCCGATGCCAATGCTCATACGCGCACTCCTGGGCAAGGTGCGCCAGAGATTCGTCCGTCGCGTGATGGGTGGAAAGGTCACCCAGTTGCTGCGCGCGTGCCCGGAGCTTGCTGTGCAGAGCACGCTGTTGGTCGTCCAGATAATCAGGCGGGCGATGTGTTGACACTCCCAAGGCAAGCAAAGCGTCAAGGGCAGCCGGCTCCGCTTTCTGCCGGGCCGCAATGCACGTTCTTTCCAACTTGCTCCGCAGTTCAGTGGGCAGCGTTGGCATGGTCCCTTCTCAGTTGATGACAATCGGCCCCTTCTTCACCCTGGCCACCAAGTCCGCTTCCGTCTCCGCCAGCCACGCCTTCACTTCGTCCGGCGTCTTGAGGGTGCCGCTCTTGAGCTTGACGCTCTGCGTCTTTGGCTCCAGCAATCTCGCCGCCGCCAAAGCCGCCTGGCGGAATCGCTCTGGCAGCGCGTCCGCCGTGGCCGCCCACACCGGCAGCGACCGCTCCGCAAGCGCGGCGATCAGGGCCGCATCGTCCCCGACAGCAAGTTCGCCTACCTCCACGATGCCGGCCTCCTTCAGCAGCCGTGTCTGGTCCGTTTTCTTGATCTTCTGCCAGTTGGGATGCTCGCCCAAGGCTTCCATCTCGCGGTCGTAAGCTTCCTTGGTTGCCGCGTGCGTCTTCTTGAGCGCCGCCCGCAGAAGTTTCACGACCTTGTCGTGAATCGCCGGCACCGGGTCGCTGTCCTCCAACAGCCGGCGCTCGTCCCGGATGGCGTCCGCCTCGGTCTGAAACTCCGCTGCCTCGCCCAGACCGTTGGCGTGGTCGAGCAGGTCGCAAAGAGTCTCCCACGCCGGCTTTCGCTTCTCGGCCCGCTTCGCCAGGTCTTGCCACTCGCCAAGCTGCCTCTTCAGTTCATCGTGTTCCTTCAGAATGGCCGCAAGCATCACGTTCCCCGACAACGCGCGGATGGTGTCCAAAAGCGTCGTCGTCGGGCACGCCGGCAGTGGCGCGTCTCCCCCGGCCTTGCCCGCAAACCCGTCCGCCGTGTCAAGGAACTGTTCCGCCAACACGGCCAAGTCATCCTCCGGCTTGAACTTTAGCCCGGCATCCTGGAAGAGCTTCCGCAGCTTAATCTTGCTCTTCACGTCAATCGCCACAGTTTCCGTTCGGAAATCCGTGACCGGGATTTTGGCTTGGTCCAATTGTCCAGCCGTCAGCACGGTGCCCTTGTGCGTGGCCCGCACATGCCCGACCGTGTGCAGGGTGATTAGCGCGCCATCAATCGCGTCGCGCGGCCACCCGTAGGGCGCCGCTTCAAACTGGTCCCGGATGTCCTTGCCCTTCTTCCCTGCGCCAACGCTCGCCAGGATGGCCGAGCACACTGGATGCTTCTCCGGGTTGTCCTTGTGGTCCACGGCCTGGAGCGCGTTGCCATCCTTGTTCTTGGCGCGGTTGATGACGATGTTCCAGCGGTGGTCGTCCGCTTCCTTGAAATTTGGGAACAGCCGGTCCAACGCGTCGGATGCCGCCGACTTCACCTTCTCCACAAGGTCAATGTTGAGGACCTCGGAGCCCCCGCCCTTGAACACCTTCGCCTCCTCAATCAATTCCCGGATGATCTTGTCCCGATTGCCCTCCGCCGTCGCTCGCCGCGTGTCCATCGCCGACCGCGCTTCGTTGCCTTCTGTCGTTGTCGGAACGCCCTTCACCTCTAGCGTTTGCTTGGCGGCCTCGTAGTCCACGATGGCCTTCTTCAGATCCTCCGCACTCGCCTTTGGGATATGCACGAACACCGTCGGGTCATCGGACCCCGCCTTGCGCGCGTCGGCCAGCACCGTGGTCTCGCTGTCGCCCCAGCCGTCACGAATCCAAACCGGGACTTCGGTGCCCTCGACCGTCGGTGCGTCGCTCCCCATGTGAATCTTCAGCGTCCGGCCCGTCTTGCTCAGGCCATGCACCATTTTGATTCCATTCAACTCCTTGCTGCACTCGGCATTCAGTAGCCCAGTCCGCTTGGCGTTCACGCTCGTCAGGTCGCTGTTCAGCGCCGTGAACCGCCGCTTGAACTCCGCCTCCCACTCGCTGCTCTCGCGCGTTTGGAGGCTGTATTCGTCATCCAGCTTGATCAGCTTGCTGTCCGTCGCCAGCTTGTCCAGCAGCCGCGGAATGTCCCGTCGCAGCCGTGCTCCGTCTTTCTCGAGGTCCTCAACCAGAAGGTCCGCCAGCATCTCCGGCGTGGCCCGCACCCCGATGTCGGCCACCTTTTCGCGCGGCAGCTTGCGGATGAGGAAAATCAGCCCGCACAGCCGGCTCGCTAGTTCGCCGTCTTCCGTCCCGTCACGCAGGTTGCGGATGGTTTCGTCAATCTCGCGCGGCAGGAAACTGGTCTGGAGCAGGATGGGCTGTAATTGGTCGAAAATGCAGTCTGCGGCCAACACCGTCCCCACCGGCTTATCTGCCAGTCCCCGCACGGCATCATGCACGATCCGCAGTTGCGTCCGCAGTTGCGCCGCCGTGCCCTGTACGTCAATCGAGCGCAGCACCCGCTCCCAGAATCGCCGCCGCACCGGCAGCAGCGGATAATCATCCACTCGCACCTTCTTGTCTTCTTCTCGCGGCCCGATCTTCGTCGCCGCCAGGTGCCGGTCCACCTCGCCCGCGTTCGCTTCTAGCGTGTCCTCAATCACCTTCCGCTTGTCGGCCTTCTTCGCCAACACCACCCGCCGGGTCACTGTTTCCACGTCGCTGTCCGACAACTCCACCGGGACGGTGAACCGACCCCGCAAACGCTGTAACAGCGGATCTGAACCGGCAAGAGCCGTCTGTCCGGCTCCCACCAGCATGACCCGGCTATCCATCTGTTTGCACAATGCTTCTGCCACCATTTGCACGTCAGTCGAGCGTTGTACGCTGTCGCCGATGTAGAGCTGGATTTCATCCAGCACGATCAGCGTGCAGGGCACCTTGCCCTTGTCCTCCAGCACTTCCCGCATCAGGCCGATGAACTCGCCGTCCGTGACGGTTTCACGCCGTGGGAACTGCGCCCGCAAAGCTTCCCGCGCCTTCTTCTCATCCGCCGCGAAATCGCCATCGGCCGCCAGCAGCGCCTTGGCAATCAGCGCGCTGACGTATAGGTCGTTCAACTCCCTTAGAAAATCCTTCCCCGCCGCCTCGATTGACTTCTTGACCTTCTCGAAAATCCCCTCCTTTGTCAGCCAGAGACAGAATTGCGCCTGCGGCAGCGACTCCGGCAGCTCCTTCGACCGAAACACGATGCCCAGTACGGCCAGCCGAACATTCAGTCCTCCTCCGGCCGGCAGTGCCCCTGCCGCCGCGTGTAGCGCGCCAAAACGGGTGCCCAGCGTGTCTAGTTCCTTGAGCAGTTCCTTGACCTCTGCCGGTAGATGCGCCAATCCGCGCGCCGTCTCGCCCGTGTCCGGGAACTTGGTGTCCACCCACAGATGTCGCAACATCTTTTCAAGGTGCGACTTTCCGCTCCCGAAGAAGCCGCTAATCCACCCCGCCGGCTGAGACGCCGACGTGATGTTCGAGATGTAGGATTCCAGCAGCCGGATAATGCCGTCCTTATACTGCCCCTCGCACACAAAATGCGACAGCTCGTAGCGCAGCGTCTCCAACTCCTGCGGAGTCGAAGCCTCCTTCACGGCGGCCACGCCGTCGTTCAGCAGTTTCGTCTTGGTCGGGTCGCGTTGGAATAGGTCTTTATTTAGGGTCATAGTCCTCCTCCAGAATGCAGAGTGATTGGCACAGCCAGGTAGTTCCACCCGTCGCGGGCATCGAGCAGCCGGTAGTTGTTGTTCTCGAACTCGCCGGGAAAGAACAGCACCAGACGCCCACGGATGGCTTGCTCCACTTCTTTCAACACCAGGGATACGCGGGAAAGGCCATAAAGGCTGGCCACGCCGAACGCGGCCACCACGCCGTCTTCATCGGCCTGCGGGTTCGTCAGCACCTCGCGGAGTTGGCTGGCAGCGTAGTACAGGAAATCCGTCTCCAATTTCATCGCCAGGTCAGATGGCTCGCGAAAGTATTCGTCCCGGTAGTCCGTCGCCGCCATCCACCGGGCGAACGTCGTCGTGAAGTCGAACAGCAGCCACGGGTGGCCCCCCTCCTTCGTGGCTATCTCGAACAGTTCGAGCCGGGCTCGCAGGCGGCGCTCGTCCACTTTCGGATACACCACGAAAATGGTCTTCTGCGGCCCGGCCAGATTCTTCTGCCAGGGCGCCGAGATGTGCGCCTTGTAGTTGGCCACCAGTTCTTCAATGCGCGCCATAGCTCAGTCGTTTCTCCTTTTCGTTGAGAATGCCGTCGAACGAAATCACCGTCAGCCCGCCCCCGCTCTTGATGTCCAGAAACCCGAGCCGTTTGGCGTCCGCGGCCAGGAGCATCAGTTCATCCGGGTCACGATCCAGCGCCCGGCTGAACACGGTTTCAAAAAGGTTTCTCGCCCGGTTGCCCATCAGGAAGCCCAGCAGCAGGGCGAACGCGGTCGAGGCCACCGTCGGCACTGCCTTGAGACGCCGCTTCCGGCCCCGCCCTTCGAGATGGCCAGACTGGCTCCACGACGACGCGGTGTTGCGAACCACCTTGTCGAGGGTGCTTTCATTCAGCCGGCCCTGCACCGCCCGCGCCAGCGCATCGGTCATCTTTTGCCGCGCGATTTCTTCGCCTGGGTTCATGCCGAGCACCACAGGGGCGGTGGCGCGCAGCAAGGGGTCACGCGCCAGCGCCGCCAGCAGCGCCAGTTGAGGGTGCGCCTTTTCGTCCACATCCCAGAACACCCGTAGAAGCCGAAAAAGAGGCACCGCCGGGTCCACACCGTACAGCTCCGTCAACCGCTGGAGGCTGAGTTTGCGCGTGGACAGGGTGTGCTTGCCCAGGCAATTCTCATCCACCAGCGCCCGCACGTATTCCCCACGCGCCACGCCCGGCGGGCATTGCCGCAGCAGTGCGGACAAGTCATCCAGCATGATGGTCCGGCTCGTATGCGTGCCCTTGTCCCCGAACTTGAACCCAAGCTCCAGCCAAGCCGGCCTAATCTCGCCGGCCAACTGGCCGCCGTTGAAAATCACATCTTTATGCATCTCTCAGGAACCGAGAATCTCAGCCGGCAAACCAGCCGGCGGAAAAACAAGCTCACAAATACACCCCTTTCCGAACACCGTCAAGCCCCTGTTACGACTTTTTTCCCCCTCCCCGGCCCCCTGAAGCACGGCCCGCCACGACGGTCAGCAGCTTTTGGGCGGCGTCTGCCTCGGATACCCCCTCATCGCCGAAATCTCCTGTGAGAAGCTTAACGACTTTCTCGACCGGGCGCTTGTCGTGCCTAACGTCGAAGCCATCGGCGCCGAATTCGCTCCCCCGCTCATCTGATGCTCGCCCCACTCCAAAACCTGCCCCCGGTCGCCCTTCGTTCCCTCGCCGCCTCGCTCCGCGAAGGCCCGCTCGCCCTCGGTCTTGCCCGCCACGCGCTGGTCCAAGTCATCGGCCCGCAGCAACCCTCCAAATCCCCGCCTTGCTGTCTTGTCAACCTCGCACCCGTTCAATTTCTATCGTGCGCGCCCCCCAACGACACAACCGCCCACACCAAGGACCGATCTATCCAGCCCAAGGAAGCATCGCAAAGATGGAATGTCGTGCAGCCCAAGCCCGCAGCAGTTCAAACCTAGGCCCTCAGCTACCAAGCCGACCGTCGCAAGCAGCGCCCCACTGTCACGCCAGGCAAGACTCTCCGGGTTCCGATACTTCGCCCCAGACCGCCCGAGGTCAGCGACGAACCACAGCACCGTCCCCCGCCCAACCTTCAGGCACATATCAACCTCGGCGACAGACCGCCTCAGCACACCCGCATCTACCCTATCGCGCACGCCGAACGCATGGTGCCCCGGATCGTAAATCAACAGCGCACTCCTGAGCCCAGGCGCGCGAAATACGACCACCTGAACCGGATGGCAACCCCCGCCCGACGGAGTTGGCCGCGTCTCCCACACAAGCCTGCCACCAGCGTAGCCCCTCTGGCGCACATGCAAAGAATGCCAAAGCAAATCCCCCAACTGCTGCAACGTCACAGGCACGCCGAATTCGCGCCGCGACCGCCGCGCACCCAGCACCCGGTCCAGTGGAGCCAGCTTTTTCCGCCCCACACTGGGCAGTGGCAGCACGCCAACAATCCCGAAATCACACGCCTGGGGGGCGCGCGGCTTTGCCCACGGCAGGGGAGGCTTAAGCTCAATAATCTCCATAACCAAGGGCCTTCATCGTCTGAGCGTGTTTTGTGCAGCCCCGACACACGCCACAGGCGCAGGCCGAGACATGGCACGAATGACTCCAGGCCAGAATCGCCCGAGGAATCCCTGAACTCCGCACCAACTCGACAGCGCTCAGGCCGATTGCTGGAGCAGTCACCCGAAGCCCGCCCTCTTGTAGCGTCATCACCCTGCTAATCAATTCAATAAAATCCGCACGGCCATCCGCATGCGCCCCGTCCGTCCGAATCGTGCCAACCATCAATTCCGTGACCCCATCACCAATTGCTTTCGCTCCCGCCAGCGTGATGATAAGTTGGTTGCGGAACGGCCACCACTCTGGCACCGGTGCGAGCGGAGACGCCGCAACGCCAGCCAAATCACCAGACCCGAGCTGTCGGCAGTCGGCATTCACGACACGATGCCCGATGGATAATTCCGCACACACTGCCGCTGCCGCCCGAGTCTCGCCCGGAGCGGCCAGTTGCCCGTAGTCCACAGTGTACGCGAACGCCGGCCGCTTCCAATACGCCAGAGCAACCGAGTCCATCCCACCCGAGAGAAGCAGGCCAAGACTCATTCACAAGTGGCCGCCCAAACGGTCAAGTAAAGTGCCGTGGCAAAGTCGCCCGTCATGTCGCTCTTTCCACCGATGATCATTTTCAGGTCCTCGTTCCGTTCCGCGGTGACAAAAGCAATTACCTTCTTCCCCAGGCAGTGCGCATAGCCAACCTCGTAAATAGTCCCCGAGTCCAGTCCATCCAGGCAGGCCAGGACCACGCCGCATTCCCGAAGCCCCTTCATGTCCGGTTCATAAACAACCTCGGGTCCGCCGCGCCCTACCGCGTGCAGCGGCGAGAACACACGGACGCCAGCGCCACTCAACGCCTGCCTGAATTCCTCGATCAGCCAGCGCTGGGCAAGATTGAAAAACGGTCCGGCCAGATAAACTTGCTTGTGCCGCCTCGCAGGAAGGCGTCGTAAAGGCCGAAGCCCACGCTTGTTCACCTCGTTGCGATTCGGAAACGCCAACGTCTGGACATAATGACTCGCACCCCTGGAAGCGCGGTCCGCAGCCTTAACCGGCTGCAATCCCAATTCCATCCAGCCATGCGCAAACAATGCCGAGAAGACGTCACCCGACCCAATCCGCCAAACCCGCGTTGTGCGATACGCGGGGACTTTGGCGACACCCCGACTCGTCGCAACCACGCACCCGTCGGTGCCGCACTTCACAACCGCCACTTCCGCGCCGCCCTTCAAAATCGCCATGCATGCCTTTTCGGGGGTCTTCTCGTCTGTCAGTCGGCTCGCCTCTGTCTTGTTCGCAACGACCGCCAGTCGCTCCGCTACGGAACCATTCTCGCCGAAGTCCCTTGGGTCGCTAGGCGTCTGCGGATCGTAAGTAGCCATCTTCGCCTCAACCTTTGCGCTCCCTTCCACCATTCCAAACCGCAGCACCTTTGCCGCTTTGACGACGATTTCTCCCTGTTTCTGGCCACACGCACGAACGTAATTGTCAGGCTCAATCGCAGGCTTGGAGAGGGGATGCAGATAACTGAATGTCACTGTCTCGGCGACTTCCGAAGCCTCAAATGGAATCGCCATCAATTTCGCCTCCAGCACGGGTTTGTGTGCGGCGCTCGTGAAAGTTGAAAAACGAACTCGAGCCCGCAAGCTCGCCAGCGCAAGGCTGGCCCTCAGGCCCGAGCCGAAAAGCTCGTAGTGGTGCGGCTCGCGGCACCATTCCAGATAGGACCCTCCAACGATATGGATCATGCTCTTGGCTGAATACGCACACGCACCAGGCCACCGACCACTTTCTCCAAAACAACGGCCTCGTACTTAAAGCCCTGCTCCATACAGTTGATTATCGTGACGAGGCCAGGAGGCGTCAGCGCCCCGGCCGTCCTCCCTGATTCGTCCTTCGCCACTATCGTTTTCATCCGCGTTGCCGACTGCGAGACCTCAATCACGACGCTGAGCACACTCCCTTCTTTCAGGTCCCTCACAATCTGCGGGACGGGCGAATTTAGGGTCGTTTCAACCACCAGCGAACCGCACTCATCCTGTGGAGAACCCCCTCCGGGAGTGCCAACGTCTCGCGGTGACCTGTCACCATTTCCAGACATATCAACGGATTACACTCCCTCCGGTTCCCGCCGTCAAGACGGATCACCTGGCGGTTTCGCAACCCCCCATCTCGCTCAGCGACTCCAAAGCCATCCGGTTCAGCCGCCGCATGTAAGACCAGACCATGCTGTCAAACCTCGAAAGCCGCAGGTTCACGGCCCTCGCAAAACCGACCAAACGCTCCTCCATGCGGAGATAGTCCCTCTGCACTGTGTCCCTCGGCGAGAACAGGCCCATCAGCACCCCGGCCCGAATCACGTGAATGTCCAAGATGGCAATTTCATCTGAGCCAAGGGCGTTGCGCGCGATCCATGACGCTGTTTTTGGTCCGATACCGGAGAACGTGAGCAACCAGTCACGCAGCTCCCTGCCCGATGCCGTCGGCGCGGCCTCGACATTCAACCTCTGCACGGCCAACCAAAGAAAACGCGCCTTGGTGTGTGGAAACCGGTATTTTACACGCCGCCCGGAAACCACAAGTGGCTCCGATAACGCCGATTCAATCGCGCCTTGGGTGGCTCTGCCGTCCAGCAGCCCCCTTTCCCGCAACCGCCGGAATGCTGCCAAGCCAACTTCTGCCGGCATCCCATGCCCACCCAACAAGCAGGCCGCGACCTCTTCTCTCAGCGACTCCCCAATCCTATAGTCCGCCAACGTACGGGCTTCGCCGTCAATCCAGTCACGAGAAACCCAGAACGCCGGCGTGAAGAACTCCTCGAATCTTCCCCAGCGAACGCCAGGCACAATTTCAACTTGCGGCGCAGGCAACCGAAGCTGCTCAACAACGCTGCCCCGGCAGGTTGTAACGGTTTGATGTTCGATTGACGCCATAGACTGGTTTGTTATTCTTATGCATTATGCGTTTTATTTATCGCATAGACAACAACAAAACTGCAAAACGTCTGCGGGACGCAATCAGCAAGCAGGGGGTAAGTCAAGCAGAAATTGCCGCTGGTACTGGCCTGAATCAATCTCAAATCAGTCGGCTTCTGGACGGACAGTTCCAACGTCGCACCAAAGGGCTGAATGCATTATGCATTTATCTAAACGTCTCACCCGTCATGCGAACAGGGGCGGTATCCCTATCACCCTACCCCGAACTGGCCTCATGCCTCGCCGAAGTCCTTGATGGCAGCCGCAAACGTGAGCGCGCAGTTGTCCTGCTGCTGAGATCAGCCAGGAAACTTGGATGACCCCAAGTTTCTCCTTCAGAAGAATTTTCCTAACAGCACCCCCCCAACCCCCGCTCCATTCCCGACCCCGCCCCGCGCTCAACGGCGCTCACCCACCCGCCCGCAAGCGCGGTCGTGCCAACCTCGCGCTTCGCGATCGCGGCCACCACTCAACGCCGCTCCGCGCAAGGCCGGTCGCAGCCCCCCCTCGACCCCCAATGCTTCGCAATGAAGGTTACGGGGACCTGCGACCCCCCTCCCCGAAATTCGACCAGACCACCGCTTCGCGTCGCCGATAGGCCCCGCCAATTCCAACTACCGCCCGCCCTCGACCGCCCCACGACTTCGCGCAATTCGATACACCTCGCGCAACGCGGCCGCCTCTGACCTTCCAACGCGCTCCCGCTTCGCGTCATCGAATGCGCATCCCGATTCCTGGCGTTGTAATCCATTCGGCGGGGGCTTGTCGGCGCGGCAGACCTTCGCACGCACGATGCTCTCCAGGACCTCGATCGTCTCTCGTGCCTTTATGGTTGTGTGCCGCGCCCCCAACCCCCCACCCAACGCCCTCCAACTTGCACACCCCAACCAGCGATTCCAGGCTCTCCCAGTGCGCCCAGACAAAGACGGCTCGCTTCGCTCGAAGAAAAGTTAGTTCGCGCTCCACTCTCTGAATCGTTTCGCGCTCAACAGCAGTACGAGCGCGCACCGTCGAGCCGTTCATCTTTTCGGACGTCAGTGCCGCGCGCGGTGCTGCCGGCCATGCTTCGCGGTCTCTTGGCTTCGTCGGATGGTTTCTGGTAATCCAACGAGCGTCCGGCTTTCCACGTCAGTCTCCCGCTCGCACCGCCCCGCCTCCTCTGGTTATCGGACGTCACTCTCGGCGGGGCTTGGCCTGCCCCCGCGCGCAACGGGCCGTTTCTCTTATCGGGAGTCGGTGTTGCAATCCAGCCCCCTGGGTTGTCGAACGTCCTTCGCGCGCGGGGGCCAGCACCGGAGAAAGTTAGCGCTTCGCGACAGATTTGCATGGCGCGCCGCTGGCGCGGCAGCTTTGGGCCGCTCGCGCTTCGCGCTCGCCAGCGTGCGTTGTCGGGGCGAACAAAGGCTCGCTCTGCAGGTGCTCCTCAAGGCCAGTCCGGCTCGGACCCGCTACGGCACGCAGTGCGCCGGCCAGCACAGCTCGCCGAGTGACGCTTTCGCAGACTCAAGCGCCAGCGCCGCGACAACGCCAACCATCACCGTCAGTCTGCCGCCTGCTCCTGGCCGCTTCGCGCCAAAGCCTGACGGTCTGCAAAAGCCAGCCCACCAGGCGCCGCAGACGGCAGAGATTCGCGGCCCTCGCGCCCCAGGTGCCAGTCTGGAAGGACCCCCGGCCCGCCAAGAGCCGTGAGTTGCGCTCGCCAGGCGCTCTGACTCCGTCCCCTGGGCGTGGCAAGCCACCGCGGCAGCTCACGGCCCTTGGCAGTCCCCCAGGGCGCCTGACTCGCCGGCTTTCCTTTCGCTCCAGGTCGCTCCACTCCGCCACCGCCAGACCCGCCAATTACCCCCTCCACCCCGCCGGGACTGGCTGCTGCTCCATTCCACTCCCTTACGCTACAGGAAACCGTCGAGACAGGCGAGCCCCCGGCCACCGCATCACCCGGCCTAGCTACGGAAACGCTCGCAAGCTCGCTGGCCTCCGTTGCGGCCCGGTCATGCGGCGGCCCCCGATATTAGTCTCACCTCTGGCCGTTCGTGTTCCGCGCCCGGCCTACGGCTTGCCCATCCACCCTCCAAGCCACAGCCCGGCGCTCCACGCTCCTGGCCAGAAGTGAGAACAGCGCGCGCCCCCGCGACCCGCGAAGGGGCGTCAGACTGCGCCCTTTCAGCACCGGCCGAAAAGGCCCGGCCTCTCCGCTTCGCTCCGTGCTGAAAGTTCGCAGACTGGCGCTTGGGGGAATATCAGTCTGGCCTCTGGTCCGGTTACGCTCCGCGCTGCGGCCGACGCTCCCCTCCACCCCCGCGACGCCCGCGGACGCGCTCCGTTACATCGGCCCAGAAGCCAGAACAACGCGGCCCCGCGCCCCGGCACGACCGGCGCCCGTCCATCGAGCCGGGCGGCGACAGACACCGTCCGGCACGCTGGCCCGGCGCCTGCAGGGACAGTCAGCGTGCCCGCCTGCTCCAGAAGCCTGCAGGCCGGCACGACAGGGCACGGCCTGCCGCGCGCCAACCACACTTCGCTTCGTTCGGGGGTGTCATGGAGGATGCTTCCGGCTCCCAGCCACAAGAGCATGTTATACTCAAAGCCGCCCCAATGCCGTATCCCGCTGGCGCATGAGCCCTCGGCATTGGGTCCCCGCCGCCTCAGTGATCGGCGGCGCGGTTCATTGAGTATAACAGCCTCTTGTGGCCATGAGCCTGTCGCGCCTGTCACGCTCACTGCTTGCGGCCGGCTGCCCTGACCCTGCGCCCCCGCCGTCCACGCAGTGCGCGCGCCAGTCGCTCCCGCATCCTTCACGCCACCCCCTCACTCCGCTGAGCTAAAGACAAAGTTTGGCGCGCGCGCGGAAAACGGAACCAAGACAGCCGTCGCCCGACACGAAGCGGACAGCCACAGAAACGGGCGACTCAATTTCGTGGCTGTCCGCTTTGCCTCCGCTCAGTTGGCGCGGGCCTTCCCCGTCACCCATTAAGGCAGGACCAGCATCGTTTTCAGGTCTTTTTGGTTCTGCTGCACGGCAGTCCTGTCTCTCGCCCCTCACCCGCCCGCTTCCTCATCAGGGGGCAAAGACCGGTGGTGCCCTCTAAAGACTACTCCCACCGAGCCGCCCTGATGCGCGGTCTTTCAAGGGGTGAAGGGCGAGAGACCGGACTGAGCAGCAGAGCACAAAAAAAAGACCATGAAAACGAAGTCGAATAAAAATCAGAGTTCAGAGCTCAAGAGCCGTCCTGAGCAGGGCACTGCCGAAAACACCAGCACAGCGCAGCCTTTGGCTGCCCCGCCTGCCGTTGCAGAGCAGGCCAAGCCTACCCGCATACTTCCGTATGTGAACTATGCCGAGCGCGAGGCAAACCGCGCTCTCCCCACGAACCGCGTCCTTGAGCTTCTCCGCCGTTGGATGCCCCGCCAGTACGAGCTTGCCGAGGTTGTCGGCAAATGGGTCTGGATCACTTTCCCCGACCAGCCGGCCGAGCAAGTGCGCGGCCAGTTGTCGCAGTTCGGATTCCATTGGAACAACTGCCGCAAGTGCTGGCAGCACCCGTGCGGCCAGTTCGCCACCGATGGCAGCGGCGCAGACCCCCGCCAGAAATACGGCAGCCATTTCCCCGCCGACCATGTTCCCGCCTGATTCACCCAGGGCGCGGCCTTGCTGGCCCGTGCGGCCAGCACCCGCGCCCACTTCCCCCACACCAGGCCATGAACATACTCGCCGCCCGCAGATACCCAACCCCGCGAAACGGCCACCTTTCCCTTGAGCAGGCCGAAACTCGCCGTCTTGCCTACGCCATCAAAACCACCGCCAGCCCATCGCGAGACTTCGACACCGCCGCCCGCGAAATGGCCCGCCTCATCACCGGCCCTTGCTGGCTTGTCCCCATCCCCGACAGCACCGGCAACACCGATGCCAACACGCGGCTTGCCAGCATGATCGCCGGATACTGCCCCGGCGCCCAGGTTGTCAAAGCCATCCACCGGACCCAGCCGATCCGATCCCAATGCGAACGCCACAAGCAGGCCCTTGGCCCTATCCCGCCCGACCAGCACCACATGGCCCGCACCCGCAAAGTCCTCACGCTACGCCAGACCTATTTCGTGGATAACGTCACCACCAGCGGCCACACCCTCGAAGCCGCCCGCGCCGCGCTCGGCTTTGGCGCCGGCCTTGTTTTTGCCGATGCCGCCAGCCACCGCACCATGGTTCAAGCCACCCTCCTTTGAGCTGGCCACCACCCGGCTTCCGCCGGCCAGGGCACCGCCCTGGACGCGCCGGGGACTCTGACACCCTGTTGGCCAAACGGACGCGCCCCACGCGCCGCAAGCCGCCCAGGTGCCTACCCCTGGACCCTCACAAGTCCCCAAAAACCCGCGACCCAGCACCGCGCCTCGGCTTCTCGGCGGCTGGACGCAACGATCCGGGCAGCGGTCGTCCGGCAAGCTGGCGCTCAATCTCGGAAAGCCGGCTGAACGCGCTGGCCAGTTGGTCAAGCTGTTTGGCGTCGAACTCGTCGCGCTTGACCACAACGTCGATCTTGTCTGCGATACCGTTCAACTGCGTGCGCACGCGCGCAAGACGCACGCTCACAAACTCATCAGCGGGCGGGTTTTGCGGGGCGGCTTGCGGCTTTTCCTGCCCGCCAGCCATGCGGTTAGCGCGTCGTGACTCAGCGGATTTCCTTTGGGCTTCGCGGGCGGTTTCTCTCGTAAATTGCGGCATGATGCCAGCATAGCACATACTGAACATTTGTCCAGTTCTGGCTTGCTACCGGACGGCGTATGTGGGAGATTGATCAGTATGGCGAACATATTTGCCGGAGACGGCCCCCCCGCTTGGCTCCAAAAGCGCGCCGAGACGGGATACAAAACCGCGCTCAAAGGGAGCGGCGACTTGGGCGGCATCATCGGCACCGGCCTCGCCGCAGGCGTCAACTGGGCCACGCAGAACAAGGATGAGTTTGACCCGCTGACCGGAAAGCCGGGCGGCATTTCCTTCGGCCTGGCATGGCTGGAAGCCCGAGAAAGCCAGGCCAACCCCCTATGGGCTTTGGACGCCGAGCAGAAACGGATGACATTGCTCAGCGCCGCGGCTAATGTCGCCGCACGGACCGCCCTGCTCAAGCAGGCGGCGGACGAAAACGACGCCCTGAGGAAGGACGCCCCACTGGCTGGGCCTTATTTCTCAGCCACGCCCGAGCAGCGGGCCACGATGCCCACCCCGACGTTCACCAGCCAGGGAGCCTTGGGGATGCTCCAAAAGATTCGCGTAGCCGACGAGCAGCACTTTTCGCGGAAACAGCAGGCGGAAAACAACAGCCTTCTCGCGAAGGCGGCGCTCAAAGATCAAAGAGATTTTGCCAAGCGACTGCTCTTCCTGGACCCAGAAGACAGGGCTCAGATCCGCAGCTTCTCCTCCAACAAAGACGGCACGCCGAGCGCAGCCCAGTGGCGGGCTCTCAAGTTGGTTGAGGAACGAATCAAAACGGCCAGGCAGAACACCGCGCCATAAGCTGTCCCGCACGGCCTCAGCCAACCGGCGCCGCGCCAAGAAGCAAATTCAGTGAGCGATTCCTGGTCATGGCCTTCGAACTTGAGGCCAGCGGCATGGGAGTCAACAGCCCCCTGGCAGTAGCTTCGCCCGGCCATCCAAGCCCTCATGTTCGTCGTAGAGAACCGCTGCACCAATCGCAACATGCTAATTGACAACAACTTGCAGCTTTTAATACCAAGATTTTTGCATATTTTATTGACGCGAGGTATCAATTGATGCAAAATTGCTCAAGTGAAACGACAAAACGGCCGATTACTAGGTACATGCAATGGCGCAGATCGAGATCCCAGAACCGTGGCGAAAACAAGTCTGCGCCATCCTGTCCACTGAAGAGACGGGAACGCTGATTGAATGGACCGATGACGCCGAACGCAGATTCGCGGCTAGTTTTTTTGATGCCTGGGAGACGCAACTTTATGCGGCCTATCAAGCGTTCTTATCTGGCGCTCACCCGATGGGGTGTCTCGTCACCATGAATACACCGGCAGGCCAGGCTTATGAGTTTCTGTTTCCGTTCAAGTGGAGGACCGCCTACGGGAAAATCCTCCTCCGCGCCGACGGCAGGCGTGTGGTTGTTTTTTCAGCCCACCTCCCGGAAAAGCCCAAATTGTCCTGCGAGTGAACCTGGACGTATCTTGTTTTATGAGAATTAAGCACGAGGAGTTTGAAGTATTGGTGCCCAATCTGGACGACACGGCCGTAGCCGAGCGGGTCAAAGTTTCCATCCCACTTAAGTGGGATGAAGAAATCCAGGAATGGCTCCTAACCCCCGAAGCCCACCATATCATCGAAGACACCAAAGCCCGACACATGGGCCTTCTGCTGCCAGCACAGTTCAAGGAGCTCCGGGATCGCTACGGCTTCACTCAAAAAGAAATGGGCGAGTTGTTCCAGGTCGGAGAGAAGAGCTGGACCCGGTGGGAATCTGGCAAACACCGGCCCAGCCGGAGTATCAACCTGTTAATCAGGGCGCTCTACGAGGGGGGGATTTCTCTCAACTACCTCCTCAAACGAGCCGGCAAACCTCCGAGGGAGGAGCCAGAATGGGCTTCTTCCCAATTTGTCTGGAGCTTCTTTTCCCACCACACAAAGCGACCAGACGTAGTTTTTTTTCCCGGTTCAGGGAGTGCTGTGGCCATCCAGTACACCCCTTCGTCTGGAAAGCATCATTTTATCACTCAATTGATCAAGCTCGTCGACCAGCACCCCTGGACGCCTAAAGAGGTCTTCACCGCGAAAGCCACCAAATCGCACGGGCGGCTTGCCATCCCTGCGCCCGCCCATGCATATCGACAACCCAGGCTCAACACTCCAACTGCAGCATGAAATACTCGCCTCTCCAACTACTGCGATACCTCGTTCCCGAGGTATCGTGCTCGGCGAACCCCAGCTTTGACCCGGAGAAGGATTACGAAGCCGGCACTGAACAGTTGTCGGTCAGCGCGGTGGTAACCCAGCAACAGGCCCCTGAAAAGTTCACGGGGCACTCCTGGTCGGTGGAGATGAGGATTTCGCAAAAGTTGAAAGAAGGACAGAATTCTCCCTACACATTCGAGGTTGCTCTTGTGGGGTTTTTTGCTTGCGGAGGCGGCTTGCCGCCCGCCGCAGAAGAAGAGCGATTTGTCCGTGTGAACGGCAGCTCCATGCTGTATGGCGCTGCCCGCGAAATCATTCGCTCCCTTACGGCCCGTGGCCCCTGGGGCGAGATCTTCCTTGCATCCGCCTCCTTCTAGGACAACGAGTCCAAGCCAAAAGAGGATCTCTCCACCGCTCAAAAATCGAATTGATCCCTTCCAAGTGCCGTGCCCTCGCCGCCGCCCGTTCGCCTGACCGCCCAGGCGCGGTGCTGGCCCCGAGTTTCCGCGTCTGGCTCACAGGGCGGCCCCCGCAGCCCGCGAATTGCGGCGATGGCTGGTGGTGGGCTCGCCGGGAGCCGCGGCTCAGCGAATGCGTGCCGGAGTTACAGGATGATCCCAACCGACGGGAGGACGTGCCGAAGGCCGATGTGGATGAGGATGGAGTTCACCCGCCGAGCGTCAATAAACCGACGGCGCGACAAGAAGCAATTTTCCATTACTGACCGAAAGTGCCACGGCGCTTGTCTTGGTTTACTGAATGCCCGGTCTGAGCAGTGGCGCCCCGAAAGTTTCCAAAAACATCGGGTGTATCGAGAGCACCCGTTGGCGCAACGACCACCCCCGAAAAGGGCCTGGCACCCCGCCGCCTGCGCTCAATCTGGGAAAGTGATTCTTGGGCACCCCCCCCGGCTGCTGCCGCGGCCCCTCCAGGATGCCCGGTGGTTGGCCGCCCAGGCGGGCGAGTCACCAGTGCCGGACACTCCCCAGGAGCCATTTCTTGCCGCCACAGCACGCACTACGGCGGCCTATGGCGCACTCTGGCAGCGTGCCCGCTACCCTGGCATGGTCTGCGTGCTCTCGGGGACTTCCCGGCCTTAACACGGGCAGCGGGCAACTGGCAAAACCGAGGTTTGGCGAAACCTGCCATTCCATCTTGGACCGACCACTGCCCCTTGCTTGCTATCTTTTTGCTATCTTTTCTCGCATCCTTTTGGAAAAGCAGGCAAAAGACGGCAAGAGCACAAAAGAGCAGTGCCATGAAAGTGGCAATAGCGATGACAGCCCGGTAAACATTGGCCCAAAGTGGGTTTCGCTTCGGTGAAACAGGGTGGTGGTGGGAGAAGGATTTGAACCTTCGTAGGCGTAAGCCAGCAGATTTACAGTCTGCCCTCGTTGACCGCTTGAGTATCCCACCAGGGGGCGGCGCCGGGCGCGAGGGGGCAATTTGCCAAATCGGGCCGGCCTTGTCAATCCGGTCCGGGTATTTTAGTTTAAGCGGATGTTCGATTCGTTAAGCAGCAAGCTCCAGAACGCTTTCAAAAACCTGCGGGGCCTGGGCAAAATCTCCGAGGGCAACGTCACCGATGCCTTGCGGGAGGTGCGGCTGGCCCTGCTGGAGGCGGATGTGAATTTCAAGGTGGCGCGGGACTTCATCGAGCGGGTCAAAGCCAAGTCCATCGGCCAGGAGGTCATCCAGAGCATCCAGCCGGGCCAGCAGATCATCAAGATCATCCACGATGAGATGGTGGAGTTGCTCGGCTCGGCCAATGCGGGGTTGGAATTGAGCGGCAATCCCAGTTGCATTCTGTTGGTGGGCCTGCACGGTTCGGGCAAGACCACCACCAGCGGCAAGCTGGGCCGATTGCTCCTCAAGCAGGGCCGCACCCCCCTGCTGGTGGCGGCCGACGTCTATCGCCCGGCGGCCATGGAGCAGCTCGAGAAGCTGGGCCAGCAGACGGGCCTGCCGGTTTATGTCCACAGAGGCGGGACCGACGTGCTCGGCATCGCCCGCGAGGCCCTGGAATTCGCGCGCGCCAACAACCGAAACACGCTCATCTTCGACACCGCCGGGCGCCTGCAAATCGACGAGCCCCTGGTCCAGGAATTGGTCCAACTGCGCCAACTGGTTGCGCCCCAGGAAACGTTGCTGGTCCTCGACGCCGCCTCCGGCCAGGAGGCCGTCAACGTGGCTGTCCACTTCGACCAGGCCCTCCAGATCACCGGCTCTATCCTCACCAGGCTCGATGGCGACGCGCGCGGCGGCGCCGCCCTGAGCATGAAGGCCGTGACCGGCAAACCGATCAAATTCGCCGGCGTCGGGGAGAAACTGGAGGATTTCGAGCCTTTCCACCCGGAACGGATGGCCTCGCGCATCCTGGGAATGGGCGACGTGGTAAGCCTCGTCGAGAAGGCGGCCGAGGCCGTGACCATGGACGAGGCCAAGCGCCTCGAGGAGAAGATGCGCAAAGGCCAGTTCACGCTCCAGGATTTCCTGGAGCAACTGCGCCAGATGAGAAAGCTGGGGCCCCTCGAATCCATCGTCGGCCTGCTGCCCGGGGGAGCCGAGGCCCTCAAAACCGCCGATCTGAGCAAACAAGAGAAGGAGCTCGGGCACATGGAGGCCATGATCTGCGCAATGACCCCCCAGGAACGCAGCCAACCCCAGATTCTCAACGCCCGCCGCCGCCAACGCATTGCCAAGGGCAGCGGGGTCTCGGTGACCGAGCTCAATACCATGCTCAACCGGTTTGCCCAAATGCAGCAAATGATGAGAAAGATGGGCAAGTTTCACAAGATGATGGCCCGCATGGGTGGGATGGCGCCGGGGATGATGGGCCGCTAACGCCACGTTAGATTTGTTAAAAAAAGTCTTTACCTGAATGGCTGGTCGACATAGAATTTGGAAGATTCCTAGTCGGGCGTCGGTGCAAATGTACGAGTCTTCAGTTGAAATGATATGAAACGAACAGTTAGCTCTCCGCGCGAAAGAAACCCTCGTGAGGGCCTGCGCGGCTCTCCTTGTCGGGACGGATTTACCTTGATCGAACTCCTGGTGGTCATCGCGATCATCGCCATCCTGGCCGCCATGCTCCTGCCGAGCTTGGCAAAGGCCAAACAAAAGGCCCAGGGCGTTCAATGCTTGAGCAACGGCAGGCAAATCATGATTGCGTGGCAAGGATACAACGCGGACAATATGGACAAGATGGTTGCATCGGTCCATGGCGGGCTTGCCTCGGCCCCCGGCACAGCGCAGTCGCTTGGCCTGTTTCCGTGGTGTGAAGGATGGCTCGACTGGACCACCAGCGAGGACAATACCAACATTCAATACTTGGTGGGCACCTCGTACTCGGCACTCGCAAAATACACGGTGAACGCCGGAATTTTCAAATGTCCCGCCGATACTTTCGTAAGCCCGCAGCAATCTGCGTACGGCTTCAGATCGCGGGTTCGAAGCATCTCAGGCAACATTGGTATCGGGATTGGCAATGCGGATGGGTATCCTCCAGGCACTGGGAACTACGCGGGTCCGTGGAGCACCATTTACAAACATGCCAAAATAACATCCGACCTCATGTATCCCAGTTCTGCGGAGACGTGGGTGTACTGTGATGAACATCCTGACAGCATGAATGATTCCGGCTTGTTCAACCCGGAAACCCCGACTGCGTGGACCGACGAGCCTGCGAATTATCATAATGGCGCCTGCGGGTTTGCCTTTGCCGACGGCCACTCGGAAATCCACAAATGGCGGCAGTCCAACGTCACTGACGAGGCCCGTGCAGTTCGGTACGACACTGCCCCGCATGCCCCCGTAAATGGCACTACAGACAAGGACATCGGGTGGATGGTATATCATGCCTGCAGGGCTAGCGCCACCCCACCCCCGGGTTGGCCGTGCTATGCCAAGTAAGCCTTGGGCGCGCTGAGCCGCCACCCCTTTTATCCGGCCCGCTTTGGCGCCGTTGCAGCCCCGCTGCAACGGCGCTGGCGTTTTCCATGAGGATGACGGGCGAAAAGTGGCGATTGACTGGGAAGGGAACCCGGGGCATCCTGCGGGTGATTTTTAGGGTTTTTGGATAATCCGGCCAAGTGCATCCGATAGCTTTTGAATTAGGCGGACTAACCATCCATTGGTATGGGGTGATGGTGGCGCTGGGCTTTTTGTCGGGGCTATGGCTGGCCAGCCGGCGAGCCGTGCGGGAGGGGATGGGGGCCGAGGCGGTCCTGGACCTGGGGCCGTGGCTGATTGTGGGGGCGATTGCCGGGGCGAGGATTTTGTTCGTGGCCACGTACTGGCGGGAGCAGTTTGCCGGCAAGCCGTTTTTGGAAGCGTTCAAGGTCTGGCACGGCGGGCTGGTCTATTACGGGGGCCTGGCCGGGGCGTCGCTGGCCTGCATGCTTTACGCGCGGCGGGGGCGGCGGCCGCTGTGGAGGCTGGCGGACATCCTGGCGCCCAGCATAGCCCTGGGGCAGGTCTTTGGAAGGATCGGTTGCCTGTTAAATGGCTGCTGTTACGGGCGCCCCTGCCATTTGCCCTGGGCCATCTCCTTTCCCGAGAACAACCCGAGCGGCGCCCCGAGCGTGCCGGTACACCCGACGCAGATTTATGAATCGATTCTGAGCCTGGGCCTGTGCATTGCCCTGACGCAGCTCTATCGACGAAGGCGATTCGACGGGCAGATTTTCGGCCTTTACCTGGTCGGGTATGCGCTGCTTCGCTCATTTGTCGAGTTGTTCCGGGGCGATTATCTCCCATACCAGTACCTGGGCGGGTGGGTCACGCCCGGCCACCTGGTCAGCGCCCTCATTCTGAGCGCCGGCTTGGTTCTGCTTTGGCTCCTCTCGCGCCCTGGTTTGAAGAAGCAGCCGGAAAACCAATGAGCTGCCTTTCTGAGGAAGTTGGCGAAAAAGGTGGCGGCGAAGTTGGCGACAAAGGTCTCGACAAAGGTCCGGAGGAGGCTGCCGGAAGGCCAATGACCTGCGCTTCTTCCTCGCCCTGTTCTTCGCCCTCGGCTGCCGGCGATTTATTGGTGCTGGCGGGCCCAACGGCGGTGGGCAAGTCGGCGGTTGCCCTCGGCCTAGCCCAACGACTTGGCGGGGAGATCGTCTCGGTGGATTCGATGCAGGTGTATCGCGGGCTGGACATTGGGACCGCCAAGCCTTCGCCCGAGGAAAGGGCGCGCGTGCCGCATCACTTGATCGATGTGGCGGGGGTGGGCGAAGCGTTCGACGCGGCCCGGTTTGCGCGGCTGGCGGGCGAAGCCGTGGCGGGCATCCGGGCGCGGGGGCGAGTCCCCATCCTGTGCGGCGGCACGGGGCTGTACTTCAGGGCCTTTTTCGAGGGTCTTGGCCAGGCCCCGCCCGGGGATGCGGCGTTGCGGGCCACCCTAAGCTCGACGCCCCTGCCCGAACTCTTGCGCGAATTGGCCGAGCGCGACCCGCCCACCTACTCGAGAATCGACCGCCAGAATCCGCGCCGGGTCATCCGCGCCCTGGAAGTCATCCGGCTCACCGGGAGGCCCTTCTCCGAACAGCGGGCGGAATGGGACCGGGGGCTGCAAACCGGAGGGCGCAGGTGTGTCTTGTTGGGTCTGGAACGCGCGGCCGGAGACTTGCGCCGGCGCATCGATGGCCGGGTCCAGGAGATGTTCCGCCGCGGTCTCGTAGCCGAGACCGAGCAACTCTTGCAACAGGGTCTTGGGCAAAACCCGACCGCGATGCAGGCGTTGGGTTACCGGCAAGCCGCGGAATACCTGGCCGGCAAGCGGTCTCTGGAGGAAACCGTTGAGTTGGTCAAGATCCGCACTCGCCAATTGGCCAAGCGCCAGATGACGTGGTTCCGGCGGCAGATGCGGTTGCGCTGGATTCGGCTCGAGGGTGAGCCGGCAACGGAGCGGGTTGTGGATTTACTTTCCCGGACCGCATGGTGTAGCCTCGACGCGTTAAAATGACGTATGAACAGTTATAGAACAGCGCAGTTGCTGGCCTTGGGCCTGGGGCTGCTGATCGCCGGAAGCGCCCCGCGCGTCCAGGCCGCCCAGAGTGACACTCAGAAGAGTGGGTCGTTTGACTTCGCCTCGGGCGTGGCGGCTTATGATGCGGCCTATCAGAAGGCCCGCCGCGTCATCGCCGCCGATGTCAAGGACGGCAAGTTTCTGGCTGGACAGAATTGGGCACAGGTGTGGACCCGCGACACCTCGTATTCCGTCGAGTTGGCCTGCGCCCTGTTGCATCCGGATGTTTCCAAGACGACGCTCCTGGGATTGGCCCAACCGGTCGAGGGCATCGGCGAATGCTGGTATCAGGATAAGTGCGGCCATTTTGCCGGCTGGCCCAATTTGACCGACGCCATCGTCGGGGCATCTGGGGCCTGGGCCTTGTACTTGGTGACCGGGGATCGTGAGCTGTTGCGGCCGGTTTATGAGCGCACCGTCCGCAGCCTGGCACGCGCGGAGCGGGATGCCTTTAACCCGGAACTGGGCCTCTTCAGCGGCTGCGCCAGCTTCATGGAATCCAACAGCGGCTACCCAAAGAAATATGCGATGAGGGGCGATATGCTCGCCAAGACTTACGCTCTGAGCACCTGCCTGCTCTATTACCGCGGCTACACCGTCGCCGCCCAAGCGGCCAAGGCCCTGGGCGAGGACGTCCGCCCGTGGCGGGAAAAGGCTGCGAAGCTCAAGGCCGCCATCAACGCGCGGTTCTGGCTGCCGGACAAGGGCTATTACGCCTATTTCCTGGATGAGACTGGAGCGCTCAATCCCCGCATGGAGGGCTTGGGCGAGGCCTTCGCCATCCTCACCGGCGTGGCCGACGCGGGGCGCGCCCGCCGAATCCTCCGCTCCACGCCCACGACACCCTGGGGTTTCCCCTGCCTCTGGCCCCAGTTCGAGGAATGGCGGGACTACAAGAGGGACTTCGCCCACTATTACCACAACGGCATGATCTGGCCCTTCGTTCAGGGCTATTGGGCCTGGGCAGCTTCAGAAAGCCGCGATCTGCCCGCCTTCACCCGCGAACTGGACGCCCTGGTCAAACTCTCCGAGAAAAACGACACCTTCATGGAGCTTTACCGCCCCGAAGATGGCGCACCGGATGGGTCTCCACGCCAGTTGTGGAGCGCCTCGGGCTTCCTCTCGATGATCTACCACGGCCTGTTCGGGATGGACTTCCAGGAGAACGGAGTCCGGTTCGCGCCGGTGGTGCCCGAGAGATTCGAGCAGTTGAGGCTTGGCAACCTGAAATACCGCGACTCGGAGTTGCGCATCGTGGTCAAGGGCCACGGAACCGGCCTCCGCAGCTTCAAAGTGGATGGCAAACCGCAAAATCCCTTTTTCGACCCGGCGAAGACAGGCCCGCATGAAATCGAAATCCTCATGCGTTGAGAACGGCTGAGGCTATGAACGCTGGCACGAAAAGGCTGAGCCACGCGGACATCCTGCGGTTGAAACGCTGGAATACGCCGACGGTCTATAATGGATGGGAACGGATAACCGGGCACAACGCCGGGACGGAGGGCTTTAACCCGGAAGAGACGCGCGATTTCATGCCATGGATGGGGCCGATGGCCGGCTATGCGGTCACGGTGGTCATCGAGCCGAGCAACCCTGAGCATCGGCGCAAACAACCCGAGGCGTGGAGCCAATATCGGCGCTACGCGGCCCTGGAGCCGGGGCCGAAGATTGTGGTGGTGCAGGACCTGGACAAGCCGGGTGTCGTCGGCGCGATGTGGGGCGAGGTCAACAGCAACATCCACCGCCCGCTCGGTTGCGTGGGCACCATTACGGACGGAGCCATACGCGACCTGGACGAGATGAACAACGCCGGATTTAAGGCCCTGGCACGCCGCCTCTGCGTGGGGCACGCCTTCTGCCACCCCATCCGCTGGAATTGCGAAGTCGAGGTCTTCGGACGAAAAGTCCGGCCCGGCGACTTCATCCACGCAGACAAGCACGGTTTCCTGGTTGTTCCTCCGGAGGACCAGGCCGGCCTGCTGGCGGCAGCGGCCTTCATGGACGCCAACGAGTGCTCCACCCTCATCCCGGCGGCTCGTGGCGCCGCCGGGAGCAGCGCCGAGGCATTACTGGCTGCCCTGGACGCCGCCGAGGCGGAGTTCGGCAAGGCCGCAAAGCGGTCGGGAAGATAGCGCGAGGCCATTCCATGATGAGCCGGGTAAATGTCATCTGCCTCAGGCTGGTTCGGTGGAGTGGTTGGCCGCTGTTGCCGGTGGTGTTCCTGTTCCTATTGACCGGCTACATCATGGACGGGCGATACGGCTTGAGCCGGCTGCTTGACGAGAAGGCGGCGTTGACGTTCCACCGGATGCTGCATTTGCCGCTGATAATTCTCGTGCTGGCGCACAGCGTGCCGGCGGTGTATCTTGCCCTCCAGCGATGGGGCTGGATCAAACATCGCCCGGAACCATGAAAAGCCCTGAGCCACAAGGCGGCGAACGCGCCCCCAAGCAGGCCCGCCCGCGAAACCGGCTTTCCCGTCGCGCCGCCATCGCCTTGGGCGCTGCCGGCGCCACCGGTCTGGCGGCGGGGGCTTCCCTGTGGGATTTCCTTTCGAATTGGCGCGCCTCGGAAGCCCCGGCCGACATTTTCAAAGGGGATGCCCCCAAGGGCGAACTCTGGGAGCTTTGGCGCAAGCGCGGCTGGGTCAAGGAGGCCTCCCATTACTTCAAGCTCGGCCGCAATGTCCAGTGCAAAGTCTGCCCCAACAATTGCCTGCTGACGCCCGGCGACCGCAGCCATTGCCGGAATAAGGTCAATTACGACGGCGTGCTCTACAGCCTGGTCTATGGCAATCCCTGCACCTTCCACGTCGATCCGGTCGAGAAAAAGCCGCTGTTCCATTTCCTGCCCGGCAGCCGCACGTTTTCCCTGGCCACCTCCGGCTGCATCTTCCGCTGCCTTAACTGCCAGAACTGGGAGATCTCGCAAAAGAAACCCGAGGAGACCAAAGACCCGCGCGGCCCGGAGCTGCGCCTGCGCCCGCCGCTGCCTTCCAGCCTCACGCTCGAGGACATCGCCCGCTTGAGCCTTTTCCCCGACGACGCCGTGGCCGTGGCCGAAGCCCTCGGCTGCCCATCGCTCTCCTACACTTATTCCGAGCCAACCTCATTTTACGAATACACTTTCGACACGTGCAAAACCGCCCGGCAGCGCAAGCTCAAGAACATCGTCGTCAGTTGCGGTTCGATCGAAGACCGCCCCGCCCGCGATCTCTACCAACTCGTTGACGCAGCCCACGTCGACCTCAAGGGGTTCGACCAGCAGATTTATCAGAAGCTCAACTCGGGCAAACTCCAGCCCATCCTCAACACGCTCAAGACCCTCAAGGAACTGGGTGTCTGGTTCGAGATCATCAACCTGGTAGTGCCGACCTATACCGACGACCTCACCACGATCGGCCGCATGTGCGGCTGGCTCGCCAAAGAGCTGGGGCCGGACCAGGTGCTGCACTTCTCGCGCTTTCACCCCCAGCACAAGCTCGCTCACCTGACGCCCACACCCGTGGAAACGCTCCTCAAGGCCCGCGATGCCGCGCGCGCCGAGGGCCTTCACTACGTCTATATCGGCAACGTCCCGGGCCTGGCCGATGCTGAAACGACGTTCTGTCCCGCCTGCAAAAAGCCCGTCGTACAGCGCGACATCTTCGCGGTCACAGCCCTCGACCTGGCCTCCGGCAAGTGCCGCTTCTGCGGTGCGCGAATCGCCGGTGTGTGGAGCTGAACCTGAGGAATAAGGGCATGACTACTTTGGTGATCGATAGCGCAGCCAGCCGAGCGACGGCAGTCCGATTGACTGAAGACACCTTGGTTGTTGATCTGGCCGATGGCCGCACTGTTTCTGTGCCGCTGGCCTGGTATCCCAGATTGTTGCAGGGTTCCCCGGAAGAGCGCGCCAACACCAGGTTTATCGGCCAAGGCGAAGGGATTCACTGGCCTGATTTGGACGAGGACGTCAGTGTGGAGAACATCCTGGCAGGCAGAGCTTCAGGCGAAGGGTCGAAATCCTTCGAGCGGTGGCTCGAAGCCCGCTCAAGCCGGCCGGCTCACTGAAGACTGAGCTTCCCTTCCCAACCGCAGCACGCGCCGGATCGATGGCGGGATCTCATCCTCACGGTGCGTGACATAGACAGCCGTCACCGCCCCGTGCCGAATCAAGTCATCGACAGCCTTCACAAACACCTGGCGATGGGCGGCGTCCAATCCCTGGCACGGCTCATCCAGGAGCAACAACTGCGGCCCTTTCACCAGGGCGCGGGCCAGCAAGACCATCCGTTGCAGGCCCGCTGAAAGCGCAAAGAGCGGACTGCGGGCAAACTCCATCAGCGCGAATCTCGTCAACCACTGGCGCGCCAGGGCGCGCTGCCGGGCTGTCGGTTGATGGAACAGGCCGATGGTCTCGTGGAACCCCGACACCACCGCTTCGAAGCAGGTCACTTCATCATCGAAATGCAAATGCGATTCCGGAGAGACCGACCCAATGCGGCGCTTGATTTCCCAGATCGACTCCCCGTTGCCCCGCCGCCGGCCGAATACGACGACCTCGTTGGAATAGGCCTGCGGGTTGTCCCCCAGGATGAGGCTGAGCAGAGTGGTCTTGCCCGAACCATTAGGCCCCAGCAAGGCCCAACTCTCCCCTGCCCGTATCGTCCAGTTTATGCCCTCCAGAATCGTGCTTTGGCCGTAGCGCACCGTAACGTCTCGCAACCGCGCCAGCTCGCGATCTCCTGGGGCGGCGGCTTTGGCCGGCGTTGCGCGCACCTGGATCCTTGTGTGTCCTTTTGAGTTTCGGCCGTCCAAAGCCGGCTGGAGCCGGCGCTCCGGCCCCGCCGCGCTGGCTCCGGGGGCAGCGCCGCGCGCATCCCGAGACTCAATCTCATCGCGCGGCCCTGCCGCCACGACCTGGCATCGATCAACGCATAAAAGGTGCGTCACCTGTGGAGGCAGGTCCTCGAGCCGGGTCGTGATCAATAGCACCCGCAGCCGCGTGGCCATGAGCCTCTCGAGAAGATGCCCAAAGTGTTCTCGCATTCCTGCATCCAGGCCCACAAACGGGTCATCCAAAATGAGCAAGCGCAGCGGATGACAGAGCGCCCGCGCCAGCTCGACCCGTTGCCGTTCGCCGTTGGAGAGCGAAATGAGTGTCCGCTCCAGAAACGGCTCGACCCTTAAGAGGCCGACAGCCCGGCGCCTCTGCCGCTCGAAACGCGTCCGGCCCTTTTCGTGCCGGTCCGTCACCTCGAACGGGTTGACCTCCATGACCCGCTCATATCCCAGGAACTCGCTCACCCGCAACGCGCTCTCCTCTTCGAGGCTGTTCCAACGCGATTGCACCACTGCGTCCTGCGCCTGCCCTTTGCGGACCTCGAACGAAACCTGGCCAATCGCCTCCTCCGGCGTCAAACCCGGCGGCGCCCGGAAATGATAGCGCAGTTCCCCCCGCGCCAGCGGCAAACGTCCGCGCACGGCGTCCGCCAGCAGCGACTTGCCCGACGCGTTAGCCCCGATGATCGCCCAGTGCTCATCCCGATGGAACACCCATGAGGTGGCATCGAACACGATTTGCTCTCCCAGGCGGAACGCGGCCCGGGCCATGGACAGAAAAGGCCGCCCCAAGGCGCCCGGCCCGCCAGCCCGCGCGTTTGCCTCCGGCGCCGCTGCGCAGACCGCGCCTCCCTGCTGCCCCGGTTGGCTCTCAAGCGAATTCAAACCGCCAATTTGCCTCAACTCCAAGTTCCAATCCACGTCTAAATCCGGACGAGAACGATGGTACGAAGGCCGAAATCCTCAACCGCTAATCTTCGCTAATCCACGCTAATAAAAAGCCCATTAGCGAAGATTAGCGAAGATTAGCGGTTGAGCATTTCGGCCTTCTTGCCGCACTTCGGACTCCGCGATTTTGGCGGCTGGACAAGGCGCGCCTGTTGCGCCATCCTTCGGGCCGGCCCAATTGGATTGCACTAAACCTATTATGTTATGGAACAGACCTCTCCAACCCAGGATTTTCAATCGCAACCCCCCCTGCCTCCGGTAATGTCCCTCGCCGGCCGGATGGCCAGTGTGATTGCAGCGCCGAGTGAGGCGTTCGATGCTCTGAAGAAATCGCCGCCATGCGCTGCCAATTGGGTGGCGCCTGCGCTGCTCCTCATCCTGGTAAGCTGGATCGGCACGGCGATTGTCTTTTCGCAGCCTGCCCTTAACCAACAGATAACCGAGGCTATCGATGCGGGCCTGCAGAAGCAGTTTGAAAAGGGGAACGTGCCTCCCGAACAGGCGGAACAAATGCGCCAGAGGATGGAGAGCACGATCCTTGTCAGCAGCGAAATTGGCGCTTGGTTGTGGCCTGTCTTCGTTGGCTTCGTTGTGCCCTTTATCTGGGGGTTGTTCGTGTGGCTCATCGGGGCCAAGGCCTTCAGAGGCGATTTCACTTACATGAAAGCCGTCGAGGCGGTCGGGTTGGCGAACGTGATTGTCGCGCTGGAGGCCCTGGTCAGGCCGCTGCTGATTTTGTCGCTGAACAGTATTTACGCCGGGCCCAGCCTGGGGCTGCTGGTGATAAAGAGTTTCGACCCGCAGAATACGATGCACGGCCTCCTCAACGTAGTGAACGTGATGACCTTCTGGCTCCTGGCCGTCCGGTCCGCCGGGTTAGCCCGCCTGGGCAATATCTTTTTCGCTAAGGCAGCGGCCTGCGTGTTTGGCACTTGGCTCGCCTACACTGGCTTTTTCATCGGGCTGGGCGCGGCAGCCAAAGCGATCATGAGCGGCTTGAAGGGGTCGTAGGCGCGGAGCGTCGGAGCGGGGAGCGTCGGAGCGTCCGGAGCGTGGAGCGTCGGAGCGTCCGGAGCGTGGAGCGTCGGAGCGTCCGGAGCGTGGAGCGTCAGAGCGTTGTAGCACGCTCCACGCTCTTACGCTCTCACGCCCCCCTCCGCTCTGTCCCGGAACGGGACAGGCTCTGGACACAGTTTGCCAAGAACTGGACGCCTGCCTGGGCGTTTCCCGCTCGAAATGGATTGGCATGGTGAATGCCTGCTGAACACCGGTTTAACGGTGGGCAGGCTATGAGAAACAAGCTACACTCAGATTTGCATGGTATCGCGTCGGCTCAGGCGCAAGTACTGGAACTGGAGGTGGTTGACGAAGCGGTCTTTATTGATGCAATGCGCGGTTCAAGGTCCCGATGCCGGCACATTGGCCGGGGCGATGTCGCTCAGCGGCTGCACGCCAATGCGCAGTTTGCCCTGATCATCAGTTTGGTGTCCTTTCTCTTTCCGCTTGCGTTGCCTTTCGGATTATTCCTGGGATGGCGCGTCCGCGCCGAGGCCAAGCGCTCGATGCCGGGGCTTGTCGAGTGGGTTTCGCTTCCGTTTTATGTCGCTTCGCTCGGTCTCTGGCTTGGCGCAGCCGCATCGCTCTTTGGGTTGTCGGTGGTTTCGCTGATGTGGTTTCGGTGAGATTTCTCCCTTGAAGCGGCCGGCCGTTGCCGGTAGGTAAGTGGGATGCACGAGCGCAGGAGTCTCGGTGGAACGTCGGGCAACGGGCCGGCCTTGGTGGTTTTGGCTGCGGGCATCGGCAGCCGTTACGGCGGTCTGAAACAGGTCGACCCGGTCGGACCGAGCGGGGAGACCATCATGGATTATTCGATCTATGATGCATTGCGCGCTGGTTTCGCCAGGCTGGTCTTCGTCATCCGCCGGGACATCGAAAATGCCTTCAGACAGACCATCGGCGCCCGGTTCGATCAGCGGGTCGCGGTGGACTACGTTTTTCAGGAACTCGACAAGCTCCCGGCGCCCTTTGCTCCGCCGCCCAATCGCCGCAAGCCCTGGGGCACCGGCCATGCCATTCTCATGGCCCAGGAGGCGGTACGCGAACCTTTCGGGGTCATCAACGCCGACGATTTCTACGGGCGCCACTCCTTCGAGTTGCTGGCACGGCATCTGCAATCTGCCAGCCGGGACTATGCCATGGTCGGATTCGTCCTGAGAAACACACTCTCTGAGTTTGGTTTTGTTGCGCGCGGCGTGTGCCGGACCACCCCGGACGATTTCCTGGAAGATGTCGTCGAATTGACCCGTATCGAGCGCGAGGGCGACGCCGTCAAATACACCGACCCCGCCGGCAAGGTCCATTCCCTGACGGGCGCAGAGACGGTTTCTCTCAACATGTGGGGATTCAGCCCGACGATCTTGACCCATCTCCGCCGGGAGTTGGTCGTGTTCCTCGAGGCGCAGGGCCAGGACGAGAAGGCCGAGTTTTTCATCCCAACGGTAGTGAACACCCTCGTCAGCCGGGGCGAGGAGCGGCTCAAGGTGCTGCGGACCCCCGACTCATGGTTCGGCATCACCTATCGCCAGGATCGGCCTCGGGTCATAGAGGACATCCGCCGCCTTATCGCACAGGGGGATTATCCGGACAGGCTGTGGCAATGATCCGGAGGTCCAGGCATACCTGGCGGAGATGCTCCGCACCATCCACGGCTGGGGCTTCAACTATTTCAAAATGGACGGCCTGTCGACCGGCACGGCGACGGAACAGATTTACGTCAACGACGGCTACCGCGACGACCATATCGGCAGCAATGCGCCCTTCCATGATCCCAGGAAAACCAATCTCGAGGTCTTCCGCGACGGCTTGAAGCGGCTGCGCCAGGCCGCCGGCCCCGAGGTGTTTTTCTCCGG
>Ga0181533_1000382_pt1 | contig 58465 bp, 55 predicted proteins | sample PEATcosm2014_Bin_45_FD_119772 | JGI IMG/M metagenome (GOLD analysis project Ga0181533, IMG submission 119772) | Peatland microbial communities from MTU Mesocosm Facility, Houghton, MI, USA - PEATcosm2014_Bin11_60_metaG | ecosystem: Environmental > Terrestrial > Soil > Wetlands > Peat | place... | reverse complement strand
TTGAGTTTGTTAAGCCCGGCTTCCAGACGGACAACAAACCTATTGAGGATTGCAGCCTCTTTATCCTTACGGCCTTCAGAACGGCACAGCACAAAGGCCTCATCTTTCCCCTCAGGAGAAGCGCATATTTTTACTTCAACCCCGGCATGGACTTCTTCCCAGTCTTTTGCAAGAAGCTCCTGTTCGAATTTCTTCAGCATCGACTTCGGCGTGCCGATAAGATATCGGGCGCCTGGGCTTGCCGGTCAGTATACGACTGATCTCTTCCCATCCTACCCGCTCTTCTTTATCCAGGCCCGGCAGCTTGCCGATGGTAGCAACAATCCTCTGCCGAGGTCCTCTGGCTGTCCGGACCGATTCTACCAGTGACCGGTATCCATACTCTTCTCCATCTATGTTCTTGCCATGTCTCCGCAGGTACATGACTGAAATTATGCGCTATCTACGCGTTATCTTCAAGGGGCTTTTCTGCACTACATTTGATTTCCAGAATATCGAGATTATAGATCTCGCATTGACGCGGATTTGCTGTCTGCTTCGTCCTCGTTTTTAGGAAATTTACGAAATACCTGCGGAGGGTGGGTTAAGGTAATCTGTCGGCGAGCCAGTTCATGAGTTAGATCAGCTCAGTTTTTTATTCTTACTGGTTTTTCATAAGATATTCTGCAATCTTATTCATCTTGTCAGGCGGCACGATATTCTCATCAAGCTCACTCATCTTCTTAATAATGACTTTCCAGGCAATCAAACTATGAGGGGTTTTGTAAATTTCTGTTGCTGCGTGGCATGGCAAACAGTGTTTTTCGACTAGAGACGCACTTGCGGGAGTTTCTATTCGCTTAGGATTGAAATTTTTTGCAAGGTAGGACAGAATCTGGCTTCCTTCGCCCGTGCTTATCTTGGGCTGAGCCAACTCTACCATCCGGTTAACAATGTTTCCCCATGCCTTTTCGCTCCTTGGCTTAAGGATATTTTCGAGAACGTGACAGGGGTCTTGTTCTCATGGGGCTATATTACAAATGTTCTTTTATCCATCGCGTCTCCGCCTTGATCGAAGCGATAGTCCCCCGTGGAACAAAAGTCTGTCTTTTGAGATCTCTCAGCCCCTTCTGAATCAGCATGTACCCTATTACAGCAAGCATCAATCCCACAATGAGCGCTGATAACCATAATGCAATGCCGACCCCAATTCCTGTAATTAAAGATGCGATAAGGCCAAGAAAGCCTGTGTAGAGCACCATTCCTCCTGCCGCAAGAAATACTACGTCTTTAACAGCATGCATCATTTTATCGGCCATCTCGTTCTTCAATAAGACAAGTTCCTCGCTCACGAGATGTTTGATCTCGTCCGAAAGTTCTGAGAACAGCGTTCCGAATGAGCGGTCGTCTCTGTCCTTGTTCATGTGAGCCCTCCTCTTTACGGGTCTAATCTCTTGCCCGGCATTACAGCATCGAAAAGTGGAATCTGTGTGCAGATGCTTTTGTAATTAAACCATAACTTTCTTTAAAGCAGGTGTCAAGCATTTGAAAACAAAGAATTTTACAGTTCAAACAGTGCAGGTCAAGAAATAATCACCATGCCTTCAATATGTCTGTTGGCATAGCCTACGGCACAGACCTTCCCTCTGCCCGCATGTGTTACAACAAAAACCTCATATACTTAAAGAGCCTGCTCCTATTTTTGGCATTGCTTCCCTGGGCGATTCATTCATCACGCTTTCGATCCAACCTTGGGTGAGCGTCGGAGATTTTGATGTGGCGTGGACCGAGGGCTATCAGTCACTGCTGGAAAGGTTTCAGGAGAAGAAGATCGAGATCCCAAGCTCCAGACAGGCAGTTCGACTTATCAATCAATCCTCATGAGTAGCTTCACGCGGTCGAGCTGTGCCCCAAGATGTGTGTTATTAACGGGCGAGGAATTCGGGAAGTAATTTTTACACAGTTGCGTGAATCAAAAACTGTTATGTATAGGTAGTTATACGCCCCAACACTTCACCAAGTACATCACACAACAGCAAGCTCTCGGATTGTGTTTATTTCGGTAATAATGTGTTAAAAATCATTTACATGGTACATATAGGAACCTTCGATCTTGCAATCTCCATTCACAGTGACACAAGCATGCTCGTGTAAGAACAGTTTGAGGATCGGTGGCATGCTCGCCTGAGCTCAATGAGGGATCGGTAGCAGTTCAGAGAAACCTGTAAAGAGTCCGTACCCTAATCTCAACATACTGTGGGGCATACCACAGCGCAGTCTTCGCGCCAAAGGCAATGGCTCTGCCGGCATGCCACGGCGTGCTCTGTAGCAAAACAATCCGTATTCCCCTCATCGCGCTGAATCGCTTTGATAAGATCCTGTTTTTTAATCTTGCCAGTCTTGATGCCTTTCCCTTGCGCAATTTTCTTGATCTCTTGCAGCTTCATGTGAGTTCCCCCTTGTTTTGTTGTTTGGGAGGGGATAGCTCCTCCCAAATGCTTATTATTATCATTTTATGTTACAGGAGTATTACAGGCAAATGATAAAACTTTGAAGAATGTGACATGAGTTGTATCGCGGGCAATCTTTTGACTCAGGCTGTTCTCTTGACATAGCAATAGATGATGTCCCCGATGAAAGGGTCAGGTCTATTTTTTAACACTATATTTTTTCGTCTTTAGGGGGTGTTAAGAAGATCGATGAGGATTGCTGAGAAAGGAGATGTTGCACCAAGTAACCGTGATTTTTATGGAGCCAAAAATCTATATAGAGTACAATCCGAATAAGACACCATCGATAAAAGCTGTTGACCGCAGTTACAGCCCACAAAGTCGCAATAATGGGACACTCACATATCTCGCACTTAAGAGTTGTAACATTTATCTACGACATGATATCACGTTAGCAAACGTGTCACAGTCGCAAAATATCGTCAAATGCCTATAAAAAGTATTTTTTTATGGTACTATCAGAGAAAGAGCGCGCGATCTTAGGATAGGTGTAATGTCATAGGTTTTGGGAACAGAATAAGAGGGGTCATGATTTGAGAATGTGTAGGATTCGGATTCTGATATTCCTTATCGCGACTGCTATTGTTATGCAGAATACCTGCCCCTATGGATGGGCGGCAAAGACGATCTTCATGTCTTCCCATGCGTCGATATGCCCGCATTGTCCTATTAAGGAGGCATACCCGCCTGAAGCGCAGAATCATGTCAAAAAGAATTTATCGAATATCAACCATTTTTTTTTAATCCACGTCGTTGAACCCAACAACACATTTCAAATACTTTCTCCGATAGACGGTGCTCCGACCATTAAGTCGGACCAATTTAACGATGTGTATCTGGAGCCGCTCCTGCGCCCACCCGTCCTTAGTCTTTCCTCATAATCCAACAGTCTTGAAAACATCCGCGTAATCCAAGCCTTAGCATTCAGGACGGACACCTGCATAACTATACCCGCCCTAATTCGATGGTTGGATTCCGTATGGCATGTTTTAGCCATAAAATTACAGGAGGTATTATATGAATAAAATTAAGCTGATATCAAATAGCGCAATCATACTTTACTTTATTGTTGGGTTCGAAATACTGATTATGATAAGCCCGTTTGCCGGGTTTTTCTATTCCGTGTTCAACCCTTTTCTTCTTGAAACCGCAAAGTATCCTGCCACTAAATGGCTGAGCGCGTTTTACCTCCCGCACATGGTCATACCGCCTGATGATTTCCTGAAGTTCATGCGGATCATGGGTTCAGTGCTTTTCGTGTCAGGCGCGGCATTGTTTATCATTTGTGCATTGCAGGTATATGCGAATAAGTTCCTGAAAAAGGGCACAGCACTGAAAGGTTTCTATTCTATTGTAAGGCACCCCCAATACGTCGGGCTCGTAATGGCAGGCATCGGCCTTTCCATCCTGTGGCCGAGATTGCTTGTCGTACCACTCTGGCTTGCAATGATAGTGCTTTATTATTTCCTTTCCAAAGATGAAGAAAGGAGAATGCTGAACAGGTATCCGGATACATACAGGCAATACATGGACAAAACTGGCATGTTCCTGCCGAAAAAGCTCGAAAGACGTTTGTCTCCTTCAGGCGTAATTGGTAAAATTGCACTGTTTGTTATGATTGCAACATTTACAATCGGGGGTGCCTTTTTTCTAAGATCCTATACAATAAAGCACCTTCTTCTCTGGACAAGTCCAACCGTAGTTGCTCTGTCGCTTCTTTCGGAAGATACGCAAAAGATGGAACACAGAATGAATGACATACTTTCTATGAAAGAGGTGGGGACGAGGTTGAAAGATAATGAGAAGTATCTCGTCTATTTCATGCCTGTAGATTACATTATGCAAGGAATGATTGCAGATACGGGAGATGAGTGGAGACTTTACAGGAGACACGTCACCATAATAAGATTTCTCGATTGGATATTCCACCCTTTCAGTCATTTGTCGGGGCACCATTCCGTCCTTCACCATGGATCGCATGACATGAATAACGGAGTAGTAAGAAGGCTGGTTTTTTTGAAGGTCTCTGATGGGGCAATCAGTGAGCCATACGATTTCTTTTCAATAAACGCTGAGCGGGTTCCTCAATTCATGGTGGACGTTGACGTCCATAATCTGACGCTCATGTCCTTGAAGGACCTGCCGAAGGAAACCGGCTGGGGTAACATGCCGGTCCCGACGTTTTAGGTTTCCTATGGGAAGAACTTTATAATTGCTGAGAGCAGGAATTGTCGGCGGGACCGCCTTTGGCGCTCCCGCCATGGTTGTGGGCATCATTATTGACAATTCACTCAGAAGAGGGTGGCTCAAAATTTGAGGCGGTGATTTATTGCTTGATATGTCTTGCCGTACATAGTCTTCGTCAGTTGAAGATCCGCAAATATTCAGTATATCAGGTACTCTGCACGTGAAGGGCGAGGAATGCGGGTACTAATCTTCACACAGTTGCGTGAATCTTAAAGTGCGATGTATAAGTAGACTCAGAGAATCCAGACTTTGAGAGTTATTTTCCGCTAAACATATTCAGGAAATAGCTATTGATGTTGACTTCAGGAAGTTATCTGTTGTTTACGAGTGCAAAAAATAGGCCCCTTTGAAAAACGGACAGGCCATCATGCACCTCCAAACTGTTTTTTATGAAACGCGTTCATAAACCCAGCTACGATCAACTTTTATATCTCTAACTTTTTTGTCTTTCCTGAATAGTGACCGTAACAATATTGCTTCTGCAAGTCCTTTAATATTATTTCCGGCACTAATATAATTAGTCGCCAAAGAAAAATAAAGGTTACAACCTATTATGTTTGGCAGGAGGGTGTCAAGCACGCATGTCAGGCAATCTCTGTGCTTGTATTTCCTATGAAGTTCATTGTGCTTGAGATCGCGGCCCCGCCCAAACTTCGTTCATTTGAGACTGTCGAAAGTGAGTTGTCGGGTTGAACTTGTCATTTATTAACTGAGAGAAAATATTTAATAGCCTGTCATTCAGTTTGTTGACATCGAAGTTGTCTTCGATATGTTTTCTGCCTATTTTGCCCATTTCGAACCATTTTTCCGGGCAAGCTATCAGGTAATTCAATTTTTCAGCCAGTGCATCGATATCCATGCTAGGCACACAGTATCCAGATTTGTTGTCGACTATGACTTCCTTTACGCTGGCTACATCGGTAGCTATGACAGGAAGACCCACGGCCTGAGCTTCCATCAAAACTACAGGCGTCGCCTCGACCCTGCTGGGCAGGAGAAAAATATCGCTTTGTTTCAACATATCCGCCACTACATCTTGAGTCTTGGGCCCGAGCAGGCGGACTATTTTATTCAGATTTAGGTCATTAATTAAGCCCTTCAGGTCTTCTTTCAGATATCCTTCGCCGACGATATTGTATTCCAAGTCAAGGTCCGGATGTTCCCGAACAACTTTATGGATTGCCTTGATGCCATTGTCGAGGGCTTTGGCCACGACTAAACGGGCGACTGTAATCACTGTTACAGGTTTACCTGCAGTCGGGCTCTGTCCTTGCCACTTGAAGGGAAATTTATCCAGGTCGATTCCAACAGGATGATAAACTATCTTTTGTTTTTTCAGGCCGAAATCTGTCAGCTTTTTGTAGTTGTAATCGCATATTGAAAGAAAAAGATCTCCTTGCCTGAAAAGTCTATCATAAATGGCAGGTCCTTCTTCCATTCCCCTCACTATATCGTAACTGTGGAATGTTGTTACTACTTTTGTTTTAACAACACCGAGCATTTTCAATAAAACGCCAACGTTGCCATTCGGACCAAAATGGCAATTAATGACATCGTACGGCCCTTTATCCAGAAACGGGATTACCGCATGTGGCAGTCTAAACAAATATGCTTCTTTTCCGAATTCGAAAACATTCAATGCTTTAAGCAAGGCTCCAGGATTTTTATGAAAATTCTGAATGGTCATGATCAGCCTTTTACCGACGCTTTGAAATATATTTCCGGGCAGGTCGCCGTTAAAATAAAAGGTGTGGTCCAGCAGGTTGTATTTTTGGACATCCGGTTGCAACTTCGAAGAACTTTGCGCAGTCCTTGCAAATATATCGACTTCACATCCTCTGTCGATAAGTCCGGTTATTTGATTAAGTATAAAAGTATCAGAAGTCAAATTCGGAAATACATCGACAATAAAGGCTATCTTCAGGGCACTATTCAGCTTGAATTTCGGTTGCCAATGATGTTTATGCATTTGGCTCCATATCTCTTCTGCTGTGGCGCTTTATACTTATAGTCGAAAGTCACTGCTTAAAAGTTACAAGGCAGTGCGTTTACAAAAAAGTTTCAGTACCTCTTTCGGTCGAATGGGGAAGGCTGAGATTTTGCGTTACTGTTTAAATGTACGCAATATCTTGCAATGAATCCGCTCACCCGGGCTGAACAGGCTGGCCGACAATAGCCTTTATAATGATTTTTGGACTCATAACCCATTGAATTTGCGTCTGTCCAATTGGTAAAATTTGAATTGTCGGCCAGCCTGTGAAGAACGTGGTTTCAGGCCTCTGGCATAACCCGTCATGACCCTTACTGTTGTGCTCTTATTTGCTTTGCAACAACTTACTTGTCTACATTCCCCACTGTTTCGGCAAAATAACTGTCTGAACAGAAACTATCTCTCCAGAGAAATTCTTCCAGATATGGGAACTCTGTTCTGATTGCCAAGCTGCCGACACAAATATCAGGCAGGCGATTTGTCGGTTTTGGGATGGAACACGCAAAGGATTTTTAACTTATTTTTTGGGAACACCACTCCTCTGGCGAAATGTACGCGATGAGCATTACTTGGTACTTGAGCTCACCGCCCTGCCCAACAAATCGTTTTTTTGAGACCGTACAAAGTGCGTAATACGAGTTGAAAGTTGTCATTTTAAAGGAGGGTCTATCGGTGCGGACTAAGGGAGAACTGAGCGTCGACTGCGTCTTAGCAATTTTGCGCAGTAGTATTGGAAATAAACAGTTATCAGATCATGCAACCGCCGAGGATTGCAGGAAGAATTAGAAAGTATTTTCTCAAAAAAAAACTATGCGGTGTACGGAACTTGCAAAATCAGATTCTCAGGTACTACTGCAGCATTGTTTTGTTGCGTTGCTAATCCCACCCCTGGTATCCGGCCATACAGGCGCTCTTCGAGGCGGCCGCCGCTTAGTCCCCGTTTTTTCCTACTCTCCAAGACTGAAGACAGCCTGGAGAGAGTTGGAGTAACTCCCTCCAGGGGCCAGCAGTTACCATTTACGGGCAGGGATTGGGTGTTCCCGTGAAAGTAGATGCCGCATCGTTCGGGAGTGATGCGCTCATGTACTCTCTCGTGTACCATGCCCTGTACGGTTCTATGTTGCCTTTTACTGACGCATCAAAAGATACTACCTTGTAACCTGTCAGACCAACGCTGTCCGTCAGGTCTATCGTGCCTGTACAGCTCGTCGTTGAGCAACTAGAACTGGAAGCAGGCGCCTCGATCGTCTGCCTTAAAACCGTGTCAACAGGGCAAGTTAACCCTGGGGGCGACACATAGTTCGCCTTCACCTCCAGCACATAGCCTCGCACTGTACCTTCCGAAGAAGATACGGTTATTGGGGTCCAAGTGCAGTTCACCGTGCAGTCGCCCGGTGTGCTTGGCGCAGTGACGGTGCAGGTATTGGTACATGCGAAGCCCGTCGGCGCCGTATTAACCACCACCGGGGTACCCACCACCGGTGATGCTGCCAGGACAAGTGATGCGCTCAGCGATACAATCGCCAGAACCAAAATTGCTACGGCAAATTTCTTCAAATTCGTCGCTCCTTTCTTCTTCATATTGCGACCCTCTTTGCAGAATGCCCCCCCTTGTCTCGTCACGGAGATGAATGCATGCCCTGTGCGGAGGGTTATAAGGGGGGCGCGAAGTCTCCCTTATCCTTCAGATTCTACCCTTACTGTCTCTTCAGATACATGGCATATCCAAAGAGTACGCGGTCGGTCTTTTTATACAACCTGCTCTGAAACTGCGCCGTGAGCTCTGCCTGGAGCTGTTGCAAATGCGCAGGCGTTAGTGCCGCGCTTAGCGCACTGTCAAGCTGGGCACGTGCAGCTTTAAGGTTGGTCTTAGCCTGAGCGAGTGCTGCAGCATCAGCGACGAGTTGAGAGCCAACCGGCGGGGTAGCCTTGAGATCCGTCTTTAGCTGTTTGTTAGCTGCATGGGATGCCCGCATCGCGGTCTTAACAGCTGGACCATATGTCGTCAGAGCAGACGTTAGAGCTGCCTGCTCCTGCGAGTTTAGACCAAGTGCAGCTATTAATTTCACATCCGCACCAAACCTGTGGTCATGCTCGAAGCCGGCAGCATTCACGTTAGAGATACCGCCGGCAAGCATCGCGGCCAGCATAACTGATAAGACACCGAGATTCCTAAGCCATTTCGTCATGATTATCACCTCCTCTTATTATTTTGTAGTCGACGAAACTAGGCAGGAGGTTACATTAGACAATTTCATCTCAATAGAATTTTCTCTTGCAGCTTTAAAGCGTTAATTAATGCAATCGATTGGTCGGTGCATATGCCACACAGGAAAGGGCAGCGATATTCCGATAGATCACGCGTATTTCGGGACAAAATGTTCAAGAGATGCAGCTTTTAATACCTCTGGACTTTAGGTACAAACAAATTCAGACCGCGCAATGTTACTAAGGGCTTGCGGAAAAATAACTTGTACATTGAGCATCTCAGATTTCAGGCATCTTTGCCCGATCCTCAATCACAAAATCCGTAGGGGTCCCCGAAAAGTCGCTAGATTTTTTTGGGGTGTGGAACGTAGCTGTGCTACGCCTGCGGTTTTGTTCAGCCGGCCCAGCCAAAGCTGACCCAAATCTGAGCGCCTGAATGCACAAGCTATTTATTCGCGAGCTCTGAGGGGGAGCACTGTTTATCGCAGCGCTGAAGCTGCTTTATTGCCAGTGCTGATTTTCCATTGGCAGCGTTATTTTAACTCTCTTAGCTCTTTTGCCGTCTCAAGCAGGGCATGTTCCAAAAGATCCAGAAGTTCAAAGGCGCGTATAAGGCGACCTCTATCCTCAACCGGGACTGTTTTCATCTCCACCTGAAGCGCTGTGCAGCGTGTCATTGCTGTCTCCAAAGCTTTGAAAGCTGTCTCAATACTCACTGGCCCCTCCGCGACAGACGAAATACCTGGCATCGTCTATTCTTTCCACTTTTTTTTATGATTGATTTTAGAACTCGTCTGTTCATTTTGTCCATAAAGAGTGCTCCGCAATGTCGTTTTCCTGCGGCTTAATCTTTGTCCCTCTATGATTATGTGCGGTTTTCCTAAGTTGCAAGCTTTCCTGCTATTTTGGTATCCATCTGCGCAGTTTATTGTTATAGCTGCAGACTTTATTGTATCTTCCCCGCGGGATTAGAAGCGCTTTTGACATAAGAGGCTGTTATTTAATATACTCTCAAACAGAAAGGGAAGGGTCAGATGTAATTCCTTAAACCTTCAGGAAAGGGAATGTCAAACGGCGGGTAACAGCAAACTATCAGTAATTTGATTTTAAGCCGATCATTAGCTTGATAAATATAATGAGATACATATTAAGAATTGTTAATGAATAATGTTGTTTGTTAATCAGATCGATATTTATATAAAACTGCAAACGGGAATACAGATGAAAATACCATTTTCAAAAAAAATAGTAACGAAGCTGATTTTTTATCCGCTGTTTTTCGTGCTTGCGCTCTTTGCCGCTTTTTCCGCCGGTTTTTATTACCTGGTCCCTCAGAACCCTTTTGTTGATTTTCCCAGACAGCAGCAGATGAATCTCTTGTCCGAGAAAAAACTTGCTGTTGATATGTGGTTTGAGCAAGGCAAAAAAAGCATCGAATATCTATCGAAAAACGATATTATCAGAGAGGCCCTTGCCGTACATATTCCCCTTGCAACGGCAGCCGACAGACGAAGGAAGAAAATGCTTGTTTCCATAAAACAGGCTGCTGAGACGGCGTCGCAGAAATTGCTCGATGATATGGTCCTCTCTTCTCCTTGCAAAATGTTCGCTATTTTGTTAAAGGATGGGACAATTATTTCGAGCAGCCAGAGAGAACTGATAGGCAGTAACTGGTCGGATAGAGATTTTTTTGCGGGCGCAAAAGCTGAATTGCAATCTTCATCCGCGCGAATCTTTTATAGTGCCGACAGCGGTATTATTTTCCTGGCGCCTGTTATTACCGACAGGGATGGTCTGGCAGGCATTATTTATGCGGTCCCCAATAATGACAGGCTTGTCAGGCTTTTACATATCGACAGTGGTGTGTACAAAACAGAAAAAGTCGAGTTGATTGATAGGGAAGGCAACCTGATTCTGACGCAAAAAGGTTTCCCTGACAAAAGGATCAAATACAACATACCTAACGACGAAAAGGGGAATTCGGTCCAGCTGAAGGACAACCTGTTTTTCTATGTTGCTCCCCTCGGGAATGCGCCTTTTCGTCTTATCTCAACTGTTGACAAGTCTGAGGTCATGCGGCCTTTGACCATAGTTTTGGTATTGTGTGCGATATTCGGAGGTCTGCTCTTTATCATACTGGTGTTTTGGACCATCTATTACGGTCCGAAACTCATCTCAAAGCCGGTTTCCAGGTTTATTAATGCGATCCAAAGCGTTTCCGACGGCATCCTCGACAATATTAATTTGGGAAAAGATTATAGCGGGGAATTGCTTAAATTAAAAAAGTCGTTCGAGTCGATGGTAGACGAACTTAAGACCAGGGAATCGTTGCATGCGGAAAGACTTAAGTCGGCAAAGGCAATGGTGTCCTGTAACCCTCTTCCAGGCATTTCGTATGAATTAAGAGGACCCCTGAGTGCTATTGCCGGAGCTGCCGAAGGGGTGATCAGGAATGAACAGCGGCTTAATGAACAGAGCAGGAAGGACCTGCAGGACATGCTCTGCGTTTCGAAGGACCTTCTTCTGCTCGTGGACAATATCAACGATTACGCCCGGCTTGAGCAAAAGAAATTTGTGAATGCCGCTGGACCGTTTAATCTCTGTGAACTCCTGGATGAGATCGGGCTATATGCAAAAGACCTTGCAGACATGAAAGAAATAGAAGTGATCGTCGATTGCCAGGAAGTCTTTATGAACAGGATGGTGAATACGAACAGATCGTTGCTCAAAAAAGTGCTGTTGAACCTTGCAAACAATGCAGTGAAAAATACTGTTGCAGGGACCATTACCATATTGACTACTGAAGGATCAAAAGATGGGTCTAATTATTTTGAGGTATCGGTTGCGGATACCGGAAAAGGGTTCGGCAGCGATGAATTGGACCAATTATTCAGGGATATCGTCTCCCCACATTCATCGTTAGGGCTTGTTATGGCACGAAAAATGGCCGAAACTCTGGGAGGCAATCTTGAAGTCGAGAGTTTGGCAGGCAAGGGTTCAGTTTTTACCGCTAAAATTCCGGTCAAGCCGCCTGGCTGACAGCTATTATTGAAGATTACCATTTGTTTTTGTTAAGATTAGAACTCGTGGGAAGCAAACACAATCTACGGCTCACGGGGATGTAGGGTCCTTCGGGTTTCTTAGGGGACACTAAACACTATAAATAAGGGGGAAATTTTCAGACAGTGAGCGGCAATGACAAAAATAAGAATATAGTCGAAAGAATTTGGGATATGTTCTCTTCCATAAAGCTTGCGGTGGTGGTTTTCTCTGTTATCTCGGCTACCTCTATTGTGGGTACCATAATTGAACAGCAAGCCGAACCTGAACGGAATATAAAATTGCTGGCAAAGTTTTTTGGTCCGAATTTTGCGCCTACTGTCTTTAGCATATTGGATACGCTAGGGTTTACCGATATGTTCCGCTCCTGGTGGTTTATGGCTCTTCTGTTTATTTTCACTGGGAATCTTGTCATCTGTTCCATTGAGAGACTGCCCAAAATATGGAAGGTCGTCAAGGAACCAATCAAGCCTGTTACTCCGGAACGATTAAATGCCCTGTCGATAAAACGGGAGATTATTTTAAAAGATAGAGTTGACAAAGCCTCGGAGCATGCAGGTGCTGTTTTGAAAAAACATGGATTCACGGCAGCTGTTATACAAGAGGACAGAGGGACCCAGTTATATGCGGAAAAAGGCAGATACAGCAGACTTGGTGTATATGTTACTCATCTGAGCATTCTGCTGATATTGGCCGGAGCGGTTATCGGTGTGCTTTTCGGGTTCAATGCCTCGCTTAATTTACCGGAAGGGAGTTCATCCGTTGTTGCCTTTAAAAGCAGCGGTATACAGATCCCTCTAGGGTTTGAGATTCAGTGCGATAATTTTAATGTCTCTTTTTACGATAATTCTGATACTCCCAAGTCATATAAAAGTTGGCTGACTATTTTGGATAATGGCAAGGAAGTAATAAAAAAGGTGATAGATGTCAACAACCCATTACAATATAAAGGCATTACTTTTTATCAGGCAAGTTACGGCTTCATACCGAACAGGGATGCGATATTTAAATTCACTGTTACCTCCAATAGTGGAACTAAAGAAGGTGTCAATGTCAAATTTGGAGAACCATTTACCATTCCCGGAACGTCAGTGTCCGGCAAAGTCCTTGACTTTAGTCCGGCTCTAGCTGTGGATGAGTCAGGCAAACTCTATACTTATGCGGGAATGATGCTTAACCCGGCGGCATTTGTGGAATTTTCAGAGAACGGCATAATGAAATACCGCCAGTGGATACTGGTCCGGTCACCTCAGACCTGGAAGGTGGCGGATGGAATAGTTGAGTTTATGCATCTGTGGGGTGCACAGTATACCGGGTTGCAGGTGAGGAAAGACCCTGGCGTATGGGTTGTTTATTTGGGGTGCATGATCATGGCTCTGGGGCTGTACACTTCATTTTTTATGGGACATTCGAGAGTATGGGTCTCGGTCAGGGATGAGAAGGGCGGAGCGAAGGTTGTCATAGCCGCTTCAGTGAATAAAAATAAAATCTCTTTTGAACAGAAGATAGATAAAATAGCAAAAGAAATAGCAGAAAATAGGTCATAGGGAAAAAACAGGTCATAGGTAATAGGTCATGGGTCATGGGTAAAAAAAAGAGGTAAAAGTAGGAGAACTTTTTTCTTCAAACCAATAACCTATAACCCATTACCTATGACCTATAACCCATATTTTACGGAGGTCATACATGGACAGTTCTCAGTTTTTCGGCATAGCGAGCATTGCATATATTCTTGCAATGGTTGCGTATATAGCGTACCTGTCTTTCAAAAATTCTACAGTCGGCGTAATCGCTACTACCCTAACGGTGGTTGGGTTTCTCTCCCATACATTAGCATTCATTCTGCGTTGGAAAGAGTTTTACGAAATCGGCCAAATGGGAATCCTGAGAGCTATCCCCCTTACGAATCTCTATGAATCACTGATATTCTTCGTTTGGTGCGTGATACTGGCGTACCTCATTATCGAGTGGAAATACAAGAACCGTTCGTTCGGAGCTTTTATCACACCCATCGCCGGAATGGCGCTGGCGTTTATCGACATATCAGGTATGGATAAAAATATACACCCGCTGATACCGGCGCTTCAGAGCAACTGGCTTTTGGCGCATGTAACAATGAGTTTTCTCTCCTATGCAGCCTTTGCCATCTCTTTTGCCACATCAATGATGTACCTGATCATTACGGCTGAAGATAAAAAAAGCGCTCCTTATATTTTCTGGACCATGGCTTTGGGTATATTTGTTTCAGTGCTTCTTGCCATGGGCGTAGATTTTTTAGTTTTCAAAGTTGGCATGAATTCTCCGGAAGCGTTCCTAAAGAGTTATCTGTTCAAAGCGACATACAGGAACAGTTCAGGAGCGGTATCACTCATCAGTTATTTAGGGACTGCAGCTTTTATCTTCGTAATCTGGAAGTACGGCTACTTACTAAGAAACGTTATTACATCCTTCTCCATATCACGGGACTTGCTTGATGATCTGACATATAAGAGTGTTGCTGTGGGATTTCCGATATTCACTCTGGGCGGTCTTATTTTCGGGGCCATATGGGCAGACCAGGCATGGGGCAGGTATTGGAGTTGGGACCCGAAAGAGACATGGTCATTAATTACGTGGTTTGTTTATGCCTTTTATCTCCATGCGAGATTTTTAAGAGGCTGGAGGGGCAACAGGATAGCTGTTGTTGCGGTGCTCGGATTTGTCTGCACGGTCTTTACCTACCTAGGCGTAAACCTTCTGCTGAGCGGGCTGCATTCATACGGAGGAGGGTAAGGACAGTATGCTGTAAGGAGTAAGCAGTATGCAGTGAGGAGTAAGCACCAAAAGATAAAACCTTTCACTTCCTTTACTGCCTACTGCTTACTGCATACTGCTTACTGCCTACTTGTTCTATGATCATTCTCGGTATCGATACATCCTGCGACGATACGTCTGCAGCAGTGGTTTCACGCGGTGAGCAAATACTTTCTTCTATTGTTTCTTCTCAGACTGAAATTCACAATAAGTATGGGGGGATTGTCCCCGAACTGGCATCTCGCCGGCATGTCGAAATGATATGGCCTGTTGTCGATGAAGCCCTAAGAGAGGCAAGTATTTCGTTTGACGCAGTCAATGCCATCGCCGTATGCTGCGGTCCCGGGCTGATCGGTTCATTGCTGGTAGGGTGCGGATTTGCAAAAGCTGTGGGGTACGCGCGAAACATTCCTCTTGTTGGAGTGAATCATCTGGAGGGACATATTTTCTCAGCTTTCCTTGAAAAAATGAAGCCGGAATTCCCTTTTTTGTCTCTGATCGCCTCAGGCGGACATACTAGTCTTTTCATTATCAACGGGTTCGGTCAATACAAGGAACTGGGCAAGACGAGAGATGATGCAGCGGGAGAGGCATATGATAAGGTTTCAAAACTGTTGGGGCTAGGATATCCCGGCGGTCCGCTTATTGACAGACTCGCCTCGGATGGGGATGCCGGAGCATATGATTTTCCCCGCGCCTGGCTGCCGGAATCCTTTGACTTCAGTTTCAGCGGCCTCAAGACAGCCGTCAAATTGGTTGTGGGAAGGGATGCCGGATTGATCGGGAATCCGGTATTCCTGGCTGATATAGCCGCTTCCTTTCAGGCATCGGTGGTGGATGTACTTGTAAGGAAAGTTGAATTGGCCATAATAAAAACCGGTATACACTCCGTGGTGCTCTCGGGTGGTGTCGCCTCAAACAGTGGCCTGAGGAAGAAGATAAATGAGATGGCCAATGCAAGGGAGACAAAGGTTTTTTTGCCTTCCCCTGCGCTCTGCACCGACAATGCCGCTATGATAGCGTCTGCCGGATACTATCATTACGTTGCAGGTGATACGGCATCGCTGGATTTGAATCCCAAGGCGTACCTGAAGTTATAGGACCGTTCAGCGTACTGTGCCATTACCCAACAGTTATAAGGAAGGGATCGGCAGGGGCAGGCTGTTTATCGGAGCTTTCATAGCCAGAGAAAAGTCGTTGTAGTAGCCATGTTCATACCCATTCTCGGTTGGGGCTCGGCGCGCTTAAGGCGCCTACTGTTGGCTACTAGCCCCTGCTGGAGCAGACCCGTGCATTGCTCCGCTTCTACTATCTTCAGTGCGAAGACAAACTGGCCCGCTACGGAACGCAGAACGTCATTGTCCATGGCAACCAGACATGTTACAATAGTCACCTGATACAGTTGGATAAGGAGCGGAGGATGCATTTTCAGGGCGTGCTGGGGTTGCTGGTACTGACGGGACTTGCGTGGACTATAAGCGAAAATAGGGGGAAGGTCAATTACTATAGAGTGCTTGCAGGCATTGCTGTTCAGATAAGCATTGCGGCCCTGCTTCTGTTTGTCCCGATTTTCAAGAGTTTTTTCCTGTTTTTGAACGGGTTTGTCCTCTCGCTTGAGGAGTCTACCAGGGCAGGGACCTCATTTGTATTCGGTTATATCGGCGGCGGTGCTCCGCCATTTGTTGTCAAGGACCCCGGACCATATTTCATACTGGCGTTTCAGGCGCTTCCCTTAGTATTGGTGATAGGCGCTCTTTCATCCCTTTTCTTCTACTGGAGAATACTGCCATATATTGTCAGGGTGTTTGCGCTGGTGCTGCAAAAGACACTGAATATCGGCGGTGCGTTAGGGCTCGGGGCGTCGGCTACGATCTTTTTGGGCATGGTCGAGTCCCCCCTTGTTATAAAGCCGTATTTGCAGGAAATGACAAGGAGCGAGATTTTCTCTCTCATGGTATGCGGAATGGCATGTATAGCCGGAACAGTAATGGTTTTATATTCAACCCTTCTGAAAGGAGTCATCCCCGATCCGTTGGGAAATATTTTGACTGCCTCCTTTATTCATATAGCTGCAGCAATTACGATCTCACGCATCATGATTCCCGAGGCCGAAAAGCAGACGAGCGGAACTTTTCTCCCAAGGCAGGAGGCCAATAGCGCCATGGATGCAATTGTGAAAGGAACGATTAACGCGCTCTCCCTTCTTTTAAACATCGTGGCAATGCTTATAGTCATGGTTGCCTTGGTCCATCTCGTTAACGTGGTGCTCGGTCTCCTTCCGGCTATAGCAGGGAGAGCTGTTACATTGCAGCGGTTGCTGGGCTTCGTTATGGCCCCTGTGGTTTGGCTTTTCGGTATCCCATGGGCAGAGGCGCAAACCGCAGGATACCTGATGGGCACGAAGACAATGCTCAATGAACTGCTGGCCTTTGTTGATCTCTCCAATCTCCCATCGGAAGCACTAAGTCCCAGGAGCAGATTGATTATGACCTATGCCCTGAGCAGTTTCGCAAATTTCGGCAGCCTCGGCATACTGATCGGGGGGCTGGGGAGCATGGTACCTGAACGCAGCAGTGAGATAGTAGGATTGGGCCTCAAGTCTCTTGTCGCAGGAACACTGGCAACCTGCATGACTGGAGCGGTGATAGGTATTCTTCAATAGTGGTGAGTATGATGGCACGCTGGTCCGAAGGGGTTAAAATGTTTAACAAACTACAAATGACAACATTGTCTTAAAATTATGGACAAAAGCATCCTTATTCGCTCATTTGTCGAGACATACGGCTACTATGCCTTGCTTGCAGGGACTTTTCTGGAGGGAGAAACGATATTGCTGGTCGGCGGGCTCGTTGCTCATTTGGGGTATTTGCATCTGCCTGCCGTGATGCTGGTTGCATTTATCGGGAGTTTCTCCGGCGACCAGATATACTTCTGCATGGGACGCCTCAAAGGCAGGGAATTGCTGGCACGGCATCATAAATGGGAAAAAAGGGTGGATAAAGTGCACTGTCTTATGGCGCGTTATCATGATTTTATAATGGTTGGCTTCAGGTTTGTATACGGCATCAGAATTTTGACTCCCATAGTCCTCGGCATGAACAAAAGCGTAAAAACGGTCCGTTTCTTCGTGTTTAATGCAATAGGGGCGATGATATGGTCGGTGGCAGTTTCATCAACTGGATACCTTTTTGGGTATGCTATTGAAAAGCTCATAAGGGATGTCAAGCACTACGAGATCCTTGTGCTTCTTGTGATTTTAGGAATCGGCGTTGCCATATGGGCCGTGCGCCGGTTCAGGCGAAAGAAGTGCTAGTTTACTGTCCCGTAACATTGGAAGATATGTATTTCCTGAAACCAGCGTATTTAATTATTTTCCATAATTAATTGTTCCTGTAAGCATTGCGCCGGTGTTTTATCCTCATGATTTTTACTGTTCTGTTTTTATTGTCAATTTCGTATAAGACCCTATAGTCGCCGATTCTAATACGCCAGTCATTTTTTGACCCAGTGATTTTCCTACTGTTATGAGGGTGAGGATTTCCTGATAAATTTTCAATCTCGGCTAAGATAAGTTTAAAAAGGGCCGCTTCGAGTTTTTTTAAATCTTTTTCAGCTCGACTTTCAATAAATAGTTCATACTTCATTGTTTCTGTTCTGAGAGAAAATCATCAAGCTTTCTGAATTTCAAATGCCCTTTACGCATCCTTTCAAGGTCTGCAAGGTCTTCTTTGTCCTCAAGTCTGTCAAGCAGATTGTAGTAATCTTTGATATTGATTATAACAGCGTCAGGCTTGCCATTTTTCATTATTAACTGAGGCTTTGTTTTAATAGCCTTACTCATTTTCGACCTCCATATTTATTTATATCTAAACATACCCTTAATGATCTCAGTTTTTCAAGAGAGTTACTCTATCATCAATATTTCAGTGTAGCAGATTTGTAGCAGAATGCATCCGAAAGTACAGAACATACCGGAAACCTCGTAAATTATGTAACGTAATATCGACCTTAAAATTCAACATGTTGTACGCGAACCATTGACAGAGGCCAATTTACAATAAATGCCTTGTTATGCTTTGATTGGCCTTACAAAGGAAATGATTCCTGATGAGCCGGAATGACCGTTGTAGGAGATTGCATACGACCTCAATAACACCAATTGTTTAAGAGACACTACACTAGATCCTAAATAATCTGTTCTATCCCAATTGCAATTAATGCGATACCAGCTGCGACCGTGGCCTTTTTGCTTATATTCCACTTTATAAAGAATTCGGCAATGTAGTTTCCTGACCACAAGGCAATAAAACTTATCACGGCAGACAATAAGCCTACCCATAAGGAGCTTAAGCCCATCATCCCAGCACTCAATCCTCCACCAACATTGTTTATGGACAATGCAATTCCAAGTATTGTCGCCTCTTTGAAGTCAATATGTTTTGACCTGTCCATATCGGCCTTTTCGGGTTTTACCAAAACATGCAGAATACTTGGTCCATTTTCCTCGTCAGGCTTCTCATCACGGTTTCTTTTTATGTATTGTTCCAATATCATCCATAACCCAATAGCTGTAAGAAGCAGCATGGCTATAATTGACGAGAGTTGTTTGCCAAAAAATCCTGTCATCATCGTTCCTGAGAAAGCAGCAAAAAATGAAATAAAAAATGTAATGACAGAAATCCAGATATTTATTAAGGTGCTTATTTTTATTCCCCGTATGCTATAGGCAATCCTGACTCCTATATTATCAAAGTTGTTTGATAACGCTATGAAAAATGTATAGAAAAAGTTATGCACCCTGTATGTCCTCTTGGAGAGAGTTTGTTTAACCAATTAATATAACAAAGCCATGTTAACTGGTCATGTCTGCAACGTTACAATTATGTTAAATATGCAGGGGGCCCGCGTCAGATTTACGGGTTTGCAATTTTGTCATTCCGGTGCTCTAAGCAGGCGCCTTTAAGCACTCGAATAACGCCTTGTAGCGCCCACAACCATGACGCACAATCTATATGGAGCAGCCTGTATAATGCTGTTGTATAAATGTTATTATATCACATTGTTATATCGGGGCTGGGTGTTCTCTTTTAGCTGATAGGTTTTTGACTTTTTCCTGTGATATAATGTTTTGACTCTAATAATAAGTTTGGGGGTAATAATTGAAGAGAGTTTCTGTTGAACTCCTGAAACCTGGAGCCAAACTTGCAAAACCGGTCGTGAACGACAGCGGCATGATTCTTATCGGCGAAGGCACGGTACTGAAGGAATCCCATATAGAACGCCTGCATAGTATGAACATAAGCACTGTGTTTGTAGAAGGGACAGCAGGACCTTCAAAGACGCGGGAGGAATTGCTGGCCGAACTCGATGCCAGGTTCAAAAAGACGGAAAATGAGCCGTACATGCAGACAGTTAAAAGGTTTTTTAAAGAGTATATAGAAGGAATGGACAACTGATATGGACAGCAGGGAGATGCGAAGTCAGATTGAGAACATCGATACGCTTCCTACGATACCCAGCATTTTGAGAAAGCTGCTGGCTGTTATCGAGAAGCCCAAGATTTCAATTAACGAGATAGGCAATTTTATTGCCAATGACCCTGTGCTAACTTCAAGGGTGCTCAAAGTTGTCAATTCACCTATATATGGTTTTCCCGGCAGGATATCCTCGTTAAATCAGGCTTTGATACTTCTGGGCCTCAATGTGGTAAGAGGTATGCTGCTCGGTGTTTCTGTTTTCGAGGCAATGCAGAAGACCATGGTTGGCCTCTGGGAGCATTCACTTGGCTGTGCTATTGCCGCACGTATTATTGCAAAGAAAAAGGGGCTGAAGGAACCTGAAGAGGTTTCTGTTGCCGGTTTGCTGCATGACATCGGAAAGTTGGTCATGGGTCTTAAATTTCCGGAGGAGTACGGTCTTGCCATTGCTGAGGCCCAAAAGGGACATATTTTCATGTTGGATGCCGAAAAGAACCAATTTAATATAAGCCATGCCGATGCAGGGGGATGGATCGCCCTAAAATGGAACTTTCCTCAGAATCTTGTTGAGCCAATAGAATATCACCACAAGCCGCATCTCTCAAAAGTGGTCCCGCTTCAGACCGCAATAGTCCACTTTGCAGATGTGTTGACGCGGGCAGCCGGATTCGGTTTTTCAGGCGACAACTTTGTCCCCGCGGTGCATCCATCTGTATGGCAGTTGCTCGATCTGTCCGATGAAGACTTGAAGGACATAGTATCAGAATTGGAAGACTCATTAGGTCAGGCCGAAGACTTCCTGTTTGCAGATGAGTGACTCTAAAACTGTAGTTGTTATCTCCAGAGACCAGGTACTGACCAGCCTGATCAGCAAGTTCCTTAAAGGGTTATGTCAAATCGTTGAATTTGCCACGCTTGGATCATCACTGGACTATATTTATGGTTCAAATCCTGCTATACTGCTTATTGATATAACATCCGACGATCCCACTGTTGTTTCAATGCTGAACGATTTAAAGAGCGATCCGGTCCTGGGCCACTTATCGGTGTTTGCTGTTTTCGGTGACTCCTTTGTTGTTCCGGGGTGGGACAATCTTCTTATTGACGATTACATTAAGCGGTCGTCTCTCGAAGCGGAAATACGGTCGCGGATTGAATTGTCCATGCAAAGGGCGGAAAGGACGATCGAAGTAAATCCGCTGACAGGGTTGCCGGGTAACATTCAAATCACGAAGCAGATACAGAAACGGCTGGGGGCGGGTGATCAATTTGCCCTTGCTTATGCCGACCTCGACTTCTTTAAACCTTACAATGACCGCTACGGCTTCAGCCGGGGCGATGAAGTCCTGAAGATGCTAGGCAGGCTTATTCTCAATACAGTAAAAGATAGACAACCTCACAGCAGTTTTGTCGGTCACGTCGGTGGAGATGATATTGTATTTATTATGGATTGCGATGCTGTTGAAGAGACTTCCGGCAAAATTATAGGTTATTTCGACAGGATTATCCCCACTTTTTACGATATTGAAGACAGGACGAAGGGTTGCATAGAATCAACAGACAGGGAGGGACAAAAAAAAGTATACCCTCTTATAGGCATCTCAATCGGCATTGTTTGTAATGATAGAAAACACTTTGCCCACTATGGGGAGATGGCTGAAGTTGCATCGGAAATGAAGAGGTTTGCCAAAACGGTCAAAGGGAGTTGTTTCAAGGTCGACAAGAGGAACCCGTCCCGCGTCTGAGTTCGGAGTTAGGCGTACTGATTTTTTGGCTTGCTCAGGTCACGGAAATTAATTGCAGTTTGTTAGCACTCTTCATCTTTGTTCAAAATGATGTCAACCATTGTTTTCCGGTCAGTCAAAAAGTTTTATTATTGTGTCAGCTTTGTCCTCGATACTCTTAATGCTCTGGGACATCGATTTGTGGTCTTTTTTTATTTTGTGTAGTTCGTCGGAGATATTTAAGGCAGCAAGGATGACGGCCTTCAGCGGTGTTATGTGAGGGGTCGTTGCATAGACTTCTTTTAGTTTTCCCTCTACGAACTCGGCAAGTTGCACCAGGTATTCGGACGATTCGTTGTCCCCTTTTATCATATACTTTTGTCCGAGGATATTTACTTCCACATTTCCCATACAGATCTATTTGAGCTCGATCGAGTCCAATTCATTGAATAAATCCTCGAGCTGGGTTTTTATCAAGGCTTTCTCGGCCATTAATTTATCAATTTCATTGTCCTTTGATTTCATAATGTTTTCGAGCTCTTCCATCTGTTTCACGAGATTGTTTTTTTCTTCTTTCAGCATCTTAATTTTCTCAACGGCATAGGTTATCTTCTCTTCAAAAGTATTCAACATATTCATAACTCCTCCCTCATATATTAAAAATAATACACAATTTCATAGGCAATGGGCAATAGCGGCTAGGCGATAGGCTATAGATTAAAAAAACAGGACGAGACTTTTCTATAACCAATAACCCATTGCCTATTGCCTATTGCCTATTGCCCATAGCCTATCGCCTCAAGCTTTTATAACTCGCCTATATGCGCATGGGCCAGGGAAACATCACCATGGCGGTTAGACCGCAAATACTCGAAATAAGTTGTCAAGACTTTCTTGACATAATTTCTTGTCTCGTCATAAGGAATGTCCTCTATGAACTCGTCGACAGTCCTGTATTTTCCTTTTTTCAACCAGTCCTTTACAGCATCTTCTCCTCCGTTGTATGAGGCAAGGGCAAGAGGGATAGATCCCAATTTGTTGAGCAGTTGCTTGAAATAATAGCTTCCAAGCAGTATGTTGGTCCGGGCATCATACAACTCCGGAGAATTCTTGAGATGCACCTTTATATTTTTGTTACACTGGAGGGCGGTCTGGGGCATCAACTGCATCAGTCCGATTGCCCCTGCAATAGAACGTGCTTCGGGTTCGTACCGTGATTCTTCACGTATTACAGAGAGGATCAAATAAGGGTCAAGCGATGTCGCTTCCGAGGCCTCCCTAACTTCGGGCCAGAAGGCTTGAGGGTAATACAATTCGTGCAGTTCCTCGCTATAAGGTATATTTGATATGAGCCTCATAGCGGCCTTGTAATTCCCCAGTTTCTCAAGATACAGGCTGATAGAAATGAGATCGCCGGGAGCAGGATTTTTCCTTGACAGGAACAGCAACTCAGCGGCTGCCTCGCTCTTCAGCCCAATCTCAGCCAGTGTATCGACCCTTGCGGCAACAGGCGAATTGAATGAGGTCTTCAAATATGCGCTGCTGATGGCCGGAGGTTTCTCGTTATTTTTCAGGCAGGTCAAATACGCGTAAAAATCATGTACGTTCTCCTGGTCTGCAGACGGCCTCAAGGGCCCTCCTTCGCCCAGCAATTCCCTGCACTTCCGGCCCCAGTAAAGATATTTTGGGTCCCCGTATGTCTCAGCGAGCTGAGAGAATAATTTAGATGCAGTTTTATAATCCCTCGATAAATAGTATGTCCAGCCTGTTGCCCATAGGGCATCTTCCTTGGCGGACGGACAATGCGAAAGAACACTGTTGAAGATTTTGATTGCCTCGTCGCTGTTGCCCTCCCGTCGTTTCATTGCTCCATAGGCTATCATTACCTCCGCGACCCTTTTGTCGGCAGTTTTGCTGAATTCGGGGAGTTCGGCCTGAAAGGCATTGTTGTCTCCAGCCCTCAAAATTGATCTTGCCCTCCCAAGACTGTTATTTGTTTTTTTATAGAGTGCTGCAGCTTCCCTGTATCTTTTCTGCCCGAATAGTGAGTAGGCCAGGCCGTCTTCTATTTCATCTTTGGACCTGTAGTTATCTTCACGCGTGAGCGCCTCCCTGAAGACTTTTTCAGCTTCTTCGAACCGCCACCTTGCATTAAGGGTTTTCCCCTTTTTGACAAGGTCCCCGACAGTAATATCAGACGGCGAGAGTTCATTAGACGCATTGGCTGACAATGGGCAGGTGGATATAAACACTTCCCTGAAGAGTTCTTTAGCTTTCTTCCAGTCGTTGTTTTCTTTCAGATACTGCGCATAGGCGTATTTGATCTCCATATTCCAGGGGTTGTCTTTGACCGCGTCCTCAAGCAACCTGCCGACCGACGGGTCGTTCTTCTTTCTCAGTAAGTCTATCTCTTTCAGCCGGGCCTTTTTGACAAGAGGGGATTCTATATATTTTTCTTTGATTGTCATCAGGTCCTTAAGGGCATTATCAGGGTTTCCATTGCCCTCGTAGGCTCTGGAGCGCCACAGCAGGGCATAGTCGCCAAGCAGGGGCAATTTCTCATAGGCCGCAGTCAGCAGGGCGATTGACTTTTCATAATCACCTTTTTCCAGGCTTTTTTTGCCACTGATAAGCGCTTGGGCTCCCTCATGATTCATTTTACCAACGGCATTGGACTCTGCTGCATTAGGCAACGGCCCTGATGCAGACGTCAACACCGGCATAAAGCCGGCAGCAAGGAGGACCGCTATCAATAAGGAGTAGCAGAAGGGTACTGAACTTTGCCGGTCAGAATTTGGAGAGGTAATCAATGTATGAATCATAATTTCTTTTTGTTTCCTCCAGACTGTCTCCCCCACATTTTACAAGGAGTGCATCGGCAAGTACCAGCGCTGTCATTGCCTCGCAGATTACTGCCGCTGCCGGTACAGCACACGTATCGGAGCGCTCATAGGCTGCTTCGAAGGGTTCTTTGGTTATTATATCGACCGACCTCAATGGCTTTTTCAGCGTCGGGATTGGCTTCATTACCGCTTTGATGATAACAGGCATTCCGTTGGTGATACCACCTTCCATCCCGCCGGCGTGGTTCGTCCGCCTGCAGAAAGGAGAGCCGTATGTTTCAGACAAAGAATTGTCGTAGAATATTTCATCCATCACTTCAGATCCGAATTTGTCCGCATAAGCAAAGCCATCGCCGATTTCAACACCCTTAATGGCCTGAATTCCCATTAATGCCTGTGATAGGATGCCGTCCAGCCGCCGGTCCCACTGAATGTGGCTGCCAAGTCCCGGCGGCACCCCGGTTGCGATTACCTCGAACCTGCCGCCAATAGAGTCTCCATTCTGCGCTGCCTTGTCTATCACCGCCATCATAGAATGTGCAACGTCATCCTCAGGACACCGCACGGGAGAGGCGTCGATCCTTTCGAGAGAATCCAGCACAACAAACCCATCCCGGAATTGTTTAAGCGGCTCATCTGAAACCCGTATGCTGCCGATCTGGGTCACATAGCTTCCCACATGGATGGAAAACCCTGAAAGGAATTTTTTCGCTATTGCACCCAGTGCAACTTTCATTGCTGTTTCCCTGGCGCTGGAACGCTCAAGTATATTACGTATATCCTTCTGATGGTATTTTAGCGCTCCGCCGAGGTCTGCATGCCCGGGACGCGGCCTTGTCACCGGCGCAATGCAACCCTCGTGGATGCTTTCAGGCGACATGCCTCCCTCCCAGTTTTTCCAATCCTTGTTTTCAATAAGCAGCGCAATGGGAGAGCCGAGGGTCTTCCCCCACCTTACGCCTGAAAGTATCTGTGCCTGGTCCTGCTCTATTTTCATTCTGCCGCCGCGTCCATATCCCAACTGCCTTCTTTTGAGTTCGCTGTCAATGTCCCCGGCTGACAGGGCAAGCCCGGAGGGGATTTTTTCGATAATTCCGGTAAGCGCTTTACCGTGGGATTCCCCGGCCGTTAAAAATCTGAGTACATTCATCATCTTTTAAAATAACGTGAACCGGCAGTTAGCGTCAATCTTTATTATACTAGTGGTCTGTGGCATTTTTTGGTTTGTTGTCTGTCAATGAGGGAAACTTCCCCTCCCTTGATGGGAGAGGTCAGGGGAGGGTGACTGGAGCATTTTCTGTTACTCGACCGCTGTGTTCTTAGGATATGCCATATAGCGGTCAATACGACCGGGCAATATATGCAGAATGACGATTATAGTATAGAGTGCTATGCTTATCCCGGCGCTTAAAGCACCTACTTCCAGTGGTGACACGTTCGGCTATATGGTTTGATCACTTTCGCAAATTTAACAGGTTTATATCTTCCCCAACATCTTTATAAAGGGTTTCAAAAGGTCGGCATCGTAGTCGCCTGTATCTTTGGAAATAATCGAAAGGGCATGAAACGGCGTGTAAGCCGCTTTGTATGGACGTCGCGTGGTCAATGCATCATAGCAATCAGCGATAGCAGTGATCCTTCCGAAGATACTTAAATCTTTCGCGCATAGGCCGTAGGGATATCCATTGCATGACAGCTTTTCATGGTGCTGCACTATGGCGCTGAACGACTCAGGCGGGAAGTCTTTATGGTCACGCATGATCCTTTCGCCTTCCAGTACATGGCTCTTGATGATATTGTATTCGACATCGTTAAGCCTGCCCTGTTTGTTCAATACTTCGGGAGAGATTCGACTCTTTCCGATGTCATGAAACATGCCTCCCAAGCCCAATTTTTCCGTATCACGCCGTTTCAAGTCTATTGCGATGCCCAAACTGATAGATAATGCAGCGACATTGACCGAATGGGTGTAGGTATAGTAATCGTATCCTTTCAGGGACAGCAGTGCATATATTGCGTCCCTGTCCGCCACGATACAATCGATCATATCATTGACCAGAACGTTTACTTCTTTTATTGCCTCGCCGCTCTTTGGGTCGGCAATGAAATTCTGCAATACGATTTTTGATGTCTCTTTAAGGACGGTCGCTCTTATTTTAATTTTGTTGCCTTCAGGCATTTCAGCGGACTGCTGCAGTGCAGCAATATATTCAAGGTAGTGCGGCACGTCGGATTTGTTTATGACAATATCACCTGCTACGTTCAGCGTGCTTTCGCTTACAACAGCGGGAGAGTTGTCGGACGCTTCAAGAACAGGAGAAAAGTTCAGCTTATCCAGGACAAAGAGGCTGAAATTTATCTTTTTGCCGGGCATAAGCAGGGTGGTATCGATCTGATGGTGCTGCTCCTTGCAATGCGAATATTCTTTGAATGCAGCCACGCTGTCGGCATCCCTGGTCCGATTTATCGAACGGTTACTGGAGAGGTAAAAGTCGAAGTCCATACTGTCTTTCTTGAGTATGAAGACTTCGGACACGCCTTTTTCCCTCAAAATATCGTATGACATTGTAGTGCAGAGATCGTCCTTGTTAAAGAAGAGCTTGCGAACGTTGTTCTCTTTTACAAACACTTTACATGGAATTCTGGTACCAATGACAAGCTGTATGACCGGGATTGGCACATCAGGTTCTTCAATATGTCTGAATTTTGTGACCATATTCGCAATTTCCAATAACTGATTGTTCATTCATTTGAATATTCATTTCAAGGTGTCAGCGAGCCAGCGGCAGCTTGCCGGAAACATGGATTCATGTTCAACTCCAAACAGGCCATTTTAAATGTGAATAGTCCATAAGCAAATAATTTCTTTCGCTTGTCATGTATATATAACTACATTTCTTATAGCGAAAGCAATTGCCCGAAAGTAGTAAGCAGCGGGCCATCGCTCAATGACCCGTTCAGTTTGCAAGTTTATAAAGAAAAAAATGGATTCCCGCCTGCGCGGTAATGAGGGGATTCCCCGAAATATCGCAGATATCTTGAGGGCGCCATGATGGCTTATGTTCTTGTCTCCGCGGGTTCCGGGCGGAAATTATGATATACTTTATATTATCTTATATATTACAGCCGCCTTTAAAATGAGTGCATGGAAAATTATAAACTAGTCCTTCCTGAACATCTGAACCACTTTGGTTACTTATTTGGCGGCAACCTTTTAAAATGGGTTGATGAAATAGCCTGGATAGCTGCGAGTTTAGAGTTTCCCGGATGTAAATTTGTTACCATTGGAATGGACAGCATTGAGTTCCGGAAAAGCGTAAAAGAGGGTTCTATTCTTAGGTTCCTCGTGGAAAGAGTGAAAATTGGAAAAACGTCGGTGCAGTATGCTGTAAATGTTTTCCATGAAGATATTGCGAACGGCGACATAAAAGCAAAAGGAGTGTTCTCTACACACGTGACTTTTGTCTGCCTGGACAACGAGGGGAATAAGGTTGAGATACCCAAGTCTTTTTGTTAACAGGCTGGAACATGCAATTTCGATGTCGCTTCGTTATAAGACGATGTTTGTGCTTTAAACTCCCAAAGAATAACTCATCAATTCCAATAAATAAGGCTCTCTATGGATGTTCATAAACCCTATGAGGCAATTCGGGCTAATTGAGTGGCGCAGGCATTTGTGATAAAATAGCGGTCATGAAGATAAACAAAGAAATACAGGCACTGATAAATGGGGAATCCGGCGATCCCTTCTCAATCCTCGGCCCGCATAGTTCCGAAGGCGGGTTCTGCATAAGGGCTTTTTTGCCCGGGGTAAAGGAGGCATGGGTTTTACAGCACAAGGGGCCTGCAAAAAAAAGTTTTATTAAAATGACTAAGCGGCATAAGGATGGGTTGTTTGTTGCTGTTACTGAGGACCTTTCCGGCTCATCCAGGTACACGTTAAGGACCACCAATAGTCGGGATGAGGTCCGGGAATTTTATGACCCTTATTCCTTTCCGCAGGTACTCACGGATTTTGATCTGCACCTCATCGGAGAGGGGACACATTACCAGAACTATGAAAAACTCGGCTCCCATGTGAGGGAGATAGCGGGCGTAAGAGGGGTCCATTTTGCTGTCTGGGCGCCTAATGCCAGGAGGGTAAGCGTTATCGGAGACTTTAACGAATGGGACGGCAGGCGGCATCCCATGCGCTTTCTGGTAGATTCAGGTATCTGGGAGCTTTTTGTCCCCGGACTCGGAGAGGGCACATTATATAAATTCGATATTTTATCGCGGGTTGGTGAATGGAGGGAGCAGAAGACCGATCCGTTTGCCTTCTTTTTTGAGGTGCGTCCCAAAACCGCTGCCATTGTTTATGATATAGGGAACAAACACGAATGGAATGATGCGGGCTGGCTTTCTTCGCGCAGTGACCGGAACTGGTTCGAGGCTCCGGTCGCAATCTATGAGGTCCATTTGGGCTCCTGGATGCGTGTTGCGGAGGAGGAGTCGCGTTTCCTCACATACAGGGAGTTTGCCGATACATTGATTCCGCATGTCAAGAAACTTGGATATACGCATATAGAGCTTCTGCCCATGGCAGAGCACCCGCTTGATGCCTCGTGGGGGTATCAGCCGATCGGTTATTATGCCCCGACGAGCCGGTTCGGCAAACCTGAAGACTTTATGCATTTTATCGACTGTTGTCATCAGAACGGAATAGGCGTTATCGTTGACTGGGTCCCGGCCCATTTCCCCAAGGATGCGCACGGGTTGGCGTTATTTGACGGCACCTGCCTTTATGAGCATGCAGATCCACGGAAGGGAGAGCACAAGGAGTGGGGAACACTCGTATTTAATTACGGCCGGAATGAGGTAAAAAATTACCTTATATCAAACGCACTATTTTGGCTGGATAAATATCATATTGACGGCCTGAGGGTCGATGCGGTCGCCTCAATGCTTTATCTCGATTATTCCAGACAGCAGGGACAATGGATACCAAATAAGTATGGCGGCAACGAGAACCTGGAGGCGATTGATTTCCTCAAAACGTTTAACGAGGTGGTGCACAGGTATCATCCCGGCGTGCTCACTATTGCGGAAGAGTCGACTGCCTGGCCTGGCGTTTCAAAGCCGACCCACCTCGGAGGCCTAGGTTTCAGCATGAAATGGAACATGGGATGGATGCATGACACACTCAAGTTTTTTTCACATGAAACGATTCATAGAAAGTACCACATGAACGATCTCACCTTCAGCTTGATATATGCCTTCAGCGAAAATTTTATTCTTCCTTTTTCACATGATGAGGTAGTATATGGCAAGCGGTCAATACTAAATAAAATGCCGGGCGATATGTGGCAAAAATTCGCCAACCTGAGGGCGTTGTACGGCTATATGTATGGTCATCCCGGTAAAAAGCTTCTTGTCATGGGCTCTGAATTCGGACAATCTAATGAATGGAATTTTGACAAGGGCCTCGATTGGGACCTGCTTCAGTATGAGCCGCATAAGAAATTGCAGAAATACGTTGCCGACCTGAACGCCCTTTATAAGAGTGAGCCTGCCCTTCACGAGGTATGTTTCGATTGGCACGGTTTCCAATGGATTGACTTCCACGATGCCGATAACAGCATTCTTGCTTTTATAAGGAAGGCGAAGGACCAGGATGATTTTCTCGTCTTTGTATTCAATCTTACGCCGGTACCCCGCTTCGGATACCGTATCGGAGTGCCGCGGGGCGGCTTTTATAATGAGATCCACAACAGCGACTCATCATTATACTGGGGCGGAAACATCGGAAACAGCGGCGGCTTGATGGCAGAGGACATCATCTCTCATAAGGGTTTTCCGTTTTCTCTCAAGCTTATCCTGCCGCCGCTGTCTGTGCTTGTATTCAAACCGGAGCGGATCTAACTTGACGCAAATGCCTCCAGGTGACTTTCGCAGACCGCTGGTGATCGGAGTGCTGTTGATCAACCTTGTCATCATTGCCCTGGTTGGCATTTCCATCCGTCAGAGCCGTCTTCAGTATGAGGAACGGGCCACGATCACAACTCAAAACCTTTCGCAAGTGATCGAGGAGTATGTTAGTGGAGTGATCGCCAGAATTGATGTGGCGCTTCTATCGGTGGCAGACGAAAGTGAAAGGCAACTGGCCGGTGGCAGCTTAAACAGGCAGGCTATTAACACATATTTAGTCCGACAGCGTGCGCGTATTCCGGAGCTTCTAGGTTTGCGGATAACTAATGCAAAGGGTGAGATCGTATATGGGACGGATTTAACACCGGGTTACCGGTTCAGTGTCGCGGACCGTAATTATTTCATCCACCTGCGAGATGACCCCAAGAGTGGTATTGTCATATCCGAGCCCATAGTTGGTCGCGTCGTGGGTAAATGGATAATAACCATGGCTCGCCGTCTGAAATACCCTGACGGTTCCTTTGCCGGCGTTGTATACGGGACGATTTCGCTGGAGCGGTTTGCCGAGACATTTTCAAGAGTTAATGTCGGTAAACACGGGGTCATCACATTATTCAATAATGACCGCAAAGTCCTTTCCCGTTATACGCCGTACCAGGAATCCAGTAGCGTTATTGGCAAGGAGCTTACAGCAACAGAACTATTGAAGTTGTTTAAAAATAACCAAACTGAAGGGATGTATAGGGCCGTCAGCACCATTGACGGCATCGAGCGAATATTTGTTTACCGTAAGATTTCAGGTTATCCGCTTCATATAAACATCGGGTTAGCAATGGACGACTATCTTGCCGAGTGGCGGAATGACGTTGCAAAAATGCTTGGACTGGTGGCGCTGATTTTCCTTGTCACACTCTTTTTTGCATGGATGCTCTATCGCCACATCACGGAGCGCAAGCGTGCTGAGGAGTTCCGGACCCTTTTCGACAACGCGGAAATCGGCATGTTCAGGTCACCGATCGACGGATCGGAGATGCTGGACATGAACCAGAAGCTTCTCGATATCATCGGGATGACAAGGGAGGAGGCGCAGGGGAAACCCGAGACGATGTTCTGGGCAGACCCAAAAGAGCGCGAGGAGGTGGTCCGAAGGCTGGTTGCAGACGGCCGCGTGGCTGACTTTGAATGTAAAATCCTGAACAGGCAAAGCGGTATCAGAAACTGTCTTGCGTCCGCGGTGCTATACCCGGAACAAGGGGTACTGGAAGGGTCGATTATAGACATCACCGAACTCAAGCTGGCCGAAGAATATCTGCGGAAAAGTGAAAATAAATACAGGACCCTCATAGAAAACCTTCCGCAGAAGATCTTCTATAAAGACAGGAATTCAGTATATATATCTTGCAACAAAGATTATGCTGATTATTTGAAAATTAAGCCTAATGAAATCGCAGGCAGGACAGATTACGACTTTTTCCCTAAAGAACTTGCCGATAAATACCGTGCAGACGATAAGAGGCTTATGGATCTGGTAAAGACCGAAGATATAGAAGAGAAATACACACGGAAAGGTGAAGAGATATGGATATATACCGTTAAGACTCCAATCATGGATGACAGCGGCAACGTCAGCGGCATATTGGGTATTTTTTGGGACATCACCGAACGTAAAAAACTTGAAGAACAACTCCGGCAGTCCCAGAAGCTTGAGGCTATCGGGACGCTGGCGGGTGGCATTGCGCACGATTTTAATAACCTGTTACAAGGGGTGTTTGGTTATATATCTATTGCGAAACTGAATGCAGCCAATAAGGACAAAAGTATTGCTGCACTGGAGCAGGCAGAAAAAGCGTTGCATATGTCAGTAAACCTTACCGCTCAGCTTTTGACCTTCTCTAAAGGCGGTAACCCAATCAAGAAGAAAATTTCTCTCCAGTCGGTGATAGAGAACTCGGTGAAGTTCGCATTGAGCGGTTCAAGCTCTGATTACCGAATCAAATTCGACGCAGACCTCTGGCATGTGGAGGGAGATGAGGGACAGATTGGGCAGGTGATCCAGAACATCGTGCTCAATGCCGACCAGGCTATGCCCACGGGCGGCACAATAGTGATCGCAGCAAAGAATGTGCTGGCGCCGGAAAAGGGGATCCCTCAATTGACGGAAGAAGGGAAATATGTGGAAATCTCTGTTCAGGACAATGGCATCGGCATCTCCGAGGAATCCCTGTCTAAAATATTTGATCCCTATTTCACGACTAAGGCGAAGGGAAGCGGTCTTGGACTGGCAACGTGCTACTCTATCGTCAAAAACCATGGTGGTGTAATTCATGTCTCATCAAAACTGGGAGAGGGCACTATATTTTATGTCTATCTTCCGGCAGCTGAAGCAGAAAAAGAGATCTCACAGATACCCGAACTTTCTCCCATTGTCGGCAAAGGGAAAATACTGGTCATGGATGATGAGGAAATGGTAAGGGATATCGCAGGGGAAATGATAAAAGCCCTCGGTCATGAGGTAGAGTTTGCGGAAGACGGAGAAGCGGCCGTCGAGAAATACAAAGCCGCTATAGAGTCCGGCAATCCTTTTGATATTGTCATTCTGGATCTGACTATCCGTGGAGGAATGGGGGGGAGAGAGGCTATTGAGCGACTCCTTGCAGTTAATTCCGGAGTTAAGGCCATTGTATCGAGCGGTTACTCGGATGATGCGGTGGTATCTGATTATCAGAGTTATGGCTTTAGTGCTCGCCTGACAAAGCCGTACAAGCTTGAAGAATTGGGTGATACGCTGAATAACCTGTTGGGCCGATCAACAAATCGCAAACAATAACGCGTAGATAGGTATTTCTCGGTGCAGGCGAGATCCGGACTTGATGAAGATGCCTCGCTACGATTATATCTGTGCTACGAAGGTTTCTTCGTAACCGTCACTTTTTGCCCATCTTCACGAGGCTTTCCCTGAAAACCTTATAAAACTGGTCATTGTCAGCAATGGCCTTCTTAAGGATTGCCTTCAGGCTCGGGATGTCTTTTTCATTCACAGTTATGTTTGAGCTTTTTGTAAAAGCGGTCATATTGTCGCCTGTTTTGAAGTCCTTTCCCAGCAGTGTCAAAAAAATGCTCCGCCGTGCGGACATGGGCATAAACTGGAGGAATTTATAAACGGCGTTGTTTTCCGGGGTGCTTCCGCCAAAACGCTCGTTGAGGACTATAGTCCTGTACTGGTTGAACTTCAGCTTTTCAAAGGCATCTTCAGCGCCTGCAGCAAACTCGACTCTGTATTTAAGCCCTTCGAGGGCAGCGCTAATGACGCCTTTAAATTCGGCATTGTCCTCGCATACCAGCGCGCTACGCAGTTCCTCTTCATACTCCTCTGTATCTCCCGCATGCGGTTCCATGGTCATTAGTCAGTCCTCCGTATATTTATTAGCGGGCCCTAAGGCGTTTATCGTAGCCCTTATCCAGTTTGAGCCCCTCTATATCCGTTGTCTTCTCGCCTTTGGCAGCCTTGCTCATATCAATACCCCTGCCGACAATTGGTTTTTTTGAGGCATAAGCCATGGCGGTTTCTTCAGTTATCAGCCCGTCCTGGTATAACGTTAGGATGGATTTGTCAAAAGTTTGCATGCCATAGGCATCGCCGTCCTCGATGATCTCATAGAATGTCTTGCCCTCGGATTCGCCATGCAATATCGATTCTTTGACCCTTAAATTTGTTTTCATGATCTCGATGGCCACTACTCTGCCTCCGCCCACCTTGGGCAGCAATCGCTGGCTGACCACCCACCGTATTGTATCGGCAAGGCGGGTCCGTATCTGTTTTTCCTCCTCCTGCTCGAACATGCCGATTATCCTGTTGATCGTCTGCCCGGCATCTATTGTATGGAGAGTCGAAAGGACAAGATGGCCTGTTTCAGCAGCGGTGAGACCTATTTCAATCGTTTCCCCGTCTCGCATTTCACCTACAAGGACCACCTTGGGGGCCTGGCGGAGAGCAGATCTTAAACCATTCGCAAAGGTATCGAAGTCGATACCCATCTCTCTCTGGTTAAAGGTCGCCTTCTGGTGCGGATGGGAAAACTCGACAGGATCTTCCAGCGTGACGATGTGAATGGATTGGGTCTCATTAAACAGCCGCAGGACAGCAGCAAGTGTAGTAGATTTACCGCTTCCAGTCGCTCCGGTCACAAGCACAAGACCGTTTTTTTCCTGGGTTATTTGGGACAGCACCTCGGGTACCTTAAGTTCGGCAATGGTTGGAATGACTGTTGAGAGTCTCCTCAAAACGATGGAATACGAGCCGCGCTGGGAGAATATATTCGCTCTGAACCGGGCTTTTTCCGGCAAGGCATAAGATAGGTCGCATGAACCCTGGCTGATGAGTATCTCGCTAAGGCGGCGGTCCGAGTTGACAAGGTTCAGCGCCAGAATTTCAGTCTGAAAGGGAGTCAGGTTGTCCATCTGGGCCACCCCGGTAAAGGCAACCGGCGTCAACTGGCCTGAGGCCTCAACCTGGAACGGCTTTCCAACCGTCATGTTGAGGTCAGATACATTTGCTTGACTATCCAGCATCGTATTAAGAATATAATCGAGTTCTGCCCGTCTCATAAAAACCTCCCAAAAAAAACAAGGTTGAGGTTAAGGTTGAGGTTAAGAAAAAAACTCAAATGCCCAGGCAAATACATATATGTCTTCAATAGTTTTAAAAATCTCCTTTCTTAACCTTAACCTAAATCTTAGCCTGATTTTTAAAAATCCGGAGGCGGTTCTTTCAGGAACTGCACGAACTTCTGCTTGTCTATAGACTTGTCATACGCATCTTCAGGGCTTATCCATTTCTTCAGCAGGAGTTCCATTATGGCGTCGTCAAGGGTCTGCATACCGTATTTCTTGCCGGTCTGCATAGCGGAGGGCAACTGGTGGGTCTTGGCCTCCCTTATGAGATTGGAAACCGCATAGGTTATAACAAGTATTTCCAGCGCTGCGCACCTTCCTTTCTTGTCAATGCGTTTGAACAGGTTCTGCGCTAATACTCCCTTTAATGACTCGGAAAGCGTGGTGCGGATCTGTGCCTGCTGGCTCGAGGGAAAGACATCAACAACCCTGTCCACGGTCTTCGGCGCACTCGTCGTATGCAGTGTGCCGAAGACAAGATGCCCCGTTGAAGCAGCCTCAAGTGCAAGCTGAATGGTTTCGAGGTCTCTCATTTCTCCGACAAGTATGATATCCGGGTCCTCACGCAGCGCACCCCTGAGTGCAGAGGCAAACGATTTCGTGTGGGTCCCGATCTCGCGGTGGTTGACAACACAGCCCTGACTCTTGTGTACAAATTCAATGGGGTCCTCTACCGTTATTATGTGGTCTTTCCTCATCTTGTTGGCGTAATCGATGATCGCGGCCAGTGTTGTGGATTTCCCGCTTCCCGTAGGGCCTGTTACCAGCACCAGTCCTTTTTGCAGCATAGCAAATTTTTTGCATACAGGCGGAAGCCCGAGCTGCTCAACGGTCAGTATTTCACTGGGAATCTCCCTGAAGACTGCTGCCACGCCGTATTTTTGCCGGAAGAAATTGGCACGGTAGCGCGCAAGTCCCGGTATTTCGTAACCGAAGTCGACATCACCGGTCTCTTCAAATACTTTCACCTTCTCTTCAGGCGCAATCTCGTAGAGCATGGCCTTGAGGTCGTCGTTTTCCATGATATTATACTGCACCCTTTCCATTTCCCCCCTGATCCGGAGTATGGGCTGGGAGCCTGATACGAGGTGGAGGTCAGAGGCGCCCTGTTCATGCATAAGCTTAAAAAAAGCATCGATCTTTGCCATTGAGTAACTCCTGAGTGAAGATATTTGTCGCCCGGAAACTAATCTTATATCAAAATCTTAAGGTTTTGTCAAGAAAGCTGAAAGCACGGTAGTGTCTCAGTTTGACGAAGGAGGCATGATATGATAGATTTGTTCCATGCATAGTAGCGACTTTTTTCAAGGGATCCTTATCAATGCGGCTTACGCTTTGCTTGTTGCAGGCGGTGGAGTAGTGATTGCTATTCTAAAAAAGAAGGGTTCTATCTTGGCATCGCCAATTTTATATGGGTTAGCTGGATCAGCTATGATAGCACTGCTAATATTCGTAATTAATGTAGAATGGAGACAAATTGCAGAACAAAAATCAATAACAACAACGCTGCAGCCGATCACATCAGCGGGTCTCTTTTGTCCTTGTGGTCTTTTAGCCATGTTTTATTATGACACATCACGCAGACCTTATCTATAGCTTGCAAATTCAAACTGAGACACTAACGGATGGCCTCAGACATTGACAAATCTATATAATTTTGTGTAATTTATAAGGCTTGATTAATTCGGTGTATTTATATAGTAAGGGAAGGTGTTACGATGAGAACCAGATTTGCTAAGAGAAGTGAAATTGAGCGCAAATGGTATGTTGTGGATGCAAAAGACAAAGTGTTGGGCAGGTTGGCCTGCAGGGTCGCATCGTACATACGGGGAAAGCATAAACCCATATTTACCCCCAATGTAGATACCGGAGATTTTATCATCGTTATCAATGCTGATAAGGTCAAGGTTACCGGCAATAAACTTGTGGACAAACTGTATCAGCACCACACAGGTTATATCGGGAACCTGAAAGAAAAATCGCTCAAAGACAGGATGAATTCAGAACCTGAGAAGGTGATAGAGGATGCCGTCTGGGGAATGCTTCCCAAAAACAGGCTCGGCAGGGCCATGATCAAAAAACTGAAAGTTTACCGCGGTCCGGAGCACGGGCATGCAGCGCAGAAACCAGAGTTGATAGAAATCACAAAATTAAGGAGTTAATGAATGGCTTCGATCAATTATAATTCAACAGGCAGAAGAAAGCGGTCAGTAGCGCGGGTAAGCCTGGTCCCGGGCAAAGGCGACATAACCGTCAATGATAGGGACATCGATACTTACTTTCCGAGAGAGACGCTGAGAATGATTATCAGGCAGCCGCTTCAGCTTACCGGCACTATGGGGAAATATGACGTGCTTGCAAGCGTAAACGGAGGAGGGCTCAGCGGGCAGGCAGGAGCATTGCGTCATGGCATTTCGAGGGCTCTTGTTGCCGCCGATGCAGACATGAAACCGAAGCTTAAAAAAGAGGGGCTGCTTACCAGGGACCCGAGAGAAGTGGAGAGGAAGAAGTACGGCCAGGCCGGTGCTCGCAGAAGGTTCCAGTTCTCCAAACGTTAACAAAATAAAGCGCGTCGAGCGTTCAGCGTGGAGCGTTGCGCGTACCACGACGCTGAACACTCGACGCGTTTTTTTTATGGGAGATAATCAATGATAAAAGCAGGCATTTTTGGCGCCTCGAGTTTGACTGCCGGCAAACTCATTGAGTTGCTGTTAAATCACCCGGAAGTTGAAATTTCTTTTTTAGCGTCTGAAACATTTAATGGACGGGGATTAGAAGCTCCTTTCCATGGCAGGTTCAAGAATTTATTAGATCTTAAGTTTGAGTCATATTATTCTGACAAGAATAATATACTAAGCAGATGCGATGTGCTTTTCTTAACAAAACCACATGGGAAACATGGTAATGTAGCTGCGGAACTACTGGCAAAAAACATAAAAGTCATTGACCTTAGTGCTGATTTCAGGTTGAAGGACCTCAACGTATTTGCTAAATGGTACAAACCTGAAGGGGAGCACGCAAGCTACTATTATGGCGGGGAATTTATCGATCTTCTGGGCAAAGCCGTTTATGGCCTGCCAGAAATCCATTCTGCGGAAATCGTCAATGCTGACTTGGTTGCTAATCCGGGTTGTTACCCTACAAGCGTCATATTAGGGTTAGCGCCGTTGTTTAAAGAAAAATTGATTTTAGACAATTTCGTTATCGCTGACTCGTATTCCGGAGTGAGCGGGGCAGGCAGGAGCCGTAAAGATGAAACCCAGTTTATTGACCTCAACGAAAACATTCGGCCATATAAGATCGGGACCCACAATCATACTCCTGAAATGGAGCAAGAACTTTCACAACTGGGCGGAGAAGACTGCAAGGTGTTGTTCGCACCCCATATCATGCCGATAGACGTGGGCATTATAAGTACAATTTATATAAAATACGCTAAAAAACTGGACAGCAATCAATTGACGGATTTGTATAATACTTTCTATGAGAATAAGCCATTTATAAGGATTTACGAAAACGGCGTCTTGCCGCAGGTAAAAGACGTTGCAAATACCAATTTCTGCGACATCGGCATTACGGTTGATGACAGAACCGACCGCTATATCATTACGTCGGTTATCGATAATACTATTAAGGGCGCAGCCGGTCAGGCAATTCAGAATATGAACTTAATGTTCGGACTTGATGAAGCTGCCGGGTTGCCGTTTAGTCAAGCGTTGCAGAAGAAAAAAGGCTTAGTGCCCACGAATAAATAACTTGCACTTTGATGCTTCTTAGCTTCGTGACATCCACTTATATGACATCCTCAATAATCGGCAACCTCATTCGCAAAGAGCACTAACACCACGAAGCTCTCTAACCCACGATAGTTGTATAACTCTCTCTGTCACTGCAAGCCGAAGCCGGTTTCACTGACTGGCTTCCTTATCAGCGGTCCTTTTGCTTGCCTTTTTTAACCCGTTCACTCAAACGTTCCAGTGCAACATAGAATACCGGAACAAACGGGATAGCCAGGACGGTCGATGATATCATGCCCCCAAAAACAACCGTTCCTATGGCCCGCTGTCCTGCCGAGCCGGCCCCGAAAGCAACCACAAGCGGCACAACTCCTAAGATGAAAGCAAAGGAAGTCATAACAATGGGCCGGAACCTGCGATGGGTCGCCTCAATTGCGGCATCCTCTATACTCATGCCTTCATGGTGAAGGTCGCGGGCAAATTCCACGATGAGAATCGCGTTCTTGCTGGCCAGGGCAATCATAAGCACCAGTCCCACCTGGGTATACAGGTTGTTGTCATAGCCCCTGGCCATAGTGGCCAGGAGTACCCCTACAAGAGCTATAGGGACAACCATTATGACCGCCGCAGGCGAGGTCCAGCTCTCATACAAAGCGGCCAATACCATATAGACCATAAAAATGGAAAGAGCGTAGATGAAATAGGCTTGTTTGCCCACTTCTTTTTCCTGGTAACTTGTGGATGTCCAGTCATAAGCTATTCCCTGCGGCAACAGTTTGGCAGCAATCTGTTCCATCGCTTCATTGGCCTGGCCGGAGCTATAGCCGGGTGCAGCAGACCCAAAAATAGCCGCTGCGGGGTAAAGGTTATAGCGAGTGATCAACTCGGGGCCCTGTACCTGCCTGATGTCCAGCAGGCTTCCAAGCGGGACCATTTCACCTTTCTGATTGCGGACATACAGGCTCTTTATGTCCCGCGGCTGCAAACGGTAGAGACTGTCGGCCTGTACATAAACCTGGAAAACCTGGTTATATTTGTTAAACAGGTTGACAAACGAAGAGCCCATGTAAGACTGGAGCGTGTCCACAACGTTTGACAACGGGACCTGAAACGACTCCGCCTTGGTACGATCAATATTCAGGTATAGCTGCGGACTACCCAGAATAAACGTGGTGATAAGTCCCCGCAGGGCAGGGTTGGAATTTCCGGTCCGGACAAGTTCACTTGTGGCCTTTTGGAGTTGATTCAGACCGACGTTGCCCCGGTCTTCAACCATCATCTGGAGACCACCTGTTTGGCCCAGTCCCCGGATCGGCGGCGGGATCACCATAAAGGCCTGCGCTTCCTGGATCCCGGCCAGCTCTCGGTTGATGTTCGAGACTATCGTATCCTGGCCTAATGAGGTGCCTCGGTCCTTCCAGTCTTTGTAAACAACAAATGTCGCGGAAGCATTAGAGAGATTCGCGTTGTCCAGAATCGACAAGCCCCCTATATGCACCCAGAAATCAACTCCGGCAGTCCTTTTCAAAAGCGCATTAATTTTCCCGGCAACTTCCTGTGATCGGGGCTGGGACGCGCCTTCAGGCAAGTGTGTGACTATAATGCCGTACCCCTGGTCTTCGGTTGGAAGAAACCCTGTAGGGCGGCTGAGAAATACAAGGAATGTTACATTAATTATAACGGCAAAGATGACAATAAACAGGATTGGCCTTTTCACCATACGGGTAACGGTCCCAATGTAAATTTTGGTGACTGACTGAAATCCCTTATTGAATCCCCGATAAAACCAATTGGCAGGTTTGTCCCCCTGGGGTTTCAGCCAGAAAGCGCACTGTACAGGCTTTAAGGTCAGTGCATTCATGGCGCTTATAACAGAGGTAGAGGCGATCACGAGGGCGAATTGCCGGAATAGCTGTCCTGTAATTCCCGGAAGGAAGGCAGCCGGCAGAAAGACCGCAACCAGGGCCAGGGTGATACCCATAACAGGTCCCGTCAGTTCATTCATCGCTTTGATCGTTGCTTCTTTGGGAGCCAGTCCCTTTTCGATATGGTATGAACTGTTTTCTACAATGACGATGGCATCATCCACCACAATGCCTATAGCAAGGACCAGGGCAAACAGAGTCATCAGGTTTATGGTAAAACCGAGGGCGAATATTGCAATGAAAGCGCCGATAATAGTGACAGGAACAGTGGTGGCCGGGACCAGGGTAGCCCTGAAATTTTGCAGGAATACGAGAATCACGATCAGCACGAGGACACCTGCTATGAAAAGGGTCTCATAGACCTTTGAAATGGACTCCCGGACAAATCTGGTGGTATCGTACCGGATGGCATACTTGAGTCCTTCGGGAAACGTCTTACTTAAATCGGCCATCGCCTCATAGACGCTGTCGGCGACAGAGATGGCATTAGCGTCCGGCAGCGCAAAAACAACTACCTGGGCCGACTTATGCCCGGTGAATCGCGAATAGTTGTTGAAATTCTGCTGGCTCAAATCCACGCGGCCTATGTCGCGAATCCTCACTATCTGGGCCGCTGCTCCGGTGGTGGACTTCACGATTATATTTTCAAATTGGCCCTCATCCGACAGGCGGCCAAGGGCCGTAACCGTCAACTGCAAAGCCTGATTATCCGGCACTGGCGGGGCGCCAAGCTTTCCTGATGCTACCTGGACATTCTGGCCTTGAATAGCTGTAAGGACGTCGGCAGGAGTTAGGCCGAAAACCTGGAGTCTTTTAGGGTCCAGCCAGACCCTCATACTGTAAGGACCGGCGCCGAAGACTCTCACCTGGGCTATGCCGGGAATTCTCGCCAGAGGGTTTTGAATATTGATAATTCCATAGTTGGAGAGAAAGATTTCTTCAAACCGTTCGTCGTCGGAATAAAGGCTTACAACCAGCAATATATTAGGAGATATTTTCTTGACATTTACCCCTTGCTGCTGGGAGGCCCCGGGCAATTGGGCAAGGGAACCGTTCACCAGGTTTTGCACCAGTGCTACCGACTTGCTAAGGTCGGTCCCGACATCGAAGGTGATCGTTAGAGTGTAACTGCCGTCACTGCCGCTGGTAGACGACATATAGGTGGAACCTTCGACGCCGTTGACTGCCTGCTCGATAGGCACTCCAATCGTTTGAGCGACGACTTCAGCGCTTGCTCCCGGATAACTCGTGGAGACCTGAATCGTTGGCGGTGTGATCTGTGGATATTGGGCAACGGGTAGACTGCGGAGGCACACAAGACCGATAACTATAGTGATCAAGGCTATGACATTCGCGAAGATGGGTCTTTCGATAAAGTAACGGGAGATCATTATCTTACCGGCCCGTTATCCGGCTCAGGGGTGACCTGTCGACCGGGCGCGGCTTTTAATGTCCCGTTGATAATGACCCACTCTCTTCCGTTAAGGCCCTGTTCTATGACCCTCATATTATCTATCGTAGGGCCGGTTTTAACAGCGCGGCGTTCCACAATATGCCTTTCGTTTACAATCAGAACATAATCGCCCTGCTGATCATTACCAATAGCAGCTTCGGGCAACAGGAAAGCGTCTTTTCTCTCCAGTGGCACCTGTACCCTGGTAAACAGGCCCGGCAGAATCCTTCCGGACGAATTTGAAAAAACTCCCCTCATCAGGAGAGTGCCGCTGGTGGGAGCAAGACTGATTGAAGCAAAATCGAGGTTGCCCTGATGCGGATAGTCTTTTTCATCCGTCAACCCTATAAATACCGGCCATTTTTTGGGACTGCCGCTTCCGGGTATCCCGTGCGCGCTCTTCATAAGGCGGGCCAAATCCGTATCACTGATCGTGAAATAGACATAGATAGGGTCGATTTGATTGAACTGCGCCAGTACAGAGTTTCCTGCATCTGCGCCCACGAGGTTCCCCGGGTCTTGCAGTCTTCGGTCGATACGGCCGTTAAAAGGGGCGGCAACTTGCGTGTAACTAAGGTCGAGGCCGGCAAGGTCACGTTGTGCTTCCGCTGTTTTAAGGTTGGCCTTGGCAGCGTCCCGCTGGTACCTCCAGTTGTCCACGTCGGATTGGGAAGCAGCCTTTTCCGGCAGCAGTGCGGAATAGCGGGCAAGCTGGTTCGCAGCATATTCCAACTGGGCTTTTTGTGTCAAAACCTGTCCTTCTGCCTGCTGAAGCCTGGCTTCATATGTGTTTTGCTGGATAACAAAAAGCGTTTGACCTTTTTTGACCATTTGTCCATCCTGAAAAAAGACCTTTTCAAGATAACCCGGCACTCTTGCGACCAGTTGCACAGTATTTATTGCCTGGGTATTTCCGTTGAGTTCGAGATAGTCGGTAACTGTCCGCTGGTCCGGCTGTTTTACCGTAACTTTGGGCGGAGGAGGGGGTGAGGCTTTCTTCGCTTTGCACCCTGCAATAAGGATAAAAACAATCAACGTGCTCCAGCACGCAACTTTCCAAATCTTCACGCTCGGTCTCCTCTCCTGTCCTTTACCAATCCGGGGGCCGGATTGAGGACTTGGGCTCCGTCAATAATGGCGGATTATATGACGCGGGTGCCAGCAATTCGCCCCAGTCAGTACGTCTGGCCATTTCCTCTTTGATAGCGGGAGGAACCAATTCCTTTCCTTCACGGATTTCCCAACCCCCGCCCAGGGACCTATAGACTCCAACAAACCCGCTGGAAATGTTGCCCAGGGCAACGGCCAGGTTGTCCTGGGTATTTAGAAGACTCTGTTGCGCAATCAGCACAGTAGTGAAGTCAATGATGCCGTGCCGATATTGTTTGGCCGCGAGATCAAAAGCATTCCTGGCAGCGGAGGTGCTCAAGGCCAAATACCTGGCCCGTTCCTGGGCCCTCAGAAAAACAGCCAGATTATCTTCCACATCCTGCTGCGCTTTCAAGACTGTGTTCTGATATGTGATAAGCAATTCCTGGAACCTGGCATCCTGCACCCGTACATTATTCGTGATCTGTCCATAATTAAGAATATTCCACTGGAATGAAGGGCCTATCTGGAACACTCGGTTTTTCCACTCCAGGATGTCTGCTAGTCCGGCTCGATCTATATTGGTTGACAGCAAGCCAAACGTCCCGCTTAGTGAGAAAGCCGGATAAAGGTCAGCTTTGGCCACCCCGATCTGGGCTGACTGAGCAGCTGCCTGGTACTCCGCGCTCCGAATATCCGGTCTGCGCCGGAGAAGGTCAGCCGGAATGCCCGCACTTATATGGGGCGGCGAGACAGGGATTTCAGAAGCCCCTTTAAGCAAATCCGCCAGGTCCCGGGGCGAAATTCCCAGCAATACGCAAAGGGCATCCTTCTGCTGCCGCAGTTGGGTTTCCAGGGAGGGGATGGAAGCAAAGGTGTTATTGAGAATTGTTCGGGCCTGCTCTACATCCAACTGAGTAACTGTGCCAAAACGGAACCTGGCTTCCGTGATCTTCAGGCTCTCTTTCTGGGTTTCCAAATTTTCGCGGGCAATGGCGATCCGTTTTTCGACGGTTCTGATCGTAATATATGAATTGGCGACATCCGCCGTAAGGCTGACCATGGCATTATCGTAATCGGCGACTGTGGCGAGCCACGTGGCATCGGCCGACTCGATCGACCGCCTGAACCTTCCCCAAAAATCGAGCTCCCAACTTGCGTTAAACCCTATTTGGTCCTGGGCATATGGAGGAAAGAACTGGGGAGAAGATTCACTTGTCCTGATACGCTCCACAGAACCCGAAGCCTGCTGGGTTTGAGGAAAGATACGCCCTATGGCAATGCCGAGTTGGGCCCTGGCTTCCAGTATACGAATTCCTGCAATCCTCAGCGTGAGGTTTTCCCGGTATGCACGGTCAATGAGCCCGTCCAGGACAGGGTCGTTGAATTCCTTCCACCATTCGCGGTAATCCGCAGACCCATTTCGCACCCTCTCGTCTCCGGCCTCTATCCAGTCCCTGGAGACCGCACTCTCCGGCCTGTGGAAATCCGGTCCCACCTTGATACAACCGGAGAGAAGAAAAACAATGATGAGCGCAATCGTGAGTAGTCTGCCTGATGGGAACATTATAAGGTCCTTGCACCGTTCTGGTCCGACATTAAGATTGCTCCGTCGCTCCGCTCCCAACAATGACACTGAAACCTATTTGTATTTTACTTTACGGACATTTCAGCGGAGCTGAGTCTTTCAATTCCGATTTTTTAAGGCTTTTGCAAGAATCCCGATTTATATAGAAAATATAGGGCCGAATTGAGTTGATGTCAAGTCTTTAAAAAATATTGCGTATTCCGGAGTTTGAGGAAACCAATTACGGCTCATCGCGCCGCCTTTTTTCCAGCGATCTACGGCCACAGGTTCCGAACTATTGCCTACACCACCTCCGGACCATGGCGGACAGTTCTTGATTCGCTCCCTCAGTCACATCTAATTTCATTAGAAGCTAATTACCTTGATGAAGTTCTCTCTGAGGGGTGCACCGACCTGTTCAGTTTCCTTATTGTCTACACTTGTTTTAGCTTCAGTACCAGCCTGATTGAGACATAGGGAAAAAGGAAGAAGATGAAATTGCACAGTTTTGCAAAAGCGATTCCGCAATAATTGATCACCTCAAATTCATGCCTTGTGATATCGAAAATCTTTGAATGCAACTCATATCCCCACCGACCGCTGCCAATCAGAAAGAAAATAAACCAAAGCAGAATCACAGCAAAATTCAAGATGAAGCACCTAATGAGAATCTTCGCCGCAACCTCCAGCCGATTTTTCAGATCTGTTGATTCATTCATTTCTTGGCCCCCAGTTTATTGTTATTAGAAATATCCGCATTACGGCAGTAAGAACTGACAAATCCATAAGTCAGATAATCTCCTCCTCACGGGTTTCATTAGTACTTAACACAATTCTGGATTAGTTCCCGCCAGTGCATTTCCACAAGCCGCGATAAGAATGAAGACTGTTGCTTCAGCAATGATACCTCTTTCCTTCATAAGCATCTCCTTTCCCGAGCTAACCAGATAAGCATTGTGCACTATGCACAAATGATTTTTTGCAATTCGACTTATACAAATTATAGTAGATTTTGACCGATCAAGCTACATTACTGGTGACAGACCGGAAAGATGGGAGATCACATTTTTATTTCCACGCTGCGTTTCTTTAAGGAAGATATAAAAATTTGTCACCCTGAATCCTTCCAGAGTCCTATCCATTGCTCGCTTGTTGCTGTCGGCCGCTGCTACAGCTGAATAAGCTTTGGTCTTGTACATAAAGTTATCCTCCTTGGTTTCGTTTTAGCGGTGAGTCATTTCTGGTATTGTTCGTCACTGACATGTTCCATCCAGTCGGCACTCTTGCCGTTGAGCTGTTCCACAATGGCAATGTGCGTCATGGCTGTGGTTGCTGCGGCGCCGTGCCAATGCTTTTCACCAGGTGCGATCCAGACCACGTCACCGGGCCGGATTTCCTGGATCGGATCACCCCAGCGCTGTACCAAGCCGCAACCTGCCGTCACGATCAGGGTCTGTCCCAGCGGATGGCTGTGCCATGCCGTACGAGCGCCAGGCTCAAAAGTGACAGTGGCGCCTAGCGCGCGTGCTGGATCGTCTGCCTGAAATAGTGGGTCAACACGTACAGCGCCGGTGAAATACTCGGCAGGTCCTCTGCCGGAAGGTTGTGAGCCACTTCTTTTGATTTCCATATTTTGAATTCCTCCAATTGATTGTCTCCTTATCGGGTCATCTATTGTCAGGCGGAGTTTATATATCCTGACGAGTGGACCGGAACAGGATCTCGTTCACATCCATCTCCTCCGGCTTGATTCCTCCTTGCCATGACGGCAGCTCATAGACCGGTCCTTTTTTCCAGGGCTTCCGGGTACCGATCCCCTTGGATCGTGATCTTTGAGGCAGCGCTGTCGATCTCACGCATATCGTCGGACGTAAGTTCGACTGCAACTGCTCTGATGTTCTCTTCCAGACGCTCCAACTTCTTGGTTCCAGGTATCGGAATTATCCACGGTTTCTGTGCCAGTAACCAGGCGAGCGCTATCTGAGCAGGTGTCACCTTCTTCCGTTCCGCTATCTTCCTAAGCAGATCGACCAGGGCCTGATTCGCTTTCCGGGCCTCCGGCGTAAAACGAGGGACTATGTTTCGGAAATCGGACTTATCGAACGTCGTGGTTTCGTCGATCTTTCCAGTGAGGAAGCCCTTGCCAAGAGGACTAAATGGAACGAGCCCGATTCCGAGTTCTTCGAGCGTGGGCAGCAATTCCTCTTCAGGGCGTCTCCACCACAGGGAATATTCGCTCTGGATGGCAGTGACAGGTTGAACCACGTGTGCACGGCGGATCGTCTTCACTCCCGGTTCGGAAAGGCCGAAGTGCTTGACCTTCCCCTCCCGAATCAGGTCTTTTACTGTTCCAGCAACATCTTCGATAGGCACATTAGTGTCTACACGGTGTTGATAATACAGGTCAATAGCATCGACCTTGAGACGCTTGAGCGAACCCTCAAGGCTCTGCCTGATAAGTTCCGGCCGACTATCCTGAACCTGCTGCCCACCGGGGTCCATCTTGATCCCAAACTTGGTGGCTATCACCACTTTCCCTCGGAACGGAGCCAAAGCTTCGCCTACGAGCTCTTCGTTTGTGTAGGGGCCGTATATCTCGGCAGTGTCGAAAAATGTAACGCCCCGTTCCACAGCTTTACGTATAAGAGCAATCATCTCCTGCTTGTCACCAGGCTGACCGTAGGCTATACTCATTCCCATGCAGCCGAGCCCGAGTGCTGAAACTTCCAGACCGCTTTTCCCCATTTTGCGTTTTTCCATTGTGTCTCCTTTCACCTGTTCAGGATCGAACTATTTCGTAGAGTTTGCTCACATCTATTTGTGACCCTGTTGATATTTCTATTGTAATCCCGAAAGAAGAAAGGCAGGTAGACCAATCCTGCTCATTTCTTGCCTAATCCTCCGATCTTTTGATTAATGAGTTGTAAAGAGAAGTGCTGTCTGGTAATATTAAAAGAGGGAGCATTAGTGAATAAGCAGCCCATAAATAAGGTGTTTGAGAATAACAGCATGGAAGCTGCGCTCGAATCTTTGGGTAATCGCATTGCCCGATGGACTGATAAAGGCGAGCAGCACGTAACCGCAATACCGGGCTTGTCACTTTTCCGGCGGGCCGAACCGACCGAGCCGATAAGCGTCATGTACGAACCGAGCATTTGCTTGGTCGCGCAAGGGGTTAAGCGCGTGCTGCTTGGAGATGACACGTATGTGTATGACCCGCACCATTATTTGATCACTTCTGTGCATCTTCCCACGGTCGTGCAGATTATCAAAGCTAGCCGTGAGAAGCCTTATCTGGGGCTCAGGTTGAAACTTGATAAACGCGAGATTGCACAATTAATGGTGGACAGCAATCTTCCGGCGCCACCGGCTCAGCAATCAAGCCGTGGAATGGCAACAGGTGAGGTCACGTTACCACTGCTCACTGCCTTTGAGAGGTTGATCGACTTACTCGCTGAACCGAAGGACATTCCGATCCTTGCGCCGATCATACAGCGGGAAATCCTTTATCGTTTACTTGTAGGTGATCAAGGTGCGCGTCTGCGCCAGATTGCGTCGGCAGGAAGTCAGAGTCACCAGATAGGACAGGCAATAGATTGGCTGAAGGGTAACTTCACTGGGCCGTTGCGAATCGATGACCTCGCAACACAAGTCAATATGAGCACTTCGACCTTTCACCATCATTTCCGAACGCTGACGGCTATGAGCCCGTTGCAGTTTCAAAAAATGTTGCGGTTGAACGAAGCGCGGCGGTTGATGCTCACCGAAAATAACGATGCGACAACCGCGGCATTTCAAGTTGGCTACGAAAGCCCATCTCAATTCAGCCGAGAGTACAGCCGGTTATTCGGAGCACCTCCCTTACGAGACATTATGAATTTGCGTCAAATGGCTAATAGGGAGACGATATAGTCACGAGCACTGTATTTTTTTCGGATAGAAGCCCTGCGCGTCCATTAGACCGACAAAGAAACACCTATGGCAGTATTTCAAAGGTGCGACTTTCTGATAGTAGCTGAATGGAGACTAACTCCCAGTTGGATGCACGGCAGCGGAGGACGGCTATTCCTGGGCTGCGGAGTCTCGTTTTAGATAAGATAAGAGTGCTTGCATGCTTTGAGGGAAGGGTGCTGGAGGAATTTCTGCTTCGGGGTATATGTTATAAGTATTACGATGTCTGAGACTATAGGGAAATAGCGATGCGCACGCCTTGCCTGCGTCGTATCGAAGGAGCTTTATGTTAATTAGAAATGAAGATGTGAAGGAATTGCTGGTTGAGATACCAGAGGGACATAAGCACATAAGGGCAACGATTGTCCTTCAAGATAGCACGGACCTTACACTGCAAGAGGCTACAATAGCCAATCTGGTGAGGGCCTATATAACCATCAAGACACATCCCACAGCAGCCGGCCTTAGATTGACCGGTAAGAAACTTCAGGATAGAAAGGACGGGTACGCGGAGTGGCAGCTTGTTGAGGAATAGGTAAATGGGGTCTTGATTTCGTACATTTGATCCTGACGACTTATACAAGGAACCCCGATAATTCATGCCGGATTCATGGTTGGACCTCGGTCAATTTTAATCTTACCTCATTTCTTCCAGCGTCTGCATATCAATTATTGGAAAATAAATCATAAAATTCGTGCCCCTTCCGGGTCCACTATAAATGTCGATGTACCCTTTATGTTGCCATACTATGCCGCATACAGCTGAAAGCGTGGGCCCTGTCCCGTTACCTGCTTTCATGCTCGTGATAACCGGTTTAAATGCCTTTTCTTTTGTCCCCTCTTCGAGTCTTTGTCCGGTGTTCTCCACTGAAACAAGGGCATATGCGGCCGATTTTGCATCGCAGTGAGTTCCGATAAATTCATCGTCCGTTTCTATAAGACCGGTGCTTATTGTTAATGTACCGCCTTCAGGCATGGCATCTCTCGCATTTGTTGCGAGGTCCAACAGCATCTGACGGATTTGCATACTGTCCGCCCTTATGATTAAAGGATGATCGGTAGATACTTCCCTCACCTCTATTTCCTCGCCAATTACAGATGCTATGCTGGTCTTAGCATCCTTCACAATTTTATTAAGATATACAAGTTGTCCATCTACCTGCCGTCTCCTGCTGCATGCAAGCATGCCGTTTACCAAATCAGCGCCTTTCTTGACCGCTTTATCTATCTGACTGATATAAACTCTCAGCGGGCTGTCGTCTTCGGTCTTTTTATGTAACATGTAACTAAAAGTCCCGATGACAGAAAGGAGGTTTTTGAAATCATGTGCTACTCCCCCTGCGAGCTGACCTAACGCCTCAATATTTTGGGTCTGGCACAACCGGATACTGCTTTTGTCTTTCTTCAGACTTTCAGGGTGGCAAAGGCCTATGTTGGCTTCATCTTCTACAAGGAATATAGTTTTTTTCTTGTCGTTCATTTTAAATTTCCTTTTTAAATGCTACTGTTCGTCTCAAAGGCGCCTCATGCCTTATCTAGAACAGTTGCAGGAATTTTATTCAAAGGGGTGACTTTATCGACAGCTCCTAGTTCTATCGCCTTCCTGGGCATTCCAAATACTACGCACGATTCTTCATCCTGCGCTATGTTGTATGAGCCTGCCTCTTTCATCTCCAGCATGCCTTTTGCCCCATCATCACCCATGCCGGTCATGATCACTCCCACGGCATTTTTCCCCGCATACCTCGCTGCGGAGCGGAAAAGCACGTCAACCGAAGGGCGGTGACGGCATACAAGAGGACCGTCTTTTATCTCCACATAGTAGCGTGCGCCGCTCCTTTTTAAAAGCATGTGCCGGTTGCCCGGCGCAATCAAGGCCCGGCCCCTTATCACACTGTCATTGTCTTCTGCTTCCTTAACCGAAATACAACAGAGCCCGTCAAGTCTCCTGGCAAAGGCTGCTGTGAATTTTTCAGGCATATGCTGCACAATCACAATTCCAGGAGCATCGTGAGGCATGGCTTCCAAAAAAATGCGGAGCGCTTCCGTCCCGCCCGTCGAGGCCCCCACGGCGATAATCTTATCTGTCGTTTGTATCATCGCTTTTGAGGCCGCCTTCCCTATTACAGCGTCAGCGGTGAGTTTGGGCTCAACCCGGTTGTAAGAAATCTGTTTTTTTGCAATACGTGCGGAGGCTGCCGCTTTGACCGCATCGCAGATGTTCACTTTGGATTCCTCAAGAAATGCCTTTGTCCCCATTCTAGGCTTTTGTATTATGTCTACTGCGCCATACTCAAGGGCCTTCAGGGCTGTCTCGGAACCCGATTCTGTGAGGGTTGAGCACATTACCACCGGGATCGGATGCTGTGCCATAAGCTTTTTGAGGAATGTAAGACCGTCCATGCGCGGCATTTCGACATCCAGGGTAATAACGTCCGGGACCTCGTCCTTAAGTCTCTCTGCCGCTATCAAAGGGTCGGCGGCAGTGCCGATCACCCTGATGTCAGGGTCCGAGGAAAGTATCTCCTTCATGGTCTGACGCACTACAGCAGAATCATCGATTATAAGCACCCTGACAAGAGCTTTCATGCCGGTGTCTCCATTGCAGTCCTTCTGAGCCTTTTTAAGAAAACCTCCCCGGTATTGGGGACAAAAATAAGCGCTCTCCCGCTTGGGCCTCCTATATCAGAAGCTATAAGTCTCAAATTTGCATCACCCATTACTTTAAATGCAGCCTTTATGTTCTGTTTCCCCACGTTCATACGGTTGGGCTTGCCCCGGATAGGTTTGAACATATCCGCGCCGCCGAACATCTTGACTTCGATCTCACCATTCAGTATTCCAAAGGAATGAAATTGTTCCAGCATGTTTATTATAGAACAGTCAACATACCTGATCGCTTCGTCACTGTCACAATTACAACCATTCATTTTGTCGCATTCGGGAAGCAGGCCATGGCATATTGCCCCGAGCCGTAATCTGGAATTGAACATGGTGACCGAGATGCAGGAACCCAGGACAGTCTTAACGACGACCGGCTTGTCGGAGATGAAAATCTCTCCTGGTTGTAAGTAAACATTTGCCGGTATGGTCCAGGAAGTATTCATCTGTTTTTCCTGTAAACTGTAGGGGCAACCGGAACTAGCGGCAGGTCCATTCCCTGGAGGGTCTCGGAGTGCCCCATAAAAATATATCCGCCAGGGACCAGGTGCCTGCAGAATCTTTTCAGCAGTTTCTCCTGTGTAATCCTGTCGAAGTAAATGATGACGTTTCTGCAAAATATGATGTCCATTGGCTCGCGCATCCCAAAATCGTTTTCCATGAAATTGAGTCTCCGAAATTTTACCCTCTCTCTTAATTCAGGCGCTATCCTTATCATTCCCTGTCGGGAACCTTTACCTCTCATGAGATACCTTCTTTTCAGGGGGTCCGGAACCGGAGCCACTTTGTCTTCGCTGTACACACCGAGTTTTGCAATATCCAGAACCTTTGTCGATATGTCGGTCGCAAGGACCATATAACTGAAGCCACGATATTTTTCATTCAGGTCGTTGAGCACCATCGCTATGGTGTAGGGCTCTTCCCCTGTAGAGCATCCGGCGCTCCAGACACCCAGCATGCGTGCGCTTCCTGCTCCATGCAGATTTATCAGCTCCGGTACCGTGTTTTCGACCAGATAACTGAAATGGGCCGGCTCCCTGAAAAAATCGGTCTTGTTGGTTGTGACCATATCGATCATATGTACCAGCTCATTTTGCATGCCCTGGGGACTGAAGAGATACTCGCAGTAATCCCTGAAAGAATGCATCCCGTGGTTCTTCAGCCGCTTTGAGAGGCGGGATTCGAGCATGATCTTTTTGGCAGGGGTCAGCTTTATTCCGCAAGAATCATATATGAATGCACTCAGGTTGTTGAAATCCCTGTCGCTCATGGTTGCCATTTTTATGCTGTTGTCGACTTTAGTGTCCATAACCGTTCCATATGTTGAATCCAACCTTGTTAAACCCCGCAAAATCCGAAGATTTTGCGGGGGTCCCAGCTACCTTATCCAAGTTCCTGGGCCAATGTTATTTCATCCGATGAAAAAACCTTGTCTATATCCAGTATCATGATGAATCTCCCATCATGCTTGCCCATCCCCCTGATAAAATCGGTCCTCAGTTTTGTCCCTATCCTGGGGGCCGGCTCTATCTGACCGGGCTCGAGTTCTATTACCTCCTGGACCGAATCCGCCAGCGCTCCCAGCACTGTCGTTTCTCCTTCGGTGGCCACTTCCACCACGACGATGCAGGTATTGACCGTCTTTTCGGTCATTGACATCCCGAACTTCAATCTCATATCAACCACAGGCACAACACTCCCCCGCAGATTTATTACTCCGCGCATAAAGTCAGGGGTCTGAGGCACTTTTGTTATGTCTGTAAAATCCAGTATCTCCCTTACCTTTGCGACGTCAAGCGCAAATACCTCTTCGTCAAGCTTGAATGTCAGATACTGTACAGCCTCTGATATTTCAGTCACGCTCATGATCGCCTCCCTTAAAATCTTTCAAACTCGCCATCGAGCTTGTCAGATCCGTTTCCATGTCCGTTTCCATGACCCACGTCAATCGTTATGCCTTTGGGTTTGCCAGGCTGCCTGCCTGCCATTCCACCCCGAGAATCTTCCACTTTCGGCGACCCCGCCATTGACAGCGCCTGCGTCTTTTCGCGACTTATATGTGCAACATTCGTTTTGACTGCGGGCTTTGTTGTCCTCTTTACAGAAGCCCTCTCGGACGAGGACCCGCTGCTATCTATTTTGAAGAATGCTATTGCCTGCTGCAGTTGCTCAGCCTGAGAGGAAAGCTCCTCGGATGTGGAGGCCATTTCTTCGGAAGCCCCGGCGTTCTGCTGTATTATCTGGTCAAGCTGCTGTATCGCCTTGTTTATCTGGTCCGCTCCGGTGTTTTGCTCATTACTTGCTGCGCTTATCTCCTGTACCAGCTCAGCCGTCTTCTGAATGTCCGGTACAAGCTTGCCCAGCATCTCACCCGCCTGCTCGGCTATCTGCACACTGCTGGATGACAACTGGCTTATTTCAGCGGCTGCGGTCTGGCTCCTTTCGGCCAGCTTTCTTACCTCTGACGCCACTACGGCAAAACCCTTGCCGTGCTCACCGGCTCTTGCAGCCTCGATAGCGGCATTAAGGGCAAGCAGGTTTGTCTGGCGCGCGATCTCTTCGATGATCGATATCTTATCGGCAATCTGCTTCATAGCCTTGACCGTGTCTGTGACGGATTTCCCGCCTTCCTTGGCATCTCCGGCCGATTTGATTGCTATCTTGTCCGTCTGGTGGGCATTGTCAGCGTTCTGCCTGATATTGGATACCATCTGTTCCATTGAGGAAGAGACTTCTTCGATTGCTGATGCCTGCTCCGTAGAACCCTGCGAGAGCTGTCCGGCGCTGGAACTCAACTCCTGGCTGCCGGAGGCCACATTGTCCGATGCAGTCTTTACTTCAGTCACAATTTCGGTAAGCTTTTTAACCATGGAAACCAAGGCCCTCATAAGCTCGTCCTTGTCTGACCGCTCTTTTACGTTGATCATTAAATTGCCTTCGGAAAGCTCTCTTGCAATATCCGAGATTCCGATCATTGCTTCAACGCACTGGTTAACGGCTTTAGCGATTTCTTCAAATGACTTCCGCGACATTGCGGTATCATTATCGCCCTCCGCAACTTTCAAGTCGAACATCAGATCGCCCAGTGCCATCCTGTTGAGTCCATCTTTCAGTTTTTCCGTCTCGGCCACTTGATAATCGGCCACTTTTTGCATCACCCTTGCAGCTTTCTTTACTGCTGTCTGGTCGATTACAACCTCAAACGCCCCTACGACATTGCCCTGCAGGTCCTTTACAGGTGTCGCTGTGTACTGGATATCAAGGTCCAATCCGGCCGGGTGGGCATCGGTTTCCCTGTTTACAGCCGTCAACTTCCTCATCGACTGCCCGCAGGCGCAGTTGTCCGTCTTGCAGTCCGAAGTCTTAAAATGGTTATAGCAATAGTCACCAATGAGTTGCTTCTGTGATGTCCCGAGGAGCGTTGCGCCCGTCTGGTTCATATACTGAATTGAGAAGTCTTTATCGATTATCATAGCCGGCATAGGCATTGAGTCTATAAATCCCACGAGGGTATCCATAGTCCTGTTTACGCCCCCGATTATTTCCTTATACCCCCCGCTGAACTTATCTTCATCCCCTCTTGCAGTCAATTTACCTTCCACTGCCGACTTCGTCAGCATACCGGCTTCGGCGATGACCTTGCGCAGGGTTTCAACAACCGTTTTCATGCTCTGGGAAAGCACATCCTTGTCGGATTTTTCCTTTATATCTATTGAGAGATCACCCGCCGCAATTCTCTCCGCATTTAGTGAGGACTCTTTTATGTTGTCTACCATCGCTTTCATAGCTGTCATCAACTGTCCTGTTTCGTCCTTGCGGTCAATATTGCTGTTCTTTGTCAGATCGCCTACCGCGCTGCCGGTCAGGTTCCCTGAGGCCAGTTCGTTGGAGATATTAACAGCCTTCTGTAAGGGGCCGGCTATGATTCTGGACATTAGAGTGCCTAAACCTATCGCCAGTCCTAGGCCCACCAGGACAAGTATGAGGGCAGTTACTTTTACCGCCTTTGCTGAGGCCTCGTTGGATTCAGATTTAGTTTTGCTCGAGGCTTCCTTCATCTCCTGAAGTTTTTGTATTCCGCCTGCTATAATCTTTGTTGAATTCCTGTATGCGTCGCTTGTCAGCACTGCATAGCCCGCCTTATCATCGTGGATATTTGCAGCGTTAATGACCTTGTCCTCCCACGATGTATAGCTCTTAAGTTCATTAATTACTGTTGTAAATTCCTTGCGCACGTCGTCAGTCCGAATCAGCTTTTCCATTTCAGCCAACCGGTCCTCAACAAGTTTGTGGTGCTCATGGACCGCCTCGACGTTCTTTTGTACCGCAGCGCCCTGGGCCAAAAGAGCGTCACGCAGTGATATGCGGACAAGCTGGTATTGCACCCCGGCCTCAGCAAGCTTTTCTATGGGAACAGTGTCATAGGTGTACAGTTCTTTATCTAATGCGCTCATGCGGTCGACGCTGAAAAAGCCAACAAGCCCGATCACAGCAGAAATAATCGCCAATAAAGCAAAGCCAATCAGCAATTTGCTTCGAATCTTCAAATTATATAGCCAGTTCATAGATGCCTCCTTTGAGCAATACGATTATTTGTAATTTGACACTGTCACCAGCATCAATCCTTTTGGACAGCCTGGCGTTATCACCGATACTGATGATCAGACGATACAAATTTCTAACAAGCACTCTTACAAAAGCTTTCATTCCACTTCCTCCTTTTCATTTCTTAGTCTTTTGTCCTTCGAAATCCTGCACCCAAACTTTGTGGCTGCCCTTAAACTGTTAAACCATTTCATAGTTTCCTCCTTTTAACCCCTCCCACACCTCCCCTTAATTTAAGGGTAGGCAGGGTGGGGCTGCTGTGTACTCGCAGCGAGTTTTTTCTTCATCTTCAGCCAGCATCGCAATTTTCGAGATGTCCAGTATAATTGCCACTGTCCCATCCCCCAATATGGTTGCGCCTGATACGCCTTCAACATCTTTATAAAACCTGCCGAGCGACTTGATCACTGTCTGATGTTCCCCGATGACCGAATCGACAACAAAGCCGATGTTATCGTCCCCGATTTCGGCAATCACTATCTGCTCGATATCAGGCGCAGATCCATCTATTGCAAACCTCTCTCTCAGCTTGATGTAAGGAATTATGCGGCCCCGGACGTTTGCTATATGTCTGCCGTGAGCTTCTGCCGCATCCTCTTTCGTCAACTCCACGCATTCTTTTACAGCAGAAAGAGGTAAAACAAAATGGTCCTCTCCAATCCTGACCTGCAGGCCGTCGATTATGGCAAGGGTCAAAGGCAGCTTCAGAGTTATCGTCGTCCCAAGCCCTTTCTGACTGCTTATGTCGATTGTCCCGCGAAGCGCATCGATTGCCTGCTTCACAACATCCATTCCTACTCCGCGGCCGGATACGCTTGTCACCGCCTTTGCCATTGAAAATCCCGGCGCCAGCACCAGTGAAAATATCTCTTTCTCCGACAACTCTGCGTCAGGGGAAATAAGGCCTCGTTCAACGGCCTTGGCCCTGATAGCATCCTTGTCCAGTCCCGCGCCGTCATCCCGTATCTGTATAAGGACATGTGCGCCAGAATGGACTGCTGAAAGATGGATCGTTCCTTTCGCGGGCTTGCCTGCCGCTTCTCTCTTATCGGGAGCCTCTATGCCGTGGTCTATGCTGTTTCTGATCAGGTGCACCAACGGGTCATTGAGTTTCTCGATCACTGTTTTGTCGAGTTCTGTCTCGGCCCCTTCTGCAATAAGGTCTATTTCCTTGCCGAGCTCTGTTGACAGGTCCCGTACGAGCCGCTTGAATTTGCTGAAGGTGGTGCCGATCGGGAGCATCCTTATGTTCATGGTATTGTCACGCAGGTCGGCAGTTAGGGCCTCAACCGCCTCCGCGATCGAGGTCAGCTTCGGGTTGCCCATTTCCCCTGCTGTCTGCGTAAGATGGGCCTGTACTGTGACAAGCTCTCCGACCAGGTCCACCAGTATGTCCAGCTTGTCCGAGGGGACCCGGATACTGGAGGCAGCTTCGTCCCTCTTCCTCTTCTCCTGCAATTCCTTAACGCGTTCCTGCTCGATTAACGCTGCTTCTATTTGACCGGGGTTCACCAATCCGGCATCCACCAGCTTTTCTCCCAGCGGCTGCTGCATGTCGAGTATCTTCTGAAGGTCTGCCGGTGTCAGGTCTCCGCGCTCTATGAGCAGTTCCCCCAATCTTTTGTAATGACCTTCCGTATCGAAATTGCCCTCTTCGAAAATGACATCGATTTTTATCTCGGAATCTTCTTCTATGAAAATGAAAACATCCCTGATCTCATTGAGCTGGTGTTTCGTGGTCAGAATAATGTCCCAGTAGACGTGGCAGTGGTCCTGATTATAGTCGTCAAGCAGCGGGATGGCGCCTGTTTGGGCCACAATCTTGCATTCCCCCAACCGGCTGATCTCTTCAAGCAGAGACATAGGATTGATACCGCGCAAATATATGTCCGCAGGCGGTTTGAAACGGATGCGGTATGTCACTTCTCCTTTTTCCTCACCGGCTGGTCCCACGGTCTCCTGAGGCTTTGAGCGGACATTGCCGTCTTTTTTATCGGAAGTGATGTGTGCAATATCGCGCAGAGACGATATTATATGTTCGGATTTCCCCTTATCGACCGGTTCTCCG
>Ga0181533_1000381_pt1 | contig 58544 bp, 53 predicted proteins | sample PEATcosm2014_Bin_45_FD_119772 | JGI IMG/M metagenome (GOLD analysis project Ga0181533, IMG submission 119772) | Peatland microbial communities from MTU Mesocosm Facility, Houghton, MI, USA - PEATcosm2014_Bin11_60_metaG | ecosystem: Environmental > Terrestrial > Soil > Wetlands > Peat | place... | reverse complement strand
CAGGGCTTGAGTGCCCTACATCAAAATCACGCGCATTATGAAAACCCTTTCCTCGACTCGACGGCAGTTCTTGAAACAGACCACCGGGGCGGCCCTTTCGGTCACGGCCCTTCCTTTGCTCGTTCCGGCCTCCGCGCTGGGCAGGGGAGGCAACGTCGCCCCTAGCGACCGCATTGTCGTGGCGGCCATTGGGGTCGGGCCGCAGGGGACGGGGGACATGGGCAATTTCCTGGCGCAGCAGGATGCGCAGGTCGTCGCGGTCTGTGATGTGAAGACCGATCAACGCGAACAGGCCCGCCAGATTGTCAATGGGCACTACAAGAACCAGGATTGCGCGGCCATTGGCGATTTCCGCGAGGTGATAGCCCGCAACGACATTGATGCCTGCCTGATAGCCACGCCCGACCATTGGCACGTTCTGGCGGCCCTGGCCGCCGTGCGGGCCGGCAAGGACGTCTATCTGGAAAAGCCGATGGGCCTGAGCCTCACCGAGGACTGGACGTTGCGAAGCGAGGTGCATCGGTGCAAGCGCGTCTTCCAGTTCGGCACACAGCAGCGTTCTTCGCGCATCTTTCGCCTGGCCTGCGAGTTGGTCCGCAGCGGGCGCATCGGCAAGCTCAAACACATCAACGTCTGGGCCCTCGGCAGCGCCCCCGGCGGCCCGGCCAATGTCGTGCCCGTTCCCCCCGGCCTGAATTACGATTTCTGGCTCGGACCCGCCCCCGCCAAACCCCATACCCAGGACCTTTGCTCCGCCGACGGCGTGAAAAAGACCTGGTGGTTCATCACCGATTACGCCCTGGGCTTCATCGCCGGTTGGGGCATCCATCCGCTCGACATCGCCCTGTGGGGCGGGGGCGGCCTGCTCGACGGGCCGCTCGAAATCCAGGGACGCGGCGCCTTCCATGTCGAGGGCGCTTGCGACACCGCCACAGTCTGGAACGTGGATATGAAATTTGGCAGCGGCGTCACCCTCAACTATGTCGGCGTCCCCAATGGCCACAACCAGGGACTGCCGACCAGCGACCCCTGGCCCCAGGCCAACGAATGGAAGCAGCGATACCGCCGCATCAGCAGCCATGGCACCGCCTTCGAGGGGACCGATGGCTGGGTCCACGTCGACCGCGAGGGCATCAACCTCCAGCCCGAGAGCCTGATCGATGAAAAAGAAGAGGCCCTCTCCATCCAGCTCAAGAAGAGCTCTAACCACGCGCGCGACTTCCTGGATTGCGTCAAGAGCCGCGCGGAAACGATCTGCCCCATCGACGAGTCCGTGCGCGGCGACGCCCTCTGCCACCTGAGCGACATCGCCCTCCGCCTCAATCGCAAGGTCGTTTGGGACCTGGCTCAAGAGCGATTCATCGATGATGAAGAGGCCAACCTTCGGCTCCGCGCGCGCAAAATGCGCTCCCCATGGCATCTGTAATCCGCAGAGCATTCCGGGTTGGCGTGCTGGGTTCCGGCGCAGGCTCGAATTTCGTTGCCATTGCCGAGGCCTGCGCCACGGGCAAGCTCCCGGCCCAGGTGGCCCTGGTCCTGAGCGATGTGCCCGAGGCCGGCATTCTCCAGCGGGCGCGGGAACGGAACATCCCCGCCCGGTTTGTCCCGCCGGGCAAATTCCGCGCCAAGTTGGACGAAGAGGCTGAGCGGGCGTATGTCGAGGCGTTGCAGGCCGCCGAGGTCGACTTGGTGGCCCTGGCCGGGTTCATGCGCGTCCTCAAGGGTCAGTTCCTGCTGGCCTTCGCAGGCCGCATTGTGAACATCCATCCCTCGCTGCTGCCGTCTTTCCCGGGGCTCGAGGCCTGGAAGCAAGCCCAGGTTTACGGGGTCAAGGTAAGCGGTTGCACCGTCCATTTCGTCGATGCCGGCGTCGATTCCGGCCCGATTATCGGCCAACAGGCCGTGCCGGTCCTGGATGACGATACCCCGGAGTCGCTCCACCAGCGCATCCATGCCGCCGAACACGAGTTGTATCCCAGGTGCCTCGCTGCGATCGCCCGCGGCGATATCGCCATCGAGGGCCGGCGCGTCATCGTCCAGGGCCGCTAATTCCGACGAGCTTTCAGCATGATGAAGAACGAGAACAAACAGATACTACGGTTTGGATTGCCCAAAGGCAGTCTCCAGGACGCCACCATCGCAAAGATGGCCAAGGCAGGCTATAACATCTCGATCAGCAGCCGCTCTTACATCCCCTACGTGGATGACGAGCAACTCGAGCTTCGCCTGATCCGGGCCCAGGAAATCAGCCGTTACGTCGAGCATGGCTACCTGGACTGCGGGATTACCGGCTATGACTGGATACAGGAAAACGGCTCGGACGTTCACGAAGTGGGCGAGTTCCAATTCAACAAGGCCACCCGCCAGACGGCGCGCTGGGTCCTGGCCGTGCCCGAGGATTCTCCGATTAGATGCGCCAAGGATTTGGAAGGCAAACGCATCGCCACCGAGCTGGTCAACCAAACCAGGAAATACCTCCAGCAGCACAACGTGAACGCCGAGGTCGAGTTCTCCTGGGGCGCCACCGAGATGAAAGCACACGAACTGGTGGATGCCATCGTGGACATCACGGAGACCGGCTCCTCATTGCGGGCCAACAAGTTGCGCATCGTTGACACCCTGCTCTCCTCGACCCCGCGCCTGGTCGCCAACCGTGAGTCGTGGAAGGACCCCTGGAAACGGCAGAAGATCGAGCGCATGGCCTTGCTCCTCAAGGGCGCCATCGAGGCGGAGAACAAAGTCGGCTTGAAATTGAACATCGAGCGCAAGAACCTCCCCGGGTTGCTCAAAGACCTGCCCGCTCTGCGCAATCCGACCATCGCCAGCTTGAGCCTGGAAGGCTGGGTGGCCGTCGAGACAATTATCGACGAGCATATCGTTCGCGAGCTTATCCCCGCGTTGAAAGCCGCTGGCGCCGAAGGAATTATCGAGTACCCTTTGAACAAGGTTGTCTTTTAGAAAAATGAACTTCGTGCCGATGGACGAATTGTTGCAGCCTGCATGGCGAGGCAAGTACGCCGTGCCGGCCTTTTGCGCCTGGAATGCCGAAGTCGCCGAGGTCATCCTCCGGGCGGCAACGGAACTGCAGGCGCCGGTGATCCTCATGAGCGGTCCGGGCGAGTTTCCGCTCAATCCTCCGGACACGCTGGCGCGAATTTGCCAGGCCGTCGCGCAAAAGTACCCCGGCCCCGCCGCCTTGCACCTCGACCATGGAGACACCCTGGAATTGGTGCAGCAGTGCCTGGACGCCGGCTACACCTCCGTCATGCTCGATTATTCGACCCGCCCGTTTGCCGAAAATGCCGCCGCCCTTAAAACCGTCGTCGCCAAGGCCCATCCCAAGGGAGTGACTGTTGAAGGCGAGATCGGCTCGGTTGGGCGGGTGGACAGCGTGTCGGTCGAAGGGGGCAAGGCCTCGACCCTCACGCAGCCGGCCGAAGCTGCCCGGTATGCGGAGGAGACCGGCGTGGATGCCCTGGCCGTTTCCATCGGCAACGCGCACGGCATCTATACGCGCCTGCCGGTCTTCGATTTCGAGCGCCTGGAAGCCATCCGTCAGGCCGTGCGGGTGCCGCTGGTTCTGCACGGCGGCTCCGGCACGCAACCCGAGTACGTTCGCAAGGCCATCTCCATGGGCATGGCCAAGGTCAACATCGCCAGCGAACTCTGCAAGGCCTTCCGCGATGGTTATGCCCAAGAGCACGCCAACGGCAAGAACGGCTGGCTCCCTACCTCCCTGGGCGCCATCAAACCCGCCATCGCCCAAGTCGTGAGACGGTGGATCACCCTTTGCGGCGCCCAAGGCAAGGCCGCGAATGGCGTTTAGAGCGTGGAGCGGGTCGAGCGTGGGAGCGTGGTACGGCTCTGAACAAATAAACCATAGGACAAAGCCCGCATTTTTTGGTAATTTCACCCAAGAAAACACAGCCTATGCAAATTGACGAGATTCGCGCGCGACTCCAGGAATTGGCCCTGGCTACGCCCGCCATTGACGCCCACACCCACGTTCAGGATGACCTGACCGGTTTCACCGAGAAACTGGCTGCGGGCAACCTCGCCGGCACCCAGGCGGCGGTCAACCAACCCCCGACGAGTGTCGTCCAGGAGGGCCTCCGCCGCCAGCGCCTGGTGCGCCGCACGATGACTGACGCCACTCACGGGCTCTTCTATTCCTGGTTCGCCCAAATCGTCGAAGGGGCCGCAAACCGGCTGGATGACGCGCTCCGGATGGTCGGGACAAACAGCGAGAAGGAGCGCCGCGCCGCGGGCCGTTTCCTCCTCGAGCAGCTCCGCGACAGCCGCTATTCCGAATATGCCGAGTGGCTGCGCTACATGTTCCGTCTCTATCACGGCGTCCCCAAGGACATCGATCCCCTGGACCCCGCCCGCTTCGACACGGTCGCCGAGGCGGTTGCGGCCGAGCGGAACGACCCGGGATTTGCCGCCCGGGTGCTCGAGGGGCATCACATCCGCGCTTATGTGACCAGCATCGAGAACCGGGACCATGTGCCGATGGTCCCGCCCGTGCGGCCCAAGGACGTCGATCTCGCCTGCTCAACCCATCCCGAGGCCTGGAACATGTTCGACTACAACGGCTTGTTCTGGCCCGAGCGCGCGACCGATTTTGGCCTCTTCACCCAGGGCCACAAATTCCAGGCCGAGAAATACATCGTCCACCTCGAGGAGTATTTCGACTGCGAAATCAGGGACGTCGGGACGCTCCATGAAGCCACTAGCGGCTTTTTCTGGAGCATCTTGCGCAGCCCCAAAACCAATCCCCGGAGCCGGGTTCTTTACGTGGACGGATTCCAGGGGCAGGACTGGCGCTTCAGCCGTCCGTATTCCAAGGCGACGGTGGACTGGGCAATCGCCCATCATCGCGCGCAACTCGATGGAGAGAACCGCAAGCAAGTCCTGGCCTGCGTGGCCGAGGCCATGCTCGAGACGCTCAACGACATCGGCAAGGAACGCAAGGACGCCGGGGCGCCCTTCGGGGTCTGCCTCCAGCTCTGCGGCGGGGCGCGCCACTTCATGGATTGGGCCCGCGAAATCCAGTCCTTCCCCGAGTACATTCCGAACCTGCCCCAGGATGAATACCCGGTCTGGCGCCGCTATCCACACGTCCATTTCGAATACATCTCCGCCCACGAAACGCTTTACAACGACCTGGCCAATGCCGCAAAGCAGGTCGGCAATGTCTCTGCGGGGCCGTGGTGGCACTATTTCCGCCGCCACAAGATCGCCCGGATGGTCCGCGACCAGCTCAGCATGGGCCCTTTGAAATCCATCGCCTGCGGTTTTACCGATGCCCGCTTCGTCGAAATGGTCGCGGCGAAGTACCTCTCGATGCGCCTGGGCGTGGCCGACGCCCTCACTGAATTGGTCGCCGACCGCTACTCAACCCTCTACCATGACTTCGACGCCGCCGCGCAGGTCATGAAGGAACTCCTGTTCACCAATCCCGCGCAGGTGCATGGCATCTCCCTCTAGAAGATTCCGTGCTCGAGCCGCGCGATGCGCTGTTCCAGCGGAGGATGAGTCGAGAACAGGGCCAAGAGGCGGTTTCCAGAGCCGGAGATCTTCAAGGACTGAAACCCCTGGGAACGCTGGGCTTCGGCCCGGGAGGCTTCCGGGTTGGCGAGCCGCTGGAGCGCTCGCAGGGCATCGATCATGTTCCCGCGTCCCGCCAATCGAGCGCCGCCCGCGTCAGCCCTGAATTCCCGCCAACGCGAAAACTGGCACACGACGATATACCCGAGGATGCCGAAGACGACTTGGAAGACCTGGATGAATAAAAACTGCATGAGCCAGGAGCCGCCGCCGCGGTCGTCGTCCCTCGAACGCATGGCTTGGCTCAGGGCGAAGGCCAGCACGCGCGACAGAAACATCACGAAAGCGTTGACGACCCCCTGGATGAGGGTCATCGTGACCATGTCCCCATTGGCAATGTGCGTCACTTCGTGGCCCAGGACCCCCAGCACTTCCTTCTGGCGCATCCGCCCCAGCAAGCCGGTCGAGACCGCCACCAGCGCCCGCGCCCGGCTGGGTCCGGTCGCGAAGGCATTGACTTCAGCCGACTGGTAGATTCCGACCTCCGGGAGCGCCGGCAGCCCGGCCTGCCGGGCCAAGCCGTGCACCGTCTCCACCAACTCGCCCAGAACCGGGTCGGAGGTGTCCGGCGGCACCACCCGGACCCCCATGAACCATTTTGCCATCAGCCTCGAGAGCGCCAGAGAAATAAACGCCGCTCCGAAACCCCACAGCAAACAGAACGCCGCCAACCACCCCAATCCGCCTTCCGGGAGGTAGCTCCCCACGTGGAATACGGCCAGAATCGCTGTGATCGTCACGGTCACCAGCACGTTCACCAGAACGAAGTAGAATATCCGCTTGCTTATCTGTGCAATCATATCAGCCTCAAAAAGTTAGATTCAGTTGTCTGTTCCCGCGGAGAAGATAACCCCCGAGCGGCCTTTTGCCAAGCCGCGGCTCAACGCCCCCGCAGGGCTGTTCTACAGTCCTTTTGTCTTCTGATTTTCCGCAGAATCAATTTGACGCTGGCCCCGGCGGCCTGTAGGCTTCGCGTTCTCTGGCATCCAGAGTAGCTCAATGGTAGAGCAGCCGGCTGTTAACCGGCGGGTTGCAGGTTCGAGCCCTGCCTCTGGAGCCACCTCGATCTTGGTCCAAACCCGAACTTCTCTGGTTTTTGTTGTTTTTCCCTCTACCGCAACCACTTACGAATGCTCGCTTCCTCTGGAAAACGGCAAACAACCTCGTAGCTCTGCCCGAGGGGACGATCCGACTCAAATCCGAGCTCTGTTCATTCTGGCGAGGTGATTGAGTACACGAAACGGCAGGAAATGAATGAACAGGCTCCTTGGCGCTAGGAAGCTACGCCACGTCACGCGTCTCGCTGCCGACGGGGATCGTTCCTCCCCGCCGGTTGGAGATTGACTGGAATAAGCATTCGATTGTATGCTTATTCCGTACAGTATGTTGACGCTTCTTGACATTGTCTCTTCCAGGCGGAAGGCGGAGGTTCTGCGCCTGTTGTTTGGGCTCGAACCTAAAGAGGTCCACCTGCGGGACTTGGCCCGCCAATCCGGGCTCGCCTTGAGGACGGTGCAACAGGAATTGGTCCGGCTTGGGAGCGCAGGGTTGGTGGCTTCGCGCAAAGACGGCAATCGAGTGTACTATCAAGCGAACCGGAACAGCCCAGTCTATGCTGACCTCCGCAATATTGTGCTGAAAACGGCAGGGCTGGCCGATGTGCTTCGTAGCGCGCTTCAAGGCGCCGATGTCGAGTTGGCGTTTGTCTTCGGCTCGATGGCGGCCGAGAGCGCGCGGTCGGAGAGCGACCTTGATCTCATGGTGATCGGCCCATTGGGATTGCGCCGGCTCACCGAGGCCCTCCGTGGCGTGGCGCTGAGGATTGGCCGGGAAATCAACCCCCACGTTTTGACCCGGGAGGAGTTTGCCAGCCGTAAACGGTCTGGGGATCACTTCATTTCCTCGCTTTTGGCCTCGCCTCGCCTTTTCATCGTGGGAACCGACGATGAGCTTGCAAAGTTGGGCCAATAACGGCTGGCTGAGACCGCATCGGACCACCGCCCAGGAGATCAAAAACCTGCTGGCGATGGTGGAACGTGACCTGGCTGACGCCCAAGGCGATGTCTCGCCCGACTGGAGATTCGGCATCGCCTACAATGCGGCTCTGAAGCTTTGCACGATCCTTGTCTATGCCTCGGGGTATCGCCCGGAGAAGGCGCTGCAGCACCATCGCACGATTCAGGCCCTGTCCTTGGTTCTGGGTGCGAACCGGGAGGCGGATGTTGATTACCTGGACACGTGCCGCGGCAAACGGAATGCGGTCGAGTACGAGCACGTCGGCGGGGTGACGGACAATAACGTCGACGAGTTGATCGAGTTCACCGAAGAACTCCGTGGTGGTGTGATGGAATGGCTGCGACGCCACCATCCGCACCTGCTGCCGCCGGAAAACAAATGAAATGGCACGCATCCCACTGAAAAAGACCGGTGTCGGGCCTGCGAAAGCAAGCCGGCACGCCATTCGGTGAACCAAGTGAACCAAGATTTGCACGGCACCGCGGCCCTGGCGGGCCCGAGGGAACCTCCCTGAAGCTGCACATCCTGGTTCACCCCGGGCTTATCCGTCTCCGCTGGCGCGACATCGCGCGGAGAATAGTATCCAGGACGCCATCCAGATGCTTCCCGACATCTTCGGCCAGGAAACGCAGCACAAAGCAGCCGTTTTCCTGCAAAAGAGCGTCTTTCCTGCGGTCGCGGCGGTAGGCCTCCGTGTCCGCCAAGTGCTGTGGCCCGTCCAGTTCGACGGCCACCTGCGCTTCGGCGCAATGCAAATCAACCTCCATCTCTCCTTCTGCATCAAACGGGATTGGCAGCCGCGCATTTAGGCGGAATCGACCGGCGGTGTCCGACAACGTTTCCAGCCGCCGGTAAAGAAAGGCCTCGCTCGCGCTTCGGGCACGATTGACCCCGTCGGCATCGACGGAGAGGCGCCGGGCGGCATGAAGGAAGAGATTGGCGAGGGGAGTGTCCACCCCATCGCGCAGGAGCCGGCGCACGCTTGCGGCGTAATCTCTTTTCCATTCGGGATCAACCGGTAGCGGCACTTCTGCCGGCCACCCGGCCACAGCGCTGCCAGGCACTTGGATTGTGTAGCCGACCGCCTCGTACCCCTGACATCGGCGGTCGAACATCTTTGCCAGCATCGGCACGTTCAGGTCGGCGTAATCATAAACCCGCACTTCGTGCTTGCCCTCGTGCAGCCGGTGCAACCGGCCGACGTACTGAGCGATAGTACCGCGCCAGGATACCGGCAGCGCCAGAAAGAGCGTGTCGAGTCGCGAGTCGTCGAAGCCCTCGCCAATGTATTTCCCTGTGGACAGAAGGACCAGTTGGGGATTTGCAGGGCCCGCCGCCATCTGCGTGGCGGCGCGGTGAAGCTTCTTCTTCCCCATGCCACCCTGGAGTACCGTCAGGCAAGGGATTCTGCCGGACAAATGTTGGGCCAACCGCTGCAAGTGTTCGACCCGCTCAGTCAGCAAGAGCGGCGAACGCCCTTCGCGCACTGCGTTCAGAACGTCGTCGCAAATCATTTGGTTGCGGGCGGAATCGGCCGCCAGCGCTTCGTAAAGACGGTGAAACTCGATTCGCTGATCGGCGTTCGGGAAATCCGGCGCATGGAAATTGGTGGGACGGACGATAACTGTGTGACTGAATGGCCGGGCGGCAGCTTGCTGCTTTGCATTGACGCAATGACGGAGCGGTCCGCACTGCATGTAGATGATTGGATGGTGCCCATCCTTGCGAGTCACCGTTGCAGACAAGCCGACAACGTATTTGGCCTTGGCGCGCCGCGCGACAAGTTCGAAACTCCTGGCGGACAAGTGGTGGCACTCGTCCACGACCAGTTGGCCGTAGTTTGCCACCAGGTCGTTCACGACGCCCTTGCGGACCAGGCCTTGCATGATAGCGACATCAATCGCCCCAGTCGGTTTCTTGCGCCCGCCCCCAATACGCCCGATGCTCCCTTCCGGCAGATCGAGAAATGCGGACAACCGTTCGACCCATTGCTCAAGCAACTGCTGCCGGTGCACCAGCACGAGGGTGTTGACACCTCGCCGGGCGATTAGCCACGCGGCAAGAACGGTCTTTCCAAAGGCGGTGGTCGCCGAAAGGACGCCCGTGTCGTGTGCGAGCAATGCGTTGGCGGCGAGTTGCTGTTCCGGCCGCAGTTCACCCTTGAAAGAGGCGACTATGGGCGTGCCGCCAAAGCGCTCATCGCGCAGGACGGGTTTGATCTTCAGACCGTCGAGCAGGGCTTCGACATCCGCCAGGCAACCGCGGGGCAACGCGATGTGCTGCGGATGGTCCTCGGCGCAATCGATGATGCGCGGCTTGTCATAAGTCGACAGCCGCATCGCCTGCGCCCGATAAAACTCTGGATTCTGAAACGCTGCCAGCCGCAACAGGCGGTTGCGCAAGCCCGGCGCCAAACCCTCCTTTGCGATATAGATTTGGTCACCGAGCACCAAATCTACTGTTTCCGGCAAAGGCCCGGTAATCGGAGGTCCCTTTCGCCGCCGTGACGGTGGAGCAGTCCAAGGCGCGTCACCGTCCTCTTCCATCGTCAGCACGGCGCGAACGCCGATTATCTTCCCCCTGTGCTCTGCATCCCGCACGATGGCCTGGGCCCGTGTCCTGCTTATCCGCTGCAGTGACCCCAGGAATGCCCACTGATCCTCGTGCGGCCGCAATTGGTCGTCCAGAAAGACGCTGTTTCCTCGCAACCGAGCCTGCTTCTGCAAAGGCAGCGCGATAAGGTTCCCAAAGCCGCCCTTGGGCAGAGTGTCCTGATTCGGGAAAAACCGGTCATAAGACCCCAGGCCGATGTCCGGGCGCCTTTCCATTGTCTCGGTCAAAAGGTACGAGCCAAGGTCGCGGGCCAAACGCGCGGGTATCGCTTCTTCAAAGAACAGCCAGATGTGCGCGCCATTCCCGGAGCGAGATCGTTCCAAGGCCGCCGGCAACTCCAAGGCCCGGCACGTTTGGAGAAACGCTCCGGCGTCCTGTCCCCACTTCTGCCGGTCGAAATCCACCGCCAGAAAATGGCAGCATTCGTCCTGGAGCATGGGATAGAGGCCGATAACAAAGTGCCGACCCCGATTGTCGATTCCCGAAAGGTGCCAGCGAATGACCTCATCCGTCACGGGGAGGAAAGAACGACTCGAGCAGTCTGCGCATTTAATCCTCGGCTTTTCACATAGGCCGCGCGCCCATTCATTGGCACAGGCCGGTTGATAACCCGATCGCCCGGTCTTCTTGCTCTCGAAGCGGACAGGATAGACATCCTCTCGCCCACGAAACAAAGATCTGAACAACGCAATCTTCTCGGCCGCCGATGACCCTTGGCTGACTCCTCCTTGCCCTGCTCGCGATGTGGTTACCGGAGTTGCTGTTGCAGAACCTGCCAGTGAAGGGTCTGGTGTCACAGGGGAAGTCTTGGTTCAGGCATCTCAGGCGTGGCGCCTCTTCAGACCAGGAACCAAGTCGAAGTGAGGATCAGGACCATATCCACGTGGCTCACTGATTCAATCGCTCACTGCTCCGGCGGCCACCTCTTGGCACCTTCGATGAGATAAGAGAAAGCGCCGCTGAACAAATCGCGGGCCTGCGACTCTGACACCGGCACGGGTTTGCCGGCTTGCACCAGGGCACGCCGCTCCGGATCGGCGAAAAACCGCTGCCACTTGGCGCGCATGGCCATTCGAGCTTCACGCCCTGAATTCCGCCCGCTTGAACCGTTGCTCTTGGGGTGTTCCAATTCTTGCGCCAGAAATCTCAGCGCCTCGTAATGCATCTTTTCATCGCCGAGGCGCTCGATCCAGGCGTCCGTCGCCACCCACTGCGCTCCCAATCTGGTCAGCGCGTGGCTGGCCTCGCGCACGACCCACTCGTTGCGCTCGGTGCGCACGATGTTCCCCAGCGGTTCGGCAAAGACTTGGTTCTTCGATTCTGCGGCCATGGTGCAGGCCGCGAGCATGACCCCTCGGTCGGCGTCGTCCAATGCGTCCATGAGCAGTTTCTCCCACTTACCCACTGGCGGCCTGGGCAGGGCGCGGACGGCGGCCTCGCGGAGCATGGGCGGATTTTGCCCAAAAAATCCCTCCAGCAAATGTTCCCAGCCTCCGCTGCGCGGAATGCTCGGATCAGCCAGCTCCAGAAATCGCGCCAGGACCACGTTGATGCCGCCGTCTTTGGGCGCGCGGTATCCCCGCTCGCGCAAGCCCGCCAGCGCCATGATGAGCGCGTCTCCCGCTCCGGGAGCATTGAGAATGTTATCCCCGGGGTTGGCTCGCACCTTCCATTCCTTCAGCGTTCCCGCGAGCGCGTCCAGGATCACCGCTCCATCCTCTTCCTTGCCGATGGCTTCGATGATGAAGGCCCCGGTACTGACGTAATTCACGGCCCCGGAACGAAGCAGTCTTCGGGCAGCAGCCCGGAGCGCTTCCGCCGCTGCCGGCATCCAGAGGGCAGAGTCCGCGGCCAATTCCTCCGGTGTGCCATACCATACTAGCCTGCGCGGGTATCCATCCACGACGCGGGGCGGCATGCGGCGGCTGAGAAAAAAGGCGGCGGCGTGGACCACGTTGGTCATTTTGTTGTCCAGCAGGCGCATCAGCGCGAGTGTGGCCTCCTTGCTCTCGATACGCTGGATGCCTTCCGTGGCCTGCTCATTTCCTTCCGCGGCGCACCGTTCGAGCGCCGGCAGGAAGACCGGGTGACTCAGATACCGGAAATGGTTTTGGGTCCAGTAAACCCCCAAGGCGTCGCCTTTCGCCAACTCCGCATTGGCCATCATGGCCCGCACACGCTTTTCCGCCTGCTCTGGGGTGGGGAGTGCGATGGCGATTATTCCCTCAGCCGCCGGCAAGGGCCCGGTCGGGCCTGCCTGCCAGCCAAAGTCATGGACGACGCGCACGGTGAACACGCCGGGCCGGCTGACGCGAACATAGTCTTGCAGCCGAAGGGGCTGGCGGTATTCCTCGCCCGGCTTGAGCTCCCTCGGACCGATCAGGCCGCTCAGGCTGCCCCCGCCCACCCAGGTTTCCCTGGGCAACGCGACGCCATTCTCGTCCACCACCATAAATTTGAACCGGGTGGGGAACCCGGTGCCACGGTGATCACCGCCGGTATCATATTGAAACGCTCGCGCACCCGTGTTGGAAAGTGTGAACGTCAACTCGATGACGTCCCCCAGCACGAAGTTCGTGCCGCCGCTGAAGCTCAGCACCACCCGGACCCCTTCGGGCACCGAACGCGATTGACCCGCAGCCCCTGCCACAGAAAGGAATTGGATCAAACCTATGGCCATGGTCAAGATGGCCGCGCCAAGCTGTTGGTGATGAGAAAACAACCGTTTCACGATTGAAAATCTTCGTGCCAATTATGTACACGGATCACACAAGCAGAAACTCCCAAAAACTTGAGCGTTGTGCCGGGGGTGACCCGGCACCATAGCGCGCTCAGCTCAGCGCACGGAACCCGGGCCATCGCCGACCCTATGCGACCAACTCAACCGGACGCAAACCGTGTTCCTGGGCCCTCGACTGCTTCTCTGTTACGCGATCCGATACGGTCATTGAGGCAAAAAGCGGACATTTTGCTTGACCTCTATGTTAGGAGTTCTGCATTCAATCGGCTTTTGCGGAGTTCGAGCGCTTCCATGTGCGAACCGACGTCCTCATAATCGACGTTTCCAGAGGCCGCTTTCAATTCCCTGAGCTGGATGACCCGCAGGAATTCCCGGGCTGCCTTCGCCACGGCTTCGTCCTCGTTCTCGAGGTCGGTAAATCGCTTGATTTGAGCCACTTCGTCGGAACTAAGGTTAACCGTTACACTCATAGGTCTTAGCGCAGTACTACTATGCCGTTCTCCCTGATTTCTTCAAGCAATTGTTCTGCGGATGCCGGATCGGGGCGATTCGGACGAGGCCTGGCACTCCTTTTCCAGAACTCCTGTCGGCGAAGTTGGTCGGCGATGGAAGCTGCATCCGGGGGGAAGAATATGGGCTGTGGGCCGTGCGGTCAACAAGGCTGCCGAAGCGCCAAAGCAGGCCAGAGCGCCATCCAATGGACCAAGTGGACCAAGATATGCAGCCAGCAATGCCATCATCGCTTCGAGAAAAACTCCCAGAGACCGTCACATCTTGGTCCACTTGCCGGCAGATTCGCCAACTTCCTCAAGCAATTCCCGCCACCGGCGAACTCGGGCCTTTTCGTCGCCGCACCGGACCAGAAGCCGGAGCCGGCGCTCCGGGAAGAAGCGGATTTCGAGCGGGACGGGCGGACGGAGCAGATGGTTCTGGATCTCTGCGGGTAATTTCAGGAGGTCCATGATTTGAGTGATGCGAGCGCGCGAAATCCCGAACGCTCGCCCCGACGTGTCCCGGCAGCGCGTATTTGGACAGCCGCCCAAGTGTGCCGACGATGGTTTCCGCGGTGTCCCCTACGGCGCAGGCGTTCCAGATCGAGAGGGGCGTGATCCGGCAGGTGTGGATGTGCTCGGGGGACTTGACCAACTCGGCGAAGCGCGCCAAGGCGTCACGCGCCTCCGCGTACAAAGGATTGTCCACCTCCACCAGGACCGTGTGGTCGCCCTGAACGATGAGCGGGTTTTCGGGATGGAACTCGGACATGTCGCCTACGTTTATGAGTCGCTTCGTGACAGTAACCAGCCGATTTCAGTCCAGTAGCCGGCGTTGTGCGCGCGGAAGCCGAGACAACCACGCGCGCGGCGTGAGGATTTCAATTCCGAACGGCTTCTCCAAAACAGTCAGGTCGAGGTCGCGGGCAATAAGCGTTCGCGCACCCGCGGCCAAGGCCGCCTCGATGAACTTGTCATCCTTTGGGTCGCGGCAAACGGCTCGGCCAAGGGGCACGCGTGCCACCCACACGGCAGCGACCTTCAACGCGTCGAGCCACGGTGAAAGATCGGTCGCGAAACTCTCCTCCCGCTTCACGTCCTCGAGGACTCTTTTATATTCGTCGAAAATCTGTTGGGAGACAATCGGCGTGAGCAGGCCGTACTTCCAGGCGCGCAGGACACGGTGCGGCTCGCGCCGCCAAAAAACGCCCGAGACAAGGACGCCAGTGTCAATGACCGCGAGCACTCCTCACCTTTTTAATGGAGCGCTCAACGATGGCGTCGGCTTCTTTTCGCGAGTGCAGGCTGGCCGGGGGTTCCGAGAACATCGCTTCGACCAATTCCTGCGGCGGCGGCTTGACGGGTTCGATGAGCAGCGCGTCGCCGACTTCAAAAACGTTGAGCGCCCCGCCCTTTTCGAGGCCTTGGCGTTTGCACCAGTCCAGCGGGAAAACCGACTGCCGTTTTCTGGTCAAGGTCATCGTCGTCGCTTTCATAGAGAGAAGATTAGGACGCCGAACAGAATCCGTCAACGTGCGAGTCTAAACAGGCGCATTAGGCCCGGCGATTCCAATCCGCATCCCGGAGACCTGAGAACTCGAGATCGCCAAGCTACGTTTCGACATCTTCAACAGCTAGAGCGTACTGCAGGCCGAGCTTTTTCAAACACTCCTTGATTAGCGGTTCGGCTTGTCGGGAATAAGTTACGGTCAGTGCGCGCCGGTCAGTGGGGACGACGCATTTGGCGTCCAACAGGAGTTTGGCAAATGTGGCGTGAGCCTCCGCGTCCGTGAACCAGAGCGTCGTCTGAACGCTGCGCTTGAGCTTGCCGCGCCGCTGCTCGATCTTATCCACCGTGCTGCGAAAAGCCGGATGATGCCCTCGCAGCCAGAGAAACATCGGGTCGGCCAGCGTCTCCGCCCGCGCATGGCTGAGCCTTGGGATGTCTGGCGAGGCCCACAGCTCGCCTTCCGCAAGCTCCAGGCACATCGCCCTCACCATGTCTGGCTCAGGCGCGGCGACATCGTCAGGCCCGTTGACCATCATATCGCGCCCGACGGCACCGAAGGCTACTCCATCGAAGTCTTCAACGCCAAGGGCGAAACCATCGCGGTCACCGCCGTTCCCGAAACCGCCCTCGAGCCCTTGCGCGAGGATGAAGTTCTTTGCGCGCGAGCCTTGACGGTTTAAAAAGGTGTCCCTGGCACAGGCAGAGCCGAAATCTAGCCTCCGCATGAACCCGGCCCTGCGCTTCTTAAGACCCGCGCCCCATGCCAGAGCGCCGGGACGCAAAATAGCAGGTCAACGCCACGGGGAGTGGACCAAGTGGACCAAGATAAGCAGCCTGCGACCCGCTCATCACTCCCGGCGATCCAACGGACTTTTGCGGCCATAGTAGGATTGCGATTAAGACCTGTCACCGCTCCATTCCCAGCACCTTGTCATACACCTTCCGAATGGCTTGACGCCAAGCGGCTGCGGCGTCGCGGAAGGCCTCGGACGTGGGGAAGCCGCAGCGGACTGAGACCCGGTAATAGGCGGCCGGATCATCCGGGAGCACGGTTTCGCCTTCGTAGCTCCAGCGCCGCAGGATGCCCTCGACGCGGCGCAAGCGGCGGTAGCTTTCGATGAGGATGCCGGCGTCGGGCAAGGCGCCGGCGGAGCGGCCGCGTTCCAGGGCCAGGAGGGTATTGGCCTGTTGCCAGCCATTCTCCAAACACAAGGTCTGGGCAATGAACTCGGCGTCCATCAGGCCGCCGCGCCCGGTCTTGATGGCCAATGGGTCCTGGCCGGGCGGAGTCCGCTCCTTCTCGATGCGCAGCCGCATTCGATGAACGGTGTGTTTCCAGCCGGGTTTGAAGGCAGCCACGGGGAGGCTGGGTTGGTTGAAATTGCACACGGTGGCGGCGAGTTGCTGGAATTGGGCGCCCAGGTTCAAATCCCCCGCTACCGGACGGGTGCGGGTAAGGGCCTGGATTTCCCACAGCTCGGCGCGTTCCCGGTAATAGGCCTCGCAGGCCCCGAGGGTGTTGACCAGCAGCCCTTTCTCGCCGTCCGGCCGCAAGCGGGCATCGGTATGGAACACCACGCCCTGCTCTGTGCGGCTGGAAACCAGGTCCATGACCTCCAAGGCGAGTTGGGCCAATTTGGCGAGGTTCCTCGCCCTGGGGCCGGCCACGAAGATGATGTCCAGGTCCGAGCCGTAGTCGATTTCCTCCCCGCCCAGTTTGCCCAGGCCGATGATGACAAAGGGCGGGGTCTTGAGTCGGTGGCGGCCCATGACGACCTCCAGGGCGTATTGCAGGCAGGCGTCGGCCAGGGCCGAGAGTTCCGTCAGGTATTGCTCGAAATCGGCCAGGCCGAGGATGTCGCGCAAGCCGATACGCATCAACTCGGCCTGGTGGTAGCGCCTGAGCCACAGGTGCTGGTTGGCATCCTCAAGGCCGTGGCGCAGGTCCCGGACCGTCTCTTGGGCGGTCTTGCGCTGACGCAACCGGCCGCTGGTGACCAGTTCATCCACCAGGTCCGGCGTGCGTATGGCCAGCTCCGCCAGGAATTCCGAGCGGTCAAAGAGCCGCAACAGCAGATCGAATATGGCCGGGTTGCTGTTCCATAACTCGAACAACGTCGCCCTGGCGCCGTAGGCCCCGATGAAACTGTCCAGGCGCGTCACTACCCGATCCGGGTCCGAGAGCCTCTCGGCGCCGGCCTGCGTTGCAGGGCCGGCGACGGGGCCGCCCGTCATTCCGAAGAGCCTGGGCAACAACTGGCAGGCCAACTCGCTGGTGCGGGGCGAGACATGGATGTAGCCCGGCCCCTCGACGAATTCGCGCAGGACGCTGAAGGCCCCTTCGGCATCCCGGAAGGAATGTGCGTCGAGGAATTGTCTCCACTGCGCCTCGGCGCCGGAGAACTGGCGTGGAAAGGCCCCGGGGGCCTCGCCGGGCGGCGTGTCGGCCCGGAGCAGTTTCTCGAAGATGCGGCGCACGTTGGCGGTATGCGCGCGGTGGGCGGCCTGGAACTCCTGGAGCGTGGCCAGGCCCATAAGCCGGGCCAGGCGCTCGAGGGCGTGACGGGCGGCCGGAAGGGTGTGGGTCTGGAGGTTGTTCTCCATCTGGAGCCGGTGCTCGACCCGGCGCAGGAAACAGTAGGCCCCCGAGAGCATCCGCGCCTCCTCGCCCGAGAGGCACTCGTATTGGGCCAGCTTGGCCAGGCACGCAAGGGTCTGCGACCCCTGAAGGAACGGCTGCTGCCCGGCGCGCAAGAGCTGCTGGGATTGGACGATGAACTCGATCTCCCGGATGCCGCCGCGCCCCAGCTTGACGTTGCGCTCCAACTCCCCGGCTTTGACCACCTGGTTCTCGATGCGATCTTTGACTGCTGCCACCTCCCGCAGCACGCCTTCGTTGATCGAGCGCGGGTAGCGGAACGGCTGGATCATCTCCACAAAGTCAGCGCCCAGGGTCGCATCTCCCGCCACGGGGCGGGCCTTGATCAACATCATCCGTTCCCAGGTCTGGCCCCACTGGGCGTAATAGTTCTCGTAGCTCTCCAGTGAACGGCCCAGGGGCCCTGCATCCCCTTCCGGACGCAACCGCAGATCGATGCGATAGAGCATGCCCTCTGCCGTCAGGCGCGACACCTCCCCAATGAAGGACTCGGCCAGGCGATTGAAGAACTGGTGGTTGGTCAGGACAGGGCGCGGGGCCGCGCCCTTGTTCGGCGGCTCTTTGAAGACGCTTCCCTCCTCGCTATAGACAAAGATGACATCCACGTCCGAACTGTAGTTCAACTCCTGGCCGCCGAGCTTGCCCAAGCCCAGGACGCAGCCGGCGGTGCTCTGCCAGCGCCCGGAGGCATCCTGGTGATAGGGGCAGCCATGGCGCTCGGCCAGTTGCCGGTGGCAGACCTGCCAGACGCTCTCCAGGCAGACATCCGCCAAGTCGGAGAGCTCGCCCGTGATTCCAGAGACCTCTCCCAGCCCCGCCAGGTCGCGCGCTCCGATGCGCAGCAACTCGCGTTGCTTGAACTCGCGCGTCCCTTTGAGCGCCAGCGCGTAATCGCGCCGCCCCAGCAACGGTTTGAGCCAGCCGGCGGCCTCGTTGCGAAGACCCTGTTTCCGGCGCGGGTACTTCAGCGAGGCCTCATCCAGGACGTTCAGCCATTGCGGCTGCGCTGCCAGGAGCGCGCTCAGCGCCTCGGAGCCGGAGAAAAGAGCCGTGAGGATCCGCGCCTGCTCGGGGGAAGGCCCCGAGAGCGCGGGGCCGCCGCCGGCGGCCTCAAGCGCGTCCAGGTAATGCCTGGCGCGCTGCGGGTCGGCAGAAGCCTTGATTGCCTGGGTCCAGACGGGGTCTCTCACGGGGAGGGCGAAGTAGGAAGCAGGAAGCAGGAAGCAGGAAGCATGAATCCTGCTCCTAATCTCACTACTGATCTTAATCTTAATTCATAATTCATAATTCTCCCATCATCCCGTCCCCTTCACTCTCTGGATTGCCACGCCCGCCGGGGCGCCCTGCCCGGGAGATTGCAGCCGCGTGAACAAGCCGCGCCAGAATCCGTAACCGTAGAGGATGTGCGTCAGGATGATAAGCGGGGCGGCAGCCAGGCCGCGAAACAGTCCGCCCTGCGCTGCCAGGACCGCCGTCTGTGCGAGCACGGCCACGCCATAAAAGGCCAGCGGGAGCAGCCACCATTTGCCCAGGGGGGTCAGGGCAGCCAGCAACGGCAGGGCAACCAGGCAGACCAGGAAAAGCGGCGGGACAAAGTTCACCGCCGACCCCGGTGTCGGGTTCAGGCGAAACTGCTCGGCCCTGCCCCGGCCGTAGGTTCGGAGCATCCTGGCGAAGGCCTTGAGGCTGGACCGAGGCCGGCGATAGACGATGATTTGCGGGTCGTAAATCAGTTTGCCGCCCCGGCGCTGGAGTTCGTCCATGAGGGCGTTTTCTTCGTTGGGATAGAGGGCCTCGTTGAAGCCGCCCAGTGCGAGCATGGCGTCGCGGCGGGCGACCAGGTTGCAGAGAATGAGTTCCTTTTCGCTGCTTTGGCGCGCGGTCCCCACCGGCGCATACCTGGCCCGGCTCGGCCCGAAGGCCAGCCAGCTCCCCAAAACCAGCGCGAAGACCCGCTCCAGGCCCGGAGCCTCCGGCGGGCAGAGATTCGGGCCGCCGGCCATTTTCACCTGCGCATCGGCGAAGTGGGCCGTTGCCCGGCGCAAGCTGGCCGGCTCAGGCGCCGAGTCGTCGTCCAGAAAGTAGATCAACTCTCCAACGGCGGCCCTCATCCCGGCGTTGCGCTGGGCGGATGGCTGCTTGCCGCGCGCCACGATGATCTCGAGCCGATCCGCCGGGTAATCCAGCAGGCGGCTGGCCTTAAGAGCCTTGATCTCCGCCAGGTCAGGCCGGGCCGCTATCAGCACTGTCACACTCGGGACGCTCTCGTTCACGCCCAAAACTGAATGACCAATGACCAATTTTCAATCCTCAATTATCGCAACTGGTCAGGTTTCGGCGGCAGGGGTGGCGCTAACCCCGCCATCCCCACCCCTATCCGTTGAAACCCGAATAGTCACCCGTTTTCAATTGACCTGAATGGCGAAGTTCAAAGTGCGAAAAATCACTTTGACAATTCCCATCAGGACGATAAATTGCCCCTCACTCTGGGTGGGGTCGTAGCTCAGTTGGTAGAGCGCCTGAATGGCATTCAGGAGGTCGCAGGTTCAAGCCCTGTCGGCTCCACCAGTTCCGCAGCAATGACTTACAGAGAATCCCAAGACACGCGGAAAATGGCGCTTTGCCGTTTCTTTGCCAGTTTCGCCCCAGGGCGAGCCGGGGGCCGGTTTCCGCTACTCTGACACTCCCCAGGGCCGAATCGTGGCAGGCGCGGGCAGTAGTGAGCAGGGCGGGGCCGAATTTCGAGAGTTGACGACTTCGGCCGTCGGCGTAGGCTCCGGCCATGCGGTGTAGTGCCCGCTCGAATCAGAACGCTTCGTTTCCTGCCGTTGCCGGATGGCGGCCTGTTCTGGGCTGCGCACTAACGTCCGGCGGCGGCGTCTTCGGGTTGGGCGTCTTGGGTTGGTCCCTGTGTCCGCTCGAATGCGCGCAACAGCTTTTGCACGCACGGCTCATAGACGTAAAACCATTCCAGCCGGCTCAACTCCTCGGGTGAGAGGCACAATGGAGCCACAAGCCATTTCAGAGGATGAGGCCGAATGGGGATTTGAGAAGATCCCGCTTCGGGTTGGGTTGGGTGGGTTTGGAGAGCCGGAGATTGTGGTAGCTCGGATTCTTTCATCATCGGATATTTTGGTTAGGACCGTTCACCCGGGCGGCGAGACTCTGTATAGTCACCAGAGGTGGGGGTATGACAAAACCCGAGGCGAACCTCGGCGGTTTAGATGGTATGCGGTTCATACACCAATCCCGAAAGACATGGTCGCTGGCTTTATCCAAGAGTTTGATTTCAATCCGCCGAAGGAGATATTCCCTGGGGATATTATTCCCGCACCCTTTATGTAACGCAAGGCACGAGCCATCAATGCCGCGGAGGGGCCGGGGTCGGGGTCCGCCACACTGACACCCTCCGGGCGTTTGAATGGCTCTGGGACGTGAAAAGCACACAAGGGGCGTTACCCTGGCGATCCTGGTGGACTTCACCCGTGACGGTCAGGTCAAAGGTAGGTCTGGATGGCCGCCTCAATCGCCTCATTTAACCATTTCGGACAAACCCGCCCGGCAAACGGCCTTGCAGCGGTGTGTTCCACGGCCTCTCCGAGTCCCTGACGGAACGCTCCCAGGATGGCCTCGGAGGTGGCCTGTATTGTCGCCAGCCCATGCAAGCGCGGCATCGCTATTTCAAGCGCAGCCTGGACGCCGCCGACAAAGTGTACGATGAACCCCTGGGCGTAGTCCTCAAGCTCCTTCCGGGGCAGGAGCGCGCCGCGCTCCCGCCGGTCCTCCTCAATGGCGAGGTCTGCGCGTCGCAGCGCCTCCGCCGTTTTCAGATAAGCATCCCGACAAAACTTGATCCTGGCCAGATCGCCAGTGGGCAGCGCCGCTTCGAGGTCCTGAAAGCAGAGCACTTCCGAATCTTCCATGCGTCGAAGAGCGGCGGCGGCGCCAGGGATGGGGCGGGGTTTGGGTTCTGGCGGCCCTTGTTGCGGTGAGGGTGGTGCGGTGGCGCTTGTCGGGGTCGGGGACGATGCCCCGGAGAGGATCGCGGTGGTGCCGGGCGGTAGTTTTGCCCTGCCTGACAGCCACGTTCGCATGGCGGCGTCGTCCCCCAAGGGAGCGCCTTGCTTTTTCCATCTGCGGACAGTCCTGCGGACAGTCCCCCATCTGGCCGCCAGGTCCTTTTCGCTGGCCTTGGGGGCCTTCCCGGCCTCTTCAGCAATCAGGCGGCGCTCGCCCTGGGTCAGTGGTCTGCCGGCCTTGACCTTGCGGGCGATATTCGCCAGGTCGGCTTGCATGATTTTGGCCGCGAGCTCGGCGGTTAGCCCAGCGGGCGCTGTGGATTCGGCTTGGGGTGTCGTTGCTTTTGTGGTGGTGTCCTTTTCGTTCATTTGATTGCGTTCCTTTCAAAAAACCGGGTGAGCCATCGGTTATGCCAGGCGTAAAGCTCGGGGTCGTTGGTCAGGGTCAGAATCTCCACGCAGTTGCATGATCGCAAGTTGCTGGATGTCTCCAGGACATACCGCGCGCTGGCGGTCGCCGGTTGCCACAATTGGAGCTTGGCGTGGTTCCGCTCAATCGCAATCGTGGCGCCGCATTGGCGCAACGTCTGGATCGCTCGGTCGGCAGTGGCGGAGTCGCTGGCGTGGAAGTAAGATGACATGGCTAGTCGTAGGCTTGCTAGCGTGCCTGCCCTGAGCATGGCGGCAAGCAGGTCGGTGGTCGCATCATTCAAGCCCAATGTGCAGATGGTCAAGTGGCAGGGTTGGCCGATGTGGGCCTGTATGACCGGGAGCACGTTGGCAAGGGTGAATTCCCCCGACATGAGCAGGTGCAACGCCTCTCCGGGTTGGGGCAGCCGGGAGATCAAGGCGGTGGCGTTGGCCTGGCCCTGGCCGTCCAGGAATTGCCGGCGGCGGATGTGCTGGGAGTGCAAGCCGGCTTCTTTGGCGCTGACCCCTATGCGGCCTCCGATAGTCCTGGAGTCTGTGTCCATCACTTCCGCAAGGTTCTCCGGCCCCAGGTCGGGGAACGAAACGTCAAAGTCGGCGGGATTTGGACGGGTGCGCGCTTTCAGGACAGTTTTCATTCAGAGTGATCGGATAGCAGCACAATGGAGGCCCCCAAACCGGCGAAGCTCCAAGCCAACCGTAGGGGTCCCACCGCTTTTATATCCGCCTCCTGTTACCAGCATCCAACCCGCTTGTCGCTCGGTGTTCATCGCCTTGCTCACCGTGCCTTGTGCCCTCGCATCGGGCGGGCCTCCATCGTCCATAGATGGAGTGCCAGCAGGGTTTCGTGGGTCGCATAGACCGCTTCCCCTCGGACCAGGAAGCGATAGCCAAGCTCCCGGGCGGCGTCACCGGCCTGGGTCGGGGTCAAACCCAGGATGCCGATAATGTCCCTGAGGCGCGTTTCCTGCCTGTCCATTTTCGCGCTCATCGGCCCTCCCGTTCTCGCGCGAGTCGCTGCTGGCGGGCGATCTCAACCTTCGTGATGAACCATCCGCCGTCACGCAATTCAAGTTCCAGCATCCCCATTCGGTGCGCCCAAAGGCAGCTAGCGTACAGGACGCCCGCCAATTCGCAAAAGCGAGCTAAGGGCATTGCGTCATCGGGCTTTGGCGCGCTGGTGGTGGTCATTGTCGGCGTGCAGCCCGTAGAAGATTCACCCGTTCGTCCAGTGGGCCGGTGGTCACAGGCAACTGCGGCGGGAGCGGCGGGGTGATGTTTTGGACCTTGGGCTGCGGGGCAAGGCGGCCTTCGCGCGCCGCCTGGTTAAACCGAAGTACTGCCGCGGCGGGAAGATACCACGCATCGCCAATTCGGGTCGGCGCGCAGATAATTCCCATGCGAATCCACATCTGGAAGCTGGCGACGTCGGTTTCCCAAAAGTCGAGAAACTCATCGAGCGGAACCATGTCGCTCGGCGGCTTTGACTTGCGCCCTTTGGCGAGGTTGGGCGGCACGTTTGGCTTTCGTCCTTTCAGCAACCGTTTAATCCAAGTAGTAACTCTCATACGTTCAATCAGTGCCGGGTTTTTGCAGGCCCGCCCGGCTCAGGACCGCGCCAGCATTGGACGGCGAATTCCAATGCGTGCCCTGCAAAATCGAACGCCGGGCTTGCGGGCAACGGCCCCGGCAACCGCCAATAAAAGCGCGATGATCGCCACGGCGGTCCTTTTTCGCGCCCCACCCAAAATCGCGCGCCGGTTTTGTGCAGGGGCGGATTTCCGGCTTCCGCCCTCAATACCCGCAGCGCGGGTTCCTGCTCGCCCCTCTTTCGCGGAACGGGAGGGCAGCCGCAAATCACTGGCGCACGAGCACTCAAAACGCGCACCAGCGCCGCAAATTGTTCCTGCCTTGCCCGTCATACCACGGGACCTCGAATCGAGCGCGTGACAAACGGTTGCGCGCCCTCGCCTGGGCCGGTATGTCCTCTCGGCATCGTCCGCCGGCGTGCGCGAATGGCTTCAACGTCGGGGCGCGCGAATAACCCATCGCCGTCGGGGTGTAATAGGCCGGCGGTCACAAGTCTTGTGATGCTGCTTTCGCTGATTCCCAGCATTGCGGCGGTTTCTGTTCTGTTCATTTTCATAAGTCTCAATTATGCGAGTTCAACCTAATCCAAGCCGGCGCGAAAGCTCACCGCGAAAGGCTGCCTGGTCTTTGGCCGCACCTTGCAGCCGGCGAAGCAGGTCTGCGGCCAGGGCCACTAGGGCGGCATCTGCCTCGCCCTGGCCATCGGCGGCCATCGGGGCAAGCGTGCGAACTGGCGCCGGGATTACCTGGTCGATCAACCGCGCGGCCTTGGCCTCTGTTGCGGTGAACCAATGGTCCCGCCCGTTCTTCATCATGCCTATGATGGTTCGGCGTGGCGCTCGGTGGAACAGCGCCAAGACGCGCGGCATGTAGCTTTCCAGTTCGGACGCTTCCCGCCGAAGTTCATCGCTCGTGCCAACCAACGCCCCCCGGGGTGCATGAATCAGTATTTCTCCATTGGCAACCATGCGCCGGGTCCGCGCACCTTGTAAGACGACCACCGCCGCGCTCAGGGCCATGCCGGTCACTGTCGCCACGGAAACCGGGCAGTGTGCAAGCGCCTCGCCAATTTCCAACGCAGCGCCCAGGTCGCCGCCGATGGAATCGATGCGCAGATCAACAGCGCGGGCACCTTTCAGTTCCGCCAACAACCCCCGGCAACTTCCGAAGGCAATCGGGCCTCGCAGTTCAAGAAACGTAATGCCGCCAGATGAATCAGTTGCGCCCGCGGGGATGTCGGCCAAGGGCGTCGGCAACGGGACGGGCACGCCGCCCGGGGGGCGGGCGGGCGCCGTAAGCAGCCCGGCCAGCGGGGCGAAGTCCGGCCCGCCTGCGTCAACCGCAGCATGGCGATGTTCAAGCCCAGCCAGGCACGCCAGCGCCTTGGCCCGCGCCCAGCTTGAACGCGGCATTTGCGCGTACAGCGCCCCTAAGAAACCGAGCCGGCGCTGCGTGTCCACGGGCGCGCCCGGCAGAATCTCGAACGCAAATCTGCTCAGGGCGCCGGCGCCATCTTGAAAGTATCTCGGCTCTTGCATGGTGTGAAGGGTTGGGCCGGTGATGTCCCGGCCCTAGCGTGTTGGGGATTACTTAATGCGCTCGGTTTCCAGGGCTCGCCGCAGTCTTGCCGTCGCCTCCTTGTGAGCGGCCACAATATCCCCGATCCCTCGCAAAACCTCCATCGCTTTTTCGCTCGGCGCGCTGAATGGGCTCTGCGTCCGCTGCTCGATGAAAAGCTGTTTGGTCAAAGCGCGGACAACGCCGAAATCGAGAACATCGACATTTTCGATCCAGGCCAACGCCTTGCTCAGATCGCCCTGCGGCTCGGTCCAGTGCTCTGCGAAACCGCCGCCCAGATGGTCGCCGGACCAGCTCAAGAACGGCACGAATTGACCGCCCTGAGTCCGATACAGGCGCGCCACAAATCCGGGCCGCGGTTCATGGAAGTTGGTGGTGCGGAGGGACGTGTTGGGGTTCGTGGTGGTGGTCGTACCATTGTCAACGGTGCTGCCCTCGCCCAAAAGCTCGCCGACAAAAGACAGGCCGGATTGGCCGGTTCGAGGAATGCTTATTTCTTGCATAGGTGTAGTTAAGTTAATGTATTTTTACCGCGGGTTGTTGAATCGAGCCGCCGCGCGGTCCGGCGGTCGAAATTCTCGTTGTTGGCAGTCGGCTTCATATCCGTTCGGTGGCGGCTTGTTGTAGGACAAGTTCCCTCACCGAGTCTCGTTCAGCCGACTCCATAAGTTTCAATCGCTCCCATTCGCCCTGGTCAATGTGGCTTTCGATTGCCGCCCTGACTCGCTGGCGGATCGCGTCCGGGTCCAGGGCGTCAACCTCGACGCAGCGGTCGCCGTAGGTCCGCAGGTAATCTCGATTCTTTGTCTGCCACGGCTTGCTGGCCCGGTCGCCCTTAATTGGAAACCCCAGGGTCGCCGGGTCGAAGAAATCACTGTCCGTGATGGCCAGGCGATACCAGGTGAAACAGGCAGTGCTGAATCCTTCCAGCTTACGCTTCAAAGTCTTTTCAATCCGCAAGCCAGCCGGGTCGTGGTCGCCCAGGTAGTAGGCATGAATGGGTTTTTCGATTTCGTTCCACTGTTCAGCAATCGTCCAACAAAACGTCTCGCTGGCGTCGCCCCGGATGATGCGCAACGCAACGTCGTATTCTGCGGTCGCCGGTTCGAGCGCGCCGGCCATCGCGTCTTTTTCGATGAACACTTCCACGCAATGCGCTTGCCGGCTCCACAGGTCTTTCCGGTAGCATTGCTGAACAGTGTCCATGAAATCGCCAAGGCCGGACCAGGAGCTGGGTTTGAGGGTGCGCCTGGTCGAGTCCACGATCTGCGAATAGCGGATGCATCGTTTGCGCCGCAGTTTCAGGAGGATGTTGCAGGTCGCACGGTAGCAAGCCTCATCCGTGCCGGGAAATATGCCGGCTGAGACCGCGCGGTAAAACGCTCCCCGGACCGAGATCGGACCAAGCTGTTCCACAATTTGTGCTAGGACAAAAGCCTGCTTCACCGTCGCGCGATTGAAACCAGCGGCCATGATGCCCTGGTAAAACCCATCCTCGTAAACCGCTTCCCAGCCGCAAAAATCCCGCAGGGCGTTGAACACGTCAGCCAAAGCTTGTTTGCCGTAGGGGCGTTTCATGGCCTTGTCGCCGGAAGGGCGGGCTGGTGGTCGCTGGCCCGATAGACGGCCAACCGCCGGCAGCCGCGTTCATCCGGCGGTTGCGGCACGACCACCAGTTCGCCATGTTCCCGCCTCATATCGGCCTCGATGAAGGGCCAGACGTTCGACCAGCAATCCGCCACCGGGGCCGGTTTCGTCCGTTCTTTGGCCTTCATGCCCGGCGCCTGGTCCAGGTGGTCCAGGCATTTTCCCCTTGTACACCCTCCCCCCGTACCTCCCCCCGTACACATACCTTCACTCCCTCTCGTGGATGAAGATAAAGAAAATGACTGGACCGGGTGGACCACTTTCATAGTTTCACCTCGATCCCCAGGATGACCCGGCGCCGGTTTTCTTCGTCCCGTGGCCTAACCTCCCGGAGTTGCGTCCACCGCTCATAGAGAGTGCGAAAAAACCAAGTGCCGATCCCGGATGGTAGCGCGTGCCGCTCGGAAAAATCCTTAAAGGCATCGGCCAATGTGTCCTTCGCCGCTTTGGCATCTGGTGCCAGCCGGCAGCACGAGGAAACAAAACTGCCGACGGGATCGTTGCTGATTTTGAACCGCTCGTGAACCTGTCGGCTGCATTGTCCACCCAGGGGGATGAATGGGATGTTCAGAAGTTCGACTAAGCCGGCCAGCATCCATCGGAACACCCCGTCACGCTCCTGGGCGAGTCGGGCCTTGAGCGTCACGTCCTTGGCCGGAGGCAAGTAGTCGAACCGCAAGAAACGTGTCCTCCGCAACTCGGCCTCGGTTCCGTGTTTGAACCGGGGCAGGCAATTCGCCAAAAACCAGAGTTTGCAGGAGGTGGTCATTGTGAATGGCGAGCCGTAAATGGGGCGAGCTTCGACGGCTTCGCCCGACACCAACGCCTTGAACAACCCGCTTTCGCCCAACTCGATAGCGTCCAATTCCGTTCCCAAGTTCACGGCAGCATGACGGAGCTTGGGGACATGGTAGGACTTCGGGTCGCAAATCTGGGCCATCGTTAGCCTCGGGACAAGGGTACGCCCCATCGGCTCGGCAATAGCTTCCGCGACGGTGGATTTGCAGCGGGCGGCCTCCCCATAGGCGACAACCGCAGTTTCGTAGCGGCAATCAGGAAGCAGGAAGTTTCCAGCGCACAATTGGAGCAAAGCTTGATCCTCTGGATCGGGAAGCGCCTCGCCCAGTACTCTGGCGAACAGGGGGGCGGCGGCGCTCGGGTCATAATTCGCTGCCAGCGTTTTCGTGAACAGGTGGTCCGGGCTGTGTGGCTCCAGCGCAATCTCGCCCGATAGCTTCACCCGCACGACCCCGTTGCCGGCGTTCATCAGAACATCTCCATTGGTGTCAAACCTGTAGAACCCAAGGAACGAACCCGGGGGCGTTTGAAACCGTCCCTCAAGGTGATCCAATAGTGTGGCCTCCCTGCGGGCTGTGCGGATAATTGGGGGCAGGATGTTTTGAGCTTCGGGCCTGAGCGTTGATCGCTCAGTTTGGTGCCAGGTGCCCGATTGGTAGGCGTGCCACGTGCTGCCGCATGTCTTGATCGGGGGCAGCTTTTTGGCCAGTCGGTTGGCGTACTCGAACTCGGTTTCGGTGTCGCTGTCGGGCGTGGCCGCCACCGTCATCTTGCCGGTACTGCCGGCTTCCGCCTTGCCGATTGCGGACCGTAGTTGGTGGTTGATCCCCTTGACGATGCCCTGACACTTGTCGTGAAAGCAGGTGCAGGTTGGCGCGCCGCTCACTATGATTTTGAAGTCTCGGTCGCCATTGGTGGTCGTGTGCAGACGGGCACCCGGGCACTGCGAAAAGCCTTCGCTGTCACTCACCCACCGGATAGGGCCGAAAATTTGCTCTGCGATCTGACGGCGGTCACTGAGACTGACAGCTTCACCGTTTCGCCCCTGCGGGGCCGCCGGTGCTGCCGGGATAACGGGCGGCAAGGGCACGGCGGCGGGATTAATGTACGCCCGCTCATCATCGGACACGAAGCACAGCCGTTCGAGATTTTTACACGCCTCATCCACCGCCAGCCCACAAACCGTTTGGATGTGAGCCTTGACGGCCAGGAAATTCTCGAGGTGCTGTTTAGCGTCTCCACCGACCCTTATGACGACCTTCAAACCCCAGCCGCTTGGCGACGTGAAGCAGCCGAAGACGCACGGGTCCGCCATGAGCTTTGCCCGAATGTCTTGCTGCTGTGTTGGGGGCAGGCCGTCAATGTCACCACAGATCAAAGGGACATATTCGATGATGGCTTTGTCGCCGCGTCCGTTGAACCGGCCCGAAAACTGGACGGCAGGGAGTTTCTTTTTGAGCGGGTCAACGGCCTTCTTTGCAGCAGTGTGATCGCCATCTGTTCGGGCAAGGGTTTCAGAGTAGAGCCGGCGGATAGCCGCAATGGGCTTAGCGTACTTGCCTCGCTTGATGGCCTGGACCACCGCCTCTGCTGAAACCGGCTTTGGCCTTCTGCTCATGGCATTAGGCAGCATTGAAACCGCCGGGGCGAACGCCTCGCTGGCATCGGGCAGATACTCGGTGGGGGTGGACTTCATGGGCAGGGCCGCATCCGGCGGCTACACTTGACCCTGGGCTTGTGGGGGAGTATCTTCACACGTTGTTTGTTACTGAAGTCCTTGCCCCCCGGGTGGCCCTGGGGGGCTTTTTGTTGAGGGTTAGGCGGGCAGCCCGTTCGCAAGAATCCTTTCGACTTCGCCAGGGGGATCCTATAGCCCCGGCCAAAGGCCAAGGCGTGAATCCTCGATGCGCGGATCGCGCGGCGGACCGACTCAGGGTGCCAGCCGATTTGCGCCGCGAATTCAGTTGGGGTCGGTCCGGCAGCCGGCGTGTTTCTCACCGCCGGCGGTGTTGCGTTTGCAATGCGTTTCATACGACCACAACATTACACAACCACCCTTTCGCGCCCGCGCCGCTTCCAGCGAACAAAACGCGATCCCTTGTGGAACAAAACGCGATTTTCGCCGCCTTGCGGGGCAGATGCCGGACCAAAACGAAGCCGCCCGTCAACAAAGCGGCGGGCGGCGGTGAACAAAACGCGATTTTCGGGGCGGCGGCTTATGTCAATAGGGCCTCGCCCAGTTTTTTGATCGGCGGTCGGGCGCGGCGCTTTTTGCGCTTCCACTTGCCTGCGATACTTCGCTGCCGGGACGTCTCCCCTTTCCGCCAGCCGGCTTTCGCATCCCGATACCAGCCCTCAAAGACCTTGGCCACGGTGAAGAAGGCCAATTCTCCTGGGATGCCGGTCTGCCAGAAGTCGGCCATGATCCGCCCGAAATCCATCCCATTGACCCACATGCAGCCGGGCGGATGATCTTTCAGGAATGCGCGCCAGATGGGGCGGCGCTCTGGCAGGCGCCCGCGAAGCTCGGGCAGCACGATGCGCAGCAGCTTGTCCAGCTTCATGGGCCATTTGATCCGTCGCGGGTCAATCTGCGTCCAGTGTCTTAGTTCTGTTTTCATCGGTTACTTGGCGGCTGCGTTCAACATGTCGCCGATGGGAACGGCGGATGAAGCCCGACGGCGGTTGTCTGTATAGACCGCGGCGGTCGTCTTGATAGTGCTGTGTCGGAGTTGGCGGCTGGCGGTGTGAATGTCGGACCCGGCGTTGATTATCGAGCCGAATTCCTTCCGCAAGCAGTGGAGCGGCCTCTGGCTCAAGACTCCATGCGCGGTGAGCCATTTCGTAGTTCGCTTCAGCGTGTCCTGGCAACGGTAATATCCGGGCGCCCTGTTGGGTGCCGGCGGGGTGCCTGGGTCAATTACAAAGAGGCTGGCGTGATCAATGTGCTTCCCGATCTCCCTGAGCATGGTTGCGTCCACATAGACGATGCCCTGGCTGTCATCGGTTTTCGCTTCAAAGTGGTCGGTGTTTATCACCCGGATCAAGGACTCCTCGAAATCCAGTTGCGTCACGCAAAGCATGTCAATCTCACGGCGCCGCAGGCCGGCCCCCAGGGCCAGCAGAATCACTTTCCACGCTTCGGGGTCGCTTTCCTCCAATTCCTCTCGGGCGGTCCGCAGGATGTCATTCGCCTTGATGGTGGACACGTATTTGACGCTGCCCTGTTTCTCAAGGTCCACGCCCTCGAATGGATTGGGCGGCACTGGCAAGCCGTGCTCCTTGAGCCGGCGTTGCATCTTTCTGCCGAATAGCGTTCTTGCGTTCAGCAGGAACGAATTCACGTTGCGACGGGCGCGGAGTTGGTGAAGTGGGTTGTCGCCAGCCAGTTCCACGAAGTCCTTTTTCCACTTCTCCACGGCCAGGGAGTCAAGGGCGGAAAGCTTGATTTGATCGGCCTTTTCCTGCCAGGGCTTGTGTGCCGGGTCGTATTTCTTCTGGCCTGTCTCACGGCCCTGCACAATCTCAACGGCAATCTTTCTCAGGGCGTAGCAGTAATTAACCCAGGTGATCGCGCGCCCGTCAAACAGAGGCTTAACGGTGCTGAGGTAGTCGCCAACGCTGAGCAGGCTCCGGGGATTGGCTCGCTCGGGGTCCAGTTGCGTCAGGGCGGCGTCCCATCCCTGGGATCGCATGGTCTGGTAGAACCTGGCCGCCTTCCGGGCGCTCTCCTCCTGATTGTTGGTTCCAAGCCCGATGGCCTCGCGCCGTCCCCCGTGCTGCATCCGGGCGAACCATTGGGCGACTTCAAAGCGTTCGCCGCCGCGCGTATAGGTGGGCCTGTAGAGGCGCTTTGACCAGTAACCGGCGGTGAAGCGGGATGCCTGCTTTGCCACTTCTTTGCCACTTGGCGGGTTTTGCGTAACCGTATGATGTTGTATCATGTGGTATGATTTACACCCGAATCCCTTGGGAATCAAGAGAAATCTTCAACCCGTCAAAATATCACGCAACCCGTGAAAACCCACAATCACTGAATGGCATTCAGGAGGTCGCAGGTTCAAGCCCTGTCGGCTCCACCAGCCTTCGCTCGCAGCGCAACGGAGAGCGAAGGATGGTGGGTGACGCTACATTGAGCCCGGATGGGCGCTATGCGGCCACTGCAGACTTCAGCGGGCACACCGTGGTCTGGAATGTCGGCGCCCTCGGACAAGTTTCTCGTTTGGCAGGAGCAGAACGGGCCAATTCAGGTCACGGCGCTGCCGACGGCGGCGGAGATTGACGCGGCGGAGAAATGGACTCAGGGGGAGGTGCAGTAGCGCCCTGCGATCGGAGGGCGCCCCCGGAAGAAGGAAGGGATATGAAATGTTTATAAGATTGACAACCTTGTAAACCTGAGCGATCCTGTTTCTGCTATGACAACAACACTGGAGAAGAAGGGGGGCAAGGTGAAGCTGCCGGCGGCCAAACAGGCGGTGGTGGACGAATTCACCACCGTCATCCGCCGGCATCAGGACCAGGCGCGGGGCGAACTGGCGCGGTTATTCGAACTCGCCTTCGTGTTCACCCTGGGCGGGAGCGAATCCCGAGAAGACAAGTTGAAGCGAGCGCACCTTCGCGGGTTGGATGCCCGGCAACAACTGGCGGAGGCGGAAGGGGGGAGTTGGTCATCGGAGGAGGTGGCGCGGCTGCTGCAAATCTCGAAGACGGCGGTGTTGAAACGGCTGGCCGCCGGCCGGTTGCTGGCGTGGCGGGAAGAGCGACTGCAGGCGGCCCGGTTCCCGCGGTGGCAGTTTGATGAGCACGGGCACGTGTTGGACGGTTTGGAGGAAGCGGTTCAGACCCTCAATGAGGATGAACGGCTCGACGGGTGGGGAAAGATCCTGTTTTTCCTGCAGGAGAAGCCAAGTCTTGGCGGGCGACGGCCCTTAGACTTGCTCCGCGAGCGCAAACTGAAGGAAGTCCGGGCGGCGGCCCAAGCGTATGCCGAGTAACCCGACGTCCTCTCGGCGGCTTTACACTCCGGGCGTTGACTTCAACCAGCGGGCGATCCCGGCCACGCGCCAGCCCCGGCGCGCCTGGTTCCGCGTGCATCGGTCGGGTTCGGCCGCGATTCAGTTCGAGATATGTTCGCATCATCGCTTCTCCCATCCGCAGTGTCCCTTTCCGCTGCTCTACGTTGGGGCGAGCATTGCGGCGTGCCTTTGGGAATACTTCGGCGACGATGTCTTTGGCGGGAAACGCGTGATTTCTGCGGGGAAGTGGCATGGTTGCAGTTTGAGTCGAATCGCGGTCCCGCAATTGAAAGTCTGCGCGGTTAGCCTGGAGCCAACGCGGGACGCCATGGGGGTGGACAAGGCCAGCCTGCTGGCAACGGACCTCAGCGTTCCACAGGCCTGGGGGTTGGCGCTCCAACAACACCCGGCGGCATTCGAAGCCATCAAGTATTCCAGCCGGTTCATTGACCAGCCCTGCCTGGCCCTGTTCGACCGCGGGGGCATGGCGGCCCAAGTGCAAGAAACGTTGCTGGGACCGTTGGGCCGTCTGGACGCGGCGGTGGACTGGCTCGATGAACGAAAAGCAGCACTGGTTTAAAACAGCAGACCAGCGGGTGCGATTGTTAAGGAACGGAAACTGACAGATTGTCGCACGCCTCGTTCAAATACTCGGCAGACTAGCTGGACCTTGCCTTTCTCCTGACCTCCCTTAGAACGGTCGTCAGGAACAAGAGAGCCCGTTTGCTGACCGAACCGGGGAACAGTTTCGCAAGCCGGGCTCGCAAAGTTCGAACTTTGGCGAGGCGGAGCTTGAGAAGAGCGGCTGCCAATTCGAGGTCCTTTAGCCGGCCTGCGGCCAGCTTGCTGGCCAGCAGATCGTGGATGTCCAGGCAAGAGGCGGTAATTCGGCCAACACGGAGCTGCTTTACTCGCTTTTCCCATCCCTCGGGCAAGCTGGCGATTTCGGGCGTAACGACGTCAACGTAAAACCCGTGCTTTCGTGCAAAAGCCGAATTGCGGCCCAACTTGCGATCGAGCAGCCCCGCTGCCTCGGGGTGGGTGCGGGGGTAGAGATCGCACTCCTGGGAGAGGAGCACTTCAGCCGGAGGGCGTTTTGAGTGTGCGTGGACTGCCTGCGAGCCAATAATGGAGAACTCGCGCTCATGGGCAACACGCGCTGCGGCCTTTAGCGCGATTCTGAGTTCGTACTTTTTCACTTGCCCCGCGCAGACCGGCCGGACTTGGGAAACAGCCCCATGAAGGGGCTCGACTGCCGGAGACGCCGCGCCATCGGAGTATCACTAGCCAGGAAATCGGCAATCTCGTTGGCCGATAGACTGTCCAGAATGTGCTGCCACTCGACGAATACTCGCCTGGGGCGTTGGCCATCGCGCGCCTTCCAGCGGCGCAGGTTCGCCTGCGCCAGACGTAACAGGCCAGTGTCTCTGCGCAGTTGGCGCGCCAGCAGACGATCCTGCAGCTCGTTCTTCAAATCAATGTCTCGGTGCGAAAACCGCATAGCCGTTTTTTGGATAATAAATCAGGAGCGGATGCCTTGTGCAATGCTTATGATTTGCGCCGGAGACGGAGGCTCTCGTGGCGGACACCCGGGAGATGCTCGGGCCATGCAGGAATCAGAGGGTTTCAAAGGAAAACCCGGAAAAGTAAGAACACGCGCTATCGTTTTTCGCTCGGTGTTGGTCAAGAAAAAGCTGGCGCGCGGGCGGATAGGCGGCGGGGTGCGTGAACTTGCCTGGCACGCCGTCGTCCGCTAGGATGATCCCATGCTGCGGCCAGGACATATCAGATTGCCGAAAGACGAAGCCGCCGAGGCCGAGCGCGCGGCGGGCTTCGCGCGCAAACAGCGATGGAAGGAACTTCCTGGCAACCGCTACACGCCGGAGGAATTGCGCGCGATGAGCGGCGAGTTTGGCGATTGCGCCATGCGCCGTGTCCCGCCAAAACGCCGTGTGATGCGCATCGCCTGATCATGTTGCTGCCAAAGATCTACGATTGGGGGCGGGTGCGCCAGGCGTTGAGGTTGCTTGCCGCCAGGTTTCCCGAAGCCTTTCCAGGGTGGGTGCTCATTGGCGGCGGGGCTTGCTGGTTTTATCGCGAGTCGCTCAAGCTGGCGCACGACCGGGATTTTTGCCCCCCGGCCTGCACCCCGGCGGAGGAGCAAATCTGGTTGAGCAAGGACCTGGATTTTATGGGGCTGACCATGGCCGAGGCGGAGGATCTGTTCCAATCGCCGTTCAAGGCGGAGACGCACACGATTTCGTTTGAGGGCTTGGAAGTGGATTTCCTCGAAGAGGGCCTGCGGTTTACGATGCGCGACGCGCTAGCGAACGCGCGCGAAGTTCGGGCCGGCGACTTTGTTTTTCTTGTGCTCGCGCCGGAAACCCTTTTTGCGGAGAAGTGCGCTTTGCTGGCGAGCAAGGACCGCCCCCAGGACCGGCTGCACCATGCCTTGCTCGCGCAATTCCTCAAGTACGAATTCTGCGCCGACCTCGAAGAGCCGGACGCGCTTGACGACAATGACTGGGTTCTCCGCGCGCGGGAGGTGAAGACGGCGGATTTAGGGTTCTTCTCCCACGACACCCGGTTCAACGGGCGGCTGGCGCGCGCATTGGCGGCGTTAGACCTGGCAACTCACAAGCGAATCAAACACTGGGCCAAACACCACTTTTCACAGCCACCGACATGAGGGTTCGATTCCCTGCCCGGGGTAGTTGGGCATTACGGAGTTCTATGAATCCGTCTTGTTCAATCGTCTTCTTGAGCCGCCTTTTCTGGTGAATGCCGTCTTCAGGTCCAAGGCCCAGGGCGGGAGCCAGCCGGCAGTGTTGCTGAGCGGCAGGACTGAATCGTCGAGACGTATCCCCAGCGCGCCCTGCATGAACCGGCGGCGCGCTTGCGCGCGCTTCCATACGTCCGGGAACCCTTGAACCAGTTGCGCTCGCAATCGCGCGTCGGCCAGGACCACTCCGTCTTCGGCATTGACATAGCAAAAGGGGCCAAGCGACACGGGAATAATGTCCATCTGCAGCGCCATGCCCGAGCGCAGCCTAACTCGGCTCCCAATGGAGAAGGGCGAGTGGAGCCATTCGTCCAAGTGCAAGTAATGGCCGGGATTGACCGCGAAGCGGTAGAGTTTGGCGTCCCGGGCCTCTTCGACGGCGCGCGCCACGGCGCCGGCGCTGGCGCCGACGCGAGTGTTTTCATACCAGGTGGCAACCACCTGGAAGTAATTGGCCGCCAGTGGCAAATAGAAGTCGCGCAGGGCCTCGGTCAGATCGCCAGGGCCGGCAGCAATCATGCCAGCGCGACTGGTGAGACCGCCCTGGACGCCAAGGCAGACCGTATAGGGATCGCCCAGCCTGGCCCGCCGGGCCGATGGGCTGGACAGGCCGCGCTTGGCTTTGTCCCCGAAGCTAACCATGCGGTGACAACTGAGCGGCAGACCGCGCGAATCAAGGTACTTCTCCAATTCGCATTCGGCCAAGCCCGGACGAAGGTGACGCAACAAATCCAGGACACCCTCCGAAGCCACACAGGCGGCGTATTCGAACTGCGCGATCTGGGCCGGCTCATTGAAGACTCGCAGGCCGTCGCGAACGTCCATGAAAAGCCCGGCGGCATTGACGACGCGCTTTGGCTCGCCCGTCAACTCGCGCAGGAGGTCGGCAAGGTAGGCCGGCGCATCGAGCGCCTGCGCGCCTCCCGCAAGCAGCTCGCCGTCAAAATACTTCCAGCCGGCGCACCCGACACGTTGAGCGCGCCCCAGGCCGAAGTCCCGAAGAATCTGCCTCAACGGCCGCGAGGCGTTGCGCGGCTGGCCCATGAGACTGAACTCCTGGAATAGTTCGACCTCCAATCCGAGCCCCTGGGTGTCAGGCAGGTATCCCAGGCATTCGTTGCCGACCAGAAGCTTGCGGCGGCCCTCGGACGACAGCAGCAACAGCGCTTCTTCAAAGCGTGGGTCAAAACCGGTCAGATAGGCCAGGTTTGCGCAATGCTCCCGGTCGGCATAGACGACCAAGGCATCCAGCTTCTCAGCGCGCAAGCGCTTCACGGTCCGAGCCAAACGCGTCCGGTACAGTTCGGTCGGAATCTCCGGACACGCGCGCGCTCGTCCGAAGGACGGAAGGGCGACCCGCTCGGTGGTGATCGAGGCACATTTCATGCCCCGACCCTAATCCGAAAGCTACGGCGCTGACAAGTCAGTTATGCCATTGTGCGTAACCGGCCAATGACGGCGGGCGGGTCGGGCCAAAACAGGCAGGGCGCGCCGGAATTGCTCGGCCCTGCGCTCCTGCGGGGTCCGGCATGGCAACCCAACGCCCGAGGGGTTCATACACCTCGCCCGTCTGAGGCGGAGCCTCGCTACGAAGTCCGTCCTTCGAATCTTGTGGCCTTTTGCGCTCTTTTCTGGGTATCTCAGACTATGCGACCACGACTGCTCGACCTTCTTCTCGCCTCATCGAGTCCATTGAAACCCGCGCGGCTGCGGCAGTATCTCGTTGGCTTTTCGGTCCTGGCCGCGCTTTGCGCCGGCGCGGGCGAGGCGACTTCGCCGGCGCTCGAGTTGAACAAGCTCTCATTTTTTCTCGGCCGCGAGTATTTCGTCCTGCGGAGCGGGCGGGCGCAGATGGTTGTGCAGGCGGACCGGGCGGACCTCGGGCCGGCCTTTACCTACCTCTTGTTCGACGCGGAGAACGCCCGCCAGAGCGCGGCCAAGGAGGGGGCGTTCAACTTCGCGCCGGGCCAGGGGTTCGGCTCGAGCGGGCTGGTGGTGGAATTGGGCGGGTTTCCCTTTACGGCCCTGGGCCACCGCACCGAGACGCGCTGGGTGTCCGAGGATGGCATCCCGGCGGCGGAGGCGGTTTGGTGGGCGGGCGGTGTGCGGGTTTCCGAGAGGCTCTGCGCCCTCTGGACCAACGGGGTGTATCGGCGCGCCATCCGTTTGGCGGGCGCCCATCTGCTCGGGCAGGAGAACGTCGTGTTGCGCCTGGCGCTGGCGCCGGGAGAGCATCGGCGCGAGGGCGCTCTCCTGCTCCAGGAGGGACGTGGCGCCCGCACGGCCCTGGCCGTGCTGGGCAATGCCCCTTCCCAGGTCTCGGAAGAAAAGGGCGCGCTCGAGATTGGCCCCCTGGCGGTCACACCGGGCGCCGAGGCGCGAGTGGATACTTTGCTCTTCGTTCAAGTCCCCTCCGGCGACCGGCAGGCCCTGCTCGACTTCGCGCGGGCCACGGTCTCCTCTGCGGCCGCCGGTGAATTGGGCGCGACGCGCCAGGGCTGGGCTGTGGCGTCCTCGATCGCCACCCGGGACCGCACGGTGCAGGAGTTGTTCGACAAGGCCCGGTTTGGCCTGCCGGGGATGATTGGGGACGACGGGACGATGGACGCCGGCATTTTCGAGTACGGCGCGCAATGGGTGCGCGACACCTCGAACACCGCCCTGGGGGCGCTTCATGCGGGGCATTTTGAACTGGCCCGCGCAGCGTTGGCCCGGGTCCTGACCAGGATGATAACCCCCCAGGGCGCAACCATGATCGCCGGCGGTTTCGATTCCCCGGACCGCGAGCAGTTTGACCAGACGGGCGAGCTGCTGCATTGCCTGCGGGATTATTGCGACTGGACCGGGGACGACAGCCTGGTTCGAGAGCATCGCCAGCTCTTGCTGGCCTTGATCGAGCGCCCGCTCCAGCCGCAGTTCCGCGACGACACCGGCATGGCGCACAACCGCCGTGAATTCTGGGAGAGGACCTTTGACGATGCTTATGAACTGGCCTACCAGACCTACATCATCCTCGGCCTTCGCGAGGCCGTTGTCCTGGCGCCCGTGCTGGGCGCCCAGGACCGCGTGGCCCGGTGGAGACAGGAGGCGGAGCGGATTCAGAGGGCCATGCTCGAACACCCCACCCGCGCGCTGGTGGACCGGGGACGCCTCATCAAACGGCGCAATCTCACCGGGGAGGTGGCGGACCGCCTGACGAACTTCGCCGGCTATGAACCGGACGTGCCTCTGAGCGCCGAGAAGCACCACCGCCTGCTCCCCGACGCCTCGGTGGCCCTGCCTATCGCACTGGGGGTCGTCGAACCGCGCTCGGAACTGGCCCGCCGCACCCTCGACGACCTCGAGCAACTTTGGAACACTCGCTGGTCCGACGGCGGCTACGACCGCTATCACACCAGTGCCCAGCCCGATCAACCCGGCCCCTGGCCCTTTGCGACCTGTTTTATCCTGCGAGCGCAGCACGAGGCGCGCCTCTTTGACCGCAGCCGCCGCTCCCTGGAATGGCTCAACACCGTCCAAGGCGGACGCGCAGGGGCGTGGTTTGAGGAAATCCCCTCCATTCGCTCCCTCAGCCGCTCCTGCGGCCTGGTGCAGTGGACCTCCGGCGAGATCGCCCTCTTTGCCGTCCGCCACTACCTCGGCGTTCGGTTCGAGAACCGCGCCCTGGTCATTCGTCCGGCGCTCTATCCCGGCAGCCCCCCGGTCTCTGCCGACCTCCGCTTCCGGCACGGACGGCTGCGCCTGGACATCCAGGGGAGCGGCCCGATTCGAAAGGCCATCCTCGAGGGCAAACGCGTGAGTCTCGAGAAAGACGGCTCCTTGCGGCTGCCGCCGGACTTTGAGGGCGGGAGGGTGGTAATCCGGACGGCGCGGCGGGGCTAATCGTAGTCTTACTCCTGCTCCTAATCTTAATCCTGATCCTAATCTGAAGCGGGATTAGGATTAGGAGCGGTTGCCAAAAAAGTGGAGCGCGTCGGGGTTGTTGCATCGATTTCCGAATTCGCGTGACCGGGAGGCTGGCATCTCCTACCCTCTCCGCCCGATGGACCGTAATGACATGGATCGATGGTGCGAGCGCGGGATACTGGGACTCACGTTGGCGATTCTCGTTTCGATGCCGTTGGCCTTTGGAGGCAGGCCCCAGCAACCGGCGGGTTGTTCTCTCGATTTTTGGCTCCTGGACCCTTTTCTGCTGGCGCAGTGGCTCATGGCGCCGTTGCTGGGGCTGTGGCTTGGCCGGCTCTGGCTGAATCCCAAGCTGCGGCTGCTGTGGCCGCCGATTTGCTGGGCGGTCATCGCCTTTGCGGCGTATGCGATAGCGCGCTACCTGACGGCGGACATCGAGTACGTCGCCCGGCAGGAGTTGCTCCGCATCCTGGTCTATGCCTTCCTCTTTCTTGCCATTGTCAACAATCTCCACCGCCAAGAGGCGACGCAGGTCATCAGCTTGACGCTGGTTTTCACGGCGATGGCGATCTCGTTTTACGCGGCCTATCAGTTCCTGGCGGGGTCGAGCCGGGTCTGGAACACGCTGGCGCCGTACGCCCATCGCGGCACAGGCACTTATATATGTCCGAATCACCTGGCGGGTTTTCTGGAGATGCTCTTGCCGCTGGGCATGGCGTATGCGCTGGTCGGTCGATTCAAGCCGTTGACGAGGGTGCTTCTGGGTTACGCGTCGCTGGCAATCCTCTCGGGCATTGCGGTTTCGGTGTCGCGCGGGGGTTGGATTTCAACGCTGGTGGCGCTGCTGTTGTTTTTTGGCGTGCTGATGACGAACCGGGCCTACCGGCTGCCCTCGGTGGTGCTGCTCGTGGTGTTGGTCGGGGCCGGCGTCTATCTGGTCCCCAAAAGCGAGGTCTTTCAAACTCGAGCCCGGCAACTCATTGCTGACGGCCAGGTCCGGGACGACGCGCGGTTTGCCCTGTGGCAGCCGGCCCTGCGGGTCTGGCACGACAATGTCTTGTGGGGGGCTGGGCCGGCCCATTACGATTTCCGGTTTCGGCAGTATCGGCCCTTGGAAATCCAGGCGCGAGCGGATCGGGCGCACAACGATTATCTCAATGCGCTGGCGGATTGGGGAGTGGCCGGCGCGGGGCTGATAGCCTCGGCCTGGCTGCTGCTGTTCCTGGGTGTCTATAAGAGCTGGCGCTACGTGCGCAGCGCGCCTCGGGACCTGGGGGGCAGGCAAAGCAGCAACAGATTCGCTCTTGTGCTCGGCGCCACCCTTGGGCTTATCGCCATCCTGTGCCACTCGGTGGTCGATTTCAACATGTATATCCCCGCCAACGCGCTGCTGGCGATTGCCCTGATGGCGATGGTCAGCAGCCATCTGCGCTTTGCGACCGACCAGTACTGGGTGACAATCCGGCCCTGGGCCAAAGTGGCAGGGTCGGTGGTTTTGGCGGCGGGGCTGGGTTACCTGGGCTGGCAGAGCTGCCGCCATACGGCGGAGAATGTCTGGCTGGCGCGCGCCGCCCGCGCAGAGTACGTTTCATCCTCTCAAGCTGAGCGGCTGCAAAAGGCCTTTGCCGTCGAACCGATGAATGGCGCCACCGCATACGCCATTGGCGAGATATACCGGCTCCAAAGCGCCGAGGGAGGCGAAGGCTACCAGCAATTGACCGCCCGGGCGATGGAATGGTTCGCCCGGGCCAGGAAACTCAATCCCTGGGACGGCGCCTCCGATCTGTCCTATGGCTGGTGCCTGGACTGGCTGGACCGGTCCGACGAGGCGTGGCCTTACTTCGACCGGGCGGACCAGCTTGACCCGAACGGCTATTACACTATGGCTTGCGTTGGGTTGCATTACATCCAGCGGGGCGAATATGCCGCCGCCCGGCCATGGATGGAACGGTCTCTGGACCTGGGAAAGAATGTCCAGGTAAAAAGTGGTCTCCTGGATGCAGCTTTTTACCTCGACCTCATCAACCGCAAGCTCCTCGATGCCGCCACGAACGAATTGCCGGCCACTCTGTCTTTGCCCACAACCAACGCCCACTCGGCAACGCTGGCAAAGCCATTGCCTCCAAACACGGCCATCCGCAATTGAGGCGGGCTGAACGTGTCAGTTTCCGGGACACATCGGCCCGGAACGGGGGCGGCAGGCGGCCCACAGGCCCACCAAGTCATCGATGACTCGCCAAGCACAGAACCGAACCAGTCCCGGAGAACCGGCAGAAAAAATGGCCGTTCATGAGCCGCAAAGAGCACAAAGACCACAGAGATAATCGCATACAGAGCAGATTGACCAATGAGGCCCAAGGAGGCGGGCGGCTCAAGGGCCTGTTGCTTCCGTGCAATTTTTGCGCTCTCGGCAGTTAAGCTGCCTTTGCCGGGTTTAGTGCGGGCATTGTTCTTGCTTCGTCTGAATCGTGTACTTGGATTATTACGGGCTAACAGAAGCGCCGTTCGATATTTCACCGAACCCGCGTTTTCTGTTTTACAGCGTCAAGCACCGGGAAGCCTTCAACCATTTGCTCTATGGAATTCGGGAGCGGAAGGGTTTCGTACAGCTTACCGGGGAGGTCGGGGCGGGCAAGACGACCCTCTGCCGGGCGCTGCTGGAGCAATTGGACGCCCGATTTGCGACAGCCCTGATTTTGAACCCGGTGCTGAGCGCGAGCGAACTGCTCAAGGCGATAGCGATTGAATTCAACCTGGCCGTGCATGGTCTGGACCGGCTGGAGACACTGGCCCTGTTGAACCAGTTCCTTCTCCAGCAGGCCGAGGAAGGCCGGGAGGCGGTACTCCTCATAGACGAGGCCCAGGATTTGACCGATGAACTGCTGGAGCAGGTCCGGCTGCTCTCCAATCTGGAGACCGACAGCCGCAAGCTGCTGCAGATCGTGCTGCTGGGCCAGCCGGAGTTGCGCGAGCGGCTCAGCAATCCCCGTCTCCGCCAACTGCGCCAGCGCATCACCGTCCGTTATCACCTGCCGCCGCTGGGCCGGTTGGAGGTCGTCCGATATATCCAGCACCGGCTGCACATCTCGGGGGCCAACGGCGCGCCCTACTTTACGCGGCCGGCCCTGTGGCGGGTATTCCGCTACAGCCAGGGCATTCCCCGGCTGGTGAATGCTATATGCGACAAAGCCCTGCTGGCGGGCTTTGTGCAGCAGCGGGAGCGGATTGACTTCCAGATGGTCAGCCGGGCCGTGCGTGAACTCGAGGGACACTTTGCCGCATGAGCTTGATTAACGATGCCTTGAGACGGACCAAACAGGTCCAGCAACAGGCCCCGCCAGTCGTTGCGCCGGGTCCGCCGCTTCAGCCCCTGGAAACGGGGCCCCTCCCGGCTCGAGGCCGCGGCTCTGTGCGGTTGGCTTTGCCCTGCGCGGCCGGATTGCTTGCGCTGTTCCTGATTTTGCAGGGGGTTCGAGGCCATCGCGCGGCGCCGCCCTCCGCGGCCTTGCCCGCCGAGGGCGGGTCGAGCGCAGTGCAGCCGGCATCTCCCGCCTCGACGGGCTACGATGCGGCCGGCCCGGTCCCGCTATCCGCCGGGCAAAGGGCGATGGTGGGCGCCGAATCTCCACGTTCCCCCGTGGAGGGAACAGAGTCAGCGACGAATGGCCCCTCCTCGAGCATCGCAATCATCCCCGAGCCGGGTTCAGCCACCAACGCCCCGGTCGAGGCCGCCCCTGAAACGTCATCGCCAGGGCCGCGGCCTATTCGGTTGCAGGCAATCGTTTTTCACCCGACACGGCCTTCGGCCATGATCAATGGCAAGACGCTGTTCATCGGGGACATGTTGGGCGAGATGCAGTTGGTGGCCATTGGCCGGGAGAGCGCCACGCTGGTCGGGGGAGGTCAGACCAACCTCCTGACATTGCGCTGACTCTTGTCCGTTGAGCGCCGCACCAGGCCCCGCCAGGCGGCGGCGGAGGGATAATAGAGGACCGAGCGCCAGAGCAGGCGTTTGACCTCGAGGCGGCTGACTTTCAGGGGCCGGCTCGAGTCGAGGACGTTGCCGCAACGCAAGAGCCGGACGGTTTCGATGCCGATGAGGATGGGCCAGGCGCAAGCCAATCGCACGCGGACGCTGCGGCGCGGCAAGGCGTTGGTATAGTCCCAACCGGCCAGCAAATGGGCCTGGGCTCGGCCCAGGAGGGCATCGTAGAGAGGACGCAGGCGCGGCTCGTTGGCTGGCTGCAATAGGTCTGCCGGGCCGAGGCCGCAAGCGGCCAGGTTCTCCTGCGGCAGGTAGCAGCGGCCTTGTCTCAAGTCCGAGGGCAAATCGCGCAAGATGTTGACCAGTTGCAATCCCTTGCCGAACCGGACGCCGTTGGCCAGGAGGAAGGAATCATCGAGCGGGGCTTTGGGAAACAGGTGCGCGCGGCACATGCGGGTCCAGAATTCGCCCACGCAGCCGGCCACGCGGTAGGTATAATCCTCCAGTTCCTCATCCGCGCGCAGACAGACAATGCGCTGCGCCGAGGCGCCCGCGAAACGGCGCAGGTCGAGTTCCTGTCCGCTGGTAATAGTCTGGAGCACCTGGCGGACTCGCTGGCGGTCGGCGGGAGCCAGGGCGGCCAGCAGCGCCAGGCTTGCCTCGGACTGTTCCAACAAGCGGCCCTCGGCGGGCGAGGCCTGGCGCCGGGCCAGTTCCCCGAGGTCCAGAGGGGTGTCATGCAACCCGAGGATGCGCTCGCGCAGGGCCGCCAGGGCCGCTAGCCGCCGCTCCACCGGAACCAGGCCGGTATCGGCAATGGTGTCGGTCGTGCGCGCCAGCAGATAGGCCAGGCCGATTTGCGGGCGTATCCGTCGCGGCAACACGCGCAGCGTGAGATAAAACGAGCGCGAGACGTCCTTGAGCACAGACAGCCAGGCCCCTGCCGAGGGGGACTCTAATTGGCTGGACTCGCGTGACATGTGGAAGAATTAACCAGGAAAGCACAGTGAAGGGAAGCCTTCGGTGGGGATTGACCTTCCGTGCGGGAGCATCCATGCTCCGCAGTCATGCTAGAGAAGGCACACTTGACGGCCTATTTGGACCAACAACTGCCCGCCGCGCTGGAGATGCTGCGGGAGATGGTGGAGATTAATAGTTTTACGGGCAACCCGGAGGGGGTGAATCGGCTGGGCCGTCTCACCGCAGAGCGGTTTGCCCCGCTGGGCTTTCAGGCGGAGTTCGTGGCCTCGACCAACCCCGGCTGGGGCAATCACCTGGTCCTGACCCGGCGCGGGTCCTCCGGCAAGAGCATCGCCATGGTCTCGCATTTGGACACCGTGTTTCCTCCGGAAGACGAGGCGCGGAACAATTTCCGGTGGCAGCGCGATGGGGACCGCATTTTCGGCCCGGGCACGATCGACATCAAAGGCGGCACGGTGATGATGTGGCTGGTCTTGAGCGCCTTGCGCCAGCACGCGCCGGAGGTCTTCGACGCCGTCACTTGGAGGCTGTTCTGGGACTCCGCCGAGGAGCAGTTTGCGCCCGACTTCGAGCACGTCTGCCGCAGCCGTTTCGACGCCGGAACGCTCGCAGCGCTGGTGTTCGAGGCCGAAGAACGCTCGGGGAACGAAACCCTGCTGGTGGTCGGGCGCAAAGGCCGAGGCGCCTGGAAGGTGACGGCCGCCGGGCGCGGCGCCCACGCGGGCAACAAACACTCTTTTGGCGCCAACGCCATTGTTCAATTGAGTCAGACCGTGCAGCGCATCGCCGCCCTCACGGACTATTCACGCCAACTCACTTTCAATGTCGGGACCATCTGCGGCGGCACCGTGCTCAATCGTGTCCCGTACGAAGCCACGGCCGAAGGGGAATACCGGGCGTTCGCGCCCGAGACCTGCGCCCAGGCCCGGCAGGCGCTGCTGGCGCTGGCAGGCCCCGGGCAGGTCCGCAGCCCGGAGGACGGCTATGCCTGTGAGGTGAAGATTCAGATGCTTGAAGAATGGCGCCCCTGGCCGCCCAACCCTGCGACCGAGGGCCTGTGCGAGTTGTGGAGACAGGCCGGGGCCCAGCTTGGCCTGAAGGTCAACGGCGAGGCCCGCGGCGGTCTCAGTGACGGCAATGGCATTTGGGATGCCGTGCCGACCCTCGATGGCCTGGGTCCCTGGGGCGACAACGAGCACTGCTCCGAGCGCAGCCCCGACGGCTCGAAATTGCCGGAGTTTGTCACCGTCAACTCCTTTGTCCCCAAAGCAGCCATCAACGCGCTCGCCATACTCAAGCTGATCGATGCGGCGACGTAGGCCGGATCAAACCCCCGCCCCATCTGAACGATTACTGCGCCCAAAGCGTCAGATGCTGTATATGCGCCGATTTCTCCATTCTCTCAAGCACGGCCTTTATTTGGGGCTGGCGGCGTTCGGCCTGCCTGTTTGCGCCCAAAACCTGTTGACGAACCCGGGCTTCGAACAAGGCGGAGATGGGCCGGCAGGCTGGAGGCTCGATGGCGGCAGCCAGGGCAGATGGGCCGCGGATGCTCGAGGAAAGACCCTTTTCCTGGAGAGCCGGCAGACCTGCCCTGAGTTGGAAATCGTGCCGGAAAGCGCCTGGTCACGGGGGCCATCAGGCGCGTACAAGTTCGGATTGTCTGCCAAAAACAGATCGGCCTCGGCCCTGGATTTGCAGGTCTGGCTCACGATGGATGGCCAGAGGAAAAGGGCAGGGGACCTGCCGGCCTTTCCGGCGGGCGCTCGGGGCATAATACCGGTGTCCATCCAACTCCCCAGGCCAGGCGCGCAGGAGGTCAGCCTGACCGTCAGCGATGCCGCCGGGCGCACTCTTTTCATCGGCCAGACGAGTGTTAGCCTGGGGATTCTGGAAGACCCGCGCCCGGGCTATTGGCTGGCGGAAGGGCCGGGACTGGGCCTGTGGTGGTGCGAGAGCGGTTGGAAGATCGGCCGCGAGCACGCGCTGCCCGAGGGGCCCAAGGACGGCAAGGCGCAGCCGGTGAGCCTCTCGGCCGCGCGCGCTGAATTCGCGGCGGCGCAGGTGATTCTCAATCCAGGCAAGCCGATGGAATTACTCGGCGCCACAGTGGGTCCGTTGCGTGACAGCCAGGGCCGGCCCGGCGCTATCACCGCCGAGTTGCTGGAAGTGGCCTACGTGAAGGTCACGCATCCCACCGACAGTTCCTGCGAACCGGGCTGGTATCCCGACCCTTTGCCGCCTTTGCGCCTGCCCTTGAAACTGGCGCCCGCACTTTGTCAGCCGATTTGGCTTTCGTTCCACGTGGACCGAAGCGCCCAGGCGGGTGATTACACGGGAGAGTTGCAGTTGAAGACCTCGAGCGGGAGCTTTGCCGTGCCGCTCAGAATGCACGTTTATGGAATCGAACTGCCCCGCGACACCCACCTCAAGAGCGCGCTCGGCCTGGATTCCGGCGCTATCAACCGCTTTCATCACCTGAAAGCGGACGCGCAACAGCGGCAGGTCTATGAAAGCTACCTGACCAATTTTGCCGCGCATCGCATCGCGCCCTATTCGTTCTTCGACTATGCCCCGATCGAGGTCCGTTTCCCCGGCGAGGGCGCCAATAAAGAGGCGAGGGTGGATTTCACCGCCTTCGACCGCGAGGCCGTCAAGTGGCTGGACCAATACCGGTTCACGACCTTCGCGCTGCCGTTGCGCGGCATGGGAGGCGGCACCTTCCAAAACCGCAGCCTTGGCGAACTGGAAGGCTTCAAGGAAGGCACCCCGGAACACGCCCGGCTTTTCAAAGACTACCTGGGCCAGGTCGAGACGCATCTGCGCCAACATGGCTGGCTGGACAAGGCCTTTACCTATTGGTTCGACGAACCGGACCGCAAGGATTTCGAGTTTGTGGTCGAGGGCATGAAGCGCATCCGCGCCGCCGCCCCCGGCATCCGGCGCATGTTGACCAAGGAACCCCACCCCGAGCTCGAGGGCCACGTCGAAATCTGGTGCGGTCTCACCCCGGAATGGACGCCGGAAAAAGTCCGGGCCCGCCGCGCCGCCGGCCAGGAGGTGTGGTGGTACATCTGCTGCGGACCCACCGCCCCTTATCTGACCGAATTCATCGATCACCCGGGCGCCGAATTGCGCCTCTGGCCCTGGCAATCCTGGCAATACGGCGTCCGAGCAATCCTCATCTGGGACACGACCTATTGGACCAGCGGCAGCGCCTTCCCGCCGCCCAAAACCCAGGACCCCTGGACCGACCCGATGAGCTATGTCTCCGGTTACGACTTCAAGCCGGGCCACATTGGCTACTGGGGCAACGGCGACGGCCGCTTCCTCTATCCGCCCCGCGGCGCCGCCACCAACGACACACCCTGCCTCGAACCCCCGGTCACCTCTTTCCGCTGGGAGAACCTGCGCGACGGGATGCAGGATTACGACTACCTTTGGCTGCTCCAACAGGCCGTGGAAAAAAACAGGGATTCCAAGGCAAAGGCGGACTTGGTCCGTGAAGCCGCAAAGCTGCTGCAAGTACCCGCCGATATATCTCAAGACACGCGCCACTTCACGACCGACCCGCGCCTGCTGTTGGCCCACCGCGACCGCGTGGCCAGAATGATTGAGCGGCTGGGGCAATAGACGCCCCAATGCCGGCCTGAACGGAGTCCGCCATGAACATGGCACAAACGGTTGCCGATGTCTTGAGAGAGGAGTGCTTGGAGCCTACAATTGTCGGGACATGTTGACTTTGTCAGGCATTCATAAGGCCTACGGGGCTCGAGTACTGTTCGCCGACGCCACATTGCAGGTAAACCGGCAGGACCGCATCGGGCTGGTTGGCCCGAACGGGGCGGGCAAGACAACGCTCCTTTCGATCATCCTGGGCCAGGACTTTGCCGACAGCGGCGAGGTCTCGGTCGAGCGGGGCATTTCGACCGGCTACCTGCCGCAGGAGAACATGCCTGTCGGCGATGAGACCGTAATCGAGTTGGCCACGGCGATTAGCCCGGAGTACACGAAGCTGCGGCGCATCCTCAGGGCCTGGGAGGCGGATCATCCGGGCGCGGCGCTGCATCCCGAGGAGATTCACGACAACGCGCGTGACCGGTTCGATGAGCTGGGAGGCTATCGCCTGGAGGCCAAAGCCAAGCAGATGCTCGCCGGCCTGGGCTTTCGAGAGGGCGATTCGGACCGTCCGGCCCGGGAGCTGAGCGGCGGGTGGGTCATGCGCGCCCACCTGGCGCGGCTGCTGACACAGGAACCGGACCTGCTCCTGCTGGACGAACCGACCAACCATCTGGACCTGGAGACGCTGCTTTGGTTTGAGGGCTACTTGAAGGGCTATCCAGGCGCCATTCTGGTCATCTCGCACGACCGGGAGTTCCTCAACAAGCTGGTCGGCAGCATCGTCGAAATCCGCCAGAGCAAGCTCATTCGCTACCGGGGCGGCTACGACGACTACCTGGAACAGCGCGAAGCTCACGAGCAACAACTCCTGGCCGCCTACAAACATCAGGAGCGGGAGATCGGACGGCTGATGGAGTTCGTGAACCGTTTCCGGGCCAAGAACACGAAGGCCTCGCAGGCGCAGAGCAAGCTCAAGCAGATCGAGCGCATGGACAAGGTGGAAGCGCCGGACGGGCAAGAGCGGAAGATCGGTTTCCAGTTTCCGCAACCCCGGCGCGGCGGCCAACGGGCCGTCAAACTGGAGAACATCCACTACGCCTACGGGCAGAACGCGGTCTATGCCGGCATTGATTTCCAGGCCCAGCGCGGTCAGCGCATCGTGCTGGTGGGGCCCAACGGCGCGGGCAAGTCCACCCTGCTCAAGCTCCTGGCGGGCGTGCTCGTCCCCCAAGCCGGCCAGCGGACCCTGGGCCATAATGTCGATGCCAGGTACTATTCGCAGTACCGCGTGGACATGCTCAGGCGCGACCGGACCGTGCTGGAGGAGGCGATGGACACGCCCCGGCAAGCCGGGGAGCAATTCGTCCGTACGCTGCTCGGGTCCTTTCTTTTTCGCGGCGACGACGTGTTCAAGCGGGTGGAGGTCCTGAGCGGCGGCGAGAAGAGCCGCCTGGCGCTGGTAAAGCTGCTCCTGGACCCGCCCAACCTCTTGCTGATGGACGAACCGACGACCCACCTGGACCTGTCGAGCATCGATGCGCTGGCCTTTGCGCTCGACCAATTCGAGGGGACCCTCATTTTCATCAGCCACGATGTCTATTTGATCCGCGCCCTGGCCAACCACGTCGTTCATATCAACGCCGGCCGTCTCACCCACTATCCCGGTGGCTACCAGTATTACCTCGACAAGACCAAAGCCGAAACTGAGCGGGCCGCCCTGACGGCGGGCGGCAAGGACCGGGGAGACCGGGCCCAGGCCCTGGCGGAGCAGGCCGGGGGCGCCGGGGACGCCTTTCCTGCCCTGTCCAGGAAGGACCAAAAACGCCTGGACGCCGAGCAGCGGCAGGCGCGCTCCCGCCAGCGCCGAGCGCAACAGCAGATTGTCGAGCGGCTGGAACAGGAAATCCACCAACGGGAGGCCCGCCAGGCCGAACTGGTTGCGGAATTGGAGAAGCCGGAGACTTATGAAAAACCGGGCCGGGCGCCGGAGGTCAACCGGGAACTGCTGGACATTCAACGGCGGTTGCCCGAGCTCAATGGGCAATGGGAAAAGGAGGCGACAAGACTCGAGGGGCTCGATGGGGAATTATGAATTGTGAACTACGAATCAGCGTTTGATCGAAGGCGGCGCGTTGGTGCGGCTAAGGGCGGGCTCCTCGGAAAGGAGTCCTTTGAGGGTGCGCCAGGGGTGGAAGGGCAGGCCGAAGATGCGGGGCAGGAAATTGACCGGCTCGGCCTTAGGTTGGTCGAGGGAGCCGGTGACTTTGTATTCGAAGAGTTTGGTCACAGGCCAGAGGGGAGTGTTGAACAGAGGGCCGAAGAGGGGCACATCACGAAGGGGCTGGGCCTCGACGTGGGCGTTGAGCCGGCCTTGGAGGTCGGCATTGCCCCGGTAGAGCAGACGCACCAGACGGGAGTGGATTTCGAGGTTATCGGAGTGGATGACGCCGTTGGTGATGGCGAACCTGCTGGCGCCCCAGGTGGCGCGACTGCTGCCCAGACCTGGGACCAGGGCGTCCAGGGCGGGGGAGAAGACGCCGAAGAGAGGGATGTCCCAGAGGAGCCCGTCGCGGAGCTGGAGGGCGCCGTAACCTTGGGTTTGGCGCCAATCCTCGGAGTTGGCCCGGGTAATGACAACGGTGCCGGCGAGGCGCCCTTCGAGGCTGTTGGTGCGGGTGAATAAATCGGCCATGAGGGATTGCAGGAGGGTGTTGGTGGCGCTCAGGGTAAACTGGTAATCGGTCCCGGGATGGCTTGGGTCGAAATGGAAAGAGGCCGAACCTTCGGCCTTGCCGCCATAGAAATCCATCTGCACGTTGCTCACGAAGAGATTCAGCCCCAACCAGTGGAGGTCGGCGGCGACTTGCGGCACGTTGAAGGTCAGCCAGTGAAAGGCCCCTGCCTCGACTTGGAACCAGAGGTCGGCGTCTTTCTCGCCATGCATGGGGATGATGCCGTGGACGCGAACGGTGGGGCGCGTGATGAAATGGAACGGCTCGATGGCCCGGGCGGTTGGCGGGCCGATGGCGCGCGCAACGACCATGGGGTCGGTCGTGCTGAAGCCATTGGTGAGATAGATTTTCTGGACGTTGAAATCGGCGATGAGGTTGTCGGCGTTGAGTTGCCGGCCATTGCGCAGGAGACGCGCGGCCCGGAGTTGCAGGACCTTGTTCGAGTAGAGGACGCCCGTTTGGAGACTGCTGGCGGATTCGCCGCGAAAGGTGAAATTGGTCAATGTCACACGCCCCTGGATGCCGAGTTGTTTTGGGTCGCCGCGCAGAACCCGGACCTCCGCCTCGATGGAGGGCGGCTGGGTGAAGGTGAAGATATCCAGGCCGGCCTGTTCGTCAGGGCCCAGGAGGGGGCGGGCGGCGCGCGGGTCGATGTTGCTGGCGACCCGGCAGTAGATTTGTTTTGTGATCGGGTCCTCCGAGTAAGAGGCAATGAGCCGCCCTTCGGGCCGGGTGATGAGCAAGTCCGGGAGCCGCCAGCATTGGTTCGAGTAACTGAAATGGGATTGGGCGCTGCTGACGGAGACCCCCTTGAAAGCGCCGCCCCGCCCGGCTTGGAATTGGCCATCGACCCGGAGTGTAGGTTGGATTTCCGCGCGCCAATCGGGCTCCCGATTCGTCCAGGCGGGCAGCACCAACTCGACGTTGGCCGAGAGGCTGGGCGGCTGGTTCCAGGCGACTTGCGCAGCCCACTGGTCGGCGCCCTCGGGCATGAGGGACGTCAGTTGGCGCAAGTCCGCATCAGAGGTCACCTGGGCCTGGATGGCGCGGGTGGCGACGTTCAAAGCGGCGCCAAGGCCAATCTGGCCATGGGTGAAAGTCGCGTGAAGGTTGGTGAGGGTGAGGGCCGGGGCGCGCCATGCCCCCGCGCAGGCGATTTGTTGGGCGTCCAACTCTTTGGCCCGGAAATCCGCCAGGTGACACTCCCAGTCCAGGGAGTAAGGTTCGAGTCGGGCCCACCAGGCCCAGTCGGCGTGAGTGGAGACTGGCGATGATTGAGTGGCAGGGCCGGGCTGGGCCAATGCCTGCGGGTTCAAAGCGAAACGCGCCTGGACTTGGGCCTGAGCGGCGCGGCCCCATTGAGTCTCCAGCGGTTCGCACTCGAACCGGCCCTGGGCGGAGACAGGGATGGGGTTGGTGAGGGCGTGAACCCATTGGCCGGCAAGCCGGGCGTTGGAGCCGCTGCCCCACCTGGACCTGAGCCGGTTGGCTGTGAGGACCAGGTCGCCGCCGAACTGGCCGGGTTGGTCTTTAGCCGGGACGAGCGCCATTTGAAGGTGGAGATTGGCTGCCGCGGCCCAGCCAGTCTGGGCGGAGGCGGCGACGAGGTTCAACTCGGCCCCCCACAATTGGTTGCTTGCCGCCGGCAACAGTCGGGCGACGGCCAGGTTGCCGTTGAGGAGGTTTGTCTGGCCCTCGATGAGGGGAAGTTGGATGAGGAGGTGAAAGTTGGTGAGATTGCCCCAGCGAGTCTGGGCGGAGGCGGCGACGAGGTTCAACTCGGCCCGCGACAATTGGTTGCTTGCCGCCGGCAACAGCCGGACGCCGGCCAGGTTGCCGTTGAGGAGGTTTGTCTGGCCCTCGATGAGGGGAAGTTGGATGAGGAGGTGAAAGTTGGTGAAATTGCCCCAGCGAGTCTGGGCAAAGGCGGCGACGAGGTTCAACTCGGCCCGCGACAATTGGTTGCTTGTCGCCGGCAACAGCCGAGTGTCGAATTGTCCTTGGGCCAGAGCGCCCCAGGGGGTTCGAGCGGCGGGGACGCTGGCAAGGAGGTGAATGCCGAAAGAGCGCAGGTCCCGGGCATCCCCGCGCACATCCAGCCTTAGATCGGGCGGCGCGGCAAAATGAGTGTCCTCGAGGGCGTCGGCCAGTTGGCGAAGCCGGGCTTGCCACTGCTGCGCGGCCTGTTCCTGCAGTTCAGGCTGGGGCCGGAGGAACTTCCAATTGCGCGCGGCCGAGGCGTTGGCGAGGGTTCCGGACAACTGGACCCTCCCGCCGAGAAAGCCGGCATTGAAGTTATCCAGGGTCCACTCGTCGTTGGGTAAAAAACGAAGCTCGGTCCGGATATTGTCGAGCGTAAGTTGCCGGGGGACGCGGTTGGTCTGGGAAATGGGCCAGACCAGGCGGCCCTGGCGCAAGGTCAAGGCATCGATCTGGATCTGGCGCCGTGCCAGGGCGTGGTGATTGAGCCGGAGCCGGACCTGGCCGAAGGCGGCGCGGGGCGACAGCGGGGTGTTGGCCTGGCCGAAGGTGACATTCTCGGCGAGTATCCCTCGATACCAAGAAAGACGCAGGCGAGAGAAGTCGAGTTCGACACCTCGGGCCCTGAGCCCCTCCAGGAGCGGACGTTTGAGGAAATCGGGCAGGCCGACCCGGTTCAGATAGACCAAAGCGCCCAAGAGCGCCAGGAGCGTCAGGCACAGGGCGATGCTAAGCCACCGGAGACAAATTCGGCATTTCCGCCATTTGGCTCCAGGTCTCAAAGTGGCGGGAGGAGGAAGGTTTCTATCCGCTCGGCGAGCCAGGCGTGGAATTCAAAGACCCAGGGTTCGCCGTCGAGGGTGACGGCTCCGTAGAGCGAGTTGGCGGGGGTGGGGCCGCCAAGTTCGAGGGTCGGTTTGCCGCCATTCTTCATTTCGAGGGTGATCTGGCCGCTATTCTCGGAAAAGCCATGGCCCCGGCGGCTTTCGAGCCCATGGGCAACCCAGTTGGTCGCGGACAGTTGCGCCAGGTTGCGCACCGTTTCCCCTACGGCGAGGGGCTCGATGCTTCCTGTCGAGCCGGAAGCGAGGGACCAGAACTGCAGTCCTTTATCAGCATGGACCAACTCGCGGACTTTGCCTTGGCAGCGAATGGTGACGCGGGCGATGTCATCGTCGGAATAATTCCAGATTTGGCGCTCGCGCATCTGGAAACTGGCCACGGGCAGAGATTGGACGTCGGCCAATTTGACGGTATAGGCGGAGGTTTCATCCGTGCGGCGGACGAAGACGCCGTTGTTGGTGGTGGCACCGATATCGATCTCGGCAATGGCGCGATTGGTCGCTCCGGGAGCGGGGGCGGCGGACCTGAGAATGTACTTGCGGGCCGGAGCAGCCAGGCCGTAACGGGCCAACTCCGGGTCGGTGACGGCGTCAAAGGGTTCGAGGATTGGCAAATGCCCCAGCCGGGTGAGGAGGTCTTTGCAGGCGGCGGCATCGGCAGGCAGGTTCTGGGGCAGGACGCGCCAGTCGTTGGCGCCCTGTTGTTGGACTGAGAAGTGGTCCTGGCCGAAGACCTCGATGACGGCGATCGAGTCGGGCAGGTCGATGACATTAGTGGCGCGGAAGGCATTGGCCTGGTCGCGCCAGCCTCCGAGGGCGTTGGTGGCAACGGCGACGATGGTGTTTCGTCCGCCGCGGCGGGCATAGACCAGGGCGGGGTCGTTGGTGGGGCTCTTGCCGAACTGCAAGAGGGCCAGGGTGTTGCTGCCGCGGGCCAGCGCCAGTTCCAGTTGGGGAACCTGGAGACCGAAGGTCTCGAGTTCTGCCTTAGGCTCGTCGGAGACGAACTGGTTGACCCGCAGGGATTTGAGTTGCTGGAGCAAGTCAGCGAGCCGGTTGGCGTCGGCTCGGGCCTTGATGGGAGGGTTAACGATGCGCCAGAGATTATTGGCAGGGTCGTGCTGCAGCTCGATGACCTTGGGGTCGTTGGGGCTATTGAGACGGTTGGTCAGGGCGATGTGGTCGAACGCCAAACCTCTCAACTCAATGAGGGCTGTGTCGCGCCAATCGTTCTGGGCGCGGGGGATTTCCCTGAGCAGGTCCGCATCCACGATATAGACCCCAGGCACACCGACGACTTGGAGGTACAACTGGTCGCCGGGGGCGGTCCTGGCGCCTAGGTCCAACTGGAAGATGCCCGAATCCGCCTGGCGGATGAAGAGGCTGGCTTGGGGTGGGATGAAGCCCTGTTCTTGATCGGCTTTGGGCCAGCTTCGGCGCTCGCGGGCGGTGATGACGGCGGCGGGGGCCAATCGCTCCAGGGCCAGCAGCAGGCCCTGGATGCTGGCGGATTGCGCCGGGTAAGAAACCGGTTCGGTCAAGCGCCAGGTATCGTCGGTCCGCTCGGCGCGAATCAGTTTCTGGCCTTTGATCTGGACAGAGATGCTTGTGACCGCCGCGGCTTTGAGGGCGGGCAGGACTCTGACGGGGCCGGCGGGGGGAGGGCGGCCAAACCGTTGGTGCGCCAGGGTAGCAATGAACAGCACCGCCGCGATGGCCAGCCAGAAGAAGGTATTCCTGGCATTCATTGTTTTGTTCATCTGCGGCGGCGCAGCCAAACCAGGGCGCCCAGGAACAGGACGGTTCCAGGCATGCCTGCAAGCAAGAGCCAGCGTGTCGTCTGCTTCTGCGTTTGAGTCATCACGATTCGGTACTGCCCGACGGGCCTTGGGCCGATGCCTTGGAGCAGTTGCATGCGGTCCAGCAGCCAATTGGCGGCGTAGCCGGCGAAGGCGCGGTTGGCTGCCTCCTCGATGTAGCCGTTGGCCAGGAATAGCGAGTTGCCGACCACCAGCATCCGGGTCGAGCCCCGGTCCGTGCTCACGCCGCGGATGGTGTTCTCGACGGCCACCATGACGGGATAGGACCGCGGGCGGCGGTCGGTGGTGGTAAGAGAGCCTTTGCCCGTGAAAGCGAGTTCCTCGACGCGCGGGGCGTCGGCGGTTTGGACGCGCGTCCTGAGCCTGCCGGCCTTTCGGGCGCCGATCATCTGGAGGCCCGAGGAGATCAACGGATTGACAACCGAGTTGGATTGATTGAACCAGGAGACGAGGATGTCGAAACCCTCGCGATCGGCGCCATTACCGGCGTCCAGGACAACGCTGTCGCCGACATCGACACCCCATTTCTCGAGGAGGCCCTCAAGACCGCAGGGGGGGACCCGGCCACTTTGCCTGTTGAACTGGAGAGAATTGAACAAAGCCAGGAGCCGGCCCCCCTGGGCGAGGTACTGGTCGATTTTCTCGAGCTCCAGGGCGGAAAAAGCCTGTCGGGGACCCGCGATGACCAGGAGATCGCAGTTGGTGGGCACCATATTAGTGCCCAGCAGGGAGAGCGAGGTGGCGCGAATGGAGTTCTGTTCGAGGATGCTCTTGAAGGTGCGATAGCCGAGGTCGTCTCCCGCCTGGATTTCATGCTCGCCGCGGTGGTCCTCCAGGAAACACGCGTTCGACCTTTTGGGGTTGGTCACGGCGAAGATGGCCGATGTGAAAGCGCGTTCGCCCAGGAATTCGGTGGGTCTGCGAACGACTTCCATTTTAATGGGCCCACGATTGGGTTCGGTTTCAGTTTCCATGGGGACCAACTCCGCAACGCCCCGAATCAATTCCTTGCCATCGAAGCAGAGCCGCTGGCCCATTGCCGGGCAATCGAAGATGATGATGTCCTTGGCGCCATTGGTGAGGTTGTATTCGGCGTGGACGGCTTGGGCCAAGCCCGGCTCGCGCATGTAATCGACGGCCTGGATGGAAATGCCGCGATTGGCCAAGTGATATTCGTTGAGCAAGTTGGCGACCGTGCGGTAGAAGGGGTCCTCCTTGTTATAGAAGAGGGTGATCTTGACCTGGTTGGTGAGGGAGCGGAGAAACCCGAGCGTGCGCGGGCTCAGCTCGGCCTTGGCCCAGGCGCCCCAGTAAAGGCGAGTGGAGTAATCGCGGGCCAGGTAGTTGACCATGACCACCACGGCCAGGACGACGAGGGTCGTCACGGCGACATTGAGCATAATCCTCCACCGTTGGCGTGGTGAGAAGCTGGGTTGGGGTCCGGGTTGCGTCGGCATGGGCAAGCGGCCTCCTCACTTCCAGCGGCGGCTCTCGACCACCCGGAGCGTCAGGAACAGGAAAAACAGGGTGAGGCTGGCGTAAAGCACGACGGGGCGGGTGTCGACCACGCCGCGGGCGAAGTCGTGCATCTGGTCGAAAAAGGTGAACCAGGCCAGGACTTGGGCCTGCCAATGGGCCGCGTCGGCGAAGCGGTCGGCCAGGAAGGCCAGGAGGAAAAAGCTCACGCCGATAACCAGGCTGATCATGGCCGCCACGGCCTGGTTGCGGGTGAGGGCCGAGGCGAAGCAGCCCAGGGCGACAAACATGGCGCCCAGGAGGAGGATGCCCAAAAAGGTGCCGGCGACCACGCCGGCGTCCAAAGCGGAGGCATCCTGTGTGTAATAGCGCACGACGAGCATGCAGCCCAGCAGTGGCAGCCACATCACCGTGTAGAACATCAGGGCGGCGGTGAATTTGGCCAACACGACTTCGATGTCCTTGACCGGGGTGGTCATGAGGGTTTCGAATGTGCCGGAGAACTTTTCCTGGGCGAAGAGGCGCATGGTAATCAAGGGGGTCGTCGGCAGCAGGATGAGCCAGAAGTAATCGGTGTTGTAAAACAGCTCCGTGACCGGCATCGAGGTCCGCTTGTGCTGGAGTATCTCCAGCATGACGACGAAGCTGTAGCCCATCAGGAACAGGGCGGCGGCGATGATGACGTAGCCGGTCAGGGACAGGAAGTAAGCCCCCAATTCGCGGCGTGTCAGCGTCCAATAGGCCCACATCAGCTTTCCTCCTCCTCCTCCGGTCGGGTGACCTGGACGTAAATGTCCTCCAGGGAATGCCGGCTGCGAGTCAACTCCCGCAAGGGCCAGCCGTGCTTGCGCGCCAACTCATAGACACAGGGTCGCAAGTCCAGGCCGTCGCGGGGCGTCAGCGCGCAGCGGAAATACTCGCCCTCGCAAGGGGAGACATCGAACTGGTCGATTCCGGGCATTTGTGTCCAGCATTCGCGCAACTGCTCCGCCGGGGCGGCAATTTCGGCAATGACCTGGCTGTTGTGGCTCATGAGCCGCTGCAGGTTTTCAGGAGTGCCGGCGGCCAGCACCTTGCCTTCGTACATGATGAGCATCCGGTTGCAGGTCATCTCCGCCTCCGGGAGGATGTGGGTTGAGATGAGGACGGTGTGCGCGCTGGCCAGGCCCTTGATCAATTGGCGCACCGATCGAATCTGGTTTGGGTCCAGGCCGATGGTCGGCTCGTCCAGGATGATCAATTCCGGCTCGTGGACCAGCGCGTCGGCCAGGCCGACGCGCTGGCGGAAGCCTTTGGAGAGCTGGCCGATGATGCGGCGGCCGACTTCGGTCAGACCGCACTGTTCCATGACGATGTCGGCGCGCCGGCAGGAGTTTGTCCCGTTGAGCCCCTTGAGGCGGGCGCGGAACCGGAGATACTCCCGGACCCGCAAATCGAGGTGCAGCGGGTTGTTTTCAGGCATGTAGCCGATGCGGCGCCGGACTTCGTCGGAACACTTGAACACGTCCAGGCCGGCCACGCGGACGGTGCCGGAGGTGGCGGGCAGGTAGCAGGCCAGGATGCGCATCGTGGTGCTCTTGCCGGCCCCATTGGGGCCAAGCAGACCGACGATCTCCCCGTGGCCGACCGTGAACGAGACGTTCGACACCGCCGTATGCCCGGCGTATCGCTTCGTCAGGTTGGCAACTTCTATCATCAAACCAT
>Ga0181533_1000380_pt1 | contig 58703 bp, 73 predicted proteins | sample PEATcosm2014_Bin_45_FD_119772 | JGI IMG/M metagenome (GOLD analysis project Ga0181533, IMG submission 119772) | Peatland microbial communities from MTU Mesocosm Facility, Houghton, MI, USA - PEATcosm2014_Bin11_60_metaG | ecosystem: Environmental > Terrestrial > Soil > Wetlands > Peat | place... | reverse complement strand
GAAGGGTCCGGGAGCATCTCAGCCAAGTCTACTCTCTCACCGTCAGCGCGGCCACGATTTACAACTGGATCGTTCACTTCTCGAAGGTCGCGGCCAAGTGGATGGACGCTCAGGGGGCCAAGGTCGGGGAGAGGTGGCACGTTGACGAAACGGTGGTCTCGGTCGATGGGGACCGACACTACATCTGGAACGTCCTTGATGCCGAGACGCGGTTCCTGCTCGCCACGCACGTCAGCCGGGACCGGAGCATGGCGGACACTCGCGCCCCGCTCCACAAGGCCAAGCGAGTTACGGAGGACCGTCCCTTGGAGGTATTCACGGACGGGATGATGGCTTACCCTGAGGCGGTCAAGCAGGAGTTCGGGCGCCGGCCTCTCCCCGGTGACCGAACCTCCGACCCGAAGGCGAACCTTCGGACATGGTACTCGCCGCACCGGCGGGTTCCGAGCATCCGCGCGCCCGAGTCCAACAACCTCGTGGAGCGGCTCCACGGCACCGAGAAGGAGCGAATCAAGGTCATGCGGGGGTTCGACACTCAGGACGGGACGGCGGCCTTGGTGGAGGGCTTCCGCGTCCACTACAACTTGGTTCGTGAGCATCAAGCCCTTGGAGCGACCCCGGGATCGGTCGCGGGTCTCCCGAATGTAAGCGGTTTCCGGTGGTTCGAGATTCTCCAAATGGCGGGTGGCAAGGTCCCGACCCCAACTCCCGAAATTGGAACGGAGGAAAATTGCCAGGAAGAAAACGCCCGAGTTTGAACAGAACCTTTGTTGATTGGGCGGGGGACCTGGTCGGTTCCCGCGGCTACGACCGCGGTTGCAATCCCCACACGCCCGGCCGATTATCGCCCCCCCGCGATGGGGTTCCCAGCGGGCGACGCATCCTCCGGAGGGGACCCGGCCTGCCTACGGCGATACCTCGTACAGGTCGTAACTCGTGGTGGACGGGTCGGACCCAGTGCTCCCCCCTCCGCCCGACTTCGAAGAGAGCAGGGATGGGAATGCTTTGCCGAGCGCGCTGAAACCGAGCGCGTAGGAGGCAGCCTGGGTGTTCGCGGCCGCGGGCCAGTGGACGATGACCAGAGCTGTGAGGCCGAACAGGAGGAAGACCATGCTTTCGGTCCCACGAGATGTGTCCCCCCCACTCGAGGACTTGAGATCCGGGTCGCTGGGGTTGCTCGCGATGTACCAGTCCTCCCCGAGGTCGATGCCGGCCTTGAGGATGAACGCGAAACCGATCAGGGCGAGCGCCCAGGTGGGGGACTTCAACCAGAAAAGGATCCCGCCGACGAGCGCAAGGACCAGCAGCAGGCCGTCCGCGGATGCGTCCGCAAGATGCGTACGCGGATTGCCATACAAGGCGGGATCCGGGGGCCGAGGGTTGGCTTCGGACGCGAACGAGCGGGGCGGAACCGCGGGCTTCTCTCCCGCGTTCTTACGGGCCCAATAATCCCTGATCTCGCGGCCGATCGACGGAAGCGCCTTCCCCACGGCCCCTACGACGAGGCCGAACATGACGTACCGGGGTTCGTTCAACACACCTGCGGCGGTCGCGACCAACCCTCCGGCGGCCAGCGCCCCGTCCTCGATCGCTCCAAGGTAGGTGTTCTGCGAACTCCTTCGGAGCTTCGGTTCGTCCTCGCGCTTCTCCTCCTCACTGGGTTCGTCCGGCCGGCGGGGAACGAGCACGCGGCGCAGCGTATAGGTTGAGGCAGGAGGCGGGGCGTCCCGGGCGTCTGCCATACGACCTTCCCGACCGCGCGCGAATAGCCCTCTCAGTACTTAGAACCTCGGGCCGAAGCCAGGGTCTATCGGCAGGGTTCTGCCCCGAGTCGCGGGGTGGACTAGCGCGATGAGGAGTTCTACAGCTCCGCAGCGGATACCGCCGAACACGCGATCGTGAACGCACCGCGGACGAGCGACCGATGCGAGGGCAAACCGAGGCCCGTGAGCGGCGCGCGCCGGTGGGGACCGGCGGGGGTGCGTCGGCCGCGCCGCGGTCACGCGGCCGGGTCGGGGGCCTTCTCCGAGCGATCGGGGAACCGGCCCACCACCGTCCGCACGAGGGCGTACACCCCGAGGAACGCGGCCAGCCCCGCGCCCATGGCGATCCCGATCCCGTCCGGCTCGAGGAGCACCGCGACCACCGCGCAGAACGCGGCGAAGCTGAAGAGGCCGTACTGGAGGCCTCGCAGGAAGACGAACACCGGGGTCGGCCCTTGCCGGGAGTGCGTGAATATCACGAGCGTGATCGTGAACACCGGGACCGGGCTCAGCAGACCGCTGAGCTGGGCGCCGAGACTGTCCGCCGCCGTCGTGATGATGAGCACCAGCAGCGCTGCCGTGAGCATCCGGACCGGGACCTCCCAGCGCGGGCTCGGCGTGGCGAGGAGGGTTTCGTCGCGTTTCGGCACGGCGGCGAGCACGAGGAGGAGCGCGACGACCGTACCGGCGAGATCGACGACCACCAGCTCGGGCGCCCGGCTCAGGCATACGGTCGAGACCACGAACCCGGCCGTCGCGATACCGAGGCACACGGGCCAGCCGTAGCGCAGCGCGGAGCGAGCGTATCCGATCGCGAACGCCGATATCGAAACGATCCCGAGGAGGGCCCCCAGCGCCGCCGTCGCCGCGAACGCCCTTCCTTCCGTCAGCGCGAGGACGAGGAGGATGGTGCCGGTGTTGATCGGGAGCGCGACCAGCCACCCGGCGGCGCGGTGGCCGTAGCGTCGGGCGATGACGCTGACGATGCCGATGAAGACGGGCGCGATGGCGACCTTGAGCAGGAGGAGCTCCAAGGTGACGTCCACGCCCGCCCGACCCCCATCCGCGGAGCGAGAGCCGATAATAGCCCGGACGCCCGGTCCGGAAGCGAGCGGGTCCCCCAGCCTTTATCGAACCCTCCGGACTAGAAACCCCCCATGAGAACGACTCGTCCGCGGACGGGAGGACCCCGGCGGGACCGAACGCGCATCCGCCGTTACCTCCCGCGCGACTTCGCCTCCGTCCGACGCCTCTGGCGGGCGACGGGACTCCGCCTCGGGCCGTCCGACACCCCGCGGGAGATCGAGCGGGCCCGACGACGGGACCCGGATCTGTTCCTCGTCGCCGAGCAGGACGGTCGCCTGGTGGGCGCCGTGCTCGGTCGGTTCGATGGACGACGCGGGTGGGTGAACCACCTCGCCGTCGACCCGCGGGCCCGGTCCAACGGCATCGGCTCGACCCTGATGCGGGAGCTCGAGCGTCGGCTGCGGGCCAAAGGGTGCCAGAAGGTGAACCTCCATGTCGTCCGGACGAACCGGCAGGTCTGCGTCTTCTACGAGGAGCTAGGGTACGAGCACTCGGACCTCCTCTTCATGGGAAAGTGGCTTCGCCCCTGACCGCGAACCCGTGCCCAATCGAGCGGAGCCGACGAGGTCGCCGGCCCTCGCGGTGGGCGCCTCGAGCGGGGGCGCGGTCCGGGCTCGGGGAGGGCAAGCATCTTGGCCGATCCCCCGCTCGGTCCGACGTGGGGCGCATCGGGGAGACCCGGCGGAAGCTCCCGGAAGTCGTCCTCTTCGACATGGACGACACGATCTTCGACCATGCCCTGACGTGTCGCGCCGCGATTGGCCGGGTCCGCCGTGGGGAACCGCTCCTGCGGACGGTCCCGCTCGATGACCTCTGGCGCTTCTACTCCCGGTTGCTGGAGGAGACGCACCCGGACGTGCTGCGCGGCCGCACGAGCGCCGCCGCGGCCCGGGATGCTCGCTGGCTCCGGCTGGCCGCCCATCTTGGCGGCCGGCAGACCCTCCGCGAGGCGCGCGAGCTCTCCCGGCGGTACCGACGGGAGTACCTCGCGCTCCGACGGCCCGTTCCGGGATCGATCGATCTCCTTCGCCGGCTCCACCGGGAGACGACGGTCGCGATCGTCACCAACAACGGGGTCGCCGAGCAGGAGCGCACCCTGCGGTTTCTGAACATCGCCGGGGCGGTCGACCTCGTCATTGCCTCCGCCGAGATCGGGGTCGAGAAGCCGGATCCCCGGATCTTCCGCGCCGTCCTCCGCCGGGCGGGGGTGGAGGCGCGCGAGGCGGTGATGATCGGCGACTCGTGGTGCAACGACGTCCTGGGCGCGCTCCGGGTCGGGATACGACCCATCTGGTTCAACCGGTTCCACCTCCCGCGCCCTCCGGGGCCGACGGTCGACGAGACCGATTCGTTCCGTCCTTCCCGCCGGATCGAGCGTCTGCTGGCGGCGGCCCCGGACGCGAGACCCTCCCCCGGTCCCGCTCGCATTATATCGCAGGGACCGGTGCAACGGCCATGACACGCGTCCCGGAGGAGTGGACGCCGTCGGCGCGCCAGGTGATCCCGGCGATGCGGGCCTGGCGGGCGGCCTTCCATCAAGAACCCGAGCTCACCCTTCACGAGGAGAAGACGCAGCAGAAGGTCGCGGGGGCCCTCACGGAGCTCGGGATCCCGTTCCGGACGTTCGACGGGTTTCCGGGCGTCGTCGGCATCATCGGGGCCGACCGGCCGGGCCCGGTCGTGGCGCTGCGGGCCGACATGGACGCACTGCCGGTGACCGAGGAGACGGGACTTCCCTACCGCTCCCGGTCCCCGGGAGTGATGCACGCCTGCGGCCACGATGTTCACATGGCCTCGCTCCTGGGCGCTGCCGCCATCCTCTCCCGACGGGCCCTGCGGCTCGGGGGTCCGGTGAAGCTGATCTTCCAGCCCGCCGAGGAGGAAGGCCACACGGGAGGGGCGCTGCCGCTCATCGAACGCGGGTGCCTCGAGGACCCCCGCGTCGACTTCGTGGTCGGCCAGCACGTGGATCCCAGCCTCCCGCTCGGCAAGGTCGGCTGGAAGGCCGGACCGCTCATGGCCGCGGCCGATACGTTCCGGATCGTCGTGCGCGGCCGGGGGGGTCACGCATCCTCGCCCCACCAGGGCCCCGACGCGATACTGGTCGCCTGCGAGATTGTCGCGGGGCTCCAGGCCCTCGTGAGCCGCGTCCGGGACCCGGTCGACCCGGTCGTCGTGAGCGTCGGGTCGATCCACGGGGGCACGCGGCACAACATCCTTCCCGACGAGGTCGTGCTCGAGGGCACCGTTCGGACGTTCCGACCGGAGACCCGGGAGTTGATGGAGCGGACCCTGAAGCGGCGGGCCCGGTCGATCGCGGCGAGCCTCGGGGCCCGTGCCGCCGTCACCTACCGGCAGGGATACCCCGCGCTCATCAACCCGCCCGAGGCGACGGCGACCGTGGTTCGGGCGCTCGAGATCGAGTTCGGCCGGGAGAACGTCGTCGAGGCGGGACGCCCGCTGATGGGCGCGGAGGACTTCTCCCGGTACCTCGAGCGCGTGCCGGGGACCTTCCTTCGGCTCGGGGTGGGGGTGCCCGGGAAGCCGGCGAGCCTGCACAGCGCGACGTTCGCCCCGGACGACCGGGCCCTCGTGATCGGCGCCGCGACGTTCGCCGCCGCCGCGGCCGGGCTGCAGGAAGGCCACCGGTGAACCTCCGGGAGGCACGACGCGACTTTCCGGCGCTCCGCGACCGGCCCGGCGGCCCCCCGGTCTACCTCGATTCGGCCTGCATGACCCTCGTGCCGCAGCCGGTGCTGGACGCGATGACGGAGTACTACACGGAGTACCCCGGGTGCGCCGGGCGGAGCCTGCATCGGTTCGCCGAACAGGTCGGGCACCGCTACGAGACCGCCCGCGAGACGTTCGCCCGGTTCCTGGGCCGCTCCGACCCGCGCGGGGTCGTCTTCCTGCGGAACGCGACCGAGGCGATCAACCTCGTCGCCCAGGGCCTCCCGTGGGAGCGCGGGGACCGCGTCCTGATCTCCGACCAGGAGCACAACTCCAACCTCGTCGTCTGGCAGCGGCTCTCGGCGGAGCGGGGGATCCGGATCGAGGTGCTGCCGCTCTCGGAGGATGGGACGTTCGATCCGGAGGAGCTCGAGCGCCACCTCGCGCGGAAGGTCCGCCTCGTGAGCCTGTTCCACACTTCCAATGTCGACGGGCGGACGCTCCCCGCACGAGAGATCACCGAGCGGGCGCACGACCGGCGGGCGCTCGTCCTGTTCGACGGGTGCCAGGCCGCCCCCCACCGGTCGGTCGACGCCGACCGGCTCGGCGCGGATTTCTACGCGGTCTCCGCCCACAAGATGCTCGGGCCTACCGGGACCGGGGTGCTCGCGGCCGCCGTCGAGCCGCTCTCGGCGCTCCGTCCCTTGCTCGTCGGCGGCGAGACGGTGGAACGGACCACGCTCGAGGAGTACGCCCTCCGGCCACCGCCCCACCGGTTCGAGGCCGGCCTGCAGAACTACGCGGGGGTCCTGGGGGCGGCGGCCGCGGTCGACTACCTTTCCCGGGTCGGGCTCGACGCCGTGGAGGCCCGGCAGCGGGACCTGAACGCACGGGTCTCGCGCGCGCTCGCCGGCGCGGAGCGCGTGCACGTGCTGGGACCCCCCGATCCGGCCGACCGGCCGAGCATCTACGCGTTCACGCTCGACGGGATCGATCCCCACGACGCGGCCGTCTTCCTCGACGAAGGACACCACGTGATGGTTCGTTCCGGCATGCATTGCGCCCACTCGTTCTACGCGAGGCGGGGCCTCACGGGCAACGTCCGCGCGTCGTTCCACCTCTACAACACCCGCTCGGATGCGGACGCGCTCGTCCGCGGGGTGGAGGAGCTGCTGGACCGGGTCCCCAGCCCTACCGGTACATCGGCGGCGACTGCGGGGCGGACGGCTCGGGCCGGTTCCGCTCGGCCCGGCGCTGGATCGAGAGCAGCTGCTGCTCGATCCGCTCGGCCTCGGCGTACAGCGGCACGGCGTCGAGCGGGGTCCGCAGCAGGATCCGGTTGATCGCCTCGATCACCTTCGCGGCCGCGCGCGCGTCCGGGTAGTCCGACTGCGCTTCGGCGAGGAACGTGAGTACGTCGAACCCGCGTCGGCGGCCCTCGTTGAGCATCACGCCCGCGATCCCGGTGATGACGCCCTCGAGGAACGGGATCGTGTTCGGCTCGATGTAGAGCTCCCGTGCCTTCGCCGTGCTCGCGATGCCGTAGACCTTCACGTCGCCCAGCCGCGGCGACCGCGCGCCGTGCGGGCGCGCCTCGGGCTCCACGACGAGGCCCTCGGGGGAAACGAGGAGGGAGCACCGCTGCTCCTGCACCCAGTCGAGGATCGTCGTGGCGAGGGGGTGGATGATCGAGGGGGCCGGGTGGAACTCGGAGACGAACGCGACGATCTTGTCGGCCCCCCGGCCCTCCCGGTCGGCGGGCGGCCGGCCGGCATAGATCCGGACGGGATGCTGCGGTATCCCGTTCCGCACGAGGGAGACCGTGGGGAAGGCGGGGGACTCGACGATGCCGATCTGCTCCATCCGGAGCGTGTCGATGAGGTAGTTCGCGACGATCGAGCTGACGAGGCCGACCGACGGGAAGCCGTCGATGACGATCGCCCCTTCGACGTCGACGCGCTTGACCTCGTAGATCCGGACCTCGTCCGGGGCCATCCGCTGGGTCACAGCGACCTCTCGACGATCTGGCCGAGCTCCTTCGAGATCATGTCGACGAGGTCCCGCGTCAGCGCCCGACGGATCTCGGGGGGGAGGGCGGAGAGGCCGAGCCGCGCCGTGGCGGTCCCGACCCGGACCAGCGCCGCGTACTCCGTCGCGCGAGCGGCGAGGAGGTCCCGGACCGCGTCGCGCAGGTCCTGGGCCAGCTTCGGATCGTCGTGCAGCGTCTTCTCGAGATGCCGGCGGATCTCGTCCTTCACCAGGTCGCGGGTCGCTTCGCGGACGAGCTCCTCGGGCCGCAACAGGTCGCGCGTGCTCCGAAGGAGCACGTCGATCGGCTCGCCGGAAGACCCGTCCTCGCCCATCGGCGGCGGAAGCCGGGCCGGAACCATAAGGGTTTGGTCCGCGGGGGTCGCGCCCGCCGGGGTGGGGGTCCGGGCCGCGGGTCCGCCCGACCGGTCCGGCGCTCCCGCGCGCTCCCGCCGGCGCTCACGGAAGGGTTTATCCTGCCGCCGGCCTCGGCGGCCGCGGTGGGCCGGTAGATCAGCGGAAGATCGCTACCTTGGCAAGGTAGAGGTCGCGAGTTCAAACGATCGCGGAGCGACCCTCCCGTTCGGAGACTCTCGCCCGGTCCACTCGCCGGCCGGCGCGCCGGGCCCGGTCGTCAGATGTCGAAAGGGCGCACCGACAGGAACCTTACCGATTTATACCGGGGCCGTCTCGTCGGGGCCCGTGGAGGCCGAGCTCCGGGAGAAGATGGCGGGGGAGGTGGTCCTCTCTCCCCACCCTGGACGTACGCTGCGCAAATGGCGAGAGGACTTCGGCATTTCGCAACGCGACCTCGCGAAGCACCTCTCGACCGTCCCGTCGGTGATCAGCGACTACGAGGCGGAGCGGCGGGTCAACCCCGGAGCCGGGTTCATCCGGAGGTACGTCGGGGGGTTGGTCGCGCTCGATTCCGAGCACGGGGGTCGCGTGGGCCAGCGCCTGGGGGTCCACCCGCATTCCGACGGGATCCTCGGCATGAGCGAGTTCGCGGTCGCGATCCCGCTCAAGGCGCTCGCGGACGCGCTCGAAGCCCACCCGGTGAGTCAGGTCGACCTCCACCGCGACGTCCACGGGTTCACCGTCCTCGACGCGCCGCGCGCGATCCTGTCGATCGACGCCTCCCGGTTCGTCGAGGTGTACGGCTGGTCGACGCAGCGCGCGCTCATCTTCTCCAACGTGAAGTACGGGCGTTCGCCGATGGTGGCGATCCGAGCCCATCCGCTCAAGCCGGCGGCCGTCTTCTTCTCCAACCCCGGGCGGGTCGACCCGCTCGCCGTGCGCCTCTCCGAAGTCGAGAACATCCCCCTCCTCACGACGGCGCTCACCGCGCCGGCCGTGCTCGAGAAGCTCGAGGAGCTCTGAACGGAGGAACCCCGTGAAAGCAGGCATCGTGAGCTACGGCGCGTACGTCCCGAGGTACCGGATCACCCCGACCGAGATCGGCCGGGTGTGGGGAACCGACGGCGCGAGCACCGGCGAATCGCTGAACGTGATGCGGAAGAGCGTACCGGCCCCCGACGAGGACACGATCACGATGTCCACGGAAGCGCTGCGGACCGCGCTCGTCCGGGGGGCGATCGACCCCCAGCAGATCGGGGCGCTCTACGTCGGTTCGGAGTCGCACCCGTACGCCGTGAAGCCGACGGCGACCGTCGTCGCCCAGGCCGTCGGTGCCACTCCCAACCTCACCGCCGCGGACTTCGAGTTCGCTTGCAAGGCGGGGACCGCCGCGATCCAGACCTGCCTCGGGCTGGTCGGCGCCGACATGATCCGCTACGGCGTCGCGATCGGCACGGACACGTCGCAGGGGGCGCCGGGCGACGCGCTCGAGTATTCCGCGAGCGCCGGCGGAGCGGCGTTCGTCATCGGACGGGAGCGGATCATCTGCCGGGTCCAGGGCACGCTCTCCTACACGACCGACACGCCGGACTTCTGGCGACGGGAAGGCCAGCGGTACCCCAGCCACAGCGGCCGGTTCACGGGGGAACCCGCCTACTTCCGGCACGTGACCGAGTGCGCGCGCCGGATGATGGACAGCGCCGGGACGACCCCGAAGTCGTACGGCCACGTCGTCTTCCACCAGCCGAACGGGAAGTTCCCGCAGCGGGTCGGCAAGCAGCTCGGGTTCACCGAGGAGCAGATGCGCTACGGCCTCGTGACGCCGTACATCGGCAACACCTACTCGGCGGCGGCGCTCCTCGGCCTCGCGAACGTCCTCGACCACGCCGGCCCCGGGGAGCGGATCCTGCTCGTCGGCTACGGCTCGGGAGCCGGTTCCGACGCGTTCGACCTCGAGACCACCGACGAGCTCCCGAAGTTCGACCGCTCCTTCGGGCGGCCGGTCCAATGGTACCTCGACCACGGTCTCGAGATCCCGTACGCCGTCTACGCGAAGTTCCGCGGTAAGATCCACATGGGAGGGGAGTAGCCGATGCGAGAGGTCGCGGTGCTGGGGATCGGACAGACGAAGTTCGGCGAGCTCTGGGACCGGTCGTTCCGGGAGATCGGCATCGAGGCGGGGCTCCAGTCGCTGGTCGACGCGAAGCTATCGTCCGCCGATCTCGGCGGCCTCTTCCTCGGCAACATGGCGAGCGGCTCGCTGCTCGAACAGGAGCACATCGCCCCGCTGATCCTCGATTATGCCGGCCTCGCGGGACGTCACCTTCCGGCGGTCCGTGTCGAGGGCGGCGGCGCCTCCGGTGCTCTCGCCCTCCATCAGGGGTACCTCGCGGTGGCGAGCGGGCACTACGACTACGTCGTCGTCGGCGGGGCGGAGAAGCTCACGGACGTGCCGGACCAGACCGCCAGCCAGATCATCAACTCCACGGCCGACCACGAATGGGAGGTCGTGTTCGGGGCGACGCTCCCCGCGCTCTGGGCACTGGTCGCGCGCCGCCACATGCACCTCCACGGCACGACCCGCGAACAGCTCGCCCGGGTCGCCGTCCACGCCCACGAGATGGGCTCGAAGAACCCGAACGCCCACTACCGGAACCGGATCACCCTCGCCCAGGTCCTCGGGGCCGGTCCGGTCGCCGAGCCGCTCGGCGTCTTCGACTGCGCCCCGTCGTCCGACGGGGCGGCCGCGGTGGTCCTCGGCCCGCTCGAGACCGCCCGAAAGCACACCGACACCCCGATCCGGATCGCCGCGAGCCAGGTCGCGTGCGACACCATGGCGCTCCAGCATCGCGCGGAGCTGACGAGCGTCGGCGCCACGGTCGCGGCGGCCGACCGCGCGTTCCGTCAGGCCCGGCGGACCCCCGCGGACGTTCACGTCGCGGAGATCGACGATTCGTACACGATCACGGCCCTCGTCGGCCTCGAGGATCTCGGGTTCGTCGAGCGGGGGAAGGCCGGCCCGGAGTTCGCCTCCGGCCGGTTCGGGCCGGGCGGCAGGACCCCCATCAACACCTCCGGCGGCCTGAAGGCCCAGGGCCGGCCGTTCGGAGCGGTCGGCGTCGCCCAGGTCGTCGAGCTCGTGCGCCAGCTGCGGGGCGAGGCCGGCGAGCGGCAGGTCGCCGGCGCCACGCTCGGCCTGGCCCAGGACCTCGGGGGGACCGGCGCGACGTCGGTCGTCCACCTCCTCGAGAGGGTGAACTAGGGAGGGGAAGATGTCGATCGCTCGGTTCTGGCGCGAAACGCCCCGTCGGTACAACCTCGGCGGATCGAAGTGCACGAACTGCGGGACCGTCTACTTCCCGCCGCGGCCGGTCTGCCCCGCGTGCCCCCGGCACCGCCAATCGATCGAGAAGATGGTGCCGTTCCAGCTCACCGGGAAGGGCGAGGTGATCTCGTTCACCGTCGTGCACGACCCGGCGGAGGGGTTCGAGATGCAGGTGCCCTACGTCGTGGCCCTCGTGAAGACCGACGAGGGCCCGATCCTCACCGGCCAGGTCGTCGACGTCGACCCCGGGGGGGTCACGATCGGGCTCCGGGTCCACGGGACGTTCCGCAAGCTCCGCGAGGAGGGGAAGGCGGGGGTCATCCACTACGGCTACAAGTTCGCCCCGGACGATCCGGACGACGACCGCGCCGCGCGGGCAGCGGCCGCCCCCGTGCGGGCGGACGCCTCCTCGCAGGACCGGGCCACCGCGTGAGCGCGACGGGCGAGGGCGAAGGGTCACCGCCCGACGCCGAACCTCCCGCGGACGAGGAGTACGCCCGAGCGTACGCCACGGGGTACGAGGACGGGGCGCGGAACGCGCTGCGCGAGGTGGTGCAGCACGCCGCCCGCGGGCACACCCCGCAGGAGATCCGCATGCTCGCCGAGGGTCGGCTGGTCCGGCTGCCCGAGGAGGTCGAGATGAAGCGCCGGGGGCTCCTCGCCCCGCCGCGACGGACGGCGTGGAGCGCCTTCCTGCGGCCGCCGGCCCCCGCTCCGGCCAAACCCTGGTCGGCCCCGGTCGGGGGGGCCGTCCCACCGCTCCGCCTGGTCGCCGGCCAGAGCCTCCTCGTCCGGGAGCAGCGGCCGGCCCGGGCGCTCGAGATCCTTCGGGCGAGCGCGCGTTCGTTCCCCCGCGTCGCGGTCGTCTCGCTCCATCCCCCCGAGGTTCCGGGGCTCGGTCCCGACCGACGGATCGACGTCTCTCCGCGGGGGCCGCCCGCGGCGGACGGGACCGCGGGACGGACCGGACTCTCGGAGCTCGGCGGCAAGCTGCGAGGACCGACGGAGGCGGCCGGCGGGGCGCTCGTATACCTCGACGCGATCGAGTACTACGTGACCGAGGAAGGCGTCGAGACGACGATCCGGTTCGTCCACTGGCTGGTGGGACAGGTCCGCACGACCGCCTCCGGCCTCCTCGTGTCGTTCGACACCCGGTCGCTCGACGCGCAGGACGGGAGCCGCCTCGAGCGGGCATTCCCCGTCGTCGCCTGACGGGGCGGCTCCGCTCGACCCATAAGCATACGAACCTCCTCCTCGAAGGGTACGGTGCCGTCCGATGGAGATCGCGTTCTTCACCGACTCGTACGACCCGATGCGTGACGGGGTCGCCTCCGTGACGGGAGGCCTCGCGCGGACGGTCGCCCGGATGGGGCACTCGGTCCGCGTGTTCGCGCCCGACGCGACGATCGGCGTCCCGTCGCACGACGAGATGGTGGACGGGGTGCGGGTCCGCCGGATCCGGTCCCTGCCGGTACCTCTGTACTCTCAGTACCGCTGGCCGGTGTTCCCGTTCTCGCTGATCCGCGCGGCGCAGGGGGTCCGGGACGCGGACGTCGTCCATCTCCATACCCCCGGACCGATCGGCAGCATGGGGTTCCTGTCCGCGCGTCGGTTCCACCGGCCGCTCGTGGGGACGTTCCACACGAACATCCGGGAGATGCGGGAGAGCGTCCCGCGCAAGTTCCTCGTGCCCCTCTTCTTCCGGGTCGCCTGGTGGTACAACCTCGGCACGTACTGGCGGTGCGACGTCGCCACGGCCCCGTCGGCGTCGGCCGGCGAAACGCTCGAACGATCGGCGCGAAAGCCGTTCCGCCGGCCGGTCGAGGTCGTCCCCAACGGGATCGACATCGAGAAGTTCCGGCCGGGCTGCCGGGTGCCGGACTGGCGGGCCCGGTGCGGCCTGCCGTCGGTCCCCCTCCTCACCTACCTCGGCCGCCTCACCGTTGACAAGGGCGTGCACCGGTTCCTCGACGCGGTGGCCACGGTCGCGCAGAGCGAGGAGATCGGGGCGATCGTCGGGGGCACCGGGCCGGAGGAGGCCGCCGTGCGCGAACGGATCGCCCGGGACCCGCTCCTCGCCGCCCGGGTCCGGTACGTCGGTCCGGTGGCGGAGCCGGAGAAGGCGGCGCTGCTGGGGCAGACCGACGTCTTCGTCCTCCCGTCGACGAGCGACACGGCGAGCGTCGCCCTGCTCGAGGCGATGGCGTGCGGGGCGATGGTCGTCGCGCCCTCCTGCGGGGGTGCGGCGGAGGTCGTCGACGACGGGATCACCGGCCGCCGCGTCGACGTCCTGGCGCCCGACCAGTTCGCCGCGGCGCTGCGCCACCTGGTGCGGGAGACAGAGGAACGACGCAGGATCGCGGCGGAGGGCGCGCGGTGGGTCCGCGGGAACGCCTCCCTCGAGGCGATGGCCCGGCGCTTTATCTCGCTCTACCGGATGCTCGCGGAGGAGAGGTCGCCGCATGGCGAACGTTTCCCCAGCTGAGATCGAGACGCTCGGCCGCCGCCTCGCCGGGGACCGGTTCGACGAGTTCTCCGCGCGGGTCCTCGGCCGGGCGTACGAGGAGTTCGTCGCGCACCGGAAGACCGTCCTGGGACCGATGGAGCTCTCCGTCGACGGTACGCCGTACCCCACGTTCTACGCCGCGCTCGCGGACCCCGGGGCCGCCTTCGCCGAGGGCGAGATCCGTCTCTCGGCCATGCCGGCACCCGGGCCCGAGTGGGCGTTCCTCGTCCCGTTCGAGCGGATCGCCTTCCACGCCGACGGCGCCGCCGACCTCTACCCGCCGGGCGGAGGCGCCCCCCGGCGGGCGATCGCGCGCGTCCTGCTGCGAGAGCACTTCGTTCCCCGGAGCCGGGTCGAGGAGGACCGGGCCGCGGCCGGCGGTGCGCGCATCCAGCTGCCGGCGCGGATCGGCACCCTCGCCCAGGGGATGACGATCTGCCGGGCCCAACCGGTCCTCCCGTTCTCCGTCGCGATCCTGCTCTACCTCGCCGAGGAACGCGCCCGGTACGAGCTCGACCTGGTCCGGACGGCGGTGCTGGCCGATCCTCGGGCCGGTCGGCTCCCGGCGGGTCGCCGGATCGTCCGTCCGTCCCGGCTCGCGTGGTCTGTCGACCGGGCGATCGGGCAGGGGGACCTCTCCCTCCTCGCGACCCGGTGCCTCGAGGTCCTGGTCGAGTCGAACGGCCTCTCGAGCGTCGAGCTCACCCACGTGTTCGGCGGGGTCCGGGAGCTGGTCGATTCGGCGCTGCAGGGGCTCGTCCAGCGGCGGCTCGTGGCGTTCGACCGCCGCACGGGGATCTACCGCGCCCGGTCGGAGGTGTTCCTGCCCGAGACGGAGTCCCGGCCCTCCGACGACGAACCGTCGGAGTCGTCGGATCCGGCGCTCCGCACCAGCGTGCAGGAACTGCTCGCTGCGGCCGACGCCCGGTCGACCTGCCCGCTCTGCGGCCGACCCCTGCCGTCCGGGCCGAGCACGTTCCTCTGCGACGCCTGCTCCGCGCTCGTCGGCGCGGGATAGAAGGGCGGGAGCGGGCCTGTCGGGAGTCTCCGCCCCGGGGCGCGCGCCCCCGGGGCCTTTGAACCCGAGTGTGCTGGCTTAGAAGGCCAGTACTTTGTCCAAGCTAAGCTACAGGCCCACGGGCCGGACGGCGGTGGCGCCCCTTAACGGTTCGGTCGGAGCGTCGGCGGGGGGGACGGGACGCCGACGCGACCAGGTGCGCGAGCCGCAACGGCTCCGGCCAGAACCCCCGCACCGTCGTCCGACGGACGAGCCGGGCCGCGTCGGCCGCCGAGCACCCCGAGGCCGCGGCCCAGATCGGCGCCCCGGCCGTGGCGACCCGGAACAGGCGGTGCTGCCGGAGGAGGGAGAACCGGGCCTTCGCGGTGCGGGGGAACCACCGGTCGAGGGCCGCGCGGATCCTCTGGAAATCGGGGCGGCGTCGCGTGACCGCCACGACCGGCACGCCGGTGGCGCGGCGGATCGCGTCGAGGTCGAGGACGTTGAACCCCCCGACGACCGCTCCGTCGACCAGGACCGCGCGGACCCCGTCTCCCGCCCCCAGCGTCCCGAGCAGCCGGACGACCCGGGCGGTGCCGTCCCGCCCGTCGACGCGTACCCGGGAGAGCCCGATCGCCTCGACCCGCTCCGGCGACGAGACGACGACGGCGGCGATCGGCGCGTGCCGGTCCCCCCGGGCGAACGCTCCGTCATCGACGCCGACGACCCGAGGGTGCGGCTTCCCTAGGGTTCGCCGCAACGCTAAGACCCCCGACCGGCTGCTCGGCCGTCGATGGCCGCTCCCGGGATCGCCGTGCGGTGCCCGTCGTGCGGCACCGAGCTCCGGGCGGTCCCGGCCCCGGCGCCCCCGACCCAGTGGTTTCCGTGCCCGCACTGCCGGACCCCGGTCCCGGTAGTGGTGCCCCGGGACCCGCCTCCGCTGTACAGCTGGGAGGTCCTCCCGGGCCTATATCCCCCGCTCCCGCGGCCCCGGCCGTCGCGTTGGCGGATCGGGCCGGCGGTGGCGATCGCGCTCGCGGCGGCTGCGGTCGCATCGATCGTCCTCGGCGGAGCGCTCGCGTCCTACAGCGCCGCGGCGGCCGCACCGGCGACGTACTCGGTCTCGGGCCTCGTCGAGAAGGACGTCGGCGGGATCCCCCAGCCGGCGGACCACGCCGTCGTCGTACTGACGGACAACGGGGGCGCGAACCATACCAACGTCACCGGACCGACCGGACGGTTCACCTTCCCGGCAGTGCCGAGCGGGGGGGTGTCGATCAACGTCACCCTCGCGGGGTACGCCCCCGAGACCCTCACCACGTTCGTCTCCCCCGTCTACGATGCCGGGTCAGAGAACCTGACGATCACCCTCGAGCCCCTCAGCGAAAGCAACGGCAGCACGGTCGCCCTCGCCCCGTTCCCGGACCTCGAGAGCTTCCTCGCCTCGATCGACGGGGCCGCGGCGCTGCTCGCGATCGGGGGGACCGTCGCCGCGTTCGCGGCCCTCGCGGCGTGGAGGCACGGCCCCGGACCGGCCGGCGTCGTGGGGGGCGGCGCCGGGATCGCGGCGCCGGTCGCCCTCTACTTCCTGGGTCTCTTTCCCGCGTTCCCGGTCGTCCTCGTCGGGGCGGCGGTGGCCGCCGGGTTCGGCGCGTTCGCCCTCACGATCTCCGCGGCGGAGATGTACCGGACCGGAACGCCGGCGGGGTCCGCTTAGGACTACGCGCCCGGCCGGGTGACCGCCGGCTCGGCGCGTTCGGGGATCGGCCGCCGGTTGCGGAAGCCGCCCGTCAGCGTGTGGTAGTAACCGACCGACGGTTCGTCGCGACGCCAGCAGAGATAGACGGGCTCCCCGTCCTCGATCGAGTGGAAGTCGACGAGGCCCGTGTCGAGGGCCTTCACCTCGATCGCCTCCGACCGGAGCGACTCGATCGCTTCGTCCAGGCGACGGGAGAGGTTCTTCCATTCGGCATCGAGCCGTTGCTTGAGGTGGTGATCGGCGTGGTCCGGCGCGTCGACGTCGTCGCCCCAGAAGCCGCTGAGGCGGCGGAGCTCGGCATGGACCTCGCCGAGCCGGAGCGCCCATTCGCGCAGCCGGTCGAGGAGCTCCCGGAGCTCCGGTAGCCGGGCGTTGGCCTCCTCGACGGTCCAGATGCGGGACGGCGGGGAGGCCGTCGGCGGGTCCGACCGAATGTCCCGGCTCATGCGTACTTCAAGCACGGACATGCCGAGGCCCCTATTTACGCCCGGCATTTCGGTGGGGTAACTCCCGAGGGACCCGGCGCTCGACCGGACCGACGGGCGCGGCCACTCCGGGCTCCCCTTCGCCCGCCAACCGTTAAGCCCGACCCTTCCCTGCACGACGCGAGGTTCTTCATGCAGGCGGTCGTGAAGTCGAAGCGTGCCGCCGGAGGCGATGTCCTCCGTGTTCCCGAGCCGACGCCCGGCGACCGCGAGGTGCTCATTCGGGTCCTCGCCTCCTCGGTCTGCGGAACCGACCTGCACATCTGGCAGTGGAACGACTGGGCCGAATCCCGCATCCGGAGGCTGCCCCTGATCCTCGGCCACGAGGTCTGCGGAGAGGTCGTCCGACTCGGGCCGGGGGTCCACGGGCTCGCGGTCGGGGACCGGGTGTCGGCCGAGACGCACATCGTCGACGGGACCTGCTACCAGTGCCGTACCGGGCGGATGCACATCTGCGAGAAGGTCGAGGTGCTCGGCGTAGACCACGACGGGGTCTTCGCGGAGTACGCGGTCCTCCCCGAGCTGAACGCCTGGAAGAACGACCCGGACCTCGATCCGGCGATCGCCGCCGTCCAGGAGCCGCTCGGCAACGCGATGCACTCGCTGCTCCCCGAGTCGAGCGACGACGGGGTCGCGGGCAAGAACATCCTCATCACCGGCTGCGGGCCGATCGGCCTGATGGCGATCGCGGCGGCGAAGACCCTGGGCGCCGGGACCGTCGTGGCCACGGAGGTGAACCCGGTCCGTTCCGACCTGGCCCGCACGATGGGGGCCGACCTCGTCCTCCGGCCGGACGCGGACGGCACCGACCTCGCCCCCGCGGTCCGGGAGGCGACGGGGGGTCACGGGGTCGACGTCTCCCTCGAGATGTCGGGCCACCCGGCGTCGCTCCGGCTCGCGTTCGACGCCCTGCGCCCCGGGGGCCGGGTCTCGCTCCTCGGCCTGTTCGACCGGCCGGCGACCCTCGATTTCGACAACGCCGTCGTCTTCAAGGCGGCGCGGATCCACGGGATCTTCGGCCGGCGGATGTTCGACACCTGGTACCAGGTGAAGGGCCTCCTCTCGCGGCCGGCGTTCCGGGAGAAGGTCGCCCGCGTGATCACCCACCGGGTACCGATCCCCGAGATCGCCCGGGCGATGGAGCTGATCGAGTCGGGCCGGGCCGCGAAGGTCTCGCTGGAGGCCCGCTGGTGACCGCCCCCCGCGACCCGGTCGGGTTCCTCGGCCGGGAGGTCCGCGAGCTGGTCGACGCCGACCTCGACTGGAAGCTCCACGTGCTCTCGGGCCCGAGCGCTCCCTGGTGCACGGTCGACGGCCGCAAGGTGCTGATGTTCTGCTCGAACAACTACCTCGGGCTCTCGAACCACCCGAAGCTCAAGGAGGCCGCCCTGGAGGCGGTGCGCACCCACGGCGCCGGCTCCGGCTCGGTACGCCCGATCGCCGGTACGATGGACCTCCACGTGGAGCTCGAGCGTCGGCTCGCGCGGTTCAAGGACGCGGAGGCGTCCCTCGTCTACCAGACCGGGTTCGCGACCAACGCGGGCCTCCTCCCGCAGCTCGTCGGCGAGGGGGACGTGATCGTCAGCGACGAGCTGAACCACGGGAGCATCATCGACGGCGTCCGCCTCTCCCGCGCCGAGCGGGCGGTGTACCGGCACGCCGACCCCGACGATCTCGCCCGCGTGCTCCGGGAGTCCGAGCAGCACGCTCCGGCGTACCGACGCATCCTCGTCGTGACCGACGGGGTCTTCTCCATGGACGGCGACATCGCGCCCCTCGACCGCATCGCGGCGATCGCCGCGGACCACGGAGCGATGGTCTACGTCGACGACGCGCACGGCGAGGGGGTGCTCGGCGAGGGAGGACGCGGGATCGTCTCCCACTTCCACCTGGGACGCGACCGCGTCCACGTGGAGATGGGGACGTTCTCGAAGGCGTTCGGCGTGGTCGGCGGCCACATCTCGGGATCGAAGGACCTGGTCCGGTTCGCGTACAACAAGTCCCGGACGTGGCTGCTCAGCGGCTCGCACCCCCCGGCCGTCGCCGCGGCGTGCATCGCCGCGATCGACGTGCTCGAGCACGAGCCCCAGCACGTCACGCGGCTGTGGGCCCACACCCGCCGCTTCAAGGAGGCGATGGTCGGCTTGGGGTTCGACACCGGCCGGAGCGCGACGCCGATCATCCCGATCATCGTCGGCGACGGGGCCGCGGCGAAGCGGATGAGCGCCCGACTGTTCGAGCTCGGGGTCTTCGCCCTCCCGATCGTCTATCCGATGGTGGCGAAGGGGAAGGCGCGCATCCGCACGATCATGAACTCGGCGCTCTCCGACGACGACGTCGGGGTCGCCATCTCGGCGTTCGAGAAGGCCGGCCGGGAGCTCGGGCTCCTCTGACGGCGCGGACGGCTCTACGCGCGCGTTCGGTGCCGGGGCCGCCGGGGCGCCCCCGGCGGGGCCCGCCGGGGACGACTTTCTCTCGATGAACCCCGGTTTTCCACGAGTTCTTATATAGGGTACGCAACTCCCCCGTCCTCCGCAGAGGGCACCCCATCGACCCATGGCACGGCGTCACCGTCCGAGGCGAGGCTCACTCGCGTTCTCCCCGCGTTCCCGGGCCGTCCGGCCCCTGCCGAGGATACGTTCGTGGCCCGCCGGACCGAAGCAGCCGGCGATCGAGGGGTTCGCCGGATTCAAGGTCGGCATGACCCATGCGTTCATCGTCGACTACCGCAAACGCTCGACGACCGCCGGCCAGGAGATCTCGGTGCCGGTCACGGTCGTCGAGGTCCCGCCGATCCGTGTCGCCGCCGCCCGGATCTACGTCCGGAATCCCTACGGCTCGCGGGTCGTCTCGGAGGTCTGGGCGGCCGATCCCGCGCCCGACCTCTCCCGTCGCATCCCGCCGCACCCCCCGGCCTCTTCCGAGGCGCTCGCGGCGTTCGGCCGCACGCCGGGCGCCGAGGTCCGGCTGATCGTCTACACCCAGCCGTCGCTCGTGACGGGGACCAGCTCGAAGACGCCGACGCTCTTCGAGGTCCGGGTCTCGGGGGAGAAGTTCGAGGAGCGGAGGGCGTTCGCGCTCGAGCAGCTCGGTCGCGAGCTCGCGGCCGACCAGCTCACGAAGGAGGGCGAGTTCGTCGATGTCGTCGGCGTCACCAAGGGGTTCGGCTTCCAGGGCCACATCCAGCGCTGGGGCGTGAAGCTCCAGCCGCGGAAGAACTCGAAGCACCGGCGGATGATCGGGACGCTCGGACCCCACAACCCGAGCTTCGTGACCTACCGGATCCCGCAGGCGGGCCAGCAGGGCTACCACCGCCGCACCCAGTTCAACATGCGGATCCTGCGGGTCGTCCGCGACCCACGCGCCGATCCGATCACGCCGGCGGGAGGGTTCCCCCACTACGGGGAGGTCCGGTCCGCATGCCTCCTGCTGCACGGCTCGCTGCCGGGTCCCGCGAAGCGCCTCGTCCGGTTCCGCGCCCCCATGCGCATGCTCGTGGCCACCGTCGAGAAGGTCGACATCCGCTACCTCAGCACGCGCTCGAAGCAGGGAGCATGACGCCGGCCGATCTCCCTCCCGAGCCTCCGGTGCCCGCCCACGCGGACGCGTCGGGCCACCACCGCGCCCACCTGTTGACCGTGGAGGGAAAACAACAGTCGACGGTCCGCCTCCCCCTCGCATTCTCCTCGCCGGTGCGGCCGGATCTCATCCAGCGCGCCGTCGTCGCCGCCCAGTCCCACCGGAGGCAGCCGTACGGCACGAGCCCGACCGGCGGGATGCGGCACTCGGTCGAGTGGTCCGGGAAGGGCAAGGGAGTGGCGCGTACGCCCCGCCTGATGGACTCGATGCGCGGGGCCCAGTCCCCGAACACCGTCGGGGGACGGGCCGCCCACCCGCCCCGCACCGACCGCATCTGGACGAAGAAGATCAACCGGAAGGAGCGGCGTCTCGCCTTCGCCTCGGCGCTCGCCGCGACCCGCGAGGCGCACCTCGCCGAGGCCCGGGGCCACCGGCTGCCGCACGGCCTCGCGTTGCCGATCGTGGTCGACGACCCGCTCGAGGAGATCCTCACGTCGCAGGCCGCCCGGGAGTTCCTCGAGCGGTTGAAGCTCTGGTCGGACGTCGAGCGGTCGCAGGACGGCACCCATCTCCGGGCGTCCGGGCGTGCCCGTCGGCGCGGCCGGGTCCGTCGGACCCCCCGCAGCCTTCTCGTCGTCACGAGCGGGGCCGGCCGGGCCCGCGGCTTCTCGAACCTCTCCGGGGTCGACGTCGTCCCCGTCCCCCGCCTCGCCACCGAGGACCTCGCCCCGGGCGGCGTCCCCGGCCGGCTCACCGTGTACTCCCGTGCGGCCGTCGAGTCGCTCCGGAGCCGGCTCGGGGAGGAGCCCGCATGACGACGATCCGCCACCGGGTCATCCTGCACGCCTACGTGACCGAGAAGTCGATGGACGAGATGGAGCGGCAGAACAAGCTCGAGTTCGTCGTCGACTCCCGCGCGGACCGTGCCGAGATCCGCCGGGCCGTCGAGGAGACGTACAAGTGCAAGGTCGCGAAGGTGACCGTCAAGATCGTGCAGACCGGCAAGATCGCGACGGTCCGCTTCGCGAAGGAGTACTCGGCCGAGGACATCGGCAGCCGGGCGGGGGTGTTCTGATGGGAAAGCGGATCATCTCGCGCCGTCGCGGATCCGGGACCCCCACCTACCGGTCGCCGAGCCACCGCCACCACGGGGCGATCTACCATCCCGCGCCCACGATCGTGGGCGAGGGGCGGGTCGAGTCGATCCTTCAGGCCCCCGGGCGCACCGCGCCCGTCGCCGAGGTCGTCACGTCGGACGGCGTGCGCACCCGCATCCTGGCCGCGGCCGGCCTCGCGACCGGGGATACCGTGGCGTTCCAGGAAGGCAAGGTCGACCGGGGCTCGATCCTCCCGCTCGGCAGGATCCCCGACGGGACGCTGGTCTCGAACCTCGAGGTCAAGCCGTTCGACGGGGGCCGGCTCGTCCGCTCCGCGGGAACGAGCGCCCTCGTGGTCGCGCACACCGGCGGAGAGGTCACGGTCCAGCTGCCCTCCGGGGTGTTCAAGGTCTTCCTCGCGACGTGCCGCGCCGAGGTCGGCGCGGTCGGCGGAGGCGGGCGCCTCGAGCGACCGATCATCAAGGCCGGCAAGAAGTTCTGGGCGACCCGGTCGTTGGCGCGCGCGCCGCTGAAGGTCCGCGGCGTGGCGATGAACCCGGTGAACCATCCGTTCGGGGGCGGGGCCCACCAGCACGTCGGGCGCCCGAGCACGGTCTCGGCCGGGACGTGGCCGGGGGCCAAGGTCGGCCGGTTCTCCCGTTCGAACCGCAAGAAGCGGGCGAACCGTGAGCGCAAGCGAGGCGGGTAGCGATGGCGAAGGCGAAGCGCACCAAGCGGGTGGAAGCGAGGCGGAAGCGGGAGTTCACGTACCGGGGCCGCACGCTCGAGAACCTGCGGGCGATGAGCCTGCCCGATCTCGCCACGATCCTCACGGCACGCGCCCGGCGGTCGATCCGCCGCGGCTTCAACACCGAGACGACCCGGTTCTTCGAGCGGATGCGCGAGGCGGCCCCGGGAAAGACGGTGCGGACGCACTGCCGCGACGCGCTCGTGCTCCCCGAGCACGTCGGGCGCCGGGTCGCGATCCACTCCGGCAAGGAGTTCAAGGAGATCGAGGTCCGCCCCGAGATGATCGGCCATTACTACGGCGAGTTCGCGCTCACGCGCCGGTTCGAGAAGCACTCGGGCCCGGGCGTCGGGGCGACGCGCTCGTCGAAGTTCATGCCGCTGAAGTGAGGGAGGGAACGGTTCGATGCGGGGCTACACCTACCGGGACGAGGCGGGCGTCAACGTCGCCCGCGCCCGCGGCATCGAGATGCCGATCTCCCCGAAGAAGACCTACGAGGTGCTGAACGTGATCCGCGGCCTGCCCGTCGCGCGCGCCCGGACGATCCTCGAGGCCGTGACGGAGGAGCGCCGGGCCATCCCGTTCCGCCGGTACAACCAGGAGACGGCGCACAAGCGGGGCATCGGCCCCGGCCGGTTCCCCCAGAAGGTCGCCCGGCATGTCCTGCAGGTCCTCGCCAACGCCGAGGAGAACGCCGAGTACGAGGGGCTCGACGCCGACCGCCTGGTCGTCAAGGTCGCCGCGAGCGCCCGGGGCCGGATCCGCAAGGCGTCGATGCCGCGGGCCCACGGCCGCGCGACCGCCTGGAACGAGCAGACGACCAACGTCGAGATCGTCCTCGCCGAATCGAAGGAGGAGCCGTGAGCTCCGAGCGCCGGGTGATCGAGGAGGCGACCCGCCGGGTCCTCCTGAAGGATTTCCTCGTCCGCGAGAGCGCCCGCGCCGGGTTCGGCGGCCTCGACATCACCCGCACCCCGATGGGAACGCGCGTCACGCTCATCTGCGAGCGGCCGGGGATCCTGATCGGCCACCGCGGGGAGCTGATCAAGCGGCTGACCGACGACATCCACGCACGGTTCAAGCTCGACAATCCCCAGATCGAGGTCCAGGAGGAGCGCCAACCGAGCCTCAACGCGCAGCTGATGAGCGCGAAGCTCGCCTCCACGCTCGAGCGCGGCTGGCACTTCCGCCGGGCGGGCCACTCGACCGTCCGCCGGATCATGGAGTCCGGCGCGCGCGGCTGTCAGGTGATCCTCTCGGGCAAGCTGACCGGCGAGCGGCACCGCACCGAGCGCTTCAAGGCCGGCATGATCAAGTACTGCGGGGAGGCCGTCCACCTCTGGATCGACAAGGGGTTCTGCCAGGCACGGCTGAAGCCGGGCGTCATCGGCGTCAACGTCTGGATCATGCGCCCCACCGCGAAGCTCCCGGACGAGATCGTCGTGAAGGGCACCGAGGTGCGGCCCAAGACCGCCCCGGCCGAGCTGCCCCCCGTCGAGGAACCCGGCGTTCCCGCGCCGCTCCTCCCCGCGGGCCCGGACGTTCCGGAGGTGCCGCTGTGACGCTGCTGCGGATGAAGGAGCTGCGCGAGCTCTCCGACGACGACCTCCGCCGACGGATCGCGGACACCGAGAACGACCTGTTGCGCGAGCGCGGGGTCGCGGCGATGGGAGGGGCTCCGCCCAGCCCGGGGCGGATGCGGGCGCTCCGGACCAACGTCGCGCGGGCCCTCACGGTGCTGAGCGAGCGGGCGATCGCCTCTCGGGAGGGCGGCCGTCGTGCGGGAGCGCCGAGGTGAACCGATGCCGAACGACCCCGCCGCCCCGTGGCCGCCGTCCCGCGCCGAATCGGAGGCGCTCGCCGGTGAGATCATCGGCGCCCCGATCGTCGTCCCCGCCGGCCCCGGGCTCGCCCGACCGGTCGCGGGGACGATCGTCGACGAGTCGCTCTCGACCCTGACCGTCCGAATCCCCGGGCGGCGCCGGACCGTCCGGCTCGCGAAGGCCGGCCTCTGCGGGACGATCGCGCTTCCGACCGGCGAGTTACCCTTAAGAGGCGACGCCCTTCGCGTCCGTCCCGAGGACCGGACGAAGCGGCTGTTGGCCGGCGGCCCTCGGAGGTTCCGATGACCCCGACCCGCAAGTCCGCCGCTCCCCGGGCCCGGGACATCGGTCTCGACGTGCGGGCCCCGAAGTCCCGGTGCGACGATCGGCACTGTCCGTTCCACGGCCGCCTCCCCCTCCGCGGCCAGATCCTCGAAGGGACGGTCGTCTCCACGGCGATGCAGCGGACCGCGGTCGTCGAGCGGACGCTCCTCCACTACGTCCCGAAGTTCGAGCGGTACGAGAAGCGGCGGCGGCGCTACCTCGCGCACGCGCCCCCCTGCCTCAACGTCCCCGTCGGCCACCGGGTCCGGATCGCCGAGACCCGTCCGCTCTCCAAGCTCGTCTGCTTCTGCATCGTGGCCGACCTCGGCGAGGCGGCCCGGCGCGTCCACGGCGATGACGCGCTCGTTCCCGGGCACCCCCTGCCCGCGGAGGAGGCGTCGCCATGAAGGGCCTGGCCGGCCGCCGGAGCCGGGGGCTCCCGAAGGGGGCCCGCCTCGACTGCGTCGACAACACCGGCGCGAAGGTCGTCGAGATCATCGCCGTGCGGAACTGGCACGGCACCCACCGGCGGTACCCCCGGGCCGGGGTCGCCGACCTCGTCATCGTTTCGGTGAAGAAGGGGACCCCCGAGATGCGGCGCCAGGTCCTGCACGCCGTGATCGTGCGGGCGCGCGTGCCGATGCGCCGGCCCGACGGGACCCGCCTTCAGTTCGAGGACAACGCGGCCGTGATCACCACGGAGACCGGGGAGATCAAGGGGTCGCAGATCAAGGGACCGGTCGCGAAGGAGGCCGCCGAACGGTGGCCGCGGATCGCCGCGGCGTCGTCCATCATCCTCTAGGACAACCATGCGTACTTCTCCCCACTCCCCGAGGCGCCAGCGGCGCGCGCTCTACAACGCCGACACGTTCGAGCGCCGGCTGCGGATGAGCGTCCCGCTCTCGCGCGAGCTGCGCACCCGGTTCCGCACGCGCTCGGTGCCGGTGCGCAAGGGGGACACCGTCCGCGTGCTCTCCGGCAGCTTCGTCGGGCGCGAGGAGCGCGTGGCGAAGATCGACCGACGGTCGTACGCCGTGACCCTCGACAACGTCACGGTCAAGACCGCCGAGGACAAGCTCAAGGTGCTCCCGATCCGCCCGTCCCACCTCGTGATCACGCGGCTCAACCTCGCCGACCCCTGGCGCCGGCGCTCCCTCAGCGTCCGCGACGAGGACGTCACCCCGGAGGAGCGCGGCGAGGCCGTCGAACCGACGGGCGAGGCGGCGGTGGCGGCGCCGGCGACGGCACCGGCCGAGTCCCCGCCGGTCCCCGCCGCGGCACCGGCCGAGTCCCCGCCGGCCCCCGCCGCGACACCGGCCGAGGACGCGACCCCACCGTCCCCCGCCCCGAAGCGCCGGGCGCGGAGCCCGCCGAAGGAGGTCTCCGAATGACGCTCCGGCTGAAGCGGCGCGCGGCGCCGCGGAGCTGGACGGTCCCGCGCAAGGGGACCAAGTGGATCAAGCGCCCGAGCCCCGGGCCCCACCCCCAGGACCGGTCGATCCCGCTCCTGCTCGTCCTCCGCGACCTTCGGCGGGTCGTGACGAGCACCCGGGAGGCCCGGATCCTGGTCGGTTCCGGGGCGGTCCGCGTCGACGGGAAGGTCACGGCCGACCTCTCGCGGGGCCTCGGGCTGATGGACACGCTCTCCCTCGCGAAGCCGCTCGATCAGCATTTCCGCGTGCTCCACGACCGCCGCGGGAAGCTGGTGCTCGTGCCGATCCCCTCGACCGAGGCGACCGTTAAGATCGGCCGCGTGCGGTTCAAGCACGCCGTTCCGGGCGGGAAGGTGGAGGTCACCCTCCACGACGGCCGCAACCTCCTCGTCGCCGCCTCGTCGCCGTACCATGTCGGCGACTCCGTCAAGATCGAGCTCCCCGGCCAGAAGGTCGTCGAGCACCTCCCGCTGCGCCCCGGGGCCCTCGCGTTCGTCGCGGGCGGCTCGCACGTCGGCGAGCTGGCCCGGGTCGAGAAGGTCGAGGTGCGCAACTCTCCGCAGCCGAACCTCGTCCACTTCAAGGAGGGGTTCTCCACGATCAAGGAGTACGTCTACGTCGTCGGCGAGACGACCCCGACCGTCACGATCGCCGAGGGGGTCGACCGGTGAGCGCCCCGTCGGCCGCGGCACCGGCGCCGCCCCCGCCGGCCCCGAACCCGTTCCGCGCGGTCCGCGTGATCAAGGTCGTCGTCAACGCCGGCGTCGGCGAGTCCGGCGAGGCGCGGACGAAGGCCGAGCGGGTGCTCCAGATGGTGACCCGCCAGAAGCCCGTCCCGACGCGCTCCCACTCGACCAACCGCGACTTCGGGATCCGCAAGGGCCAGGAGATCGGAGCGAAGGTGACGCTGCGGGGAGCGACCGCGACCGATTTCCTCACGCGGGCGTTCGAGGCCCGGGACCGGCAGCTGGACGGCGCCTCGATCGACCGGAACGGGAACTTCTCGTTCGGCGTCGCCGACTACACCGACTTCTCGGGCATGAAGTACGATCCGGCGATCGGGATCCACGGCATGGACGTCTCGGTCGAGGTCGGCCGGGCGGGGTACCGCATCCGCAACCGCAGGATCTGCGGCCGCCCGCTCCCGCACTCCCTTCGCTCGACCCGGGAGGAGACCCGGGCGTTCCTCACGACCGCGTTCCAGGTGACCGTACTGGAGTGACCGTGAAGCCGAAGAAGCTGTTCGGACGGAAGGAGGGGTGCCTGCGATGCGACCGCAAGCGAGGCATCGTGCGGCGGTACGGGCTCCACCTGTGCCGGCAGTGCTTCCGGGAGGTCGCCATGGACCTCGGGTTCCGCAAGTACCAGTAGGGAGGGTCGGACGAATGCAGCAGGATCTCCTCAACGACGCGCTGGTCACCCTCCGTCACGCCGACCGCGAGGGCCAACCGCACGTCGAGATCGCCCCGACCTCGAAGCTGATCGCCGAGGTCCTCCGGATCTTCCGCGAGCACGGCTACATCTCCGAGTTCACCTTCATCCCGACCGGCCGCGGCGGCAAGTACGACGTCCAGCTGTCGCGCCGGATCAACTCGTGCGGGGTCGTCAAGCCCCGGATCTCCGTGCCGTACACCGGCCTCGAGCGGTACGAGTCGCGGTTCCTGCCGGCGCAGGACTTCGGGCTCCTCGTCCTCTCCACCAACCGCGGGGTCCTCGCCCACTCCCAGGCCCGGGAGCTCAAGATCGGAGGTCGGCTGCTCGCCTATGTCTACTGACGAGATGTTCCGGGCCCGGGTGGACCTCCCGAAGGGGGTCGCGCTCACGGTCCACGGCCGCATGCTCCGGGCGAAGGGGCCGCTCGGCACGGTCGAACGCCCGTTCCCCTCCGACGTGCTCGACCTCGCGGTCGAAGGGACGGGGGCGACCCTGACCCTGCGGCTCCCCCCGGAGCGGAAGCGCTCGCGCGCCCTCCTGCGGACCTGGGTCGCCCACGTAACGAACCTCAGCGGCGGGGTGACCCGTGGGGTCGAGGCGCGCCTCAAGGTCGTGGCCGCGCACTTCCCGATGAAGGTCCAGGTCCGCGGCGAGGAGCTCGTGATCGAGAACTTCCTCGGTGAGAAGTACCCGCGCTCGACGCGCCTCGTCCCCGGCACGAAGGCGCAGGTCGAGGGCGACATCGTCACCCTGTCCGGCTGGGACGTCGAGCAGGTGGGCCAGAGCGCCGCGAACATCGAGCGCGCCACCCACATCCGCGAATACGACCCCCGGGTCTTCCAGGACGGCATCTACCTCATCGAACGGGCCCACCTCAAGGAGGCGAGCTGATGCCCGACGTCCCCGAGGAACCCGTGACCGCACCGGCGCCGGCCAAGGGCGCGCCGCCCAAGCGCCCCCGCAAGCGCGCGCCGCGCGCCGAGGGCACGGCGGACGCCCCGGCCGCCAAGCCGGCCGAGCCGCCGAAGGAGGTGCCCCGCACGCCGAAGCGGGCGGACCTCCCGCCCGACCTCCGCGCGCTCCTCGCCACGCGGCGGACGCTCGACACCCGCCGGCCGATCTTCGGCCGCCAAGCGGCGAACCGTTACTTCCGCATCGGGCGCGACGGCGCCTGGCGGCGGCCGCGCGGGCTGCAGTCGAAGCAGCGCCGGCACTACGGGTACCGGGCCGAGATCGTGAGCATCGGGTACCGGTCCCCCGCCCGCGTGCGGGGCCTCGTGCCGAGCGGGTTCCTTCCGGTCCTCGTCCACTCACGGAACGAGCTGGACGGGCTCGATGCCCGCCGGCAGGCCGCGATCATCGCCCGCACCGTGGGCACGCGCCGTCGCCTCGTCCTCGAGGAAGAGGCGCGCCGGCTCGGCATCCGGGTGCTGAACCCGATCGTCAAGGGCGACGCGGAGGCGTAGACCGATGCCGGATCTCTCGAACCAGCGGCGCCTCGCGGCCTCCCTCCTCAAGTGCGGGTCGGGACGCGTCTGGATCGATCCCGCCAGCCAGGAGGAGCTCGCCGACTCCGTGACGCGTGCCGACGTGCGCAGCGCGATCAAGGCCGGGGTCATCCGACGCCTCGCCGTCCAGGGGACGTCCCGGGTCCGCGCGCGCCGCCACGCCGCGGAGGTCCTGAAGGGCCGCCACTCGGGCCCGGGCTCGCGGCGGGGCACGCCGTCGTCCCGGATCCCGAAGAAGGAGCGCTGGATGCGCCGGATCCGCGCGCAGCGCGACCTGCTCCGCGAGCTGCGCGACGGGAAGAAGATCCCCCCGGCGGTCTACCGCGAGTTCTACCGGCGCGCGAAGGGCGGGATGTTCCGGAGCCGCGCCCACCTCCTCGTCAACCTCCGCCTGGCCGGCCACCTTCCGGGGGCCGCGGCATGAGCACGAGTCCCCGCTATCGGGTCCACTTCCGCCGCCGGCGGGAGGGCAAGACCGACTACCGGGTCCGGCTGCGCCTCCTCCGGTCGGGCCGCTCCCGGGCGGTCGTCCGGTGCTCCGGCACGCGCGTGCGCGTATCGATCGTCGAGTTCGACCCGACGGGCGACCGGGTCCTGGCGACCGCCGACAGCGCCGAGCTCGGAGGCATCGAGTTCCCCGTCACGCGGATCGCCTCCACGCCCGCGGCGTACCTCACCGGCCTCCTCGCGGGCCTCCGGGCGAAGCAGTCGGGGACCGAAGAGGCGGTCCTCGACGTCGGCCTTCGCCGACCGACGCGCGGCGGCCGCCTCGCGGCCGCGCTCAAGGGGCTCCTCGACGCCGGCCTCGACATCCCCCACGGAGAGGAGGGGTTCCCGACCGCCGACCGGCTGAACGGCGCGCACCTGCCGAAGCCGCTCCCGCAACCGGTCGAGGCGTACAAGCTGAAGCTTCCCGGACTCGTGGCCCGCTCGGAGGCGAAGCCGTGAGCGGGGCGATGCGCGGTCCGCCCCGCCCGGGCTACGGCCCCCCGACGCCGGCCCCCGCCCCCCCGTGGGTCCCGAAGACCGAGCTCGGCCGGCGCGTGGCGTCCGGCGAGATCACGACGATGAGCGAAGCGCTCGGGGCCGGCCTTCCGCTCCGCGAACCCCAGATCGTCGACAAGCTGCTCCCCGGTCTCCACGACGAGGTGCTCGACGTCAACATGGTGCAGCGGATGACCGACTCCGGCCGCCGGTTCAAGTTCGCCGTCACCGTCGTCGTCGGCAACGGGGACGGGTTCGTCGGCCTGGGACGGGCGAAGGGGCGCGAGGTCGGCCCGACGATCCGCCGCGCGATCGACCGGGCGAAGCTCGAGGTCGTCGAGGTCTTCCGGGGGTGCGGCAGCTGGGAGTGCGGCTGCGGCCGGCCCCACACGCTGCCGTTCCTCGCCCGGGGCCGCGCCGGCTCGGTCGTCGTGAGCTTCAAGCCCGCGCCCCGCGGGGTCGGGCTCGCGGTCGGCGACGTCGCGAAGCCGCTGCTCCGGTTCGCGGGGTTCACCGACGCCTGGGGGTTCACCGAGGGGCACACGAAGACGACCGTCAACTACGCGCAGGCCGCCTACCGCGCGCTGGTCGAGCTCTCCGACCTCAAGGTTCCGGCGGAGGACGCCGCGCGTCTCAAGATCATCCGGGGACCGGTCGGCACCTCGATCCTCCCGCCGAAGGAGGAAGGGGCGCCCCGGCCGATCCGCGGCGGGCGGGGCCGCGGCGGACGACGCCCCGGCGGCCGGCCCGGTGGGCCGGGAGGACGCGGCCCGCCCGGCGGCGGCCGCGGGGGCCCGCCGAGGCCCGCACCGCCGAGAGGAGGGTAGGGCGATGACCTGGATGGTCGTTCGGGTGCGCGGGACGATCCACGCGCGGCGCGACATCACCGAGACGCTCCGCTACCTGCATCTCGCGCGGCCCAACCACGCGACCGTCCTCCCGGAGGACCGCGGGGTGCGCGGGATGTTGATGAAGGTCCAGGGGTACATCACCTGGGGCGAGGCCGAGGCGGAGACCGTCGGCCAGCTGATCGAGGCCCGCGGCGAGACGGTGGACGGCCAGAGGGTCCCCGCCGGCAGGGAGCTTCCCGAGCTCGCACGGGCGGTGACCGAGCGGGGGCTGATCGCGACCGAGGGGCTGAAGCCCCTCTTCCGGCTGCGGGCACCGAAGGGCGGCTGGAAGTCGACCAAGAAGCCGTTCGCCCGCGGCGGGGCGCTCGGCTACCGGGGGCCGAAGATCAACGAGCTCGTCCGGCGGATGATGTAGGGGGCGAAGATGCCGAGTCGAACGAAGAAGTTCCGGGGACTGAGGACCCACGGCCGGGGGATCAAGGCGGGCCGCGGCGCCGGCAAGCAGGGCGGCCGGGGCAACGCGGGGCTGCACAAGTACAAGTTCAAGTCGATGCTGATCTACGCGCCGGACCACTTCGGGCGGCACGGGTTCCGCCGACCGCCGAGGATCGTCGCGCACCCCACGTCGATCAACGTCGGGGAGCTGGAGGCGTTCGTCCCCGTCCTCGAGGCGGCGGGCGCCCTCTCCCGGGACGGGCCCGCGTACGTCGCCCACCTCGACAAGGTCGGGATCGACCGGCTGCTCGGGGGCGGGAAGGTCGCCCGGGCCTGGAAGGTCGTCGTGGCCCACGCCTCCCAGCACGCCCGGGAGAAGGTCACGGTGCTGAGCGAGGGTCCGGCGGCGGGAAGGCCGCCGGCCGCCCCGCAGACTATATAATACAGGGGCCGGCTCGCCGAGGGGCCGCATGCCGGAAGACGACGAGATTCCCCGTGACCCGCGGTGGGCGATCCCCCTCCTCGTCCTCGGGGTGGTCATCCTCTCGGTCGTCTGGTTCTGGAACCGTCCGACGATCCTGGGGCTCGGCCTCGTCGGGGTCGTCGTCGCCGCGATCCTCTCCCTGCTGTACCTCGGACTCTCGTACAACGGCCCCAAGTCGAAGCTGTACGGCCTGAAGCCGGTCACGAGCCGGATGCCCGCCGTCCAGCAGCCGAAGGGCCACGTCCACTTCCGGACGAAGATGGCCTGGACGATCGGCGTCCTTCTCCTCTACTTCTTGATGACGAACATCTACCTGTTCGGCGTCGACCAGGCGACCGTCGTCGACCTGTTCCACAGCTACCGCGCGATCCTCGCCGGGGCGCAGGGGACCCTGATGCACCTCGGGATCGGCCCGATCGTCACCGGGTCGATCATCATGCAGCTGTTCACCGGGGCGAAGATCATCGGCCTCGACCTCACGGACGACGAGGACAAGGGGACCTACCAGGGGACCCAGAAGGTCGTCGTGATCGCGATGATCTTCGTCGAGGCGGTGCCCCAGGTGTTCGGCTACCTGACGCCGTCCTCCTCGATCGTCGGGAGCCTCAACCTCGCCTCGCCGGGGAACGGCCTCCTCCTCGCGAACGCGATCATCATCGGCCAGCTCGTCCTGGGCAGCTACCTCGTCTTCCTCATGGACGAGGTCGTCTCGAAGTGGGGGATCGGGAGCGGGATCTCGCTGTTCATCGCGGCCGGGGTCTCGCAGCAGATCATCCAGGGAACCCTCAACTGGGTCCCGGGGAACCCGAGCCAAGGGGTCAGCGCGACCAACCCTCCGAGCGGGACCATCCCGAAGACGCTCTGGTTCCTCACCCACTGGAGCGCGTCCCAGATGGCCAGCGGGGGAGGCTGGGAACGGGTGCTCCTGAGCCCGCCGAACCCGTTCGTCGCGCTCGTCGGCACCGCCGCGATCTTCTTCATGGTCGCCTGGACCGAGTCGACGCGCATCGAGCTGCCGCTCTCCCACGCCGAGGCCCGCGGGGCGCGGGGACGGTACCCGCTGCGCCTGATCTACGCCTCCAACATCCCGGTCATCCTGATGTCGGCGCTCCTCGCGAACGTCTCCATGATCTCGATCCTCCTCTGGTCGAACCCGACGCTCTCCCACTTCCCGCTCCTCGGCCATCAGTGGTGGGTCGGCTCCTACCTGCCCCAGGCCGCCGCGGCGTCGGCGGGCATCAGCCAGACCCAGCCGATCAGCGGCGGCGCGTACTACCTCTCGACACCGAACGGTCTCGAATCGTGGCTGCTGCCGATCATCAACTACGCGCAGTACAACACGTTCCTCTACCACCACGCGGAGTGGCAGGGCCTCCTGCACGTCGCCGTTTACTTCGGGGCGATGGTCGGAGGGTCGATCCTGTTCGCGAAGTTCTGGATCCAGACGACCAACATGGGCCCCGAGGCGGTCGCGCGGCAGATCGAGGCGACGGGGATGCAGATCCCCGGGTTCCGCCGGGAGCCCCGCGTCCTCCGTCGGGTGCTCGAGCGGTACATCCCGGTGATCACCGTGATCTCGGGCGCGGCGGTCGGGGCGCTCGCGGCCGGCGCGGACCTGATCGGAACGCTCGGCAACGCGAGCGGCACCGGGGTGCTGCTGACGGTAGGGATCATCATCAACCTGTACGAGGCGATGGGCCGCGAACAGTTGATGGAGATGAACCCGCTCCTGCGCCGGTTCCTCGGAGGCGAGACGTAGGGTGCCCGACGACGCACCGCTGCCGTCCGCGCCCCCGGTCGACGACGAGGACGACGACGACGAGGAGGACGGGGACGACGACGAACGACCCGACGTTCCGCCGCCCCCCGCTCGGCCCCCCGGTCCGGTCTTCAAGATCTCCACGATGATCTACGTCTTCCTCGGCACGCTCGGCCTCCTGATGCTGATCGACACCCAGGCGCGGAACCAGCTCGCGGACCTGTTCGGGACGAGCTCCGCCCATCCCGGGCCGCTCTACTGGCTGATCGGCTTCCACTCGGACTACCTGCTCGCCACGATGGCGCTCGCGGGTGCGATCGAGATGCTGATCACCTCGCTCGCCTACAACTACACGACCGACTGGGTCAAGGCCGCGAAGGTCCAGAAGTGGAGCTCGGCGTTCCGCAAGGTGCAGATGGCGGCGATCCGGTCCGGCAAGAAGGACCGCATCGCGGCGCTGAAGCCCCACCAGGAGCGGCTCACCCGCCTCTCCGGGGAGGTCTCGATCGCCCAGTTCAAGGGGATGGCGATCACCTACTTCCTCCTCATCCTGATCTACACGTGGGTCGGGCTCGTCATCGGCAGCTCGAGCCCCGCCGAGCAGTCGATCGCCCTCGGGGGCTCGACGATCGTGCTCACCCACAAGCTGTTCAACCTGATCCCGTGGTGGTTCCTCATCTTCAGCCTGTACACGGTACCGTTCTCGATGGTCTTCCGACGGCTCCTGAAGCACATATGGCTGCGGAGGTACTCCGAGGAGCACCACCTCGTACTCCCGCCTGCCTCCGGGGCCGTCGGGGGTCCCGCGTGATCCACCGGGTCGTCACGCTCGGCGGTCCCCCGGGGAGCGGGAAATCGACCGCGGGCCGGCTCGTCGCCGAGGCGCTGGGCCTCGAGTACCGGTCGGCCGGCGAGCTGTTCCGGGCGGAGGCCGCGCGCCGGAGCCTCTCGCTGGAGGCGTTCGGCCGGTACGCGGCGGCCCACCCCGAGGTCGACCGGGAACTCGACCGGGCGATGCAGGCGCTCGCCGCCCCCGGCCGGCTCCTCGAGGGCCGCATCCAGGGGGCCCTCTGCCGCCGCGCGGGAACGCCGGTCCATGCGATCGTCGTCACGGCGTCGGAGGCCGAGCGGGTCCGCCGGGTCGCCGGACGCGACCGCCAGTCCCTGGAGGAGGCCCGCCGCGCCCTCCTCGACCGCGGGGAGAGCGAACGGACCCGGTACCTGCGGTTCTACGGGATCGACATCGCCCAGGAGCCGGCCGACCTCTCCGTCGACTCCACGCGGCTCGCGCCCGGCGCCGTCGCCGAGGTGATCGTAGAGTTCCTGCGGACCTCGGAGGCGGGCGGATGAGCGCCGACCCCGATCCCGTCCGCGCCCGGATCGCCGAGGGAGCGTTCCTCCTCCTCGACAAGCCCCGAGGCCCGTCGTCCCACCAGGTGACCGCCTGGGCGCGGGACCTCCTCGGGGTCCCGATCGCCGGCCACGCGGGGACCCTCGACCCGAACGTCTCGGGCCTCCTCTGGGTCGGCGTCGGGCCCGCGCTCAAGCTCCTCCCGCTCGTCCTCGAGTTCCCCAAGCGATACGTCGGCGTCGTCATGTTCCACTCGCGCGTCCCGGTCCGGGACCTCGAGCGGGCGATCGAAGAGTTCACCGGCCCGGTCTTCCAGACCCCGCCGGTCCGCTCCGCGGTCAAGCGCGAGCGCCGGATCCGGACCATCCACCGGCTCCGCCTCGTCGAGTCCGACGGGCCGCGCGCCCTCCTCGACGTGGTCGCCGACTCGGGGACGTACGTCCGGACGCTGGCGGTCGACCTCGGCGAGGCCCTCGGGGTCGGCGCCCATCTGGAGGAGCTCCGCCGGGTCGCGACCGGCCCGTTCGACGAGGGGAGCGTCGTCACCATGACCGGGCTGGCGGACGCGGTCGAGGCGCACCGCGCGGGCGACCCCGGCCCGCTCCTCGCGGCCCTCCACCCGATCCGGGAGGTCTGGCAGGAGTTCCCGGCGATCGTCCTCAAGGAGGCGGCGGCGAGCGCGGTCGCCCACGGCGCGGGGCTCGCGAGCGGCGGGATCGTCCGCGTGGGACGGACGTTCTCCCGCGGCAGCCACGTCGTACTCGTCTCGGGGGCGGGGGAGCTGATCGCCACCGGCGTGGCCCGGTACGACGCCCGCGAGGTCACGAAGGTCCCGCACGGCTGGGTCGTTGAAGGCACGCGGGTGTTCGTCGATCCCGCGCGGTTCCCGGCGCTCTGGCAGCGGGCCGGCCGCCCGGCGACCCCGGACGGACCGGCCCCGGCCAGCTAGGGTTATCTTCGGCCCCGACCCCGGGGCGCCGTGGCCCCGTCGAGGACCGCGAACGGCGCCGGGGGAGCCCTGCTGTTCGGGCGGCTCGCGCGTTGGATCGTCCGCCACCCGTGGTACCCGGTCGCGTTCTGGGTGGGCCTGCTCCTCGTCACGGTGCCGTTCCTGCCGCTCCTCGGCTCGGTGACGACCAACTCTGCCGAAACGGTGCCGTCGAACGCGCCGAGTGCGATCGCCGACGCCCGGCTCGCCGAGCTGTTCCCGAACACTACGGGGGGCGCCTCCTCGATCGTCCTCCTCTACGGAACGAACCTCACGGACGCCTACGCCCAGTCGGTGGTGATGAACGTCACGACCGCGCTCCGGGCCGACCGCTCGCTCTCGGACGTCACGTCGGTCGACAGCGTCTACACGGAGTACGCTGCGTACCTCGCGGGCGAGGCGGAGATCGCCGGCGGGGTGCTCGCCCCGGCGCTCGCCAGCGCGCCGTCGCTCCCCGAGAGCGTGAACGCCACCGCCGCCGTCCTCTGGGGTCCTCCGGTCGCGTTCCTCGCGACCTGGGAATCGCTGATCGCGAACACCAGCCGGACCCCCGCCCAGTGGGACGCGCCGGCGTTCAACGCAACCGCCGCGAACCTCTCGGGCCCCGCCCTCGAGGTCCTCGACGCGTTCTACCAGGGGTTCAACGCGACCCCCGGTTGCGCCGGCCGGTCCGTCCCCGCGGGGGTCGACGCGTGCGCGGACGGCGCGAACCGCGCCGGCGTCGCCGACAACACCACCGTCCTCGAGCTCTTCCCCGGGATCGGGAACGTCACGCTGGCGGGGATGGGCGTCGAGAACTACACCCTCGGCTGGCCGACCGTGCAGGGGGTCGTCGCCTCGATCCTCTCGGACTCGAGCGGCCTGCCGACCCGCTGGATCCTCACGGTCTGGACGGCGTTCCCGTCCGGGGCGGTCGGCCCCGCCGCGGCGGCGGCGTTCGCGAACACGACCGTCGCCCGGGCGACCCTCGCGAGCGAGTCGCTCCCGGTCCCCGCCGGCCTCTACTCGCAGTTCGTCAACCGCGCGGGCACGGCGAGCCTCATCGACGTATCGTTCTCGGTCGGGGACGACTACACGAACTCCACCGGGGGAACCCCGGTCTACGCCGACCTCCCGCGGATCGACGACCTCGTCGCCTCGGAGGTCCGCGCCTCCGACCCGCGCGACACGATCGCCTACGCCGAGACCGGACCGGCGCCCCTGGACCAGCTCACCCAGGAGGCGGTGAACTCCGCGCTCTCCCTCGTCCTCCCGCTCACGGTCGGGCTGTTGCTGGCCATCTCGATGGCCTACTTCCGCTCCCCCCTCACCCCCCTCGTGACGTTCGCGGGCCTCGCCGTCGCGCTCCTCCTCGGGCTCGGGGCGACCGTGCTCATCGGAACGCTCGTCGAACACATCGACTCCTCCGCGCTGACCCTCGAGGAGGTGTTCGTCCTCGGGGTCGGGACCGACTACTCGATCTTCCTGGTCGCCCGCTACCGGGAGGAGCTCGTGCGGGGCCGCCCGTCCGAGGAGGCGGTCGTCACGTCGATGAGCTGGGCCGGCCAGTCCGTCGCGACCAGCGGCTCGACGGCGATCCTCGTCACCGTGGCGCTCGCAGCGAGCGGGGTCGCGCTGCTCTCCGAGTGGGGCCTGGTCCTCAGCCTCGCGATCCTGATCACCATGCTCCTGTCGCTCACGTTCGTCCCCGCGGTACTGACCCTCATCGGGCCGAGGATCTTCTGGCCGACGACCGGGGCGCGGTTCCGCCGGCACGCGGTCGCGGTCGCGGCCCGGAACGACCGGCAGGAGACCTACTTCTACCGGGCCGGCCGCCTCTCCGAACGCCGGGCCGGCACGGTCGTCGGCGCGATCCTCCTCGTCTCCGTGCCGCTGGTCGCCCTCGCGCTCACCGTCCCGATCTCCTACGATTTCTACGGCCAGCTGCCGAGCGGCCATTCGGCGACCACCGGGCTCGCCGAGCTCAACGGCCAGTTCGGGGCCGGTTTCGCGACCCAGTCGTACGCCCTGGTGACGTTCGCCGCGCCCCTCCTCGTGGGGGACACCCCCAACGCCGTCGAGTTCCAGGACCTCAACAACTTGACGACGAACGGAGAACGGACGGACGGCATCGCGGCCGTCGGGTCTCCCGTGGGCCCGTCCGGAGCCTCGCTCTCGGACTGGCTCGCCCTCGACACGCTGAAGCCGGCGGTCCAGACGAACCTGATCGCGCTCCTCGCGGGGTTCGTCGGCACGGACGGGCAGACGGTCCTCCTGTCGCTGCAGACGAACGCCACCGGGCTCTCCCAGTCGGCGGTCGGCGCGCTCGGGTCGATCGAGTCGTCCTGGGGGACGTATGCGGCATCCCATCCCGAGATCCTCGAGATCGACTACGGAGGGGCGGCGCCGATCATCCACGACCTCGCCGAGGAGACGAACGTCGCCACGGAGTACATGATCCTCGCCGTCGCCCTCGGGCTCGTGGCCGTCCTGGTCGTCGTGCTCCGCTCGTGGATCATCGCGCTGATGGCGGTCGCGACGATCGGGCTGTCGATCGGATGGGCCTGGGCGCTCACCTACCTCGTGCTCGACCGGCTCCTCGGCTTTCCGCTGTTCTTCTACGTCCGGACGATCCTGTTCATGCTGGTCCTCGGGCTCGGGATCGACTACAGCATCTTCCTCCTGACCCGCGTGCGGGAGGAGCGCCTGAACGGCCGCACCTCGGGGGCGGCGGCGACCGAGGCGGTCGCCCGGACCGGCGGCATCATCACCGCCGCCGCGGTGATCCTCGCGAGCGCCTTCGGCGCCCTGATCGTCGCGGAGTTCACCCTGATCCGGGCGATCGGTTTCGCCGTGGCGATCGCGATCGTCCTCGACGCGATGGTCGTCCGGACGTACCTCGTGCCGGCCGCGCTCCAGCTCCTCGGCGAGCGCGTCTGGAGGCTCTCCGGCCGCAAGCCCCGCCCGGTGGCGCCGCCGACCCCGCCCGCGGCGACCGGTGCGGCGGGCGCCGAGCCCGCGCCGGGCCGACCTACGCCGTGAGGAACCTCGCGCGGGCCCGCTCGACGTGAGGGTCGGGCGACGAGCTGTCGACGACCTCGACCACGGTGCCGCGGGCGTCGAGGAGGAACGTGACCCGCCGGGCCGAGCCCCTCGGGCCCAGCACGCCGTACTTCTCCCCGACCTCCTTCCGGACGTCGGCGATCAGGGGGAACCGGAGGCCGTACTTCTGGGCGAACGCCTTCTGCGCCGGGCAGTCGTCGACGCTGACCCCGACGACGTGGACCCCCTGGGCGGCGAACTCCGCGAGGTGGGCCTGGAACCCCTTCGACTCGAGGGTACAGCCCGGCGTGTCGGCCTTGGGATAGAAGTAGAGCACGACCGGGCGCCCGCGCAGCGCGGAGAGGCGGAACGGTCGGCCGTCCTGGTCGGGCGCCTCGAAGTCCGGGGCCAGGGTTCCCACGGCGATCATCGGCGCGACCACCCCGGGGGTCCTATTTAGCCCCGCCATTCGCGCGGGCCGGATCAGCCGGTGGCCACGGTGACGAGGGTCTCCGTCGACTTGATCCCGGGGGTCCGCCGGATCTTGTGGACGACGATGTCGAGGGCCTGGTTGATGTGCGGCGCCTCCACCTTGACGATCAGGTCGAACGGCCCGGTCACGGCCTGGACCTCCGCGACGCCCGCGATCCCGCGGACCCGACGGGCCACTTCGTCCAGCTTGCCCATCTCGGTCTCGACCAGGAGGTACAGCGTTTCCATCGTCGTTCCGGACGGGTGCACGCGGGCGCCTCTCATCAACCTAGCGGCGGTCGGGCACGGAAGCGTGATGACCCACCGCCGGCTCCCGAGCCCGGTGTCGGGCGCGTCGGCGCCGCCGAGGGACCTCGAAGGCCGCCTGCGCGCGTGGTTCGACTACCCGGGCTCCTCCGCACCGGAGCCGAGCGCGGACGGCGCGGCGATCTACCTCATCTCCGACCGCCGGGGCCACCCCGCCGCCTACCGGCTCCCCGCGGCGGGAGGCGAGCCGGTACCGTTCGCGCCCGGTTCGCAGCGGGTCGGTCGGGTGCAGCCCTCCCTCCACGGCCCCCGCGTGGTCGTCGCGACCGACGTGGGAGGGAACGAGCGCTGGGAGCTGTCGCTCGTCGGGGACGACGGCACGACGCAGCGTCGCATCACCGCGAACCCGGAACGGATCCACCGGCCCGGCGCGTGGCGCGACCGCCGGCGGTACGTCTTCGACTCCAACGAGCGGGACCTCCGGTTCTTCGACGTGTACGAGGTCGACCTCGACACCCCCGACCCGCCGCGGCGGATCCGGGAGGAGGACGCCCTGGTCACGGTCGCCGCCGCGCGCGGAGACCGGCTCCTGCTCCTCCGTGCTCTGACGAACCTCGACTCGGACCTCCTCCTCCGGACCGGCGGGGACGAGGTCGTCCTCAACCCGCACACCGGCGAGGAGGTCGTCTTCGCCGCCGACCTGGCCTCGGACGCGGTCTACGCCGCCACCAACCCGGGCCGCGAGTTCGCGGCGCTCTACCGGTTCGGCGCGCCGGGGTCGACGCCCGAGCTCGTCGTCGAGTTCGGGGGGGACCTCGAGGGCGTCGTGGCGGACCGGGCCGGACGGCGCCTCGCCCTCGTGGAGAACGACCGGGGATGGAGTCGCCTTTCCGTCTACGACACCGCGGAGGGCGAGCTCCGTCCGGTCGCGATGCCCGAGGAAGGGGTGGTCGGCTCCGTCGCCTGGCTTCCCTCCGCGGAGGGGTTCGTCTTCGACCTGAGCGCCTCCTCGGTCGGCGCGCAGATCTACCGGGCCGATCTCGACGCGGGCGCGTCGCGACGGCTGACCCTCGCCGACCGTCCGATGCCGGCGCCTCCGGTCGTCCCGACCCTGGGGGCGTTCCGGGCCGAGGATGGGCTGGCCGTTCCGTTCTGGGAGTTCCGGCCGCCGGGACGGCCGCCCCGCGCGACCATCGTGCAGGTCCACGGAGGCCCCGAGAGCCAGGCCCGACCCCGGTTCGGCCCGCTGGTCCAGTTCCTGGTCCACGAGGGGTACCGGGTCGTCGCCCCGAACGTCCGGGGGAGCCTCGGGTACGGCCGGTCGTACGTGCACCTCGACGACACCCGCCTCCGGATGAACTCCGTCCGGGACCTCCGGGACCTCGTCCGGAGCCTGCGGGAGCGCGAGCCGCCCGACGGCGGACGGCCGACCGCCTTCGGCGTCCTCGGGGCCAGCTACGGGGGATTCATGGTCCTCGCGGCGCTCTCGACGTATCCCGACCTGTTCGACGCGGGCGTCGACGTCGTGGGGATCGCGAACTTCATCACGTTCCTCGAGCGGACCGGCCCGTGGCGCCGCAAGGTCCGGGAGGACGAGTACGGGAGCCTGGCGCACGACCGCGACCTCCTGCGGTCGATCTCCCCCCTCTTCCGCGCGGACGAGATCCGGGCGCCGCTCCTCGTGGTCCACGGAGCGAACGACCCCCGCGTGCCGGTGTACGAGGCCGAGCAGATCGTGGAGGCCCTCGAACGCCGGCGCGTTCCGGTCGAGTTCCTCCGGTTCGACGACGAGGGGCACGGCCTGGTGCGGCGGGAGAACCAGGTCATCGCGTACGCCCGGGCCGCGGCGTTCTTCGACCGCCACCTCTCCGGCCCGCGGTAGCGCGCGGGAACGGTTCCCCCAAAGAGTTATCCCCCGCGGCCCGCCGGGGGCGGGGCGCATGGAGCTGCGGCTCGACGACTCGCTGTCGGGTCGGCGGAAGCCCGTCCGACCGCTCGGGGACGACACCGTGCGCCTGTACGTCTGCGGCCCGACCGTCTACGATGCGGCGCACGTCGGCCACGCGCGCACCTACCTCTACTTCGACGTCGTCCGGCGGTTCCTCGAGGCGGAGGGGGCGACCGTCCGGCACGTCATGAACGTCACGGACGTCGAGGACAAGATCGACCGGCGGGCCGCCGCGCTGGGCACGACCCCCCGGGCCCTCGCGCGGCGGGAGGAACGCTCGTTCTTCCGCGACCTCGAGGCCCTCGGCGTCCGGCCCCCCGACGCACGACCCCGCGCGAGCGAGTTCGTCCCCGCGATGGTCGCGGTGGGGCACGCGCTCGAGAGGACCGGACGGGTCCACCGGTCGGGGGACGAGTGGTACTACGAGCCTCCCGAGCGGGCGCCGGGGGAGAACTTCCTGGCCGGGAGCGACCTCGCGGCCCATGCGGTCGCCGAACCGGGCGTTCCGTTCCGCTCCGACGCCGGGGTCGGGAGGTCGTTCATGATCTGGAAGCGGCAGGAGCCGCCGCTCCCGTCGTGGAAGAGCCCGTGGGGACCGGGGGTGCCGGGGTGGCACCTCGAGTGCTTCGCCATGGCCGAGCGCCTCCTCGGCGTGCCCGTCGACCTCCACGGCGGCGCCCGGGACCTCGTCTACCCGCACCACTACGCGGAGAACGAGGTCGCCCTCGAGCTCGAGGGGCGGCCGTTCTCGCACGTCTACATGCACACGGGGTTCGTCCTCCAGGGCGGCACCAAGATGTCGAAGTCCGTGGGGAACCTCGTCGCCCTACGGACCGCGCTCGCGGCCGTCGGGCCGGGGGCCCTCCGGTGGTTCCTGCTCGACCGACCGTACGCCGGCCGCCTCGAGTGGGACGTCCGGGAGCTCCGGCGGGCCGAGGCGGAGTACGACGCCGTTCGCGCGACCCTCGCCCGCTGGGTGGCGCCCGGGGCGGGGGGCCGCGGGAGCGCCCGCCGGGCCGAGGCGGTGGCGGAGCGGGTCCGGCGCGACCTCGCGGGCGGGTTGCGGACCGAACGGGCGCTGGCGCGGATCCGCGGGCTCGCGCGGGAGATCGACCGGGACCCCTCGGGGAAGGTCGGGCGGGGCGAACGGACGGCCGCGCGGGCCGCGCTCCGGTCGATCGAGGACCGGATGGGGCTCCCGCTCGTCTAGGAGTCGGGGCGCTCGATCACGAGGCTGAGGCCGTTCCCGCCGCCCATGCAGACGGTCGCGAGGCCGAGCCGGCCGCGGGCGCGGGTCAGCTCGTGCAGGAGCGTGACGACGATCCGGGCGCCGCTGGTCCCGATCGGATGGCCCAGGGCGACCGCCCCTCCCTGGGGGTTGAACTGCTCCTCGGTGAAGCCGAACGCCCGCTGGACGGCGATCGACGCGGACGAGTACGCCTCGTTGTGCTCGACCCGGTCGAAATCGGTCGGTCGCAGGCCCGTCCGCTCGAGGTGCTTGCGGACCGTCGGGATCGGGGCTTCCATCACGTCCCGGGGGTGGACGCCGCTCTCGGCCGCCGAGTGGATCCACGCGAGCGGCTTCAACCCGAGGCGCGCGACCTCGGCGTCGCTCGCCAGGACGAGCGCGGCGGCCCCGTCCGACAGGCGGGAGGAGTTCCCCGCGGTGAGGACACCGTCCGGAAGGAAGGCGGGCTTGAGCCGGCCGAGCCCCTCGAGGGTCGTGTCGGCGCGCGGCCCCTCGTCGTGGTCCAGCCCGGGGCTGCCGACCGCCGGGTCGGGAGGCACCGGCACGATCTCGGCCTTGAACGTTCCGTCGGCGACGGCCCGGGAGGCCCGCAGGTGGCTGCGCAGGCCGAACGCGTCGGTCTCCGCGCGGGTGAGCCCGAGCTTCCTCGCGATGCGCTCCCCGGTGAGACCCATGATCTCGTGCTCCTCGTAGGCGTCGATCAGCGAGTCCCGCTGCATCGCGTCGTCGAGCGTGTGGGGCCCCGGAGGCGAACCCCACCGCATCCTTCCCTCGACCAGGTACGGGGCGTTCGACATGCTTTCCATGCCGCCGACCAGCACGAGCCCGAAGTCCCCCGCCCGGATCACCGAGTCCCCCAGCTGGATCGCCTTCATCCCCGAGCCGCAGACCATGTTGATCGTCGCGGCGCCCACCGTGTCGGGGACCCCGGCGCCGCGCAGCACCTGCCGCGCGGGGTTCTGACCGACGCCGGCCTGGATCCCCTCCGCGAAGAGCACCTCCTCGATGTCCGAGGGGGCGACGCCGGACCGCGCGATCGCCGCCCGCGCGGCGATCGACCCGAGGACGGGGGCGGGCAGCGACTTGAGCGATCCGCCGAACCGGCCGATCGGGGTCCGGACGGCGGACAGGATGGCGACCCGGCGCGGGCGCTCGCTGCTCACGGCGCCGGCCGCAGATTCCGCCGGATAAATAGGGGTTGCCCTCGCTCTCGAGGGCCGCGCGGGGCCGGACCCCCTCGCCCGGTTCAGTCCTCTTCGACCCGCGGCGCGAGCAGGTAGCGGCCCTCGCCCCGTCCGGAGCTCATCGCGAACTCGATCTTGAGGGGGTACTCGTTGCCGACGTGGAGCGTCGTCTCCTCCGCCGCGATCGACTTCACCATCCCGGAAAAGAAGTCGAGCGGGTACATGCTCTTGACCGGCTCCTTCACTTCCAGCCGGCTCAGCGAGTCCTTCGGGATCCGCAGGTCGAGCCGGTCGGTGTCCCCTTCGGAGTGCATCGTGAAGGCATCGGGCTCCAGCGTCAGCGTGACGTGGTCGGTGAAGCTCTCACTGCCGCGGATCCCCTGGCGCACGTCCTCCGTCTTGACCGTGACCAGCGCGGGGGGGGTGACGTTCGGCACCTTCGGGTCGGTGATCCCGGCGGGGTCGACCACGGCCATCTGGCGGGTGATCCGGCCGACCGTCGCGACCAGCCGGTTCTTGCCGTCGAACTGCAGGTCGAGGACGTCGCCGGGCTTCGACAGCCGCAGGACCTCCTTGAGCTTCTCGACGTCCACTCCGATCTCGGTCGGTTCTCCGGTGAACTCCTCGAAGACGCCCTTCTGAAGCTTGAGCACCAACATCGCGACGTGGGACGGGTCGACCGCCTTCGCCTCGAGGCCGTCCTTCGAGATCGAAAGCTTGACCTCGCTCACGAGCGTGGAAACGACCTCCACGACCTCCCGGAGCGTTTCCATCTTGATGCGCAGCTTGAACATTCGATGCCTCGGCGCGCAGCACATCGACCCCCGCTAAAAAGGTTGCCGGAGTCGCTGGCGGGCGGAAGCTGTTTTCCTCCCGGAGGGTACGGGGCTCCCATGACCGAGCTCGCGTACCTTTCCGACATCTCCGCGGCGTACGTCCGGACGTTCCGCGCCCGGGTCGTCGCGCTCCCCCCGGGGGGCGTGGTCCTCGACCGCACCTACTTCTACCCGACCGGCGGCGGGCAGCCGAGCGACCGCGGGACGCTCGAACTGCCGGACGGCGCCCGGCTCGACGTCGTGGATGTATCGAAGTCCGGGCCGGCGGTCGTCCATCGGGTGAAGTCGTCCCGGACCGCCGCGGCCCGGCCCGCGATCGGTGACGAGCTGGCGGGGACGATCGACTGGGAACGTCGGCATCGCCACATGCGCCTCCACACCGCCCAGCACCTCCTGAGCGCCCGGATCTTTCTGCGGACCGGGTGCCGCACCCGGAAGGCCTCCATGGCGGGGACCAGCGCCCTCCTCGAGCTGGAGGGCGCCGTGGGGTCGGAACCGCTCGACCGGTGCCGGGACGACCTCCGGGAGGCGGTCGCCGACCCGAAGCCGGTGACGGTCCGCCACGTCCCGCGCTCGGAGTGGGACCGGAACCCCCAGTCCGCCCGCTCGGGGCTGGTGCTGCTGCCGGCGCAGGTCGACCCGGTGCGCGTCATCGAGATCGAAGGGCTCGACGTCTGTCCGTGCGGCGGGACGCACCTGCGAACGACGGCGGAGATCGGGTCGGTCACGATCGGACCGCCCGAGCCCCTCGGCGACGGCGGAACGCGCGTCACCCTGGCGCTGGCGGTGGCCGCCGAGCCCACTCCGCCCGGATGACCCCGTAGACGTGGACGTCGTGCCAGCGACCGTGGTGGAAGAGGGTCGACCGGACCGTTCCCTCCCGCCGGAACCCGAGGCCTTCCAGCAGCCGTACTGACGGAACGTTCTCGACGTCGCAGGTGGCGCCGATCCGCTCGACCGTCTCGGTCCGGAACAGGTGATCAACGAGCAACCCCACGGCTTCCCGGCCGAGCCCTCGGCCCCGGAGGTCCCGGCGGCCGAGGACGTACCAGACGTCGATCGACTCGAGCACCGGATGCGGGCGGTAGTGGCCGACCACGCCGATGAGATCCTTCTCGGCCCGACGTTCCACGGCGAACCGAGGGGCGAGGGACTCCGGGTCCCTAGGGGCGGCCCCGATCGATCGCACGAAGTCGTCGTAGGTGTCGACGCCGAACCGGTCGTACGGCGCCACGGTCTCGGGGTCGTTGTACCACGGGAAGACCGCGGGGGCGTCGTCGACGACCAGCGGCCGGAGGCGGACCGATCGCCCTTCGAGATCGGGCATCCGCCCTACGCGCTGGGTTCGGGGGCGCGATCGGCCCACCCGTCCTCCGGGTCGGTCTCCGGACGGGGAGGATCGGCGCCCGCGCCCTCGAGGTCGGCGGGGGCCAGCCGGAGCTGGGACTCCACCGCCTTCCGGTGCCCGGACGGGGTCAGGGAGAAGACGTGCTTCGGCTCGGAATACCCGACCACGTACTGGATCCTACGGTAGATCATCCGCGTCATCTCGAGGGCGCGGATCGCCCCCTTCAGGAGGGCGGGGTCCTCGTCCGGGAACCGGCGGAGGATCCCGATCTCGGTGGCCCAGTGCGACGCCTCGAACCGGACCTGTTGGCCGTGGTGCTCGAGGAGGTGGAGCAGTACGATCTGCTGCAGGCGGTCGGAATCGTCCCGGGCCACGGGGGGAGGATCGGGCGGGTTCCTAGGAGATCGTCGTGAGCTCGTAGTTGACATCCAGGCCTCGAAGACGGCCGTGCATCTCGGTCATCAATCGGATCACGTCGTCGAACGACGCTTTCTCCTTCCACTTGTAAACGAAGTCGTGCAATCCCATCGACTCCTCGAACCCGAGCGTGTGCATTACCTCGAGCACCTTGAGCGGGCTCGCGCCTTCGGAATGGAATGTCATTCGGACGTACGTTCGCATCCGTCCACGCTCGCGTGAGAAGGTAGGTGAGAATTAGGCGAGCCTTCGCATATATATGCTTGTGTGGCTCGTCGCGCGCTCGGAATGACCGACAAAACGCACGACGGTCCCGTCGTGGTCACCGGGGGTGCGGGCGCGATCGGTTCCGCGCTCGTCCGGGCCCTGCTGGCGCGGGGCCAGGAGGTCCGGGTCGTCGACAACCTGTCCACCGGCCGCCGCGAGCATCTTCCGCAGGGAGAGGGGGCGTCGCGACTCTCGCTCCTGGAGGCCGACCTTCGCGAACCGACCGCGTACGAGACGGCGTTCCGGGGCGCGTCGGCCGTCTGGCACCTCGCGGCGAACACGGACATCCGGCGCGGTTCGGCGGACCCGCGGATCGACTTCGAGCAGGGGACGCACGCGACGTTCCAAGTGCTCGAGACGGCCCGGCGCCACCGCGTCCCTCGGTTCCTCTTCTCCTCCTCGAGCGTCGTATACGGCCGCGCGAACGTCCTCCCCACGCCCGAGGGGTACGGACCGCTCGAGCCGGAGTCGCTCTACGGGGCGGCGAAGCTCGCCGCCGAGGGGATGTGCTCGGCGTACGCCCACTCCTTCGGCCTGAAGGTCCACATCTTCCGCTTCGCGAACATCATCGGACCCGGGATGACCCACGGCATCCTCCCGGATTTCTTCGAGAAGCTCCGGCGGGACCCGGCCCGGCTCGAGGTGCTGGGGGACGGTCGGCAGGCGAAGAGCTACCTGCGGACCGAGGACTGCGTCGAGGGGATGCTCGTGGGGGCCGACCGCGCCTCCGACCCGGTCAACGTCTTCAACCTCGGCAGCCGCGACCGGATCTCGGCCGGCGAGATCGCGGAGAAGGTCGTGGCGGCCCACGGAGGCCGCGCGCGCATCGAGTTCACCGGGGGCGAGCGGGGATGGACCGGGGACGTCCCGCAGCAGCTCCTCGGGATCGACCGGATCGAGAAGCTCGGGTGGCGACCGCGCTTCTCGAGCGCTGCCGCCATCGACCGGACGATCGAGGAGATGGTGGCGGCCCGCCGCGGGGCCCGGTGAGCCGACCCCGACGGCCTCCGGCCCGGGGACGGGCGCGCGGGATCGGCGCGGACCCCCAAGGTTAAGGTCCGACCGAGCTGACACGCCCCGGAACACCGGGGGACCCTCCCGGCGCGCGGGAAGGCCGTGACGACCGTCTGTATCGATGTCGTTGCCCTCCACGACCGGGGGCTCCTGGAGGCGGTGGCCTCGCTCGCCCGGCAGGAGCGTCCGCCGGACCGTATCCGGGTCGTCGCGTCGCCGCCGCTCTCGGAGGAGATGCTCCGGGAGGTGCGCGCACGGTCGGCGCCGGTGCCGATCGAGTTCGTGCGCGCGGCGGAGCCCGCCGCCGGTGGCGCGGACCGGACCCTCCCCGGGGAGGATGTGACGGTCTTCTTCGACGCCGGCGGAGTGGCCCCGGCGGGCTGGCTGGCCCGCCTGATCGCCCCGGTCGAGGCGGGGCAGGCCGCGTACTCTGCAGGGCCAATCCGCCCGCTGCGGCCTTCCCCCTCGCCGGTCGAGCGGGACGTCGTCCTCCGGGAATCCTCCATCTACGAGGAGCTCGTTCCGCGGGGCGCAGCGCATTTCCCCGGGCACAACAGCGCGTGGAGGACGTCGACGCTCCGCGAGCTCGGGTTCGAGAGCGCTCCGGCGAACGCGGCCGGCGACGACCTCGAGGCGCGGGCCGCACGGGCCGGGGTCGTCGGGGTCTTCGTTCCCCAGGCGTGGGCCTATCTCGGCACGAGCGAGACCGCCGCCTCCCGGGCGCGGCGCCGGCCCCCCGACGACCCGTCCGACCATCCGCGACCTTCGTGATCGCGAGCACCGGGCGATCGCGCCGGGAGCGGGAGCGTTCCCCACCGGAGTGGACCCCGCTCCTCGACCCGGATGTGACCCCGGGGCCGGTGGCGCCTCCGAACCGTTCGCCGGGCCCGCGGCGGCCGGGCCCCCCTCCGGGCGGCTCGCTCTCCGGAAAACCTTATCCAAGCGGCCGGTTCGGCGCCACGATGACCTCAAAAGCGACCGGGGACGAGGGGACCACCCACGCGGGGGACCTCGTTCGGCTCGACTTCGAGCTGTGGTCCGAGATCGGGGGGAAGACCGAGCTGCTCGACACCACCCGAGAAGAGGTGGGACAGCAGGCCGCGGTGAAGCCCGAAGAGGGTCACCCCTGGGGGCCCCGCCCGCACGAGATCGGCGGGGAGTACTTCCCCGCGGGGATCGAGAACTCGCTGGTCGGGGCGAAGATCGGGGAGGAGGTCGTACGCGAGTTCTCCCCCGCCGACGCGTTCGGGGAGCGGGACCCGGACCTGATCGAACTGTTCTCGATGCACGAGATCCAGCGCCTTCCCGAGATGCGGCGCGAGGACGCCCACCTCGAGATCGGGACGAACCTGACGATCGAGGGGCGACGCGGCCGCGTCGTCTCGCTCACCGCCGCCCGGGTCCGCGTCGACTTCAACCCGCCGTTCGCCGGCCGGAAGGTCCGGGGGAAGTTCAAGATCGTCGAGCGGATCGAGGAGACGGCCGAGCAGGTGCGGGCCATCGTCGAGCTCCACTACGGACGGTCGGCCGAGTTCCACGTGGAGACCCACGAACGGACCGTCACGATCAAGATCCCCGACCGGTCCAAGTTCGACGTGCACTGGTTCGCCGCCAAGCCGCGGGTGATCGACCGCGTTCGGAGCCGGATCAAGCCGCATACGATCCGGATCGTGGAGGAGTACGTCACGCCCCCCGCGGAGCCGAAAGGAGCCGAGAAGGCCGAGGCGAAGCCGACGGCAGAGGCCGCCCCCGCGCCCGCCGCGACGGAGCCGACCGAGGAGTCGGAGCCGAAGGCGGCGAGCGACTCCAAGCCCGCCGGGCGGCGCCCCCCGCATGCCAAGAAGGACAGCTAGGCGCGCGGTCCGCCGTGACGTACGAACGAACCTTTCTTGATCCGACCGACGGTGCAGGTCCGATGCCGACCCCCCCGTCGATCCCCGCGTTCCCGTACCGATTCCTGGTCGTCACCTTCGCGGTCTCGATCACGATCGGTGCCCTGATCGCCTACTTCGGCATCCACGGGCAGCTCGGCGCAGGCGTGCCCTAGCCCCCGTGTTCGTGTCGAACGTAGATAAACCACAACGAAGTGAGTATATCGATGGGCGCGGACGAGACCTACGAGGGAACCTTCAGCGCCAACGCCGGTTGGATATCGGGCGGGCTCGTGATCGTCGGCGTCTTTCTGTTCGGCCTCGGCTTCTGGCTCAAGTACCATCCGTAGCGACCGCGCCGGCTCCGTCGGCCGGCCGGGCGTCGGGCCACCGGTACAGGTAGACGTGGGTCTCGGGATCGTGCGCCGCCGGTATCCAGCCGGGCACCGGGTGGTGGTGGCTGACGAGCCGGGCTCCCGGCGCCAGCTCGCGCTCCAGTTTCGGCCGGAGGCGCTCCATCGCGCCGGGCCAGAGGAACGCGGTGACGACCGACGCGCCCCGGAAGTCGATGCCGAACAGGTTCCCCCAGCGGATCTGGAGCCGGTCGGCGAACGGTCCGAGGCGGCGGCGGAGGTGGAGGATGCCGACACGGATCGGCTCGACCTCCACGGCAACGGCACGGGCCCGATAGACCCGGACCGCCCGGAAGACGATCGCCCCGGTCCCCGCGCCCAGGTCGTAGACCGTGTCCGCGGGCCCGACCTCGGCGAGACGGAGCATCATCTCCACCGCCCGCCGGGGCGTCGGCTGGTACCCGGCACCGAACGCGAACGACGCGAAGACGAAGTACCCCACCACGAGCGTGCCGGCCAGGAGCCCGAAGGCGAGGTCGAGCTCGGCGGTGGCCATGCGCCCTACGGCTCCCGGAGCAGGTCGCGGACCAGCCGGTCGGCCGCGCTCCTCGGGTCGAGGGTCCGCGCCGCGACGCGGTCGAGCAGGCCCCGGAGCTCGGGGTCGCTTTCCAGCCGGTCGGTGAGGTCCGCGGAGATCCGGTCGCGCGCCCGTCCGACGATCTCCTGCGCGAGCCGACGCCGTTCCATGGCGCCGCGCCCGTCGGTATCGTCCAGGAACTTCTCGTGGGCCTCGATCGCGCGCCACAGCTCGGGGATCCCCGCCGGGGTCACCGCCGACGTGCGGACCACGCTCGGCCGCCACCCGTTCCGCGGGGGGCTGAAGGAGGCCAGTTCGGAGAGGTCCTTCTCGGCCAGCTCCGCGCCGGGGAGATCGGACTTGTTCACGCAGAACACGTCCGCGATCTCGAACAGGCCGGCCTTCAGCGTCTGAACGTCGTCGCCGAGGTGCGGCACGAGCACGACGACGCGGGTCGTGGCGATGTCGCGGATCGCGATGTCGACCTGGCCGCTGCCCACGGTCTCCACGATGACGACCTCGAACCCCGCGGCGTCCAGCAGCCGGACGACCTCCCGGGTCGTGACCGCCACCCCGCCGGCCGCCCCGCGGCTCGCCATCGAGCGGAAGAAGACGCCCTCGTCCTCGGGGGCGCGGTCGAACCGCACCCGGTCCCCCAGCACCGAACCCCCGGAGAACGGGCTCGACGGGTCGACGGCGACGACGCCGACGGAGAGACCTCGCTCGCGCAGGTGGGCCACGAGCAGGCTGAGGACGCTCGATTTCCCCACTCCGAGCGGCCCGGTGAGCCCGACCACGCGGGCCCGGCCGGCCCGAGCGTAGAGCGACCGGAGGATCGGATCGGCCGCGGCGTCCCCGTTCTCCACGGAAGTGATCGCGCGGGCGAGGGCGCGTCGATCGCCCCGTACGATCGCCCGGGCGGCCGCTGGCTCGCGGGGAGCGCGGGTCATGCCGGACCGCGGGCGAGCTTCGTGGCGGTCTGGACGATCTCGTCGAGCGAGGTTCCCGGACCGAAGATCGCGCGGATCCCCAGGCGCTTGAGCCGACGGGCGTCCTCGTCCGGGATGATCCCGCCCGCGAAGACCGGGATGGCGGCGCCGCCCTGGGTCCGGAGCAACCGGAGCACCCTCGGGAACAGCGCCATGTGCGCTCCCGAGAGGATCGACAGGCCGACGAGGTCGACGTCCTCCTCCAGGGCGGCCCGGACGATCTCCTCGGGCGTTTGGCGCAGGCCGGCGTAGATGACCTCCATGCCGGCATCGCGGAGCGCCCGCGCCACCACCTTCGCCCCCCGGTCGTGACCGTCCAGCCCGGGCTTCGCGATCAGCACCCGGATCGGCGCGGCCTTCGCCTTGCGGACCATCTCCTGCCCCCTCGGCGAGGCGGCCCGAACCGCAAAAAGGCTTTCGGAGCGAGCGCGGGGGCGTCGAACCGGTCCCTCGAGGGCCCCGCGGAACGGGCGCCCGCCGCCGGTGGGGTCGTGCGCGTCGTCGGCGCGCCGGTCAGAGCCGGAGCATCAGGTCGAGGAGCACGTTGCCGACCAGGATCGCGGTCCCCGTCCCGAGCGCCATCACCGCGAGGAACGGGACCTGGGGGGTGACCCAGACCCGGACGATCCCCCGCGCCTCCAGGTCCCGCGCGACCTCGGCCCGGTGCCGGGCGTCGTCGGCCGAGGTCTCGGCGTCGTCGCGCCGGTCGGCGGGCACCGCGGGATCCTTCACCCACACGAAGCGGTGCGGGAGGTCGCGTACCGGAAGGGAGTAGCCCATCATGCCTTCCGGCAGGGAGAAGTCCCCGCGTCGGAGGTTGCGGACGGCGAGGAACACCGGCACCGCCATGGAGAACAGGGCGGCGTTGGTGAGCAGAGCGATCGGGAACGGGAGAAGACCGAGCGTCGCCGTCGCGCCCGGAGCGTAGAGCAAGGGCACCGGGAGCACCGGCACGAGGAGACCCGCGATCATCAGCGCCTTCGCGTCGGCTCCCCCGTAGAGGACCCCGAACTCGAAGAGGACCCGCGCCAGGACGACCACGGCGAACAGGGCGACCACGGCCCACGGGACCCCTGACGGGCCGATCCCGAGCCGGGCGGCGGCGGTCGCGATGGCGATCCCGGTCCCCAGGTACGCCGCGAGCTCGATCCAGTCGGCATGGCGCTCCCATCGGGGCCCGATCCAGAGGTCCCACCCGAACAGGTGCTCGAGCGTGAGCGCTCCGACCAGGAGCCAGAGGGCGAGGGGCACGAGCCCGCCCGGGGCGACCGCCACGGCGCCCGTGACGAGCCCGATCCCGCCCATCAACTGCCAGAGACGATCGGTGACCTCCCGATTGCGCAGGTCCGAGACGGCCGCGCCCGCGAATCCCGCGACCAGGGCGACGAGCGCGACGTCCGTAGCTCCCGCTGCCGCCGTGATCATTCCCGGCCCCCGTTACGCCGACGAGAGGACCGCCTCATAAACCGGACGCCCGCTCCGCAGGGGCCTCGGTGGGACCCTGCCGGCCGCATCGGTCTCGGCGGCGCGGCCGGAGGGCCCCGACGTGCATTCCGCGGGGGACGCCGCGCAAACGCTTTTAAATCCCCCCGACTGGCGCGCGTTCGCCCTCACGGAAGAGAATGGTGGAGTACAAGCTCGTCATCTCCGACCGGCAGACGTCGCTCGCGCGCTCGGTCGGCGATCCTCAGGCGGCGGGGTTCCTCGGCAAGCGCATCGGGGAGACGGTCGGCGGGGAGCTGATCGGCGCGAGCGGCTACACGTTCCGCATCACCGGGGGGACCGACAAGAGCGGGTTCCCGCTGCGGCCCGACGTGCCGGGGGCCCGCCAGGTCCGGCTCTACGTCGGCGATGGTTTTGGGTTCAGGGCCCCTCGCGCCGGGATGCGCAGGCGACGGACGTTCCGCGGGAACACGATCAGCGAGGACACGGTCCAGATCAACCTCGTCGTAGACCAGAAGGGACCGAAGGCCCTCGCGGAGCTGTTCGCCGCGACATGAACGTTCCGCGGCAACCCGAAGTGAACATCGGTCTCGTGGGACATGTGGACCACGGGAAGACCACCCTCACCCAGGCGCTCACCGGCGAATGGACCGACCGGCACTCCGAGGAACTGAAGCGCGGCATCTCGATCAAGCTCGGCTACGCGGACGCGGCCTTCTACGAATGCCCGAAGTGCCCGAGGCCGACCGGCTACTCGGTCGAACCGAACTGCCCCGTCTGCGGCGGTGAGTCGAAGTTCCTGCGCGCCGTCTCGTTCGTGGACGCGCCGGGGCACGAGACGCTGATGGAAACGATGCTCTCGGGCGCCGCGATCATGGACGGGGCGCTCCTGCTGGTGGCCGCGAACGAGCACTGCCCCCAGCCCCAGACCCGCGAACACCTGTACGCCCTCGACATCATCGGGGTCCGCAAGGTCGTCGTCGTCCAGAACAAGATCGACCTGATCTCGCCCGAGGAAGCGGAGAAGAACCAGGGGGAGATCGTCGAGTTCCTCGAGGGCTCTCCGATCGCCAAGGCGCCCGTGGTGCCGATCAGTGCCAACCACCGCGCGGGGATCGATGCTCTCATCGGGGCGATCGAGACGACGATCCCGACGCCGCCCCGGGATTCCCGAAAGCCTCCCCTGATGTACGTCGCACGGTCGTTCGACATCAACCGGCCCGGGACGCGGCCGAAGGAGCTCAAGGGCGGCGTGCTGGGGGGATCGCTCCTCCAGGGCCACCTGACCGTGGGCGAGGAGATCGAGATCCGACCGGGCGTGCCCGGCGGCCCGAACGTCCCCTCCGAGTCCCTGACGACCAAGGTCACCTCCATCATCTCGGGGGGACGGACCTGGGAGGAGCTGCGTCCCGGAGGGCTCGCCGCCCTCGGGACGTCCCTCGACCCGTCGCTCGCGAAGGGCGACGGGCTGACGGGCCGGCTCGTCGGCACCGCCGGCACGCTTCCGCCCGTCAGCCAGAGGATCCGCCTGAAGGCGACGCTCCTCGACCGCGTGCTCGGGGCCGAGCGCGAGATCAAGGTCGAGAAGATCCGCACGAGCGAGATCCTCGCGGTCACGGTCGGCACGACGGTCGCGACGGGCAAGGTGACGAGCGCCCGCGGCGACGACATCGAGCTCGCGCTCCAGCGCGCCGTGACGGTCTTCCCCGGCAGCCGGGTCGCGATCTCCCGGCGGATCAACGCCTGGCGGCTGATCGGCTACGGCATCGTCGAGGCGGGCGGGAAGTGAGGCCGGACCTCCTCGAGATCCTGCGCTGCCCGGTCTGCCGGGGCGAGCTGACCCTCACCGTACAGAAGCGGGAAGGGGAGGAGATCGTCCAAGGACACCTGGCCTGCCCGAAATGCCCGGCCGACTACCCGATCGACGACGGGATCCCGAACCTGCTCCCGCCGGACGAACGGGACTGAGCCGACGGATCCTGCCGACCGCCCTCGGCGCGCGGTCCGCTCAGGCCGGACGAAGCACGACGCGGGCCGGGCCTCCGTCCCCGTCGCGCAGCCGCAGCGGGAGGCAGTCGAGGGTATACGTCCCGGCGGGCGCCTCCGCGAGGAGGAGTCCCTCGAGGATAGGGACGCCGTGACCGAGGAGGTCGCGGTGGACGGGAAAGGCGTCGGTCTCGTCGGACTCGATCGAGAGGGCGTCGATCCCGACCAGGCGGATGCCGCGCTCCCGGAGGGTACGGGCCCCGTCGAGGGTCAGGGCAACGTAGTCGGGGAAGAACTCGAGGCGGCGCGCCCAGCGCTCCGAGTTCGCCGTCCGCAGGAGGAGGCGAGAGGTCCCGGGGGGGATCCCCCGGAGCTCGGCCGGTCCGACCTCGGCCCGCTCCGGCGGGACGCGGAGGACGAACGCCGGACCGTTCAGGACGTCGAGGTCGAGCCGGTCGACGGAAGCGGCCCCCGGCAGGAAATGCATCGGCGGATCGAGGTGCGTGCCGGCGTGCGACCCGAGCCGGAGCAGCGTGAGACTGTACGGATCTCCCCGTTCCACCCGCCGGAGCGGTTCGGAGACGAACGGGGGGTCGCCGGGGAACGCCGGCATCCCGGCGAAGAGCGGCATCGACACGTCGATCCGGCCCATCGTACCCCCGGGCGCTCCTGACCGGACCGAGTGTTCCTCACGGAAGCATAAGCCCTTGTGCGCGGCGCATCGTCGGGGCGCGGGGCCGCGCCCTTTCATCATAAGGGTTAAGCATAGCCGGCCGAAGGTCCCGGAGATGGCCGGAACCGGCCGGGGCGGCTCGGACGATGAGCTGGACCTCGACATGGACGATCCGTTCGCCGAGCCGAGGCGACCTCGTCGGACGGCCCGACCCCCTCCCCGGACCCGAAGGGCCAGCGTGCGCGCGTGGGACTCGTCGGCCGACGACGACCGGACCGAGGAGTGGGAGACCGAAGGACCGGCCTCGAGCCGCTCCCGGTGGCGGAAGCCCCCGGTCTACTGGCGGGCCCGGGACTCCCTGTACTTCGAACCGCTGGTGGCCCTCGCCATCGTCGTCCTGCTCCTGGTCGGCCTCTACGCCTACACCGAGAACTGGCCGCCCGCCTACGTCGTGGAGTCGACCAGCATGCAGCACGGCGGGAACGACGAGGTCGGCCTCATCAACGCCGGCGACATGGTCCTCGCCGAGAAGGTCTCCGCGTCGAGCATCGTACCGTACGTCACCGGGTACGGGGACGGGGTCCGAACGTACGGAGAGTTCGGGGACGTCATCCTCTACCGTGCCAACGGCAACTCTAGCGGCACCCCGATCGTCCATCGGGCGATCCTGTTCCTCCAGTGGGACGCCGCCAAGACCGCCTACAACGCGACGGACCTCGTGGGACTGCCGTGCGGCGACCAGTCGAACATGACGGGCGGCGAGCTCTATTACACCACGAACGGGGACGGCAAGGTGGGGACGGGAGGATGCGCCACCACCCTGCTCACCGGCGAGCTCCAGCTGTACCACGTCGGATGGGACTCGGTGACGATCACGATCGACCTCTCCTGGGCGGCGCTGGGGGGCCACTCGGGGTTCCTGACGATGGGGGACGGCAACCCGGTGCCCGACCAGGCCGAGAAGAACGGGGGATCGCTCCCCAGCCTGAGCACCCTCGTGGAACCCGGGTGGATCCGCGGGGTGGCGCGGGGGATGATCCCGTGGTTCGGCGCGATCAAGCTGCTGCTCCAGGGGAACGCCCGGAACGTCTCGGCGGGATCCTGGCAGTTCCTCGGCCTCTCGATCATCGCGATGATCTTGGCCGGATTCGGGGTCCACTACGCGCTGCGGAGGGAAGGGATCGAGAGCCCGCTCCGTCGGCGCGAGGAAGCGGAGGCCGCCGAGCTGGAGGAGGAACCCGAGCCGTCCCATGGACTGTTCGGGTCGATCCGAGCCTGGCGGTCGGGAGACGACGAGGACGAGGAGGCGGAGGAAGGCCGCCCGCCGTCCCCTCCGAGAGAGCGTCGCGGAGGCGGCGAGCGCGTCGCCCGGGATACGCCGACCGATGCGCGGGGTCGGCCCCGGCCGCGGGTCCACCGGGTCCACCGGAAGCGGCGGGACGACGACCTCTAGGTCCCCGAGGGCGGGCCGGCCCGGAACCGGGGCGCGCGAGCCCTCGGGACCCCTCGGAGCTTCGCCGCGGACCCGAGCCCCCGCCGGCCGACCGTGCGAGGCCGGGACCGACCCGAGGACTCTAATACCCCGCACCGGCTCGGACATCACCTCCGATACCGATGCACGTGATTGGCGGCACCGCATCGACCGCGCTCGCCGAGCGGATCTCGAGGGAACTCGGGAACGCGCCGTTCGGCATCCCGTTCACGAAGCGGTTCTCGGACGGGGAACTGTACCTCCGGGTCGGGGGACGGCTCGAGGGGGACGACGTGGTGGTCGTCCAGTCGACCCGCACCGACGAGGATCTCCTCGAGCTCCTCCTCCTCGAGGACGCCGTCCGCGAGGCCGGGGCCCGCCGGACGTTCGTGGTCGTCCCCTACTTCGGCTACGCCCGCCAGGACCGACGGTTCTTCCCGGGCGAGCCGGTGAGCGCTCGGGCCCTCTGCCGCCACGTCGAGCTCGACGCCGACGCCGTCATCACCGTCGACCTTCACTCCTCCCAGACGCTAAGCCACTTCCGTAAGCCGGCGTTCGAGGCGAGCGGGATCCCCGCCCTCGCGCGCCTTCTCCGCGAGCGCCCGGTGGACGTCCTGGTCTCCCCGGACAAGGGCGGGGTCGACCGCGTGCGCCGGATGGCCCAGCTCCTCGACCGCCCCTGGTTCGCCCTCGACAAGAAGCGGATCGACAGCGAACACGTGGAACTCTCCCTCCCTGCTTCCGGATCCCTCTCGGTCAAGGACAAGCACGTCGTGCTCGTCGACGACGTGATCACCACCGGCGTGACGATCGTCGAGGCGGCCCGGCTGCTGAAGCGGAACGGAGCGAGAGCGGTGAGCGCGGCGTGCACGCACGGGCTCTTCCTCCGGGACGCCTTCGAGCGGATCAAGGCGGTCACGGACGAGATCTACTCGACCGACACGCTCGGGAACCCGGCCGAGAAGGCGTCGGTCGCCCCGGACATCGCGCAGATCCTCGTCCGCGAGTACTCCTCCTAGCGTCGGGCGAGACCGTGGACGCTCCCCGATCGACCCAGGGCGCGCCCCGCACCGACCTCGAGGAGTTGCTCCAGGCGATGCGCCGCGACCTCGTGCGGCGGGAGGAAGCCCCGAGCGGAGACTGGGTCGAGGAGTCCGCCCGCGATCTCGCGAGCGGGACGAAACCGGGATGGTACTTCTCCCCGGCCGAGGGGGGCGGGATCGCGTTCTACGCGCGCCAGGCGCGGGAGGCGTACGGGCACGTGCATGCCGGACACGGCGTCGCCCCCGCCGACCGGGCGCGCCGGCTCGCGATCGCGTTGCTGGACGGACTCCCGGAGGACGTGGACTCGGTGAACCTCGGGTTCACGGGCCTGGAGGGTGAGGAGGAGATCCGGTTCGCCGACCGGCTCGCCGAGCGACCCGGCTCGACCGTGATCGAACGGCTGTCGATGGAACGGCCGCTCTCCCCGGCCGACGGCGCGGCGTCGGTCCCGCCGCCCGCAGGGATCCGCCTCCTCCCCGTCCGGGACGTCACGGTCGACG